>Ga0315273_10014999_pt1 | contig 10006 bp, 10 predicted proteins | sample YL17G02_0_MG_FD_205753 | JGI IMG/M metagenome (GOLD analysis project Ga0315273, IMG submission 205753) | Sediment microbial communities from Yellowstone Lake, YNP, Wyoming, USA - YL17G02_0 | ecosystem: Environmental > Aquatic > Freshwater > Lake > Sediment | place: USA: Wyoming | collected... | reverse complement strand
CCGAGGACCTGTGCGCCCTCACGGTCGAGGCCGCGGCGATGGCACGCGTGCCGCTCGCCGGCACGAGCTGGATCCCCGGCGTCAGCGAGGAGCGGACGCTGGCCAAGATCGAGCGGATGCTCGAGAAGCACCTCGAGTATCCCGTCGACTATCTACCGGCACACGCGGAGGTGGATGCCTGATGAGCGAGTTCGCCTACACCGAGCCCCAGAAGATCATCGGGATCGACGCGGAGTTCCTCGCGGGGCACCGCTTCCCGTACCAGGAGGACATCTCGCTCGTCGAGGGCGTCGATCTGGACGCCTCCACCCCGGGCGACGACATCAACTGGCTCGAGGACATCGAGCTGCTCCAGGAGGACGGCACCCCGGCGGTGTTCGACCGCTACTCGAACTCGTTCATCAAGATCTACTTCCCGATCCCCGAAGGGCGGGAGAACGAGCTCGCGCGGAAGGTGCTGATGACCCACCTCCAGACCGGCAACTCCTACGGGATCCTCCTGAAGGAGAAGCACTGCAAGTTCCCGCAGCACGAGCTCGGCCCCTGGGTGGCCGACTCGAGAGTCGTCGGCGAGAACTGGAAGCCCGCCGTGCTGGAGGGCTGGGAGCCACCACTGCATTGACGCACCACGGATGACGCTCGTCGATTCCTTCACCCCGCAGCAGGTCGAGAGCTTCGACCGGGACGGCTTTCTCATCGTCGAGGAGGGGCTCGTCTCGGACCGGGCTCTCGAGCTGCTGCGGGCACGGTACGAGCGGCTGTTCAACGGCGAGTACGAGACTGGGATCAAGCCCGACGAGGTGAACTGGGTGCCGGGGCGCGATCCCGAGGACCGGACGCGCCAGATCTGCAACGGCTGGCGGGCCGACAACGTGATCGCGGCGCAGGTGCTGAGCGAGCGCACCGGCCGCCTGGGGGCGCAGCTCGCGGGCTACCGGGGCACGCGCATCCTGCAGGACAACGTGCTGTGGAAGCCTCCCGGGACCAAGGCGATCGGCTTCCACCAGGACTCCTCCTACGCCGACTACCTCGTCCCCGCCGAGATGCACACGTGCTGGCTCTCCCTCCACGAGACGACGGCCGACGCCGGCCCGATCGAGTACGTGCGCGGCTCGCACCGGTGGCCGAAGACGCCTCCGGAGCGCTCGCAGTTCCACGCACCCGAGGACTGGCTCGCCCCGGCGCGCAACGCCGCTCCCCAGGGTATCGAGCTCGATCTCGTCCCGGTCGTGGTCAAGGCGGGCGGCGGCGCGTTCCACCACGGCCTCACCTGGCACGGGTCGGCGCCGAACACGAACGCGTCGGTGGCCCGCATGGCTCTCGTCACGCACATGCTGCCGGTCGAGGTGCGCTTCCACGAGCACAACGTCGACCTGATCTACTCGCGCTACAAGCGCTACGGCGACCTCTCCCTGGACGAGTCGTTCTTCCCGGTCCTATGGGACGAGACCGGCTACAGGACGCCCTGGCTCGCCGGCCTGCCGGACATCGACTAGCCCAGGTCGCCGGATGGGAGTTCTCTTCGGCCTGGGTGCAGCCGTCACCTGGGGCTCGGCAGACTACGTCGCCGCAATCGCCGGCAGGCGGATCGGCTCCCACCGGGTTGTCCTCGGTTTTCACGTCGTTGCCACTGTTCTCCTCGCCCTCCTCGTCCTCGGCTCCGGATCGTTCGAGGGGGTGACGACCCAGGATGTTGCGTTCTTCGTGCTCGTCGGGGCGATCGGCTGGACCGGTTACGCGTGCTTCTACCGCGCCCTTGCGATCGGGCCGATCTCGGTCCTCAGTCCGATCGTGTCGGGCTATGCGATGGTGACCCTGCTCCTCGCCATCGTCTTCCTCGGCGAGCGGTTGGGGCTTGCAGCGGGGATCGCGGTGATCGTCTCCGTCATCGGCATCGTGCTCGCCTCGCAAGGTCTCCGCCATATCTTCAGGGTCGAGTGGGTCGACGCACACGGGCTTCTCTTCGCACTCGCGGCGATGGTTCTGATCGGCGCCTTCGTCCTGGGCGTGTCGGTGAAGGCCGATGAGCTCGGCTGGCTCGTGCCGGTCTTTCTCGCCCGGCTCTTCTCCACGATCTTCGTGGCGGGATCCCTGATCCGGGGCGGTGCCTGGAAGTTCCCTGACCGCTCCCCGCGGGTGCTCTGGGCGATCGTGGCTCTTGCTCTCCTCGACACGGCCGGGTACATCTCCTTCAACCTGGGCACCGAACACGCTGACACGGCTATCGTCGCGGCCGCGTCAGCCCCCTATGCAGTGATCCCGGTCGTGGCCGGCGTGCTCTTCTTCCACGAGCGCCCGACGCCCGTCGAGTGGGCGGGCGTCGGGCTCGTGATCGCCGGGCTGGTCCTGCTCGGCCTCGCGGTCGGGTAGCGCCTACAGGGCTAGGCGCGCGGCCGCGCCTTCTCGGGGTCGTAGACCGGCAGCGTCGCCACCGTCGCCGCGGCCGTCCCGTCGCCGAGGGCGACCTCGACGCGCTCGCCGACCACCGAGCAGCCGCTCGCGAGCACGGCCATCCCGATCACCTTGCCGAGCGTCGGGCTCTCGCACGGGCTCGTCAGGGTGCCGACCGGAGCACCGTCCTTCGTCACGGCCGCCCCGTACTCCGGCACCTCGGCGCCGTCGAGCACGAGCGTGACGAGCCGGTTCGCCGGCGCGGCCGCCTCGGCCTCGAGAGCAGCCTTGCCACAGAAGTCGGGCCCGTCGAAGCGGATCATCTTGTCGAGCGACATGTCGTACGGGCTCGTCTCGTTCTGGAAGTAGTCGTAGCCGATGAAGATCAGGCCCGACTCGATCCGGATCGTCTCGACCGCGGCGAGGCCGTACGGACGCGCGCCGGCGCCGACGACGGCCGCCCAGAGTTGCTCCGCCCCGTCGGGTGAGCAGAAGAGCTCGAAGCCGAGCTCGCCGGAGTAGCCGGTGCGAGACACCCAGCACGGCACCCCGCCGACCTCGACCTGCTCGGGCCAGAAGCGGAAGTAGCGGAGCGACGAGACGTCTGCCTCGCAGATCGACTGCAGCAGCTCGGGGGCGCGGGGCCCGTTGATCCCGACCTGTGGCGCCTGCGCCGTCATCGGCGTGACCTCGACGTCGAGCCCGGCGACGACCCCTTTGATGTGGTCGACGTCGGAGTCGAGCGCGGTCACGACGATGCAGTTCGTGTCGCTGACCTTGAAGACGGTGCCGTCGCCGACCATCTTGCCGTTCTCGTCGCAGAAGGGCGCGTAGCGCACCTGCCCCACGTCGAGCGAGAGCATGTCGTTCGTGAAGACGCGGTCTGCGGCCGCAAGCGCATCGTCGCCGCTGAAGTCCCACTTGCGCAGCGGCGAGGCGTCCCAGACGCCGACGTCGTTGCGGACGGCATGATGCTCGGCGACCGCGTCGCCGAACGTGCTCGGCCAGTACCAGCCCTCCCAATCCATGAACTCGCACCCGAGCTCGCGCTGGGGGCGGTCGAACGCTGTGCGAATGATCTCCGGTGTGCCCATCGGTCCTCCTCTGACGTCGCCTGTTCCCGTAACTATCTCACCGCGGCCGAAGCGGCCGGGGCGTCAACCTGCCGGCACCGCTCAGGCGCGGATGAGCAGGCCTCCGTTCTGCGTCGCTCCCTCGAGAAAGACGAGCCAGTCGATCCAGAGCTGCCCGTCCTCGAGCGCCATCGGCGTCTCGCGCGCCACGGCGATCACCCGATCGACCTCGTCGGCCTCGATCACGGCATCTGCACCGGGGCCTGGCAGGCGGTCACCCGGCCACGGCATCCCCTGCAGGGTCATCTCGCCCGTCAGCGCCTCCATGTCGCCCGCGCTCAGCCAGACATGGCCGCTGACGCCGTCGTTGCGGCGCCAGTAGATGCGGTAGCTCACCGGGCTGTGACAGGCTTCAGCCTGTCTCCCGGGTTTCGCCCGCCGCTCACCCGAGCTCCTTCGCCCTGCGGCGCTCCTTCTCGTAGACCGGGTGCTCGACGACCTCGCCGGAGACCTCCTCCCCGTCGACGCGGGCAACGATCTTCGTCCCGGGCACCTTCAGCGCCAGCGGGATCTTCGCGAGACCGAGCGTCCGGCCGCCGAGGAAGGGCGACTCGACCGCCTGGGTCACGAGACCCACCTCGACGCCGTCGACGAGCAACGGGGCGCCGCTCGCGGCTGCTCCACCGGAGTCGAGCACGACGCTTCCGAGCCGCAGCGTGGTGGCGTCGCGATCACGCACGATCCCCTCACGCCCCTGGAACGGGCCCTTCTCGAGGTCGACGGACCAGCCGAGCGCGCACTCGTACGGCGACACGGTCGGGTCGTACTCGACGCCGCCGATGATGAAGCCACCCTCGATCCGGAAGAGGTCGAGCGCGTCCATGCCGATCACCTTCATACCCTGTGGCGTCAGCTCGCGGAGCAGCGCGTCCCACAGCTCGAGAGCGTGGTCGCGGTGGGCCCAGAGCTCGTAGCCGAGCTCTGCCGTGTAGCCGAGCCTCGTCATGAAGACGGGGATGCCGGCGATCTCGACGTCCTCGCGGAACGTGTAGTACGGGAACGCCGCATTCGAGAGATCCGAGCCTGTCAGCGACTGCAGCATTGCCCGGCTCAGGGGCCCCTGGAGGCACAGGTGCGGGGTCGCGTCGGTGATCTCCGACACGATAATGCCCGGGGGTGCGAGCTCCTGAAAGAGGTGGTAGTCGCGGTCGTTCGCGCCACAGAAGCGGATGTCGTCCGCGGAGCGGACCATCACCGTGCAGTCGTCGATCATCTTGCCGTCCTCGTCACAGAGCGCCCCGTAGCCGATCTGGCCGGGGCCGAGCTTCGACACGTCACGCGTGACGATCCCGTTGACGAACGCGAGCGCGCCGGGCCCGGCGATGTCGACCTTGCGCAGCATCGTGAAGTCCATTAGCGCAGCCGTCTCGCGGCAGGCCCGATACTCCTCGAGCGTGTCCGTGACGACCGAGGGCGCCCCGTAGCCGAACAGGTCCATCCACTGATCCGTCAGCGCCTGCAGACGCGGGTGGAATGCGGTCTCCTTGCTCATTCGGGCACCTCTCCTGGTCGCGGTTCGCCGCCAAGACTACAAAGGGATCGGACACGCGCGGGGCGGGTACTGTTGGGCCATGCCCGGCCCCTGGCAGACACGCGTCGACGCGGACGGCTGGGAGCCCATGGAGCTCTCGGGCGAGATCGTCGGCGAGGTGCACTCGCTCCGCTCCGACAACGGCGAGCGGCCCTACGAGGTGGGGCTCTGGAGGGTGCTCGGCGACCTGCCGGCGCTGTTCGCGTACGACTTCGAGCAGAACGAGACGATCCACGTGCTCGAAGGAGCCGTCGTGATCGACGTCGAAGGCGGCCCGACGCTCGAGCTCGAGCAGGGCGACATCGCCTCGTTCGCAGCCGGCTCCCGGGCCGTCTGGCGCATCTCACAGACGCCGTTCAGGGAGCTTTTCGTCCTCAGCTGATCAGGCGGAGTCGGCTTCGGTGTCGGGCTCCGCGGCCCCGACGCGAACAGCCTCGAGCTCGAGCGACTCGAGCACGAGCTCGGTCAGCTCGCGCACCTCGATCTCGCCCTCGTGGCCCGAGGTCTTGACCGCGTCCTCGTACATCGTCACGTCCTTCGGGCAGCAGACGACGAAGGTCGAGACACGGTCGAGCGCGGTCGCCTCGTGCATGCGCGACTCGGACGGCCGCGGCGCGTCGGGGTCCTTCAGCTCGGACATCCAGATCCGGCCGCCGCCGGCGCCGCAGCAGAACGAGTTGTCGCGGACGCGTTGCATCTCGACGAGCTCGCAGCCGGTGGCGGCGATCAGCGCGCGCGGCTCGTCGTAGACGCCGTTGTAGCGGCCGAGCGTGCACGGGTCGTGATAGGTGACGCGACGGCCGAGCTGCCTCCCCGGGGTCAGCGCGCCCGACTCGAACAGCTCGAGCAGGAACTGCGAGTGGTGGACGACGTCCCAGCTGCCGCCGAGCGCCGGGTACTCGTTCTTCAGCGTGTTGAACGAGTGAGGGTCGGAGGTGAGGATGCGGTCGAACTCGCAGGCCGAGATCGCCTCGATGTTGCTCTCGGCGAGGTCGACGAAGAGGCCCTCCTCGCCGGCGCGCCGCACGTCGTTGCCGGCGTTGCGCTCACCCTCGTAGAGGATCCCGAAGTCGACGCCGGCGTGGTGGAGGATACGGGCGAGCGCCTGGGTGACGCGGATGTTGCGCGGGTCGAGCGACGCGAAGTCGCCGACGAACCAGAGGACGTCGACCGGCTCCTTGCGCGCGTCCTTGATCTCGAACTCGAGCTCCTTCGCCCACCGCCCGCGCTTGCGCTTCGGCTCGCCGAACGAGTTCCCGGAGTCGTAGATCGTCTCGAGCGTCGTCTGCAGCTGCGCGTCCATCTCGCCCCTGTCGACGAGGCGGCGGCGGAGGTTGTTGATGATCGGCACGTGCTCGATCCCGACCGGGCAGATCTCGACGCAGGCCATGCACTGCATGCACGACCACACCGTCTCCGGTCTGATCGGGTTGCCCAGCAGGTTCGCGTCCGAGGCAAAAAGCGGCGGCACGGTGAGCCAGCCACGGATGCCGTACGTCCCTTCCGACTGCTCCCTCAGGTCGAGTACGAGGTCACGCGGCGAGAGCGGATACCCGGAGGCCGCAGCCGGGCAGGCCTCGTGGCACTTACCGCACTTCGTGCAGGCGTCGAGCTGGAGCAGGTGCGCCGGCGTGAGGTCCGTGACGACGCCGTAGCCGACCTCCTCCGGCTTCGGGTTCGGCGGCAGCTCGACGAGACGCTTCCCGGCCATGTCGTTCCGGGTCGCGATGCTCGTCGGCGCGCTCATCATGTGCACGGCCTTCGTGAACGGGATCGCGGCCACGAACGTGAGAGCGGCAATGCCGTGCACCCACCAGTCGCGGAAGTGCGCTGCCGATGCGGTCGCACCGTCCACGCCGATCGCGATCAGACCCTGCCCCACGACCCAACCGACGGGCGACCACTTCTCGAACGACGGGTCGGTCTCGGCGATCCGCAGGGCCTCGAGGAAGAAACCCGTCACACCGAGGAAGAGCAGCGAGCCGACGAAGACCCAGTCGCCGACCTGATAGCGCCAGCGCTCGTAGCGGCTCGCGACGCCGTCCACCCGGGTGTAGTCGAGGCGCGCCGGCTTGCGCGCGCGCTTCACCGCCAGGATCACGACGCCGACGATGAGGAACGCGCCGAAGACGTCGAGGAACAGCGAGTAGCCGAGGTAGAACGGGCCCTGCCAGAAGTCCCAGCCGAGCACGGGCTTGGCGAAGTCGTCCTGGAAGGCGAGGATCCCCGTGCCGATGAAGAGCACCACGAAGCCGTAGAAGATCATCGCGTGCGCGAGCCCGGCGACGCCGTCCCGGCGCTTGATCCAGTTGTGGGTGAGCACGATCCGCGCGGTGCGGGCGATGCGGTGCGGGAGCCGGTCGCCCGGGAGGCTTCCTCGCCCGCGCCGGTACTTGAGGACGAGCCGGAGAACGCCCCACGCGAAGATCGACGTCGAGATGACGATCAGTGCGTACCAGAGCCCGATCTGCCAGCCTGACAGACCCGCGAACGTCTCGCGTGTCTCCATCCGTTAGTACAGCTTCTCGAGCTCTTCCGCGACGTCGAACAGGTCGGCCTTGGCGCCGTACTGGGCGACGTTGAAGATTGCGGCCTCGGGGTCGGTGTTGACCGCGATGATCGTACCCGACGTCTTCATCCCGGCGAGGTGCTGGACAGCCCCCGAGATCCCGAACGCCAGGTACACCGTCGGCTTCACCGTCTTGCCCGACTGGCCGACCTGCCGCGACGCGGGCATCCAGCCGGCGTCGACGAGGGGACGTGAGACCGAGAGGGTCGCGCCCATCTTCTCCGCGAGCTCCCTGAACATCTCGACGTTCTCCTTGTCGCCGATGCCGCGCCCGATCGAGAGCAGGAAGTCCGCCTGCGTGATGTCGACGTCCGAGGAGGCCGTCGCCTCCATGAGCTCGCGGTGCCGGGCACGCGACGGCGACGCAGCAACCTCGAGCGAGGCGACGGTTGCCCCTCCCGCGCCTTCGGCAGGAGCCCACACGGTGGGCCGCAGCAGCAACATCACACCGTCGGCCCCCGGGAAGTCGAGCTCTGCGCTCACCTTCGAGCCGTAGAACGACCGCGTGGCGATCACCGCATCACCCTCGAGCGTCACGCCGTGGACGTCGCTCGCAAACCCGAGACCGAGCTTCACGGCTGCTGCCGGGCCGTAGCCCATGCTGTTGACGGTGAAGCCGAGCAGCGTCACACGAGGCTTCCGGTCGGCGATCAGAGCCTCGACGGCCGCCTGGAAGGCGTCGTTCTCGAACTCGCCGGCGGCGATCGCGACAGTCACGATCTCCGCGACTCCGTCGAGGTTGACCGCGTCGACGAGCGAGCCCGGCTCCTGTCCGATCACGGCGACCGTCACGGGCCCGAGCTCGCGCCCGGCCGTGATCAGCTCGCGGGTGACATCGCGGACCTGGCCGCGGAGGTGCTCGGCAATGACGAGGACACTCATGCGAGCCGCTCCTTCACGATCGACGCGATCCTGGCCGCTATCTCCGCGGGACTGCCGTCGATCATCTCTGCTCCCTCGCCCCGCTCGGGGACGAACATCTTGCGGATCCGGTACGCGGGCGTGCCGCCTCCGGCCGCGCTGCGCACGTCGATCTCGACCTGCTCTGCCTGTTTGATCGCCCGGAGATTGGCGTAGCGAGGTTGGTTGATGCCGGTCTGGATCGTCAGGACCGCGGGCGTGTCGATCTCGACGCGATCGACGAGACCGCCTTCGAGCTCACGGTCGACAACGGCCGTTCCGGCACCGGAGTAGTCGAGCTTCGTGATCACCGCCGCGCGCGGCAGATCGAGCAGCTCCGCGAGAGCCGTACCGGTCGCCGCCTGGACGGCGTCGCTCGACTGCACGCCGCAGAGCACGAGGTCGGCGCTCTCACCCCGCACGACGTCGGCGAGGGCCCGGGCGACCGAGAACGGGTCGCGGCCCGCCCCCTCGACCCGGATCGCCCGGTCGGCACCCATCGCGAGGCAGCGCCGCAGGGCCGCCTCCGACTGCTTGGGGCCGCACGTGACGACGACGACCTCGCCACCGAGGCGCTCCCGTAGCTGGAGCGCCTCCTCGGTGGCGAAGCTGTCCCACTCGTTCAGTGCGGGGTCGAGGTAATCCGGGTCGACGTCGAGCCCGTCGTCGGTGAACTCAACCTCGTCCCCGAGCTGCAGCACCTGCTTGATACAGACGACGGTACGCATCTAGACGTAGATCGCCTCATACTCGGCCTTCTCCCGCGCAACCGACTCGTCGTCGACCATCCGCCGCTCGCGCTTGAACGGGAGCGGGATCGACGGATCGGCGGAGTCGATCTCACGGGCCAGCCGGTGACCGGAGAAGACCGCGTCCGCGGTGAGCCGCGGCGCTTCGCAGTCGCCGATCCGGTAGAGCGCGTCGACGCCCTCGGCCTTGAGCTGCTCGAGGCCGATGTCGTCCTTGAGAGACCGGAACAGCGCCTCGTTCGAGCGGCGCTGCGCCACCCAGACCACGCCGTCCGCGGCGAAGGACTTCTCGTGCCCTTCCTCGTCGTAGACGTGCGTTGCGACGACGACACCCTCCTCGACCCGCGACGGCAGGTGGTAGGGAACGATCTCGACGCCGAGCCTGTGCAGCGTGCGGTGCTGGTTCGGCGCCTCGAGCGTGAAGTGCATGTACGGCCCGATCGTGCCGAGCGGCGTCATCAGCGTGACCTTCTTACCTTCCTCGGCCAGCTTCTCCGCGATCGAGACGCCCGTGTAGTAGCCGTCGTTGTCGAAGACGACGACGCTGTCACCGGCGAGCTCCTTGCCCTCGCCCATGATCTGGTCTGGCGTCGCCTGCCAGGCGAGGCTCGCGTCGGCCCCGTCGATGGCCGCGTGAGAGGCACCGTTGAGGCCGTCCGTCGACCAGTAGGAGCCGGTGGCGACGATCACGATCTCGGCGCCGTACTCGGCCACGTCCTTCGCCGACAGCTTC
>Ga0315273_10014998_pt1 | contig 10006 bp, 6 predicted proteins | sample YL17G02_0_MG_FD_205753 | JGI IMG/M metagenome (GOLD analysis project Ga0315273, IMG submission 205753) | Sediment microbial communities from Yellowstone Lake, YNP, Wyoming, USA - YL17G02_0 | ecosystem: Environmental > Aquatic > Freshwater > Lake > Sediment | place: USA: Wyoming | collected... | reverse complement strand
ATACGCAGGCAGTTGGTGACGCCGCCCGCAATGTAGGCATCGGTGGAGCATTGCGTGATCGCGCCGGCCTCGGCCCAGCGTTTCATGTCCTCGAAGCCGGTGCCGTCGCCGATGGGCGAGCGCGGGCCCTCGGCCTGGATGCGCAGTTTGGCGCCGGTCTTCACCAACTCCACATACTTGGGGATCTGCGTTTCGTACGGCACCGGCGGCAACGGGCCTTCGATCCACGCGTAATGGAGTTCGTCCATCACCTTCAGGATTTCCTTCGCCTCGTCCACCGAGTTCGTGGCTGACTCGGCCGATCCCGGATACGGGTCCCACGCCAGGATCTTGTCGTCGCCGGCGGCCTTGCGTACCTGCCTCAACGTCTCCAGGACGTCCTTGAAGGGAATGCTCTCCGGAGTGCCCATCGTGCCGGGGAAGTGCAGTTTCGTGGCTTGGAGTTTCGAGGACTCGAAGTAACGGGCGACCGCGGCGGCGTACTTCTGAGGAGAGAAATCGGGCTGCTGCCCGCGCACGTCGCCATACCGGAGTATCTTCGTCTTCTTCGTACCCAGCAGCGCGTGCAGTGGCTTCTTGAACATCCGCGCATGCAGGTCCCAGCAGGCGATGTCAACGACGGCCAGTTGCGACTTCGGCACGCCCTTGGCAATCATCAGGTCATACAGGTTCTCGTGGTCGAGAAGGTTGGCGCCGGCGATGGCCGCCTCCGCTGCCTTGAGATCGCGACAGCCGCCCACGATCTTGGAAACGCCAAACGCGCCGTTGGCCGCGGTGAGTTTCATCACCGGGTTGAGTTTCTTCGGCAGTGACGGGAACTCCGCCTGTTCCCACGATTTCAGGAACACCTTCTCCGTCGTGTCCGCCAAGGGCAAGACCGCGCCGGCCGCGCCGGCGGCCGAGTATTTCAGAAAGTCCCTTCGGGTCATCGTCGGTTTCATGGCCATGCCTCCTGATTGATTGCTCATCGGGGCTTCAGCGCGTCCTTGTGCTCGCCGCGCTCAAACACGATATCCTGTAACTCCGCCAAGTGCTGCTGGTAGACGCCGCGCGGTGTCGTGTTGTGCTTCTTGCACAAGAACGCGGCAGCGCCGGTGGCGAGGCCCATCTGGCCGGTTGTCTTCTGCACCTTGATGTTCATCGCCGCCACATGAGAAGCGCTGACGCAGCGGCCGGCCAGCATCAGGTTCTCCACATTCCGCGAATAGAGGCAGCGGAACGGAACGGTGGCGCACTTGCCGACCGGCAGGCTGTCGGCGCACGCGGGCAGCGGCTCTTCCGGAATGGCTACCGGCGGCATGGGTCCGCGCCCTGCGCTCTCGGCTGCCGGTCGGGGCGCGCCGCCGCGAAAATCATACTTCGGCTGAATGTAGTGCAGACAGAACCAGTTCTTCATGGAAATGGCCACCGCGTCGGGGAAGATTCGCCCCGCGGCCACGTCGTTCTGATTGAGGGTGTAATCGCCGATGAATCGGCGCGACTCGCCGCGCGCCGCAATGTGCCCGACCCAGGCAAGCCTCAAATTGGCCGCCTCCGGGTACTTCGCCTTCACTGTAGCGAACGTGCCGTAGATGGCACGGAAGAGATGGTCGCGGATGCGCTCGGCCTCCTGGAGCGTGTCCAGGCCCTGCCCGTATTCCCAGAAGTGATGCGGGTCCCATTTCCGTTCCGGAATGTTCGCTATCTGCGCATAGTCCTTGGAGACCTCGGTCGCCCACGGAACCTCCGGGAACGTCACGGGCTCCGTGGCCATCGCCGCTTGGAACACAACGCTGTTGCCGTGCGTTCGTTTGTCCGCCTCATTCGGCGCCAAGGACTCGTTGAATTCCCGGTAACTCTCGCGACCTTGCCGGTAGTCCGCGCCAGCCCAGAATCCGATCCAACCGTCGCCCGTACAGTCCACGAACAGCGGGGCGGCAAATCGCATCCGCTTGCCGGTGACGACATGGCTGGCTACGACGGCCGCAATCCGGGCGCCGTCTTTCTGCACGGCGCAGGCGTGCAGGTCGAAGAAGATTTGCAGGGTCTTCTCGCCGGCAAACGGCTTGGGGCGGCGCAGTTCAGCGATGATCTCGTCCACACGCGGACGCCCCAGGCCGTAAGGCCCGATCTTGATCTCGCTGCTCGCGTTCCCACCCAGCACCTGGCGCTCCTGCACCAGCGCGACACGCAGTCCCAGCCGCGCGGCGCTGACAGCGGCGCAAGTCCCGGCGACGCCACCCCCGACCACCACCAAATCGAACTCGCCGGCCAAAGGCGGGGTCTCCGGCAGGCCCAGCAGTTTGCGCCGCCAAGCCGCCATTTTCTCATCAGCTTTTTCCGGCGGCACCGCGTCTTTGTCAGTGGTGAAATAGATCGCGTCGCACCGGCCCTCGAAGCCGGTCAGGTCCTCCAGTTCGATGGCGACCTTCTTGCCTTTGACTTCGATCGGCCCCGACTTCTGCCAGGCCCAGTCCTGGCCATTCTCGCCGAACGTCTCCGCCAATTCCTGCCCATTGACGAGCACCTTGAACCGCCCAGGATGATGCGACGCCGCCCAGTCCTTGGCGCGGACCCAGACGTGATAGACGCCGGCTTCAGGAAACTCTGCTTCGGTCTTCGCGTTGGCGACCGGCTTGCCCAATCCATGGGCCAACAAGTACGGCGACCCCATTTGATCCATGAACTGCGGATCGATCACCCATCCGCCATGATCCGCGAACGCTTCGGCCTCGACCAGGACCTCCGCTGCTCGCGATGGCGTTGCGGCCACACACGCGGATGACAACAGCAGCAGTGCGAGGATGATCGTGTGTTTCATCTGTCGCCTTTCTGGTTGGATCATCATGGCTTAAATTGGTCAATGGTTGATGACTTCGAGCGTTGGCAAGGGCTGTTCCACTGCGGCTTTTGCTTGTGCCGGCGACATGCCCGGCGGCCCGAACAGAAAGCGGCGCCGAATCACCATGTAGTCGCCCGTCTCACCCTTCGGCACGGTCGCGGGATAAGGGCCGTAAAGCGGGCCGCTGGCGCCGTAGGCGAAGGCTCCTGTATCCGGGAATGTGGCGTTCCGCGTGAAGTAAAACGGATCTTTGACGTCGAAGTATCGCGAACTCCTGGGCAAGTCCTGGATATTGGTGTCGAGGATGTGCTGAACGAGCAGCGATCCCGGCTTGCCGGCGATGAATTGCCATTTCAATTCTCCCGTCCGCACATCGTCGGGCTGGCCGTCGATCGTCACGCCCTGCTCGTTGAGGTTGTCGTAGTAGGTCATGCCAATGGCGTTTTCAGAGAAGTTCATGCCAAACCACAACGCCGGTCCCTTGTGGATGATCCAGTGCCGGGCCGCTTCGACCATCCGCGGGTAGAAAACCCACTCGTCGTATCCCAGACTGGCGGACCATTCCAGTTGCCGCAGGCGGATGGCGCGGACCGGACCGGCGATGTCGGCCAGGATTCGATTGCCGATCGAGACCAGGTACGCTTGCTGCCGCATGTCCGAGCCGTAGTAGAACTTGTCGTGTTCCAGGATGTTGTCGCCGCTCGCGCCGGCGCTCAGGATTCTCAACTCGTTGAGCCGGCTCCGGGCGTCGAAACGCACCTGGTAGTTCTCGCCCCGCACTGCGCTGTCCTCGCTGGGCAAGGGCGGGAGTTGGTAGATTACCTTGTTCTCCTTGCGGTTCGGAATAAAGCGGTAGCTGCTGATTTCCGGAGTGATTTCCTCCCACCGCTGGCGGTCTTCCGGGGCGATGAGGCTATGGAAGCTGTAAGCGACCGGCTTTCGTCCCGCGTCCGGCTTCAAAGCGCCCGCGCTCTTGAACAGATAGAGTGATCGCGTCCGCTGCCCGGCGATGGTGGCAACCAGATGGACGCGGGTGTCCGCGACAACGCCCTCCGGATCGCCCGAGGCAGCCTCGGTGGAACTGCCGAAGTCTTCGTAGAGCATCGCGATTTCGTCATGGTCGCCCAGCGTTGGCCCTCCCGGTCCGGCAGCATTCCTTGGATCGGCGAAAATGTAATGGGATTTCCATCGCGATTTCAGCGGCACGGCGGGGTTACCGCCCGCCTGGCCTTTCGGGGCCAGGACCTTTTGGTCTACCTGCACCGGCACCTGAACCCATTGGCCATCACGCCGCGCAAAACCAACGATGCGGTCCGGCGCCGCCCCCAACAGCGCGGCCGCGTCCTTGCCAGTGACGACCACCGGGTAGGATGGCCTGAATTCCTGGCTCTCGTTGCCACCCCACAAGGGGCGATCCTGAACGAGGCCGCCGACCAGCACGACCGCAAGCAAAACTCCTAACCGGCGTTGCGTCTTCATCATTCTATTATTCCTCTCCCAGGCACAACAGCGGCGAGTTGCACTGGCAATCCGGCTCATCGGCCACCCCCAATCCGGTAGAGGTTCTCGCAGCCGCGGATGATGAGGTCGTTGCCGATAAAAAGCGGATGGCTCCGCGTCGCCTCCAACCGGTTGCGCGCCAACTCCCGATAGGCCGGGCCGGCTTCAACCACGACCGTGATTCCGCTGTGGCCCGTCAGCCACAGTTTGCCGTCGGCGAAAGTAACCGTGTGATACGTGCCGGTCTCCTTGCCGATCTCGTGGGCAAAGATCAATTCGCCGGTCTCGGCATTCAGCGTCAGCAACGTGCCGTCCACGCGCCTGTTCAACACCGCGTCGAAGCCCTTCTCGCCCTTTTGCCGCAGCGTGCTGGCCACGATATAGAGCCGGCCGTCGTGCAGCACCGGCGATGCGAAATACTTTCCGCTCGGCACATCCACCCGCCAACGCCGGACAAACTCGACCCGCCCCTCGACCGTCGCTTTCAAGTCAAAACGCTGGACCGTCGGCGCCGCTTGGGCCGTGCTCGGCGTTGCGTCCACGAAATACACCGACTCGCCCGCCACGACAGGCGAACTCATGCCCCAGTAGTTGACATAGCAGTCGCACCGGTCCCGGTGCGGAAACAAATCGGCCACAACCATACCGTCGCCGGCCCGCAGGACCTCGCCCCCACCAAGCACGATCAATTCAAGCGTGCCTATGCGCAGGGCAACCGGCGTGGCCCACCGGCGGCGGGTCGGCGTGCGCCACGCCACTGCGCCGGTGGCGAGGTCGAGCGCCCAGCACTGTTCGGCGTGAACAATCAACCGGCCCCCGGCAATGATCGGCGACGCGGCCTGACCCCAGCGGATCACCGGCTTCTCCGGCAACACAGTCCATCGACGCTTCCCCCCGGCATCGAAACTCGTCACCAACCCGGTGGCGAACAGCACAAAGACATTGCGCCCGTCACTGACCGGCGTGGGAGTCGTGTAGCCGGCGTCCACGTGAACGTCGGGACGACGAAACTGCTCGGGCAACTCCTTTCCGTCCTCAATCAAGCCGGGGTGATGCCCCAAGTCCAGGCCGTCCGGCTTGAAACGTTTCAGTTGTGCCGCGCGGGCCTGCTCCAGCAGGGCCCGTGTGGCCGGTTCCAGTTGCTGACCGGTGAGCAGATCGAGGTAGGAGGTTGCCTGCCGCCACAAAGTCTGTCCGGTGTCTGCGGCCACGCAGACCAGTTCATCCGGCTCCGCACACACGTAGAGCCGACCGTCCACCAGGATCGGCGAAGCGTTGCTGCGGTGGGGCAACGGCGCTTTCCAGCGGATGTTCTTATCCGGCCCCCATTCGATGGGCACGGCGGTGACGGAATCGAACCGGCCGCTGCCGTCATTGCGCCAGCCGCGAATGCTCGGCGCCTCGGCTTCGACCGGAACCTCCGCCGCGCGCGATGCCGTCACACTCCACCACCCACACGACAACAACAGTGTAAGGACGATCTTAAACCAGAATGCTGTCGTCCTGCGGTGGAACGTGTTCATCGATTCATCCTCACAAGCGGCTACGGCACCAACTGCACATCCTGCTCATGTTTCTTGGCCCACTCCAGCGTCGCGGCGAGTTTCGGATAGTCGGCGGGTTTGCTGTCGTAGAACTCGGCCAGGCCCCACGCGCCGTGGTTGCTGAAACTGCCGATGCTGGAGAAGACGGCGAACATGTCGCCGCCGATCTTGCCCCACTCGTCGTAATAACGCCGATACATCTCGCCCATCCGGGGGTGCCGGTTGCAGGCGTGCATCGTCTTGCTGATTTTGCCAACGAGTTCCTGGTTCTTCACGAACGCCACCATATGCTGGCCGCCTTCGTAGGCGATGAGTTTCACGCCGTACTTGTCGGCGACGGCCTTGTCCTTCCGCATCCGGCTGAGGCTGTCCTGGAACGCGGTCTTCTCGAAGTGGTCGAGCATCTGCGTGACAGTCCAGTCCTGCATCTGTTCGCCGAGGTCGGCCGTCTTGCCGCGACCAATGCTGTACGGCATGTATGGGGCAACCGCAAGTGCGTCTGCGCTCTTGGCCGCGTCGCGGAAACTGAGGACGCCTTCGGAAACGCCGGTGTTGCCGGCTTGCGACGGCAACACGCGCACGAACCGGTCGTGCCCCCCGAACACGTCCTCCCAGATTTTGAAAATCTCCGTCGAGCGCGTCGCCGTGTAATGCCAACCCGCTTCCCACGGCTTGTCTTTCGGCCCGAGGCCGAGTTTCACGCCCTGCTCGCCGGCGTACTGGCACTGCTTGAACTGGCCGTTCCAGACCTCGTTGGAGTACTCGATGTAAACCTTCAGCTTCGGGTCGAGCCGGTCCTTGACCATCCGGGCGAAGTTGCGGACGTACTCGTCGTCGGCCATGTGCGGCATGCAGAACCATGGCGCGGCCTGCTGCCGGTTGCACAACTCGATCATCCACTCCAACGCCACGCCGCGTTTTGAGAAGGTCGCGAGCTGCAGCGTCGGACGGTCGCTCCACTTGCTGACCGTCGAACCGTTCGTGTGCATCCAGTCCATGAACCGGAAACAGGCGAATCCCTTCCACCGTTTCAGGAACGCCGGATGAAACGGTTCCTTCTCCCAGGTCTTCTCGAACCCCGGCATGATGACGCGGATGTTGCGGATGTGGTTTTGCGGATTCGTCTCTTTGAGTTGTACGGAGAACCCGCCCTTCGACGAATCCACGTCGATCAGAATGCGTCCCGGCTTCGCCTCGACGATCTTCGCGTTCTTGCCAAAGTCGATCTTGCCTTCGCCCTCGTACAGCACCGTGTAGATGCCGGCCGGATAGTGTCCGCCGCCGATCGTGCATAGCATCGACTCGGCGTAACACCCCGGCTCCAGTTTCTTGACCCAGCCCGACTCGTCGATCGCCAATTCCGGCCCTTGCCCCCACCCCGCGCCATTCCTCTGGCTGATCCACGTCCGCGACGTGCGGAACACGTCCACAAACGGCAACTCCGTCATCCAATCCGCCGGCCCGGCCAGGTTCATCCCGAGCCGCGGTTCAGCCTCCGCGGCAAGTGCGACGGCAAAGGTGCAGACGGCAATGAGGATTCTCTTCACGGTTATTTCCTTTATCGCAAGAATGCGGCGCCGGCGGCGACGCCCACCTCGCCGTGCCGGATCCGCCACAGCAGTTGCCGCGTACTGTCGCCGCCGATGCCGTAGTTCACCGCCTTGAGGGGCGCGTAACGCTTGTCCCAGACGGCCTTGCCCGCGCACGCCGCCATGATAGCCGCCTACCGCGCCAGTCGCCCCTCTTTTTCCAGTTGTTCAATCAGTCGCTGGTGGATGCTCGTCAGCAGCCCGACAAACTCCTCGTAGGTCTTGCCATCGGCCTGCCGCAGTCCCTGTTTCAGCATGCCCGTCGGCAGCACCTGATCCACGTACTGGCACTTGAAGTAGCCCAGAATGTAGGGCTTTGCGAAGGCGTCGCGCAGATACTTCTCGTACGCCTCCGCCGCTGCCGCCTGCGTGGGGAACTGCGGCCACATCGTAACCGGGTGGCCTTCCGTCCTGAAACTCACGTTCCAGTCGCTGATGAGGATCGGCTTCCCGGTCAGTTTATGAAGGGCGTCGAACTTCTCCGCGCCGAAGGCACCCTCATAGGGCTGGACGGAAATCACGTCCACAACCCTGGCGGCTTCCTCCAGCACCTCGGTCGGCGTGTTGAACCCGTTATAGCGCTCGCCGAAGATCAGACGCTTCGGATCATGTTCTTTGAAGGCGGCCGCGGACTCTGAATACAACTCCCGGGCGATGAGCCGCAGGAAGGCGCGGTCGTCGTGCGGTCCGGGTGCGGCCATGAACTCCGTATAGCGTTTCTTTCCCGGAGCCGTGTCCGGCAGATCGCGGATGACGTCCACCCAGTGTTTGCCGTACTTCTTCTTCGCCCCCTCCAGGGGCCATGGCGGAATGTCCGACCACCAGTAGCCGATGCAGTTCGGGTTGTCGCGCGTCTTCGCGCAGAGCGTTGCCACCTGTTTGCGCAGACGCGATTTGAAGGCCGTATCAAACACGTCCTCGAAACGGGATGCGGGGTCATTCTCGGACAGCCCGCCTTTGCCCACCATCCGGTCGATGGGCACGATGAACGGGAACCTGTCCCAAAACTCCGGGGACGGGACCGTGTTGAAACGCCATGACCGCAGTTCGCCCTCGATCTGGGCCAGCCGCGCATTGCGGTCCTCGCCCGCATTCCTGCCCAACACACCGCCCACATGCGAGATACCGAGCATCATGAACGGCTTGCCCTCCGGCGTGAACAGGCACCGTCGGCCGTTGCTCTCTGCAAGCGTGAAGGGGTTGAACGAGGTGGGAGTGTCGGCAGCGTGCAGCGCGGCCAGTGGTGCCAGCAGCAGAGCGGTGAAGATGAGCATGTGTTTCATGGTTTGTTCTGTCTGATCAAGTTTGTTACCGCATTCACGGCTTGGAACCGGTGCTTGGTGCAAAGATGAGTCCGTCAACGAACTCGTTCGTTTTGAAAAACTCCGAGTCGCGCACTGGCTTCCCAGCGAGCGTGAGGTTCTCGAAGGTGAGGTTGCGGATGTGTGCGTCGGCCTGGCCCCAGAGGATTTGTGGTTCACCCAGAACGCTGGGTGCGGCGATGGATATGTTCTGGAAGAGGATGCCCGACAAGTCTCCGGCTGCGCGCTTTTCTGCGTTTTTCGAATAGGGTTCCGGCATGGTCATGCAGATGAAGAACTGCTGCAGCGTCGGTCTGGGGTCCTCGATGTTGATGTTGCGGAAGATCACCCCGGCACCAGCAGCGCGTCCGCCTTCACCGCGCATGTTAAAGACCCGACCGCCGCTCCAGTGGTGCCATTTGGCTCGCGCATAGATCACATCGCAGTCCTCCACCACCAACTTGCGGTCAGCAAGTTGCGGCAGGCTGCTCAGGACGAAGGACGAACCGTTGGCGTCGTTCCACAGCACGGTGCGGCGAATGCCCAGGCCGTTTACATAAAGCGAATCATCCTGGGTGCGGAGGAAGCAGTCCTCGATCAGCGTATTCCCGAAGGGATTGACCCCGTCGCCATTCGCGCGCCAGGTGAAGATCTTGGTCCACTTTACCTCGTTGGGATGACCCGCTTTGTAGGGACTCACCAGCATGAGCGAGTGAGTAGCCGAGTCCGCGATGGTGATGCCTTCCACACGGGTGTCCGTGGTGCCAATCACCTCAATCGGACGATAACGCCCGTGTTCCCTTTCCGAAATCGCTGGCTCAACATACTTGGGATTCTTCAGCCGGGATCCCGACAAGGTGCCAAGGCCGAAGATGCGGACGTGATGGGCGTCGCCCCACTTCCGATTGGAGAGCGTGCCGTAAACCATCGCGTCGCCGGGGATGTAATACTGGCAGTTTGCGCGTAGCGGGTAAGTCAGTCCGACATCGTGAACACCCGGGAGGAAATAGAGCGTGGTCCAAGGCCCGTCGGATGGCGGAGTCTCACCGGGTTTCACGGTCAACACGCCAGGATCATTTGGCTTGGGTTTGCCGACCAAAGGCGGGTTGGCAAAGATCGAGATCGTGTGAATCGGCGGCCCTTTGTAGCCCTTGCCCGTGTCCTGCCCGTCCATCTGGCCATCAATATCAACGGCCACGAGACAGGGTTTATCGAGTCTGACAAGAACCTTGCCGTCCTTGACGGAACACG
>Ga0315273_10014996_pt1 | contig 10007 bp, 12 predicted proteins | sample YL17G02_0_MG_FD_205753 | JGI IMG/M metagenome (GOLD analysis project Ga0315273, IMG submission 205753) | Sediment microbial communities from Yellowstone Lake, YNP, Wyoming, USA - YL17G02_0 | ecosystem: Environmental > Aquatic > Freshwater > Lake > Sediment | place: USA: Wyoming | collected... | reverse complement strand
TCGTGCTCAGATGTGTCGGGTTGGCCGGAAGTCCGCTTAAAAGAACAGTCGGCCTGACCACACTGTAAGCCGTGTGCGCGTCACCTGTTCCGGAGGCATCAGCCGATCTATTGCCCGCTTCATCCTCGGCCACAAGGTCAAAATAATATGTGTCATCTCCGGTTACGTTCGTAAAGTCAAAACTTCCGGAAGCCGTTGTTTTAGTCAGTCCGCTGTTTGTCCACGTGCCAGTCGAACCTTTTTTATACCAGAGTTCCACAGTCTTAAGTCCGCTTCCGCTGCCGTCTCCCGCGCCGGAATAACTTACTGTTATCGGTGTTGTGCCTGATGTCACAGCTACTGTAGCAGTGCCCGGATTCGGCGCCGCAGTGTCATATATTGTGCTTGTGTCTCCGTTCGGTACCGGATCGGATGAACGATTTCCCTGATGATCCTGCGCTATCAAATCGAAGTAATAAATATCATCCGTCGTAAACCCGCTGAACGCGAATGAACCGCTGGTCCCGCCGGAAGTCAGCCCGGAGTTCACCCAGTTCAACGTACCTTTTTTATACCATAGCTCTACAAACGCCAGTCCGCTGCCACCCGTGTCAGATGCGCCGGAATAAGTTATCGTCGTCGGTTCTGTGTTCGTATAAGCCGGTGCTGTTGCCGTTCCGGGGGTCGGCGGTATTGTATCTTCTGTACCTCCTCCGCCTCCTCCTCCGGAAGTACAGCCTGTGTAAACCAAGGCGCATGTAATATTGCATGAGAGTGTTCCGCCGACATATCCAAAATCAGTGCAAAGCTGTCCGCCAAGATCCGCGCCGTCACAAGCTTCACCCGGTTCCTTTAGCGCATTCGGGCATGTCTGATTTGTGTCACAGCAGTCCGTGAGATCTCCCAAAGTACAATTAGCCGGGCTTTTAAAGCCGGTACTCGTAAGCGCGTACACGATAAAATCATAACCGACTGTTGTACTAAGTCCGGAAATCGTATCGGAATATGAATCGAGTATGTCGACTCTTGTAAGTGCCGGAGCCAGAGGATATGTGACATCTGTTTTTAATTTCACGTAAACTTCATAACTGGCCACGTGTCCGAAATCAGAAGAAGGACTTTTATCCCACGTAATACCAACCGAGCCGGGAACAGTATTTGTTACCACGGCGTTCTCCGGCGCGCCCAGCATAACAGTACCGCTTATGGTAACCGCGGAAGCGCCAAGCCCAAAATCAAATTTGTAAAAAGAAATCGCGTTGCACAATAGCAAAAACACCGCTAGATGCAGGATGAAATGTCTTGTTGTGTAATTAAAAGGTGACTTCAATTTAATTTCGGTTTTTTATTATATCCAATTATTCTAGCATATTATGGACAAAATTTCAAGATGGTAATCGTAAAATTGTGTAATATGCCTTTTTCAACCTTTTTGCCTTGGATAAGCCAAAAATAGCAGTTTTCAATTTCAACAAGATGGACAGCGTGTCTACATAATTTAAATATTCGCCCAAAATTACATCATTACAAAGCTAGACATCGATTGGAAATTTCGTTAAAGTTACTAAGCAAAAAAGCGCACGGAGAGATACCCAAGTGGCTGAAGGGGACGGTTTGCTAAATCGTTAGGGGGGCGAAAGCTCCCGCGAGGGTTCAAATCCCTCTCTCTCCGCCAGCCTTCGCCCTACGGGCTTCGGCTGGCTACGCCAGAGGAAGCCCGTAGTAGGCGGCCACCAATCACTTAATTACTGCTAATTGAACCAGGTAAAATAGCGATTAGAAATAAATGAATTATTAGCCTTCGGCCCTGAGGCAGTAAAAGTTAGCATGCAACGCAAAGTAATATTGAATTTTTACACGCTCAGGCTCGAAGAGTATTTAACTTGAATTTTATGTATTACGTTTATATTTTGAGGAGCTTAAAAGAACCTCAGCAAACTTACAAGGGTTATACAAGCCTAACTCCCCCAGAGAGGCTGAAATACCACAATAGTGGTTTTTCGATTTATACCAATCGTGATAAGCCATGGAAAATAATCTGGTATTGCGCTTTTGAAGAAGAAAGAAAGGCAAAAGAATTTGAAACATATTTAAAATCAGGGTCAGGCAAGGCTTTTACTAACAAGCATTTGATCCATAATGTGCCCATGGCCCAAAATTAAACCCCAATCTTTTTCAGTGTATAATAATCCCCGAAACACTAACTCCAAAACTATGAAAAAATACTTCCTCATCCTAATTGCCTCAATACTTTTAACCTCCTGCGGTGGCAACAAGGGCTACATAACGGGCGAAGAGGCCGCGAAAATGCAGGTCAAAGGCGATGTGGATACTGATATCTGCAAACAGTTCGACGCGGATTTTGTTTATTCCGCGACAGGAAAAACTATCGTCAAAGTCGAGCCGTCACCTCTTGCCACAGTTTACGCCTGCGATTATTACACGGATTACAAAGAGGATTTTTACAAGGATGAAGGAAGTTCCATTGTCATGCCGGGCGGGCCTTCTATCAACATAGTGCTTGATAACCTGAATGTCGAAAAACAAAAGGAGGGTGTGAAATTTTTGGGCGCCACATTGGGCGAGGATCCGCGTATCGATATGGATCACTACATAGTTTACCGCGAGGATGGTTCGATATGGGAAGTGGCTCTTGTTATAAACCCGAACAGATTTATATGGACGGACTACTCACACAGCGCGCTTACGGATGATGAACTTATCCTTTTCGCCGCGAAGATGGCCGACCGCATGCAGGGCCGTAAAATGGATATACAAAAAAATCCGGTAGCCGATACTCAGTCTGCCGAAAAAGAAACCATAGTCCCGCTTCCAAGCAACGAAGATATCGTCCGCAATTTTTTCAATCTCATAAGCGAAAACAAAATACAGGATGCGCTCGCGATGATGGACGCGAATGAAGATACCAAACAGGGCTGGGGTGTCAATTTCAACCTCATCAAGTCTTTGAAAATAAAATCCATCGAACCTACATTTCAGGAAGAATGGACGGATTCACGCGTAACCTACAAAATCGTGCTGGATGTCCAGGTCAAAGAGGAGATATACGGATGGTCAAACGGCGAGAATCACAGGTGGGTAACACTGGAAAAAGCAGACGGCAAATGGCTAGTGCACGAGCTGGCGAATAATCCGTAAATAAAAAAACTGTAGAGACGAGGCATTGCCTCGTCTCTACAGTTTTTTAATAATTTGTTTAAACCAACGTGGTGAGTAAAAAAATAAAAAACAAACAACAAAAAATCTCCTCCTTTCCTGCCCTGAGCGTAGTCGATGGGGCAAGGAGGAGTACCCCGATGTACATCGGAGGGAGGTGGTCACAAATCACAAATCAAAAATTTACTGTCTCTTCCGGGCGGATAAGTACAGTCTCAACACCAAATTTTTCCTTAAATCTCTCAGCCATAGGTTCGGATTGCGACGGTTCGCCGTGTACAAGCATTATCTTTTTCAGGCCTTTGATATTTTTGACGTAAGTGTCCAGGTCGTTCATATCGGCGTGCGCGCTGAATGATTCCAGAACGACTACCTCGGCATTTACTTTGTATATCTGGTCAAAGATCTTCACGGCGGGGTCACCGTCCACCAGTTTTCTGCCAAGGGTGTGCTCCGCCATATAACCTACGATGGCGATGGTGTTTTTCGGATCCTCGATATTATTTTTCAGATGATGGCGTATCCGGCCGGCTTCACACATCCCGCTCGCGGATATTATTATGCATGGGCCGATGAAATTATTTAGCTGTTTTGACTCCTCCGCTGTTTTGGTATGTTTTAACTGCTTGGGCTTAAACGGGTTATGGTTTAACTTGAAATAATTCCGTATCTGCTCGTCATAAAGCTCATTATGCGTCTGGAAAATCGCTGTTATTTCGCTGGCTAGCGGGCTGTCTATAAAAATCGGAAGATTCGCGGGGATCTCTTTTTTGTCTATCAGAACGCTCAGGCCATATATTAGTTCCTGTGTGCGCTCAAAAGCGAAAGACGGTATAAACACTTTACCGCCTCTTCGCGCGGTGCGGGTGATTATCCTCGCCAATTCCGGAAGGCCTTCTTCAATAGGGGCATGAGCCCTGTTCCCGTAAGTGCTTTCCGTTAAAAGATAATCGGCTTTTTCCACCTGATATGGGTCGTTGAGTATCGGCATATTGCATCTTCCTATATCTCCGGTGAATAAAAATCTTTTTTTCTTACCGTCATCTTTATCTTTTATATCCAGAGCCACCATAGCCGAACCGAGCACATGCCCGGCTTCATAAAACGTAAGGTCTATGTTGTCGAACAGTTTAAATTTTTCCTCCAGACGTAAGGTCTTAAAAAACTTGAGCGAATATTTTACATCTTCCGCGGTATAAAGCGGCTCAAGCGGTAAAGCCATATCACCCAGCTTCTTGGAAAAATATTCGGCATCATTCGCCTGTATGTTGGCGCTGTCCATAAGCATGATACTGCTCAGTTCTTTCGTCGCGTTTGTGGAATATATCACGCCCTTAAAACCATCCTTTACAAGGTGCGGGATGTTACCGCAGTGGTCTATATGCGCGTGCGAAAGTATAAGGCAATCAAGTTCTGCCGGTTTATATTTAAATGTCCGGCTTTTTTCAAAAGCCTCTCCGCGCCGGCCCTGGAAAAGGCCGCAGTCGAGCAGGATTTTTTTGCCGTTAACTTCCAGCAGATGCTGTGAGCCCGTCACCTCAAGTGCCGCGCCGTAACTGGTTAATTTCATAGTTTTTATTTTTTTATTGGAACATAGCTGTTACTTCTTTATTCGCCGCGACAAGAAATCCGCCGGCAAAGATAAGCAACGCGCCTATGATAATTGATAAATTTAAAGGTTCTTTTGTAAAGAAATAGTTAAAAATAAAAGCGGCAATTGGCCCCGCGGCAAGCCATAAAAGCATCAGTGTCAAAAATCCTTTATAGCCCGTGTACCCAAGGTTGAACCCCATGCTGAAAAGATAATTGATGATTATAAAAAGCCACACATATTTAAATTGCACAAGCAGTGTGGCCAGATACGGGTTGTCGAAATGGATGTTGAAAAAAGCGTCCTTGGATGAGATCTTGCCCGAATAATTGCCCCAGAACGCGACTAAAAATTGGGCTATAACAAATATTATCGGTGTTAAAATTTTATAAATCATTTTTAATGGTTATGATTTTTTTGCTATATATTCACACAAGTCGACCATTCTGCAGGAATAGCCCCATTCGTTATCGTACCATGCGAATATTTTTGCCATAGTGCCATCCAAAACCATTGTGCTTGGGGCATCCACAATGGATGAATGTGAATCCATCTGGAAGTCCTTTGAGACAAGTTCGCGCTTTTCAACATCAAGAATAGTCGGGATCTGCTTGGCCCTTTTTTCGAACGCGGCATTTATTTCTTCCGGCGTGGTCGCTTTTTTCAGCTCAACAGTAAGGTCGACCAAAGATACAGTTGGGAGAGGCACGCGTACGGAAACGCCCGTCAATTTGCCCGCCAAAGATGGTATTACAATGCCAACAGCTTTGGCCGCGCCTGTAGATGTGGGGATCATGCTTAGCAGTGTGCTTCGGGCTCTTCTGTAATCTTTGTGCGGCAGATCCAAAATCTTTTGGTCGTTTGTTGCCGAGTGAATGGTTGTCATAATACCCCGCACTATGCCGAATTCGTCATTCAAAACTTTGGCTATAGGAGCCAGGCAGTTTGTCGTGCAACTAGCATTTGAAAGAACCACATGTTTCTTGGAATCGAATATCTCCTCATTAACACCCATCACAATAGTCGCGTCAGGTTTTTTATCGCCCTTGCCCGGCGCGGAAAGAAGAATGCGCTTGGCTCCGGCCTTAATATGCTTTTCAGCATCTTCGTATTTACAGAATTTACCAGTGCATTCCAAAACCAGATCCACACCCAATTTGCCCCATGGAAGCTTTTCAGGATCGGCTTCGGCATATATTTTTATAGTTTTACCGTCGATTGTAATGCTGTCTGTCCCCGTTGCCTCCACTGTTCCCGGATAGCGCCCGTATGTGGAATCAAACATAAACAGATGAGCGAGCATTTTGTTGTCGGTCAGATCGTTTATCGCGACGACCTCCAGCTTGCTTTTATTTTTAAGCATAATATGTAAAATCTGTCGGCCAATACGGCCAAAGCCATTTATTGCAACTTTCATATTTATTAAAAATTATGTGTTAATTTTCACACTATTAAACATACCATCTTAAGTGCCAGGTGCTCAAGTATTTTGGATAGTGCAAGTTGTTTATATTATTCATTCATACATGCACTTGCACATGCACATGCACATGCACATGCACATGCACAAATTAGTAGAAAAGCGAACTTACAGATTTATGCCCTATAACGCTCTCGATGACATTTGCAAGTAGTGGCGCTATGGATAATTGCTTAAGCCCTTTGAACTGCTTGTTTTTTGGGATAGGTATTGAGTTTGTCATCACCACTTCCTTAAAATTCGCGTCGCCGAGTTTTTTGGAAGCTTCACCGGAGAAAACCGCGTGCGTGGCACACAGGTAAACATCCTTTTTAGCATTGTGTTTTATAAGCGCGGCTTTGGCATTCACCATGCTTCCGCCCGTATCGATCATATCGTCGTAAATTATGCAGGTCTTATTCTCTACATCGCCCACAACATGCGTTATGGCGGACACATTATGTTCAGGTCTGGTTTTATGTAAAATCGCGATTGGCGCGCCCAGTACATCGGCGAATTTTTTGGCATTTTTGGCGCCTCCCGCGTCCGGCGAAACAACGACCACATCCTTTAAATTCTTCTTTTTGAAATATTGCGCGAACATCTTGTGAACATAAAGGTTATCAACCGGAACATCAAAGAAGCCCTGAGTCTGGTCGGTATGTAACTGCAATGTCACAACATGATCCGCTCCGCTTTTTACAAGTAGGTCAGCTATAAGTTTTGCGGAAATAGGCTCGCGCGGTTTGTGAACTTTATCCTGACGGGCATATCCGAAATAAGGCACTATCACATGTATTTTGCTAGCAAAGGCGAGCCTCGCGGCATCGCACATCAGAAAAAGCTCCATTAAATCCCTGTCCACATTTTGGTCGGTGCAGGTCTGTATTATAAAAACCTCCTCCCCGCGGACGGATTCCTCCAGTGCCACATATTTTTCCCCGCAGGAAAAAGTGGACAGTTTGATCTTGCCCAAAGGCCTTTTCAGGGCTTTAGCTACCTCATGTGCCAGTTCCGGGTGTGATGAGCCGGAGAAAACAGTAAATCTTTTCTGTTCCATAATCATTATTCTTAACATTCGCTAAACATAATAACAACTTTTTTGAAAATATGAAAATTATGAAAATTTGGAAATGATAAACCTCCCACATTTGATTTTTACATTTTCAAATTTTCAGGAAATATTCGTGTATCCTCGCATCGTCCGCCAGTTCCGGATGAAAAGTCGCCCCCAATATATTCTTCTGCCTTATAAGAACGGGATTATTTTTGTATTTGGCTAAAACTTCCACGTCTTTTCCGACAGAAATTATTTTCGGCGCCCGTATAAAAATTCCATGAAATTTGGAGTCCGGACTCCAAACAATATCACTTTCAAAACTATCCAGCTGTCTTCCGTAAGCATTGCGCTCAACATCAATGTTTAACAGCCCCAAATTCTTTAAGATAATCACTCCTGCGCATGTGCCAAAAATAGGGAGTCCGGACTCGCCTTTATCAATCAGCCATTCATCCAGTCCGGTTTGCTTCATAAGACTCTTCATCGTCGTACTCTCGCCTCCCGGTATCACGCAGGCATCCACGCCAACCGCGTCTGCAAGAGTGCGGATGTAAACAACTTTGCACCCCAATTTCTCAAGCATTTTTCCGTGCTCGGCAAAAGCGCCCTGCAGAGCGAGTATCCCTATATTTTTTTTATGATCAATCATTTTCTAATTCACAATTTACAATTCACAATTTACAAACGTTTTAAAATTGTAAATTGTAAATTTAAAATTACAGATTTATCAGCACCTCCGCATCCTTAGCCGGACCATTCAGGGTTAATTGCGTTAAATTACCATCCTTTATAAACACGATTTTCTTGGATCGCGCAGGATACGCCACAGGGGTTTTCGGATCCTTATAAGCTATTACATGGCAATTTTCACCCTCAAAATCACATAACCTTATCTCAGTCCTTGTCGTGATAAGCAGATTGGATTGGTTGTAAAAATACTGGGCGGTTTCTATCGGTTTGGAATAACGGGTTACAAACTTTTTGACACCGTCTTTTTCAATCCACAGCTCCCTGCCGTTTACTATCAGGTCGTTTTTTGTGTTGTCAGTGCGCAAAATTATTTATTCAGTAAGTTTCCATTCGCCTTTGGAAATAACTACTTCATATCGACCCTCATCGGAATCCGCCATCAGTTTATTGTTATCCATCCAGATCAAGTCCTTTATTTTTACAGGCGCTTCCAGAATATATGGTGCCGTTCTTGAAGCCGAAAAAACTTTAACCAGATCCAGCGTATCGTCATAAACAGCGTATTTAGATTGATCCGGCGAGAGCCAGACCTTATCAATTTTTTCATCCAAAACAACCGATGAATAAAAATCGGGTAGCGGGACTAAAAATATTTGCGAATACACAGCCGCCTTTTGGTCGTTCAGATACATATCCTTGCCCCATGAGTAATAACCGGCCTTCCTGGCCTCGATTGTATGCGCGCCTACATTTATTCCGAAGATCTGCTCACAGCTCTTATCACTGTAAAGTATTCCGTCCAGATAAAGTTCTGCCTGCTGGGGGATAATGCAAACATCCACAACGCTTGTCTGAATAACCTGACTTTCCTCAAAGTCATACCTGTAGCCGTATGTTATAAAAAGCGAAAATAAAAACAGGCTTATAAAAACCGATATCGAAAGAACCTGCCCTATAATTTTTATTAGAAGTCTGCGCATAAAACCGCAATTTCAAAAAGCCCATATATTCTATTTGGTTTTCTGTTTTATTAAAAGCTGATTTATATTTGATTATATTCTCAGCAAAGGATCTCTTTTTACGCAAGTTTTGTTAATACAATCGGCACACTCAATACGGGATGTATTGATAAGCGTTAACAAATTCTGCAAAATTCTGAAATCGTTTTCAGCACCTTTGTCGGCCAGGTCTTTTATTTCATCTGCAAGGCCTTGCTGCTGGTCTTCTTTCAGACAGGCATTTGCGTTTCCGCGGACTCTTATATAATTGAATATTTGCATCGCATTGGGCGGGATTTGCGTATCAACACGGTCGCCTACCGCTTGATTATCAGGGGTATAATTTGCCAGCAGTTTTGAAAGAATGCTGTCAAAACCATCAGCACCCAATGACTTTGCATTGATGGGTTTTTGTTCAGGTGTTTCCATGGGAGGGGAAAATTATTTGTTAAAAATTATTTATTCAACATCGCGCATATCACGCATCTTGCAGGGGCTATTTAAACATTTTGAACACTCGGTTCTGTATGAATTGATAACGGTCACCATAGCAAGAAGTTTCATCTGGTCAGGGCTTTTAAGGTATTCCCGCATATCGGTAAATAATCTGTCTTGCTGTGTTTTAGTCAGGCATACATCCGGATTGACCATTCCTTTAAGGGTTGCGATCAGTTCATCACGCCCATCCAAAGGATTCATATCCAGCAATTGAGCATGGTCACTATCGTAATTGGCATTTAGCATTTTATTTAACTGGGGCGCTATTGTATCAACAGCTTCACCGAACGGTTTGGCGTCAAATTTAGGATATTGTTTATTGCTCATATGCAAAAATTAAATAGTAAAATTATTACCTAAGTTAAACATAACGTTGCTTGCACCCTGTGTTTAAACACCTTGAGCAATTTGTCCTGTACGAATTAACAACGGCCACCAAGGCAAGCAATTGTGTCCGATCAGCTACATAACCATTTTTTTGTATATCCAGAGATAGTTCTTCCTGCTGTGAAGCAGTTAAGCAGATGCCAGGATTGACCATTGCATTAAGAGTTT
>Ga0315273_10014995_pt1 | contig 10007 bp, 6 predicted proteins | sample YL17G02_0_MG_FD_205753 | JGI IMG/M metagenome (GOLD analysis project Ga0315273, IMG submission 205753) | Sediment microbial communities from Yellowstone Lake, YNP, Wyoming, USA - YL17G02_0 | ecosystem: Environmental > Aquatic > Freshwater > Lake > Sediment | place: USA: Wyoming | collected... | reverse complement strand
ACGAATGTGACGCCGCTTCTACCGCAGTATTAGTAATCCAGTAGTCTAAAAGTCTGCATTGCGAGGGTCAAGCGGCACATCGCCGCCAGTGGTCGAGCAGTTTGATTCGGAGGTGCCTGGTAGACCAAGCGCCAGCCAGCCGTAGGACGGACAATCCTGTCCGTCGTCTGCAAATTGACGGACAGGATTGTCCGTCCTACCGGCAAACTGGCCCACTACCTTCCCACCACTTGCGGCGGCGTAGCGGTTAGGCAACCCTGGAAAGGATGGAAGGCGCCAAACGCATCGTGGCAATTGAAACCTCGGGCCGCTACGGGTCGGCTGCCACGCTGTTGGGTGGGGCGGATGGTAGTTCCCTCGTCCGGCAAATCGCGCTCAGCGGTGACCAGCGAACCGCACAAGCACTCGCGCCGGCCCTGCAACAGTTGCTCAAACAGGCCGACTGGTCGCCGCAGTCGATCGAATTAGTGGCGGTCGCCGTTGGGCCCGGTTCATTCACCGGTTTACGTATCGGTGTGACGACAGCCAAGACCTTTGCCTATGCCGTCGGAGCGGAAGTGATCGGCGTCAACACGCTCCAGGCGCTCGCCGCTCAGGCGCCGGCGTCGGCCGCGCCGCTGTGGACCATCCTCGATGCGCAACGCCAGGAATTGTTCGCGGCCAAGTTTCTGATTGACGACGCCGGACAGCTTCGTGCCGAGTGTGAAACATCGATCATCGCGCAAGACGCCTGGCTCGCCGGATTGCGCCCCGGCGACCGTGTAACCGGAACGGCCCTCGGCCGGCTCGCCGCGCGGTTGCCCGCCGGCATCGAAGTCATGCCGCAAGAATTCTGGCAACCAATGGCGGAAGCCGTCGGACAAGTCGCGTGGACGGCGTATCAAACCGGCCAGCGCGACGACCTCTGGCAACTCACCCCCAATTACTACCGCGCCAGCGCCGCGGAGGAAAAAGTGAAAGGCAAATAGCCCAGCCATCTTGGCCGGAAAGGGAACGTGTCGCCTCTTCGGAACGTGTGCGACCGACCCAGGATGGGTCGGCTATATGGTCGCCAGCGACTCGCGGGCGGCAGCGATCGTCGCATCAATGTCGGCCTCCGTGTGCGCCGCTGATACGAACAGCGCTTCGAACTGGCTGCACGGCAGATAAACGCCGCGCTCCAGCATGGCCCAAAACCAGCGGCCGAAACGCTGCAAATCGCAGCGGCTGGCCGATGGCCAGTCGGTGACGGGTTCGCCCACGAAGAACAACGTCATCATGCTGCCAACACGAGCCAGTCGATGCGGCACGCCCGCCGCTGTGGCCGCCTCGCAACAGCCCTTTGCCAGGCGGGCGCTCAACTGTTCGAGTCGATCGTAGGGCGGATTATCGCGCAACAGTCGCAGCATCGCGCAGCCGGCCGCGGTGGCCAGCGGGTTGCCGCTGAGCGTGCCGGCTTGAAAAACCTTGCCAACCGGCAGCACGTGGTCCATCACATCGGCTCGGCCGCCGTAGGCGCCGACCGGCAACCCGCCGCCGACGATTTTCCCGAGCGTCGTCAAGTCGGGATCGATGTTGAGTAACTGTTGTGCGCCGCCGTAAGCGACGCGGAAGCCCGTCATCACTTCGTCGCAGATCAGCAGCGCGCCGTGCTCACGCGTCAGCTCTCGCAATGCTTTGAGGAAGTCGTCGCTCGGCAAGACGACGCCCATGTTGCCGACGACGGGCTCGAAGATCATGCCGGCAATCCGCTCGCCGTGTGCGGCGAACGCCTCGCGCAGGCCGGCGACGTCGTTGTATTGCAGCACCAACGTATCGCGGCTGGTGCCGGTGGTCACGCCCGGCGAGTTCGGCACGCCGAGCGTGGCGGCCGAGCTGCCGGCGGCCACCAATAAACTGTCCACGTGGCCGTGGTAGTTACCGGCGAACTTCACGATCACATCGCGGCCCGTAAAGCCGCGGGCCAGCCGGATCGCGCTCATCGTCGCTTCCGTGCCGGAGCTTACGAGCCGCACTTTTTCGATGCTAGGCACCGCCTCGACAATGAGCTGCGCCAATTCGTTTTCGGCCGCGGTGGGAGCGCCGAAGCTCATGCCGCGCCGCGCCGCAGCTTCCACCGCCCCTACGACCTTTCGCTGGGAATGGCCGAGAATGAGCGGGCCCCAGGAGCCGACGTAGTCGATGTAGCGGTTGCCGTCGACGTCCCACAGGTAAGCCCCCTCGCCGCGTTCGACGACGATCGGCTCGCCGCCGACACCACCGAACGCGCGGGCCGGGCTGTTCACGCCACCCGGCATCAGTTTCTTGGCCTGCTCAAAAATCGCGTGACTTCGTTCGTGATTCATAGAAGTGGTCCGACTACCGATCGATGTGAGATGCCTGCAACCCGTGCGGAAAACGTCATTCTGAAAGGAGTTGTACGACTTGAAGAATCTATCTGCGACCGTCGCCTGTTTTCAATGCGTGAGGGTCCGACGAATCAGATCCTTCGGTCGCCAAGGCTCCCTCAGGATGACATTCATTGTTGGACCGACCAGTAGAGTGGGAACCGCCCACCACCGTTCGAGGCTAATTGCTGGTGGGCGACGCCCACCCTACTATTTCTCCAGTTCCGCGAGCCTTCCGCGGGCTTTGTCCACAACCGGCGTCGCCCAAGCGTCGCCTTCGTGCAAACTCAAAATTGCCCGATAGATGCCGGCCGCCCGTTGTGGGTTCGTGGCCTTCAACTGCTCCGCCGTCGCAAGCCGCTCATCGAGGGCGGCCAGTCGCTGCTCGCGCTGCTTTTGCAAATCGGCCCGCAGCGTTGGCAGGCGACGCTTCGCCAGCTGCACGACATCGGCCGTGCGATCGGCCGCGTCTCGATCGGCATTGTTTTTATTCGTGGTTCCCGGCGAAGCGGTTTTGGGGTCGATGGGGACATCGGCGCCGTACAGATCGACCAACGCGCCAAGCATTGCGAGCGACTTCTCCGGCGAAGTCGTGGCCATTCCGGCGGCTTCCAGATACAGTTGCTCGGCCGGCAGCAGCGACCCGTTGACCGAGCCGCTGCCACGCGTTTGTCGCTGTAGTTTTCGCTCCAACTTGTCGAGCTCGATCCGCTCGCGATAGCCTCGCAGCAAGACGGCGCGCGGGTCTTCCGGAAACCGCTCCAGGAAAATATTGACTTCCTTTTCGACGTTACCCAATGAGGCATCGTCGTCGCTGTCGACGCGCGTCGAAATCGCCGCGTACAGCTTGTCGGCCGAGGGAGGTCGCAACAGAAACACGATCGCTCCGCCCATCGCGGCCAACACCGCGGCAAAAGCGACGAGTTGGCCGGCGACAAGGAGCCACGACCGCTTCTGCTGAACGCGCCGCAGTGCCTCTTCCTCCTCGACCGTGGTGAAGCGTGCGGGCCGCTCCGCGGGTTGCTCCGCGGCGACGATGCTTGATGCTTGGGAAGCGGCCGCACCGCGTAAGCTGGGCTTCGATAGGCTCACGTCGGCCGCCGCCAACGTCGCGGCGTTTTGAGATGCCCGGACATTCACCGTGCGGCTCGGGCCTTCGATCGCGCTGCGGCCGTCCCGCGCCCCAGTCGGAATAACTTCGGCCTGCGTCGCTTCGACCGAGAGAGATTCTTGCATGTCGCCGAGCTGCCGCGAATTTGGCGGCTGATCGGACGCCAGCGCGAAATCATCTGCCGCCGGGCGCGAAAGCGCGTTCAACAGCGCCTGCAGGTGCCGAGCGAGCACCTGCGTGTTCGGGAACCGGTCGGCCGGATCCTTGGTGAGTAACTGCATGACGACGTGTTCGAGTTGCTCCGGTGTGTCTGGCGCGTAGCGCCGCACCGGCTCGGGGTTCGCGAACCGCTGTAATTGGAGCATCTGCGGCAAGTTCTTCGCCCTAAACGGCGGCCGGCCCGCCAACAGCGCGTACATTACGCCGCCCAAACTGTACTGGTCGCACCGGGCCGTCACGGGTCGGCCGTCGGCTTGTTCGGGCGACATGTAATCGGCCGTCCCCAGCACGCCGCCCGCGGTAGTCAGCGACGTCGTGCCGAATAGCCGGGCGATGCCGAAGTCGGCGAGCTTCACGCGCTCGTCGTCGGTCAGCAGGATGTTGGCCGGCTTGATATCGCGGTGAACGATCCCGTGGTCGTGCGCGTGCTTGAGCGCGAGCGATAACTGAATGGCGATGCTCGTCACTTCGCGCCAACTGAACCGCCGCCCCGCCTTAAGCTCGTCCTCCAGACTAATGCCTTCGACCAGCTCCATCGAATAGAACAGAATGCCGTCCTGTTCGCCGTAGCCGTACAGCCGCACAATGCCGTCGTGCCGCAATGTTTTAAGCGATTCGATCTCGGCCTCGAACCGTTCGCGAAAGCCCTCCGCCGTCGCGAGGTGGGGCGAGAGCGCCTTGATGGCCACCCGCTGCCCCGTTTGCGGATCGCTCGCGGCGTACACCGACCCCATGCCGCCCTTGCCAAGCGGTTTCTCGATTTCGTAAGGGCCTAGGTGGGTTAGTTGCATTGCAATTTATGAACCTCGGATGAACGCAGATGAACGCAGACGATTTGGAAGAAAACCAACATCGAGCTGTATTGGTAATCCGCGTTCATCCGCGTTCATCCGCGGTTCATACGCCGTCCAGCTAGCATCTCAATCGTCAACTTCATCGTAACAGCCACGCGGAAAACGAACCAGCAAGCAATGCGGGCGGCGGCGAATGACCTTGAGCGGTCTGGGGTTTTTCACTAGAAGCCGGCAAACGTCTCCTCTTTTATTCTGCGGCACACTATCGCGCTCGCGGTGTAGGAACCCACAAATGCACCGTTCTCGAATCGTTCGTTGTCGTTGTTTTTGCACCGCCGCGGCTTGCCTCGTTGCCGTGGCCAGTGCGCTGGCGAACCGGGCCTCGGCCGAAATCACGCCGTACGAGGCCCGCGCGGTTGCGTCCGGCGCTTCGGTACACAGCGGCCCAGGCGAAAAGTATTATCCGACCGATACGCTTGCCGAGGGCGATGTGGTCGAGGTCTATCGCGAGAAGCCCGGCGGCTGGCTGGGAATTCGGCCGACCCTGAACAGCTTCAGTTGGATACCTGGTCGCGACTTGAAGCTGCGCGACGGCGGCCTGGCGGAAATCAGCCAGGATGATGTCGCCTCACGAATCGGCAGCCGGCTCAGCGACAAGCACAACGCCGCGCAGGTGCGCCTCAAGAAAGGCGACTTGGTCGAGGTGCTCGGCGACGAGAGCTTCCAGGGCGAAACGTGGTACAAGATCGCGCCGCCGGCCGGAGAGTTCCGCTGGATCCAGGCGTCGCTTGTGGAACGAACAGGTCCGATCCAACCGGCTTCCGCCGAAACGCCGCCGGCCGAGACGCCGCCGCCCGCCAGCGATTCCGCGGTGCCGCCGTTGATTTCGAACATGCCCGCATCGAATTCCACCAGCACTCCGCCGGCGGTGACGTCGCCGGCCGCGAGCACTCCAGTGGCGCCGGCTAAGCCGCAAGCGGCGGGGTCGGCGGCTGATAATCTTTCGGACGAGCTATCTGCGATCGAGCTGCGGCTCTCGCGGATGGCGACCGCGCCCGTCAACCTGTGGAACACAGAACGGCTGGAGCGCGACACCGCTCAGCTTCGCAACCGAGCGCAAACGCCGGCCGAGCGCGAGGCCGTCGAGGCGACCATGAGCAAGATCAACCGCTTCGCCGCGATTGGCCAGCGCTCGAACCCGCCGGCGACGACCGTCGCGCAGGCCGGTCAGCCCCCAATTACGCCGCTGCCGGGAACGGCCGCTGCCGCTGCCACACCTGGCGGCCCGTACGACGCCGTCGGCATCCTGCGGCCCGTCGTTTCACGGCGACCCGGCGCGCCGCAATTCGCGCTCGTCGACGATCGCGGCCAGGTGCTCTCGTTCGTCACGCCCACGCCCGATATCAACTTGCAGCCCTACCTTGGCCGCCGCGTGGGCGTCGTCGGCAACCGCGGCTTCATCACCGAATTCAACCGCTCCCACGTCACCGCCGCCCGCGTGACGCCGCTGACGGATCGCGTGGTGCGGTAGATCAACCAGTCAATGGGTGGCATGCCTTCGCCGCGGCGGCGTAGGCATGTGAAGGACGCCAAGCGTTCATGCTTACGCGGCTTTGGGCCGCGAAAGCATGGCACCCAGACGCTGCCTTGGGTTGGATCCGCAATTGTGCACTTGCTCGGGTCACCCGATTCGAATTCGCGGTTGGCGAGCCGGGTTGGGCATTGCTTTGCGGACCAGTTCTTTGACCATCCAGGGGATGTTTCCTTCGCCGAGGAGCAGAAAATTGAGATTGGCGGCCAGCGGCGTTTCTTGCGACCAGCCAAAGATGATTTCCGGTGGGCATTGGTTGTCGCGGCACAGTTCCAGGCAGATTGCCGCCAACACGTGCGAAATGCTTACGCAATGCGAGAAGCGGATGACTTCTAGCTCCCCGTCTTGCTCGATCTTCATCAGCGGTTTTTGATAGAAATTGCTCGGGTCGCCGAGGACGGCCTCGATGAAAAAGAGCGGCGTGGCCGGGTCGAGGCGATAATCGCGCTTCAGATTCGCGCACTTCTCCGCCAGCGATATTAAGCCAGGGCGATGAGGCACGAGCACCTTGGCGCCCGATCGGCATAATTCAGCCCACCTTTGTCGCGATTCGTCATCCGCGAATTCAAAGCCCTCGAAACGCAGTTCGGTACAGCGAATCCAGCGCGAGACAAACGAGCTGACGAGAATCGCAAGCACGAATGACAAGGCGATGATCAGGCCGGAGTAGTTGATCAGCACGGTGAGACCGGTCATCGTCAAGAAGAACCCACCGGCGCTGGCGAAAAGACCAATCAACACGATACGCGTAAGGCCGCGCCGGGCGTTCCGCCGCAGGTCCTTGACGGCGGCGAGGGCTGCCCCCGTGAGGAGCACCAGTACGCTGGTGGCATAGGCCCATTGTTGCAGCGACGGACTCGCCCGGAACACCACCGTGACCAACAAGATGATCACGTTGAGCACGTGCATGATGACGCCGGCTTTGCCGGCCCAATGGACATCCATGCCGAGCCGGTTGAGGTAGTGAGGCAGCAGGTTTTGCAGCCCCAGCGTCACGCTCACGCCGGCCAGGCAGAGAATGAACGCGCTCGACAGATCGAACAGGTCGCCGAAGCCTTCGCCGAAGAGCGGGCTTACGGCTGTGCCGCTCGCGCCATCGGCCAGCGGCGAACCGTGGGCGAGATAAGCCAGCGCTCTGTGCGTGGCCGCGCCGCCCGGCAAGAGTTCGGTATTTGGCACGAGCAATGTGGTGACCGCCACCGCGCTCACGAGGTACACGGCCATAAGCGAAGCGGCCGTTACCATGAGCTTGCGAGTGTTGCGCACGCGGCCGGCTTGCGTATCGGTTTCCTGCGTAGTGCCGCTGCTTACGCGGGGCACGACGTTCATGATCATCTCGAAGCCGCTTAGCCCGAGCGCCATCTGTGGAAACGACCACAAGGCAATGCGCAGCCAGGTCCACAGCCATGCGTATTCGGAAGGGACCGCGGTGCCATCGACGGGCTGCCGCGGGGCGAACACTGTATTCAGCCACGTCTGCCAAATCTCCGAATGTTGAGCCGTATAGACCAGCGCGCTGGCAATGACCAGCGCCGACAGCGCAAGGTAGCACGACACGGCGCACGCGGTGACGATCAGAATCCGCCGCGAGACGCCGCGCTTCAACACTTGCCAAACGCCAAACGAGATGATCGAAAGTACCAGCGTGACTTGCACCTGCGGTTCGGCCAATCGCCTCACCACGTACTCCAGCGGCGGCCACAGGCCGTGATCGTGGTTGAAGAAGCTCGCCGGCAGTCGAGCGAGCAATTGTTGCCCGTGCGGGTTGTGGATCAAATGGATCGCCGCATCGGCCAGCGACAGGCTGCGCGTGATCACGAAATCGGCGGCCGCGAACCCCAACAACGTCAACACGACGAGCTTTCCGCGCCAGCCCGGCATCGAGTCTTCCAGCATGCCGGTGGCGCCGCGGCCATCGGGCGCGCGGCCAACCACGTACCAGTAGACCGGCAGCGCCAGCAGAAATGTGACGAGTACGACTCCGCCGGCGGCAACCGGCGCCCACGCGCCCGACGCCTCCGCGGCGATCGACGGCAAATAGGCCAGCGTGCTGAAGTAATCGACCCCGACGAGGCACAACACCAGCGGCCAAGGGTTCGAGGTCTGAACCGAACCGGGGCGGCGAGTTTCGGGCATGGAATTGATCCCCTCTCCCTCCGGGAGAGGGAGGATCGAGGGCTACTTGTCGTCGTCTTTCTCGCCGGAGTCCATCACGGCCGCGCGCTGGTGCAGCACGCGGTCGAGATCGTTCCAGAAGAAAAACAGGCCGATGATGTTGTCGTAACGCTTGATGACGTTTTGGTGATTGTCGACGGCCAGCAGGTCGCCGCCGCCGAACGTAAGGATTGTTTCCAGCACATCGCGATACGTCGTGCGAAACCGCAGGCCGGTACGATCGGTCAGCTCGCTCCCTTCGCCGAAATGGAACTCGCCGATTTCGTTGGGTGTAAACTTCTTGCGCCCGTTCAGCGCCATGTGGAGCAGCGATCCGATCCAAGGCAGCAAGAGCAACCAGCTCAGAACCGTCGCGCTGCCGGGGTCGAGCTTCGGCTGCAAGCCGGCAAGATATTCGAACAGCGGAGTCAGCACGGCGATGTGTTGGAGCAATTCGACATACTTCGAGGCGAGCCAGATGAGCGTGAAAATCAACACCCACAGGCCCAGCTTGCGAGCGCTGAAGTCGTACAGCAGCGTGACCAGGAAATACAACAGCACCCAGACGTAAAACCAACCGCAGAACCCGGCCCAATCGGGTGACTTCGTAACGACTGCCGCGGACACGAAGCCGACGACGATCAACAGCCACAGGAAGAAGCTGGGATGCGCCGAATAGACGGTGACCTCATCGATATTTCCACGCCGCCCGCGGATCAGCACAACCGGCAGCGTGATCATGAACCGCGCGAATTGGAAAACGGCCTTGAACGCCGGCCGAACGACTCGCCGCCGCGGCGCCGCCGGCGCCGGCTCGCTGCCAAAGGTGCGGCCGCCCTTGTCGGGGTTCGTTGGATTGCCCGGTGAAGTGCTCATGACAACCTCCTGTCGGAAAACGTCAGCAACGCGCGACATTGTAGCCGTGCGGTCTACGGGCCACTAGCAGGCCATGCGCCGCCGCCTTCCGACGCGGTGATACTTACGGATTGCGCCCGGCGGACTCAACCGGAACGGGCGCGGATTGTATTGAGATCGTATTCGCTGCGACGGCCGCGATATTGCCGGGCCGTTGGTTTAACCACGGATTACACGGATGGGCACGGATGATTCGGAAGCGGATGGACGGCGAATTCAATTTCCGATCCGCGCAATCGGTGCTATCTGTGGTTCCATGGTTTTGGCCGCCGACGGCGAAGTCGATTTTTCGGGACATAATTCCCCCATTTTGGCACGGGCGCCTCGCGCTTGGCTCGGCAAATCAAGCTTTGGCGGTTGAAACGCGGGACAAAACTCGGACCTTTTTGGACGTCGCGGCGCGCCGCGGCGCAGCAAGCCGGACATAAAGTTTGGCTAACAGCTAAAAGCTAATGGCCGACAGCTATTTTCAATTTTTCAAAGAGCGAGCGCACGAGGGCATGGTCGAACGTAACAGATTTGCAAAATGATTTCAGCAACGATTCTTGGCCACCTATCGCCGCAGCATGATTAGCTTCACCCAATCGCCGGGCGCTCGCTCATAGTGCCAGAAGTGCCAACCGTTTGTCGCTCGACGCCGAACCGCCGTGGCAGCGAGAAGGCCCGTGAACGGGCCTCAGCGCGATGATTCACGGCGCGTACGACCCGGCATGAATGCCGGGCCTAGCATCGCGGAAGAAGGGTCGTGAACGACCCTGGCGGAGTGGTGAGCGGCAACGAGTGAGGCGGGTGCGTCCGTCGCTCGGTTGCGAATGGTCGTGCGAGTAGAACATCTGCGAGAGGCGTTTACGCCTCTT
>Ga0315273_10014994_pt1 | contig 10008 bp, 6 predicted proteins | sample YL17G02_0_MG_FD_205753 | JGI IMG/M metagenome (GOLD analysis project Ga0315273, IMG submission 205753) | Sediment microbial communities from Yellowstone Lake, YNP, Wyoming, USA - YL17G02_0 | ecosystem: Environmental > Aquatic > Freshwater > Lake > Sediment | place: USA: Wyoming | collected... | reverse complement strand
GCGGAAACGACCGCCTACGCCATTCTGCTTGAGCCGTCCGTGGACGCAAAAAATGAACCCGACGGCACCAAGGTCCTTTTCACCGCGCACGAAGGCACCAGATTTCAGATCAGGAAGACCGTGGAAGGGTGGTCTCTGGTCAGCCTCCCTAACGGCGCAAGCGGGTGGGTGGAGAATAAATATTTAGGGAAAATCTAGAACAGTAAATTATTCTTCGTTATTATCAATTTTTCTTTCTCTTTTTTCTTCATACTCTTAACCTTGTATTCCATCTTCAGCGCCCCGCTCCGTGTCCCTGCTTTCCTTTTGTAAACCACTATGAGCGGCCCTCTGCCGCGTAGATATCTGGCGCCTTTGCCGCCTTTTCCCCGGTGCTCCGCAAGCCGGCGCTGCACATCGGTGGTAATGCCGGTATAGAGACTGCTATCGCCGCACCGGATGATATAAAGAAACCAGTCAGGCATTGTTATTGGTACGTTGGGAAAAAGGAACCGCAGAGAAAAGCGATTAATCGGAGATCTGGTCAGCGGGGAGAAGAAACGGGCCTGGGTTGATGGCACAGCCGTTTTTACGGACTTCGTAGTGGAGATGCGGGCCGGTGCTTTTGCCGCTGCTGCCTACATAACCGATAAGATCGCCTCTTTTCACATTCTGCTGCACTTGAACAGCGGATTTCATAAGATGCCCGTAAATTGTTTCAATGCCGCTTTCCTGATGGTTGAGAATGACCGCGTTGCCGAAATCTTGGAGCTGGCTTGATGCCTTGACAATACCGTCAGCCGGAGCGAATACCGGGGTCCCGAACTGGTTTGCGATATCGAGGCCGTCGTGGAAAAGATTTTCACCGGAAATGGGATCCGGACGGTAACCGAAACCCGAAGTCACGTATCCTGCCGCGGGCCTGATTGAGGGACTCTGCGACCAGAATGTATAAAGATGTTCTATCTGCTGCCCCGTCTTATCGAACGTGGTGTTCTGCAGCTGGGCCCTTCGCAGAAGCATGGACAGCCCCTCCAGCACGGCCGCCGATTTTTTAAGCAGCGGATCAGTATAAGCGACATCGGCTTTTTCTCCGGGGGAGGGCACGCCGCCGATACCGGCCTTACGCACATCAGTACTGATAGCGTTCATTCCGTAGGTCAGGCGCATAAAATCTTCGTAGGCGACAAGGTTGTCTAATTTCTGCGTCTCTTTAAAAAAGAATTTATCAAGAAGGTCGATCTTTACCATGAGCCGATCGTTCTCGCAGCGTTCGTTACACAAACCGATCTTTGCCAGGCTGAATGACGCGGAAAACCAGAGCAAACGGGCGAAACCGGCCGTTCCTGCAAGCAAGCAGAAAAGAAGAATATAAACAAAAACCGGATGTATCCTTACCTGTCGAACTCTGGAGATCGACCGTGGATTTATAAAAACAAAAAAATGGCCGGGCTTTTTCATTTTTTTAATATATGTTAAAAAACTATTTCATCTCTTGATATACCGGTTAACAATCTTCCTGAATACCATTATCGGCAACACGATAAAAAGCAATACACAACTTTTCCCCCGCATCCGTTCAGAAACAACCGGGACAAAGGGGACAATACACAACATTGAGCAAAATAGGCGATTCTGTACACCAAATCAAGTAAAAAATATACTTTAAGCTTATTATAGGTTTCTTTCTAAAATCAAATGCCCGCGCGGTCAGTTTTTCTTCTCACTGCTGTTTGTCTCCCAGCGCACTATAGCCTTTCCGGCCCGTCCAACAACTATTTTTTATTGCTATTTCAGGTAAACCACACAATAGGAGCCAAGTGATGCTAACGTCATATAAAGCAGTACCCCCAAGAAACGTCATGGTCGGGGTCGGATCCGCACTGATGGACATCTGTCTACTTGAATCAGAATATTTCCTGAATACCGCCGGGGCAGAAAAAGGGGGCATGACGCTTGTCGAAAGCTCGCAAATCCCTGAACTACTTAAAAAAACCGGTAAAAAGCCGGTCTTCGTGCCCGGCGGGTCAGCCTGTAACACCACCCTCGGCATAGGAAAACTGGGCGGCAAAGCCCGTTTTATCGGCAAAAAGGGTAACGACGAATGGGGATCTCTCTTCGAATCCGGACTGCGGCGGCACGACGTTGAACCGCTGCTGTCTTCTTCGTCAACCCCGACCGGCCATGTACTATCGATCATCACCCCGGACGCGCAGCGTTCAATGCTCACCTTTCTCGGCGCCGCCGCGGAAATGGACCCTTCGGAAATCACCGGCGCGCTTTTCAAAAATGCGGCGCTGGTGCACCTTGAAGGGTATATGCTGTTCAGCAAGGAACTGATGCTTTCCGTCCTGAATGCCGCAAAGAAGTCGGGCGCAAAAATTTCGCTCGACATGGCAAGTTATACTGTCGTGGAAAAATCCAGGGACTTTTTACAGACAATCATCCGTAAATACGTTGACATCCTCATCGCCAATGAGGACGAGGCCCGGGTTTTTACCGGGCAGAGAGATGAGGAAATATCATGCAGTGTTCTTTCCGAACTTGCAGACATCGCGGTCGTAAAAATGGGAAGCAGAGGGAGCATGATCGGCCGCCGCGGAAACATTACCCGTGTAGCGGCAATGGGAGGCGGCGCGCTGGTTGTCGATACCACGGGCGCCGGTGATCTGTGGGCCAGCGGGTTTCTCTTCGGCCTTCTGCAGGGCTTTTCCATTGAAAAATCAGGTCAACTCGGTTCTGCCTGCGGTTTTGAAGTATGCAAAGTCATCGGCGCAACGATACCGGAAGAAGGATGGCTGAGAATACGAAAACAGTTGTAAAACATTACCTTTTATTGCCACTTTCGGTAAATATTACCTTGTAATGCAATATTTTCTGTTTTAATCTCTTCAATATTTTTCTGAAATATTTTTTAATAAAACCTATTTAACACTCTGTCCCTCAATGACGTTTTGCTGATGATTACTTAATTAATTCGAGAAATTATAGTTGGCATATAAATTGCATAATATTGAATTAACGCCACGAAAGATGGCAGATGTGTGTGATGATGATGGGGTATCAGGCGAGAGCCTGAGGCAAAGGGATCCGAAAGGGTCCCTTTTGCTTTCTATACGGATTTGACGATTTTTGCGATTTCTTCCCTTACCCTGCCCGCCAACTCGCTTTTTTCCATGCCCACCGGAACAATAGGGTCGCAGATATCGAGATATACCTCACCGGGAATGACCAGGAGGCTTTTCTTCGGAAGACGTTCGTTCGCTTTGCGTAAGGCGACCGGCACCACCGTAACTCCGGCATCCAGCGCAAGGGTAAAACTCCCCTGCTTGAATTCTCCGAGCGTGCCGTCAACGCTGCGGGTTCCTTCGGGAAAAATAATCAGCGAAAAGAAATTTTTCTTAAGACGCTCGACGCCGCGCGCGAGCGATTCCCTCGCTTTGCGCGGGCTCGACCGGTCTATGTTAACATGGCCAACGGCGGCCATCCCCCACCCGAAAAAAGGAATCAGGAAAAGTTCTTTTTTCGCTATAAAACAGAGAGGATACGGTAATCCCGAATAGAGGACCGGAATGTCAAGCGCGCTCTGGTGATTGACAAAAAATACATAGCGCTCCCTGCCCGCGAGTTTCTCCCCGCCCTTGACGATGACCCGTATACCAAGCAGACACAGCAGATGACGGCACCACGCCCGGGCGAAATACTGAGCGAACTTCCGGGAAAATATGCCGCCCACGATGCATGCGGAGCCATAGGCAACGGTGCTGACCAGAAGCCACAGCATAAGGAAAGGGAACGCGATGACCGTTCCTATGCGGCGTTTTTCCCTATCCATACGTTTTCCTTTCCAACCCTGTCCCGCAGCTCCTTGACAGCATCAAACGATGAGGAGACGGTGACGTTGCGCACGCGGATCCGGTACTCATTGCCTTCCGTGGTTACCAGGTGAATGATCAGCCCGCACTCTCCGCCCTCTTTTACACACAGCCGTCGGAGTTCCTCAAGAAATTCCCGCTCAAGACCGGCGGTCTGCAGCCGGATATGAACGCTTCTGGCAAGTTTCTGCCTCGCTTCAGAGAGCGCTAAGCAGGCATCAACCCTGATTTTCGGTTTTTCCTCGCCGCCACGCCGGGAGACCGTGCCGTGCACCAGCACCATGGCGTCTTCGGCAAGAAGAGAACGGAACTTCTCGTAGACATCGGCGAAAACAAGAAGCTCAACGCTTCCGTCGAAATCCTCAATCTCCAGAAACGCCATCTGTCTGCCGTCGCGCTGAGGATGCTGCTTGACCGACGTAACAATGCCCCCGGCGGTCACTACGGCGCCGTCCTTCACCGTTTCAAGCGCCTCGCTCGTCAGCGAAATCGTGGCAAATCCCCTGATTTCGTCCTGGAACCGGTCAAGCGGATGACCGGTTATGTAAAAACTCAGGTGTTCCTTTTCACGCTGGAGCATAAGACTGTAGGGCCACGGCTCCACGGAATCAAACGGCGGTTCAGGCGCCGCCATAACGGGTTCCCCTTCCGCTCCGGAGCCGGAATACAGGTCGTCAAAAAGATTGACCTGGCCCGCCAGCCGATCCTTCTGGAAGGACGCGCCGTACACCATGGCCTTATCGATATTTCTGACAAACTCGGCGCGGGTCCCCTTGAAACCGTCCAGCGCGCCGGCGCACGCCAGCGATTCGAGGCATTTTTTGTTGACCCTGCGCAAATCGACTCGCTTGCACAGGTCAAAAAACGAGGAAAAAGGTCCGCCGCGCGTACGTTCCGCGAGGACCGCCTCCGCTGCCTGACCGACATTCTTGATCACCAGGAGTCCAAGCCTCATTCGACCGTTTTCGATGCTGCAGTACTCGTCGCTCGCGTTGATGTCGGGCTGGAGCAGCGTGATGCCCATGCGCTCGGTTTCGTTCTTCACTTTTAAGAACTCGTCCTGCTTGCCGATAAACGACGAAAGGCTGGCGGTAAAATACTCGAGCGGGTAGTGGGCCTTGAGATAGGCGCTCTGGTAGGCGACATGCGCGTACATCGTTGCATGAGCCTTGTTGAAACCGTATTGAGCGAACTTCGCCATGAGGTCAAACACCTCCGAGGCCTTCTTTTTATCAATATGGCGCGCAACCGCCCCGTCAATGAACTTCTTCCGCATCTCTTCCATGGCCTCGGCCTTTTTCTTTCCCATGGCTTTACGGAGGATATCGGCCTCGCCGAGCGTGAAACCGGCCATCCGCTGGGCGATGCGCATCACCTGCTCCTGATAAATAATGACCCCGTGCGTGACATCCAGTATCGCTCCCAGTTCCTGGTGCGGATAGCTGACCTTCTCCTTGCCGTGCTTACGGTGGATATAGGTATCGATGTTGTCCATTGGCCCCGGGCGGTACAGCGCGGCCATGGCGATAAGGTCGTCGATATTCGTCGGTTTGAGCTTACGCAGATAATCCTGCATGCCCTGCGATTCGAACTGAAACACGCCGATGGTATCCCCGTTGCCGAACAACCGGTATGTCTTTTCATCGTTTTCCGGGATTTTCCATAAGTCAATTTTAATGTTATAATACTTTTCAACAAGCCTGCACGTCTCCTGCAGAACGGTAAGCGTCCGCAGTCCCAGCAGGTCCATTTTGATAAGGCCGACTTTCTCTACGTGGTTCATATCGAACTGCGTCATCACGATGTCGGTCCCGGACTGCTTGAAAAGCGGCGCCCAGTTCACCACGTCGCCGGGAGCGATGATAAGGCCGCCCGCGTGCATTCCGGCCTGCCGCGCCAGCCCCTGGAGGACGCATGCATGACGGAACAGCTCCTGATACTGCGGATTTTCTTTAATCGTGCGCGCCAATTCGCCGTTTGCGGAAAGCGACTCCTCAATCGTTTTTGCTTTTTCGTTCACCATGGAGGAAAGCCGGTTCGCCTCGGCAAGCGGTATGCCCATGGCCCGGGCAACGTCCTTGACCGCCGACCTCGCTTTCATCCGTATGATGTTGATGATCTGGCATACCGCGTTCCGGCCATAGCGGCCGATCACATAGTCAATCACTTTCTGCCGGTCCCTGTCCGCGAGATCAATGTCGGCATCGGGCAGGGAGATGCGTTCCGGATTCAGAAACCTCTCAAAAATCAGGTCAAACCGGATCGGATCGACGCTCGTGATGCCGATCACGTGCGCAACGAGGCTGCCTGCCACGGACCCGCGCGCCCCCACCATGATCTTCTTCTGGTGTGCTTCTTCAATAAAATCACGGACAATGAGAAAATAACCGGCATATCCCATTTTGCAGATGACATCCAGCTCAAATTCAAGCCGCTCCAGAAGCTCCGGCGTCACGTCCGAATACTTTTCCTTAAGGCCCTCTCGGGCGGTTTTCCGCAGAAAATCCTCAGAACCGGAAAAACCCTCGGGCACCGGCGGCACCGGCAGCTGCGGTTTTGCGTGTATCGATACATTGCACCGCTCCGCGATCTCAAGCGTATTGGTCAGCGCTTCGGGTATGTCGGGGAACAGCTTCGCCATCTCCTCCGGCGATTTGAAATAAACCTCATTCGAAGAAAATTTATAACGGTTCGGGTCGGCCATGGTGCTCTGCGTCTGGATGCAGAGCAGCACCTCGTGCGAGACGGCGTCTTCCTTGGTGAGGTAGTGGGCGTCGTTCGTTACGATGAAGGGTATGCCGAGTTCACGGCCGAGTTTTATCATTTCTTCAAAGGCGACGATCTCCTCGTTGATGCCGTGGTTCTGGAGTTCAAAGTAAAAATTCTTTTCGCCGAAAATCGATTGATATTCAAGAGCAATCTTTTTTGCCACCTCACGCTTGCCGTCACTAAGCGCACGCGGAATGGCCCCGGCTATGCACGCCGTCGTGGCAATGATCCCCTTTGAATGCGCTTTCAGCGCTTCAAGGTCGACGCGCGGCTTATAATAAAACCCCTCGGTGTAGCCTATGGTGCTGAGCTTCATGAGGTTCTTCCACCCTTCGTTGTCCCTGGCAAGAAGAACAAGGTGGTGGTACGAACGTTCGTCACCGGTCGCCTGTTTGTCAAAACGGGATACGGGCGCCACATACGCTTCAAATCCCAGAATCGGCTTGATGCCTTTTGCCATACAGACATCGTAGAACTCCACAGCGCCGAACAGTCCGCCGTGATCGGTGATCGCAAGCGCCGGCATGCCGAAACGAACGGCCTGTTCCACGAGGTCCGGAACCCGTATGGCCCCGTCCAGAAAGCTGTATTCGGTATGATTATGAAGGTGGACAAATTTCCGGAGGGCTTTCATGATACGCCGACCCCGATCCGGTTGATTTTACAGACATGAAACCGTTTTTTTCTGCCGCCGGTCAATGTCCCCTCGAGAAGCGGTTCGGCGCCGCCGGTGCGGGAAAACGGGGTCGTTTTATAAACTCCTTTCCGGAGGAGCGGACTGCCGCCGTAATCAATCATCAGTTCCTGTCCGGTAAGGATCGCATAATCGATGACATGCATGGTTTCGTTCAGATCGAACGCCTTGAGTCCGGTCCCGTATTTTTTACCGCAGAGCCGGAGAGCGGGTCCCGGAGCTTCCGTTAACACGTTGACAATCGGTTCCCACGTTTCGCCCCCGCCTCCCGGCGCCTTTTTATCGGCCGGCGCGGGATCGCTGCACGGCATCCGGTGATCGAATCCGATGTTTACCAGGACCTCCTTGACGGCGGCCTCGGCGCCCGGACGTATCCGGAACAGCGCGTGCGCCGGCACCGGTTCAAGAGATTCGCGCAGCGGGCCGTACGAACCGATCTCGAACGCCACTTTTTCATCGGCAACGACCAGCACCGGCCCCCCGGTAATGTACAACCGGTGAAACTCACGGATCCACTCACGCACCGTCGCGACAACATTGGCAGGCGCCCGCCACGCATCGAGACGTCCAAGAACGGCCTCCGCCCGGACACCCCTCGCCAGCGAGTCCTTGAGCACTCTTCTGTCAATTACCCCTTTGTAAATCTGGTCGAGCGACTGGACCGTTCCGATAAGCCCGAAACCGTACAGGTGCTCGGGAGACGCTTCCTGCGCGATGACAGCGGTAAAATCGGGCAGTACGACAACGGCGCCGCGCTCTGCAGCGGAAACAGCCGCTGCTTTCTCCCGCGCCGCGCCGAACACGGTTTCTCCCCCCGCGGTGGCGCATTCCACGATCCCGGCCCACGCAAGCCCGTGCAGGGCGGTTATTGCCGCAGCGCGGTCCTTTTCCGGAAAAATTCTGCATGACAACCGCGCGCCGCCGGCGAGGTGTACCGTTTCGCGGAGAAGTTCAACGCTCCACGAACCGGCGAACCTGACCGCAGAGCGGACCATTTCGGCAAACCGCTGCTCTGCAGGCCGTGCAAGCCACGCCTCGAACTCCTCCGCCGCCAGGGAATACCCGCAGGCATTTTCCGTAAGAATCCCGGCCCGGAGTCCGCAGTAGAGAAGAAGGAACGCTGTGCCGTTCTGCTTCGCGTGTGTCAATCCGGTCAGGGTTTGCAGCGCGTTCCCGGTCAGGCAGCCCTGTTTTTTTTTCGCAAGCGCCCCCTGCAGGGCCAGCACCGCGACTATTGCCATGTCATTAAGCTGCCGCGAAGAGGCCGGCGCTCCCCTGCCGGCGGAAACCACCTTCGGCAGGCATCCGCGCACCACCCCGGCGGCGGCCATGGTTTTAGCGCAGAGGGGCCGCAGGGCCGGTTCGAACTCCGGAAAACCGAAATAGCGGACTGCGCCTTCGACATTTTTTCCGGCATAGACAAGAAAAGAACGGACAAGCGGATTTTTCAGATGGTCAACGCCGCTCTGGGCCACCGGCAATCCGCTGGCGCCGTGAAGATACGCCAGACTGCACTCGAGCCGCTGCGGCGGGTCCAATGACTCGAACCGCCGACGCACAGATACGGTCATGGAAAAATGCCCGACCTCCTCCATAATAGCGGTGGATGAAAGTATCTTGCGCCGCGCATCGCTTTTTTTGAGGAAATGTTCGAATACCCAGGACGATGGCAGCATACGTATATAGTCTATAAAACGGAGCTGGAGCGGTTTCGTTTCGGCTGGATGGTGTATCATGGAATAATGTGGCTACAAGGAAAGCTGGAAAATACATAACGGAGGATTACCCTATAAAGGCCTAGCGGGGTTCACCGCAGTAACGAGCAGACGACCTTGTTCCGGCCGCCGTGTTTTGCTTCGTAGAGGTTCCCGTCCGCCGCGGCTATAACCGCGGCAGGCTCTCCGGCAAATCCCGGCGCCACTGCGGTGACGCCGACGCTTACGGTGGTTTTTATGACTTTGCCGGAACTTTCTTCCGGGATAATCGCCTCGCTTTCAACCCGCTGGCGCACGCGCTGACCAAGGGCCAGCCCTCCTTCGTAATTTGTTCCCGGCGCGATGATGGTGAACTCTTCCCCTCCGTAGCGCGCGAAAAGATCCTCTGTCCTCAGTATGGACGACACCGCGCCGGTGACGCTCACGAGGACCTGGTCGCCGTTCTGGTGTCCATAGACGTCGTTGATTTTCTTGAAATTGTCAAGGTCAAAGATCAGCAGTGTCAACCAGATCGAATGCCTCCTGGTGAACGAAAGCTCGGGAACGATTCTCTGGTTGAAATATCTGCGGTTGTAAACCCCGGTCAACCCGTCACGCGTGGAAGACTCGTATATTTTCTTCTGATAAACAGCATCAAGCTGGTCGTAAATTTCGTATTTCAAAATCGTCTGCCTACCCAGCAGGACTTTGTCGCCTTTCCTGAGAACCGATTCAGTGATCCTCTTACCGCCTAAAAAAGTCCCGTTGGTGCTGCCCAGGTCCCGGATGAGTACGCCTTCCGTTTCGCGCTGGACGACCTCCGCGTGGACCCTTGAAACGCTTTCGTCCTGCAGTACGATGGTGCACTCCGGCGCACGCCCCAGAGTGATCCGGGGTTGATCCAGGGGAATGACACAGCCCATGTCCATTCCGCCGATTATTACCATGTAGGCCTTTGAGGGCAGCGTCAGCCGCATCTGTTCGAAAACCGTCGATG
>Ga0315273_10014993_pt1 | contig 10008 bp, 6 predicted proteins | sample YL17G02_0_MG_FD_205753 | JGI IMG/M metagenome (GOLD analysis project Ga0315273, IMG submission 205753) | Sediment microbial communities from Yellowstone Lake, YNP, Wyoming, USA - YL17G02_0 | ecosystem: Environmental > Aquatic > Freshwater > Lake > Sediment | place: USA: Wyoming | collected... | reverse complement strand
ACACCCAGGCGATGGAGCGATCCGCCGGGGCGGTCGCGGGGATCTTCGACGCCATCGCGATGTTCTACGAAAACAGCCTCTACATCAGCAACCTCTTCGAGTACCTCCAGCAACAGCCGCACGTGCTAGCCCCGGCATCTCCCAAGCCCATTCCGGCCCCCATTTCCCAGGGCGTGCGCTTTGAGAACGTCCATTTCCAGTATCCCAGTTCGGATGAGGAGGTGCTGCACGGTGTCTCTTTCCACGTCCAGGCCGGGGAGAAGGTCGCCATCGTGGGGGAAAACGGCGCGGGCAAGACCACCTGCATCAAGTTGCTGGCGCGGCTTTACGACCCGCAGCAGGGGCGCATTACCATAGACGGCATCGACCTGCGCGACCTGGACCCTGATGCGTGGCAGAAGCAGATCGGCGTGATCTTCCAGGACTTCGCCCGATATTCCGTCACCGCCAGGGAGAATATCGGTTTCGGGCAGATCGAACAGGTCGAAGACTTACAGCGCGTCATGCGGGCCGCCGAGATGAGCGGCGCCGACGACTGCATACGCAGGCTCAAACTGGGCTGGGAGAACATCCTGGGCAAGATGTTCGACGAAGGCCAGGAGCTGTCACTGGGCGAGTGGCAGAAGGTGGCCTTGGCGAGGGCCTTCATGCGAGATGCGCAGATTCTGGTGCTGGATGAACCCACGGCCTCGCTGGACGCCAAACAGGAGTACGAAATCTTCCTCCACTTCAACGAGCTGACCCGTGGCCGCACGACGATCCTGATCTCGCACCGCTTCTCATCGGTCCGCATGGCCGACCGCATCCTGGTCATCGAGCGCGGCCGGCTGATGGAATCCGGCAGCCACGAGCAACTTCTCTCCCTCAACGGCCGGTACGCCGACCTATTCAACCGCCAGGCGTCGGGGTATCGTTGACCGCGGACCCAACAGCCGGTGATGCCTGGTTGTCGCTGGCGTGATTGACAGGGCTGGACCGCCGCCCAGTCCCGTCCGGCAATCGGTTTTGAGCGACCCGGAAAAAAGATGCCGCGTGGAGACAGGGGTGGGCAAAACGTCCAGGGAGGCTTCTCACCACGCCTCCAGCTCGCCGACGATTTCCTCGACAAGATCTTTGATGGTGACGATGCCGACGTGGCTGCCGGCAGCGTCGGCCACCACGGCCATGTGGGCGTTGGCCCGCTGCATCCGGTATAGCGCGTCGGTGACGACGAGGTCTTGGGGCATCACAAGGGGAACAACCGCCTTGTCCGCCGGGCGGGCGACGGAACGGTCGGTCAGGGCGTCGTAGATGTTCAATATCCCCGCCACCTGGCCGCGACCGTCCAATAAGGGCAGCCGTGAGCAGTTATGGTCGCCGACGAGGGCAATCAATCGCTGGGCGTCCACTTCCAGCGGGGCCGACACAGCCCGGCCTATCGGGATCATCACGTCCCGCAGGGCCACCTCGGCGATCTTCATGACCCGATCGGCCATCACTGCCTGGAGGTGCGTCAGCGCCCCGCCGGCTTGTCCTTCGGCCACCGCGGCGGCGACGCCCTCGTGCCCCAACGGCTGACGGGCGCGCGCCTTGGCGCCCACCAGACGCAGCAGCACCCCGGCCACGGCCCGTACCATCGGCACCAGGCCGCAGACATTGAACAGCGCCCCGGAGGCCCCCAGCAACCACGCCAGGCGATACACCAGCGTCTCCGCCAGGCGCCGGAAGACATTCTTGGGCACGCTCTCTCCGAAGACAAACAGCATCGGCGCCGCCAAGGCCAGCGCGTACAACTCCGCTTTATGGCCCGCGCCGGAGACGACGAAAATGGCGCTGGCTGCAAACGTGGCGACATACCCGGCGATGTTGACCCCGATCAGCAGCACCGCCAGCATATCGTTGGGATCAGCAATGATGTTCCGCAACAACCTGGCACGCCGGTCCCCGGATTCGGCATTGAGGTCCAGGCGAACCTTGTTCAGCATGTACAGGCCGGTCTCCATCCCCGCATACAAAGCCGACATCGCCACTGCGGCGACGAAGACCACAGTCCAGACGGCCCGGGCAGCCGCGTCGCTGAGAACCGCAATCATGCCCCACCCTCCAACAGACGTATCCGCAGCTTGTCCACGCGCCGGCGGTGCACGGATTCCACGGCGAAATGAAGGTTGCGGTACGTCACCGTGTCCCCCGGACGCACAATCCGTCCCAACAAGGAGGTCACAAACCCCCCCATCGTGCTGATGCGCCGGTTGGTCAGGTCGATCCGGAAGGCCTCCAGCCATTCGTGAATCGCCAGATCGCCATCCACGACATACTCGCTGTCGCTTATCTTTTCCACGGCCGGTCCGCCGGTGGCCTCGTGGCCCTCGGAGATGTCCCCCACAATCTGTTCCAGCACGTCCTCCAGGGTCACCAGCCCGGCCGTGCCACCATATTCGTCCACTACGATCGCCATCTGCGTCCGCGTGACGCGGAAAAGCACCAGCAGCCGCTCCAAGTTGGCCGTCACGGGGACAAACGGCAGCTTGACCGCCTGCGACCGCAGCGAAGCCGTCGGCTCCAGCAGCAGCCGCTTGGCATGCACGGCCCCGAGAATGTGGTCCAGGTCGCGCTGGTAGACGGGAATCTTGCGGTGTCGGGTCGCCGCCAGCAGCCTCATCAGCCCGCCAGGCGGGCCGTCCACGTCGTAGGCGATCATGTCCACCCGCGGAACCATGATCTCGCCTGCCTTGATCTCCGTGAGGTTGACGATCTCCTGAAGCAGGACATTGGCGTCGTGGCCGATGAGGCCTCGCTTGGCGGACAGGTCCAGCAGCGCCGCAAGCTCCTTGGCGGAGATGTCGGCCCTGCCGGAATGCCGGGGCGCCAGCATCCGCGTCAGGGGAATCACCAGCACCGTCTCCAGCACCCACAGAAGCGGCCTGAGGATTCGCTCCAGCACCGACAGCACAGCCGCCGACAGCGGCGCCAGGCGCGCGGCGGCGGCGAAGGCCAACATCTTGGGCACAACCTCCCCCACCAGGATCAGCGCCAACAACGCAGCTAACCAAGCGACCAGGACGAACCACGCGGGTGCTCCCGCATGCCGCATTTCAAGGGTCGCAACGGCCGAGATGGCCGCATAGGCAGTGTTGACCAGCATGTTGCCCAGCAGCAACGTGTTCAGCACCCGTTGGGGATGGTCCATCAGCGAGGCGACCAGCCTGCCGGCCCCCCCGCCGTGGCGGAAACGGTACAGTTGCGCCCGGGAGAGGTTGAACAACGCCGTTTCCGAGCCGCTGAAGAAGCCCGACCCGAAAAGCAGCACCAGCATGGCGGTGAACTTCCAGGACTGGCCCGTGAGGATTTGGCCCCAGTTCACGACGAAACCCCCTTGGCAGGCCTTCGCCGCTGTAAGCGGGACGGCGGCCCGTACCTGCGCGACAATCCACCATCGTCGAAGTGTATGGTGTCTGGAGGCATCGAGGCAGGGGGATTATATAGGCCGACGGCCTCTAAATCCAGCGACCGGGGGACAGCATCATGTTGTCATGTCCGGGAATGATTACATCCGCCACTTCCAGGATGTCCTGGAGCGAACGCCCGGCTGCCTCGGCGTCGGCGCAGCCTTCCCAGACCATGCCTCGCTGGAGGTGCTCAGCCGTCAAGGCGGCGTCGCCGGCCACCAGAACCGTCAAGGTTGCCTGTGCCAGCAACAGCCCCGCGGAGCCTGCCGAAGGCCCGGTCAACGGATAGAGGTGAATGCCCTTGGAAAACTTCTCCGGCGCCGGTTGAAACCGCCGTACCAGCTTGATGTCCGCCTCCACGGCAGCAACCTGCTGGGCGTCCAGCCGCCCGGCGGAGGACTCCAACTCCTCCAGATACCGCCGATACGCCTCCAGTTCGTCCTCGCTGCACCACCACCGCGCCGAGGCGAACGCCTCGACACCCCGCCGATGCACCGGCCGGAGGGTGGTACAGAAGACATCCGTGACGTCGGCGAAGGACTTGCCCGTCCTCTCCCCCAGCCGCGCCGCCAGGACCGGCGGCGGCAGGGACGGGTCAACCAGGATTAACCGGCTCTCCTCGCTGACCAAGGTCGTCGTGGCGTGCGCCGTGCGCACCGCGGAGGTCTCCCCCCACAATCGATTGTGGGACAACGCCCCGATGCTCACCACGCAGTATTCGAGGGACACACCGGCTCCTTGCGCCCCGGGCTACACGTCGAGGTTCTTCACCGCCAGGGCGTTTTCCTCGATGAATACCCGCCGGCGTTCCACGTCGTCGCCCATCAACAACGTGAACATGCGATCCGCCTCCTCGGCCTCCTCGGCCTTGATGCGGAGAAGCATGCGGCGCTGCGGGTCCATGGTGGTTTCCCACAACTGATCGGCGTTCATCTCGCCCAGGCCCTTGAACCGCTTGATCTCCATGTCGCGCGAACCGATCTCGCGGACGCCGGGGGCGATCTGGGAAATGTTGTCCAGCTCACGAACCTGATCCTCGTTCACCAGAACGTGCTTGGCCGGGGCTTTCTCGCCCGTGACGAACTCCTCTCGCTTCAGGAAGTAGTCGTCGATGTCCAGGCCCTGCTTGCGAAGGCGGTCGAAGATCTTCTCCAGGTCGCGGACTTCGTGCAGTTCGGCCCGCTTCTTGATGCGAAGGCGCGTCTCTTGCGAACCGGCCTGGCTGTTGCCGCCGTTGGCGAATCCTTCCTCGTCGGACGCCGCTCCGTTTTCCGCTAGCAGTTCCTCGTATTCCTCCAGCGAATGGCAGAAGTGGTTCTCGCCGTCCAGCAGCACGCAGTGGGTGGGGAGTTTGCCGTTCTTGCGATGGGCCATCAGGTCCTCGAAGGTCAGTCCCCGACGGGCGAGTATCTGGATTCTCTCTTCCAATTGTTCCAGCGTCTCCACCAGCCGGCGCAACGTCTCGCCGGAGAAGTCCTTGACCGTCTTGCCGCGGGCGGAGGAGGTGTCCCGAACCTGGAGCGTCGTGCCCTCCAACCCCAGGTTGATCAGCGTATCGCGCATCTGGGTCTCGTTCAGGACGTACTCCTTGTGCTTCTTGCGGGTCACCAGGTACAGCGGCGGCTGGGCGATGAAGACCCGCCCCAGCTCGATCAGCGGTTTCATGTGGCGGAAGAAGAACGTCAGCAGCAACGTGCGGATGTGGCTGCCGTCCACGTCGGCGTCGGTCATGATGACGACCTTGCCGTAACGGAGCTTGCTGACGTCGAACTCGTCGTTGCCGATGCCGCAGCCTAGCGCCGAGATGATCGTCTGTATTTCATTGAAGCTGAGGATTTTGTCCAGCCGGGCTTTTTCGACGTTGAGGATCTTGCCTCGCAACGGAAGGATAGCCTGGGTGGCGGAGTTTCTGCCCTGTTTGGCTGGTCCGCCGGCGGAATCCCCTTCCACCAGGAAGAGTTCCGTGGAGGCCACATCCCGGCTGCGGCAGTCGGCCAGCTTGCCCGGCAGCGACATGCTGAACAGCGCCCCCTTGCGTCGGGTGAGGTCGCGGGCCTTGCGTGCCGCATCGCGGGCCTGCATGGCTTGGACGGCCTTGTAGACGATCCGCTTGGCCTCGGCGGGATGTTCCTCCAGCCAGGCGCCAAGCTGTTCGTTGACCACCTGCGTGACAAAGCCTTCCACGTCGCTGTTGCCCAGCTTGGTCTTGGTCTGGCCCTCGAATTGCGGCTCGGGAACCTTGACGGAGATCACCGCCGTCAGGCCTTCCCTCAGGTCGTCCCCGGCCGGCGAGTCGCCGTTCTTGAGCAGTTTGGCGTTGCGGGCGTAGGCATTGATCGTCCGGGTCAACGCGCTGCGGAAGCCCGACAGGTGCGTGCCGCCCTCCAGCGTGTTGATGTTGTTGGCGAAGGAAAGGACCGTCTCGTTGTACCCGTCGTTGTACTGGATGACGATGTCGGCCACCAGACGGGTCGCTTCGTCCTCCTTGTGGATCACGATGGGACGATGAACGGCCTGTTTGCCCTCGTTGAGGTGCTGAATGAACGCGATCAGGCCCTTCTTGTGGAGAAAGACGTCCTCCTTGCCCGTCCGCAGGTCGGACAGCTTGATGCAGACGCCGTCGTTTAGGTACGCCAGCTCGCGGAGGTGCGTGGTCAGAACCTCGTGACGGAAGTTGGTGTCGGGGAATATCTGCGGGTCGGCCTTGAAGGTCACCTTCGTGCCCGAGCGCTTCCGCTGGGCGATCTTGCGAGGCTCCGCCACCTTCTTGCCCCGTTCGAACTCCATCGAATAGACCACCCCGTCGCGGCAGACCTCCACTTCCAACCATTCGCTCAGGGCGTTGACCACCGACGCGCCCACTCCGTGCAGGCCGCCGGAAACTTTGTAGGTGTCGTGATCGAACTTGCCCCCGGCGTGCAACTGGCAGAAAACCACCTCCAGCGTGGAAACCTTTTCGGTGGGGTGAGGGCCTACGGGAATCCCCACGCCGTCGTCGCTGACGCTGCACGAGCCGTCGGGATGAATCGTGACGGCGATGTTGCCGCACCGACCGGCCATCGCCTCGTCGATGGCATTGTCCACGATCTCCCAGACCAGGTGGTGCAGACCGCGAGGCGTGGTGTCTCCGATGTACATCCCGGGGCGCCGGCGCACCGCCTCTAGGCCGCGAAGCACCTTGATCTTGCTCTCGTCGTAAACGTTGCCTGACGTGGCTTCCTTAACCTCGGCCGTATCCTTGGCCATCTCTCGTCGTCTCCTTCCGTCCGCCCTCGCTGTGGAAGTACCCCCGGTTTCCGCCGGCGGGGAACACATCGACAAACCAACATGATTATCCCACATTCCTCAGCACGTCTCCAGCCAAAAGCCCACGAAAACTCAGGATTTATTCTGCTGCAACTTCTTTTCAATACAGGGATAATGGCTAGAAGAAAGCGCCCCTCCAACCTGACCGGTCCGTGGCTTGATTCGGAGGCGCCGTCTCGCCGCAGAAGCGGCCTTCTTGTGGGCATCGCGTTGCGATGTATTCGCTAACGAAGCCCGACGACCAGCAGGTACAATACCATCGTGAATCAGCCCGTAATCCAACGTCGTCCCAGCCGAGCGGTGCGCGTCGGAACCGTCATCATCGGCGGAAGTGCCGCCGTCAGCGTCCAGGGAATGACCAAGACCCCCACGGCGGATGTGGAGTCCACCGCCGCGCAGGTCCAGGCGCTTGCGGCAGCGGGAGCGGACCTGGTTCGCCTGGCCGTACCTAGTCGCCAGGATACCGCCGCGCTGCGCCGGATCATCCCGCGCAGCCCCGTACCGATCGTCGCCGACGTGCACTTTCATTATGACCGTGCGCTGGAGGCCATAGATGCCGGCGCGGTCAAGATTCGCCTCAACCCCGCCAATATCTCCGATGATCGCCAGGTCCGGCGCGTCATCGCCGCGGCCACCGACGCGGGAGCGGCCATCCGCGTGGGCGTCAACGAAGGCTCCGTGGTCGAACGCGCCGACACAGCCCGACGGCAGGCGGATTCGTCCAGGCCGCTGGATGAGCTGATGGTCGACAAGCTTGCCGAGTACCTGGAGGTGTTCCACCAGGAGCGATTTGAGAACCTGGTGCTGTCGGCCAAGAGCCACGATGCCTTCACCACCATCGCCGCCTACCGCCGGATCGCCCAGCGATGGAACTATCCGCTGCACCTGGGCGTTACGCACTCCGGCACGCCTCGAAGCGGGGCCATTCGCTCCGCAGCCGCCCTGGGCGCGCTACTCAGCGAGGGCATCGGAGACACCATCCGCGTTTCCTACGCCGGGGACCCGCTGCGCGAGGTGGCCGCGGGAGTGGACTTGCTGTGCAGCCTCCGTCTTCGCGCGCGAACAGGGCCCGAACTTATAGCCTGCCCCACCTGTGGCCGTGCCCGGATGGACGTGGTCCGACTGGCGGAGGAAATCGACGCGGCCTTGGCCGGTCTGGCCGCACCCATCACGATCGCGGTCATGGGCTGCGCGGTCAACGGACCCGGCGAGGCCGCCAACGCCGACGTGGCGATCTGTGCCGGGGATGGAAAGGCCGTGCTGTACCGTAACGGCAAGGTCCTCCGGAGCGTCGAAGCTTCCAGGATCGTCCAGGCCGTCGTGGCGGAGGCAAGGATTGCCGCCCAAGAGAGGCTTAGCTCGACTTTTGCCAATTTCCTGTAAGACATTGCGACAACTAGACTTACAAGAGCACGTTGTGATGCGATAGCGATTGACTCAAGTTATTGTCCGCCAAAGGCTTACGATTTGTAGTGCCTGCAAATTGGCAGAAGTCGAGCTTAGCGTCCCTATTGCTCTGTTGAAAACAGTCCAGAATCGGTGCCATGGCCAATCTGCGTCTCGGCGGGTTGGCCCTGTTTCCACGTTTTTTGTAGCCAGACTCGAAGGCTCGCCTAGCCATGCAATCTTGTTTTCAACAGAGCAATAGGGACTCTTACATAGCCCGGTTTGCTCGGCTGGCCATGACAACGCCATGGGAAAAAAATCGTGCTGTTTTGCTCCCATGGGCGTTGACAGCGACGGCGTGTAGCGCGTAGAATATGGTAGCGATGGCGCGGAGCGCGGACTCCCGCAAGGCCGGTAGGTGCCCGAAGTATCGCCCTGATACGATCCGTGTATTATAATCGAACCTGCCTGCCTGTTGCGACCCGCCCCGGCCAAGCCCAAATTTGTTGGTCCGCGCAAACCATTTGGCGCGAATCCGGGCTTGATGCCACCGAGCGTATATAGCGTGTACCGGGATCCTGTGGGGCTCCCGGTAAGTGGAAGCCGGGCGAGACGACCCGGCCAAGCCAGGGCGCTTTCTGGCGTGTATGACGTTGAGATGGTATCATCCATCCATAGATGCCGGGCAATCGCCGGCGGGCGCCTGGCGAGGAACGAGGCGAATACGGGGGGATAGGTAAGGAGCTTTATCATGCGACGCAAGACGGGTTTTACACTGGTCGAACTGCTGGTGGTCATCGCCATCATTACGTTGCTCATATCCATCCTTCTGCCCAGCCTCAACAGGGCGCGCGAGATAACCAAGCGCGTGATGTGCCGGCAGAACCTCAACAACCTGGGCAAGGCCTATGCGATGTACCTCAACACCAACGACGACAACTTCCCCTGGCATTACTCCTTCAGCACGGATTGGACGTTGATGGACTGGTGGAGCAGGACCGGCGATGTCAACAAGTCCAGCACCAACAGGATCCTGGTGAAGAACGGGCAACTGGTATTCCCACCTACCACTGCTAATGGTATACACCCCTTTTTCTGCGTGACATCGCTGATGTACATGCTGGTGCGAGAGGGGCAGGACCCGGGACTGTTTATCTGCCCCAGCGACGACGCCACCCCGGAACCGCGCCCCAAGGACAACGAAATCAACCAGTACTACTGGGACTTCAGCGCGCCGGACAAAGACAGCGGCAACGTGCAACATGTAAGTTACTCGATTCAAAGCCCCATGGCCGGCGGGCCGTTCAAGCTTACTAAACAGTTCCTCCTGGCTGATAAGAACCCCAACTGGGACAAGAGCAAGACCGGCGTCAAGGCATTGGTGCCCTGGGCGGACTCGATGTCGGACAAGGCAATCTACAACAACAACAGCCCCAACCATCAGGGCGAGGAAAACGAGGCCCTGCGAGGCGACGGCAGCGCCGCCTCGTTCAAGAGGGCGGACGTCAACGACCTCAGTCCGGCAGTCAATCCCAGGATCACCAACGACTGCATCTATACGACCTATTCGAATAACCCCACGGCGGCGAATGCCCGCGCTTCAATCGAAACCAATCCCAGCAAGATGCGCGTAGGCGACGTAGGCGGCTATGCCGAGGATGCTTTCCTAATTGGCCCCATCAAGTAAGGTCGTGCCGGGCTGGACTGTCGCCGGGTCCATCCCGTAACCTCCGTAGCGGATGTAACTGTCGAAATGGCAGGCGGGACCGCAATTTGTGCGGTCCCGCTTTCTTGCGCAGTCGCCGGGGGCCGGACTGGCGGGGTCTGGCGGCCCCTGAAATGGGTGTAGGCAGTTTTGCCCCTATCGGGTATAATCAGAACACTGTTG
>Ga0315273_10014989_pt1 | contig 10010 bp, 8 predicted proteins | sample YL17G02_0_MG_FD_205753 | JGI IMG/M metagenome (GOLD analysis project Ga0315273, IMG submission 205753) | Sediment microbial communities from Yellowstone Lake, YNP, Wyoming, USA - YL17G02_0 | ecosystem: Environmental > Aquatic > Freshwater > Lake > Sediment | place: USA: Wyoming | collected... | reverse complement strand
TTTGACGAATTAGCCAATGAATACGCCTCTTGTTCAACTTCATACTCCGGCATGGAGAGCCGGTCTTAGATCCCCTGCGAAAAACTTGCGGGACTACACAGGAGCTAAACACATACGAAAATTATATCAACATGGGCCCATGATCATGTAGCAAAGGAGGCAAGAGAGCATTTATGCAGTTATAGAGCTAGTTGGATCGTCTCCCACCAGCTGGGAGGATGCTGTTAGAAACGCAGTCGACACGGCATCTGAATCCCTTAGGGACCTTAGGATAGCCAAAGTCACGGAGTTGGACGTCAGGCTTGACGATAAGGGAAAAATAGCCGCATATAGGGCCAAAGTAAACCTTTCATTCAAATACGAGAAGTTTGGAATGGACTAGTTGTTAATGGCGGCGCAAAATGTCCAATTGTGGCGGGATAAAACTGATCAGCTATACTTAAAGGCTTTCCCCAAACAAAAACATTTTTCCTGATCATCCCGAGAGGCTCTGGGGGATCAATCCATGTCGCTTTCGATCTTTGAGCCGATAGCTGTCTCACTTTAGGTTGATCGTAGTGCAATGGTGAAGAATCCTATCCAGAATAGCCGCCGCAATAACATGATCCTTGAAGATATCTCCCCATTCGCCGTAGGATTCATTCGAGGTGAAAACGATAAAAGTCCTCTCGTACCGCTCCTGGGTTCCTGGGAGTAAATGTGTAGGGGTCTCATCCCTCGCATCTAATCTTGCACCACGATTTCAGGTTGGTGGCTAGTTAATTATTGCCGGGTGTTGACCGTCGGAATTGGAGCGAATCCCTCCGAGTAGACCAAAGTTAAGCAACATCCGTCCTTGGAGGGATGTAGTTGAAGGAATTGAGGTGACGCTACGACCGGGATTTCAAGATATCAGTAGTGGCAGAGCTCGAAGGCGGTAAGCCTCCTAGTCGGTCGCCCGCGAGCATGGCATTCACCCTATCATAATGAGGTTGGCTCGGCCAGCGAGCCGAGAAAGGCGTCCAATGATCAATATCTTCCGACCATATGGGTCATATGGGTCGTTTTCTCAACTCTTTATACAATAATGAATTTCTTTTTCGCGCGATTAAATAGTAAAAATAGCCCATATGGCCCATATGTCTCTTCCAATACTGATTTGAGAGGGACGGCAAAGAAGATATCTTTCGGGACATCACAAAGGATACGAGGCTCTGGCGGGTTCTCATATACCCATTTGCTACCTTGTGCTAGGGTCCCCTCTTCATCCCTGACTTGAGCGGGATAGAGAAACAATATCTATAGACGAAGTTGCCTGAAATTAGCTCTTTGTAACAGGCCATGCAAGAAATCCTGAAATTAGCTTACAGATGCTGATTATGATGAGCTAAACACATACAAACTATCGATATCGATTCTGCTATTGGCATCGATTGGTGTAGTATTATTAGAGATCATTTTGGGCATCCGGTGGATTTGGATCTCTCGACGCCAAGCTTGCAGAATGATCAAAGCTCATCAAATGGCAACCTAATTTCGGCTGGCAATCTCGCATCAGTAGAACGAGTCTTTGTTGGTTCGATCAAGTCCAATAAGTACCACTACCCATGGTCCAGTGCAGCGCCGCGCAAAGGATCAAACCGGAAAATGAGATTTGGTTTTCCAGCTCTGAGGATGCCCGAGCGCATGGATACGTACCTTGCGAGATATGCCATCCGCCTTGAACCAAAATGGAAAACGAACAAGAGACAAAATCAAGCAAAGAATGAAGCGGAACAACTCTGACGGGACAACAAAATAACGTCGGGATCCGGCCCCCAGGGCAGAAAGCCCCCGAACTTAAGCATCCTGTAATTTGGGCAAATGTTGTAGAACAGGGCCTGACACGATACGCGCGGCTCCCCTGAATATCCAATGGTTGATCCTATCAGTCCTTTACGGTCTCTCCCGTATCTTTTTAGCGGGATAAAACCTTCGGGCAAGGGCAGCAATCGTCCGCGATCGGAGATTTGAGAAGTAACGTCCATCTCGCAAGAACCGAGAAGCTATCCAGGAAGGCGGCTATGCAGAAGGCCAGGAAGATGAAGGCAGAGGCTCTGAAGCTGTGCGATGAATTAGGTTTTCTTCGAAATCTTCTTAAAATACCATGGCAAAAGGGAGATATATGAGCGTCACCAAGTGGATGAACAACAAAATTAGTAAGCTTACATGGGTAGACATCGGCCTTACAAAGTGGAGCGTTGCAGCTTTTGTGCTGATGATCGCAAAACTCTGGCCGCCTCTGCTAAGCCTTGATTGGTACTGGTATGGGCTAGCATTTGTGGTGCTTGTGATAATTCCTCTCAGGAATTTTTGGAAAGCATGAAGAAACGCTCATGACTTAATGTCACCCATGAGGATGAAAATGGTCCAAGGATTGGGCCATTTTCGCACCAACATATATACTTTCCCGGGGTTTTTTACATGGATTAGGTCGCGTAACTCCTTCCATTTCTTTTAGCCGCATCGTGGTATACCCATGTCTCGGATAAGGCGACGCGTGAGAAAGCATATGGAGCAATGAACTCTGTTAGAATATGGGCTATATGAGTCGCTTTCGCTCTCTTTATCATTATAACATTTCTCTCACGTATTTAATAGTTAAAATAGCCCATATAGCCCATAATTAATAATAAAAATTATAATTATATTATAAAATAGTTAGCATAAAAAAATTTGATTTAGGAAGTCAAATGAGGAATGTGAGCTTTAAGCAAATAAAATGGTTTCCGGTCTAGGAGAGGAGATTTGAAATGCAGCCGACGGCAGAACCCGAAGGCTCGGCTCCAATATAGAGACCTGCATGATAGCACAGGCTGTATGCGCGACCCGGCTCTGCAAGGAGAACGAAAAAGTAAGTCCCAGTCCCCGCTATTTCGTACAGGTACAACCGGGACAATTATATTTGCACTTTGTAGCTGTGAAAACTCGCATATGGCAAAATCCGATCATCTAATGGGCGCTCATTTTTACTTATCTCTGGGCGGGTAAGGATCGTTGCCATAGCTAATGGATTCTTGAATCTTTCCGTCCTTCCCATGGATGACAAGCTCTGCGCCTTCTTTTTTGCATAATTTTCGTGCTCGGTCGACAGCTTCGGATTTCGTTTCAGAGTGGATTGATGCCCGCATTGCATGAGGCTTTTTAACATCCCAGCCGCCATCTGGATTGCTAACGACATGCCATTCTTTTCTTGCCATGTTATCGATCTATAAGAACACCAACTATATAAAAATTTTGATCAAGTAGACAGTAATGATTGCTAGCGAGACCCCGGCAAAGGTGGCAAGTGGGCTCTTAAAAGCCAGCCATGGTCTCATGCCCGATGCAACGTCACAAAGGACATGGCCGTTGAAGAGCAAAGGAGTGATCCCTAATGCCAAGGCTCCCGGTAAGGGCCCATCGGTCTTTCTGCAAAAGCAAGATTGAAAAGCCCCGGAGAGCAGAGATCGGCTCTGCCCGCGGGGCAGCAGCGTCGGATGGAGCAGATCTCCTTCTCGAGCTGGAAGCGCATGAAAGCCCCTGCTGGCAGGCAAAGCCAGAGATAAAATGCTGGCCCATAGTGGAAAATGCGTGCCCATAGTGGTGCAAATGGTAGCGATGTTGAAGCGAAGATCTTACCGCATGCCTCCGGCCTATGAGATGCTTGAAGCATCCGGCGTCAGCCAGGAGAACATAGCCCTCAGGGTGGTGCAGAGATGGAGGCCCTGCTCACGGCCATAGATCAGGCAGACGAGGAGCTAACGGGCGGAGCTGCTCCAGAGGTGGTGGCAGCGGGAGATTATCAGATCTACCTTGCCTCCATCGACTGCCAGAGAGCCATTGTCTGCGCCTGGGAATCCGAGGAGTACTTTGATCTAGTAAGCTCTGCGGCCAAAGAGATTGGCCTGGATCTGGACGCTCTGGCCAAGGTAGAAACAAAGCTACCTGAGGTCGAATTCTCAGAGGGCATGGTGACGGGCTGGTTTGGAGCATACAGAGGGGTCTCAGCGGAGATGCGCAACGATTCTCTGGAGAAGATCCTGGATATGATCTGCACAATGCTCGAGAAAAGAGGCCTGCATATGAGCTTAGATCCTGATGATGAAATGATCCTCTACAAGCTCCTGTAAGTATTTTTCTTAAAAGCTGCCACGTCCCAGTCATCTTTTCTACGCCCCGCTATCGCTTCTGCAGGCTGGAAATGCGATCTTAGCGGCAGATGGATAGACCCAAGCTTCCCAACGCCAGCCCATTAAGAACGCTAGGAAACCTTGGCCCGTGAAACCCCCCTCAATTAATGGATCAAGGCGATGGTTGAGAAGTCCTGGAGGATCTTAGATTGAAGGGCAGCTTGCGGAAGAAGATGCAGTTTCTTGATCATCCCGTGAGGAGCTTTACCGGTTATCGCTCTCCGCTACTGCACATGATATAGCCCATCGATGTGGATTTCTGTTTGTGTTTCCCCGGGACGGGGGACTGGATTCTCCCAAGGAGGAGCGATCCTCTAGATTAATCTTGCTACATCGAATAATTATAAATAGTTGTGGAATGTTATATAAAATATGGTCTCCCAGGAGTGTGATTCTTTACAATACGAAGTGATTCCAGCTCTCGCACCCTTTTTCCACCGAGATTCAGGAATTGCAGCCTGTGCCGGTGTTGCATACGAGACCCATATGATTCCGAGACTCAAACATGAAGGATGAAAATCGTCGACTGGCAACACATTTTCATGAGACACCCCCATGAAGCCACGGCTTCAGACATGAAAGATGAAAATCGATGACTCTCAACACATTTTCATAAGAAATTCATGCGTGGGTAAGAGGAAACCATGCCCTTGAACTCCATATTGATAGGCTGCTACTTTGTTTTCTTTGCCTCTGTGCACAGCCTCCTGGCCGATTCCCGGGCAAAGAGCAGGGCCCGGCGCCTCTTTCCAGGGTCAGAGCGCTGGTACCGCCTGGCATTTATTATTCTGGCAGGGGTCATGATGCTGCCCTTCCTGTACCTTCTCCTGCTGCCAGATGAGATCCTCTACGTCGTCCCATGGCCCTGGAAATGGCTGATGATGGCGGGCCAGCTTTCAGCAGCTCTGGGGCTCCTGGAGGCCACACGGGAGACGGGCATCTATGGCTTTCTGGGCCTCGATCAGCTCTCTATCAAGGAAGCGGGGGATCTGGTCACCAAGGGATTCTACTGCCATCTGAGAAATCCTCAGTTTCTCTTCGGGATGATTTTTCTGTGGATCTTCCCAAAGATGACTGTGAGCCTCTTGACCTTCAATCTCCTGGCCACACTGTACTTCTACCTGGGAGCCCGTCATGAAGAGATCTCTCTGGCAGTGCAGTTCAAAGAGAAGTATCGGGCCTATCGGGAGACGGTTCCCATGTTCCTGCCGAGGCTCAGATGTGAGTAGAATCTCTGTTTATTTCGCAAACAAAAGGATAAAATTTCGTTTTAGATCTATAGAGAACGCCATGCCTTCAGAGCACCTCGTTTTGCGTCTGCCTTCGTTTAATGATTCTGACTCTACAATCGGAACTAGCACTTGGATGGCGAAATTGGCCTGCCAGAGGATCTTATCCGGACATTTCTAAGCCTTTCCCTTGCCGCCAGGGGATGGAGGAAGCATCGTCAGCAACGCCCCATGACCGGCAATGTTAGCGCACCTTCACTAGGAATGAAGCCCGGCTCAAAAAAGAATAGCAAAAAGACATGAGCTGACCAGAGCTAGGATAGCCCGGCCCGGCACATAAGCTTGAAGGATATCATGTCAGCTTGCTCTTCACCTTGGCGTAGAATCCATCCCTACTGACCTTGACAAACCTGGCAGGGGTCTCCGCCTTGCTGATGAAGACGGAGTCTTGGAGGGAGATGGTGGTCATGCTCTGGCCATCTATAACCACCAGGGCATCTTTGTCAGGAAGCTTCAGCCTCACCTCAATCACGCTATCTCCCGGGATGACCCACGGCCGGGAGGAGAGCTTGAAGGGGGCCATGGGAACTAGCACTATGGCATCCACCCTTGGATCGACGATGGGGCCGCCTGCGGACATGGCATAAGCAGTTGAGCCGGTAGATGTGGCTATTATCACCCCGTCTGCCCGGAAGTCCTCCATCAGAGATCCGTCCACGATTATCTCGAACTCGATCATCTTGGCCGGGCTGGCCGTCATCAGGGCAACCTCGTTGGTGGCTGGAGGCAGGCAATGGCGGTTCAACAGCACCTTAAGCCTGGATCGCTCGTCTGCCTGGAAGCCCTTGAGAAGGCTGTCTAAAACGTCAAAGGCCTCCGCGGGCTCCACATCCACCAGGAAACCCAGAGTGCCCATGTTTATTCCCAGGATGGGCACGGGATCTTTCATCCTGTGGATGGTCCGCAGGATGGTGCCGTCCCCTCCGACAGAGACTATAAGGTCAACACGCAGAGCATCCATCTCCTCTGGGGGCGTGCCTTTCATGCCTATCTTCTCCGCCACCTCAGGCTCCACAAAGACCTCTGCTCTGGACCTCAGATGGTCTACCAGAGACTCGACCAGCTGGATGGACTCTGCGTCGTGTCTGGACACAAATCCAATCCTAATGAGCATCACCGCCGATGAGCCGGAGCAGATCATGATGCAGCAACCCATTGGACCCTATGAGGTCCGTTTTCTGCCACATATCTCCATTCAGCTCCAGAACGTTGCCTTCGGCATCGGTTATGATCCCTCCTGCCTCCTCCAGGATCAGCTTGCCTGCAGCGACGTCCACTACGCGCAGCATGCCTCTGAGGTCTACAAAGGCATCCAGCTTGCCCCCTGCTACCAGGGCCATCTCCAGTGATGCACTTCCCAGAGTGCGAATTCTGCGCACTTTGTCTCCGATCCCCGCGATGCGGGAAGTGTGGGGCCTTATGGTATAAGCAGAGATGCTAAAATCCCTTAGCTCGGAGGTCTTCGATATCCTTAGCCTTTTGCCACCGGGCTCAACGTAGGCTCCACTTCCAGCCTCGGCATAGTACCTGACTCCCCGGGGAAGGTCGCAGATGTATCCGAAGTGGCTGCCTCCCTTGCTAAAGAAAAGAGATAGGGAGTAGAAGGGAATTCCCTTGATGGCGTTGAAGGTGCCGTCCAGGGGATCGAGGGCCAGGAAGTACTCCGGCTCATCTCCTATCTGCACCGCTCCCCTCTCCTCGCTCAAGACCCTGAACCCCCTCCCGGAGGACTTGAGCCGGGAGAAAACTGCCTTCTCGGCAGCTCTGTCTATGCTCTTTGTGGGCGTCCCGTCAGCCCCCATCGCCACCACTGCTCCGCCCTCAGGGGTGTCCACTAACTCTTGAATGGATGTGGAGACGGCAGTGGCGATAGAATCGCACAGCACCTTGAGACGGTAGCCCTCTGCCGACAGTTGCTCGCTCATCCTGGACAACTGGGATGGCCGGGTATAAAAGGTTCTCACTTATGGATAATTCAATTGTCATGCTCTCCATTTTGCCATACTCTCCATTTTGCCATACTCTCCATCTTGCCATACTCTCCATCTTGCCATACTCTCCATCTTGCCATACTCTCCATCTTGCCATGCCCTCCATCTTGCCATGCCCTCCATCTTGCCATGCTGCCCTGATCGCCATCCTGGATGGCAAACTCCGCGGGGGGAAGAAACTGCTGACAAAAAGGTTCTAGCCCCAGCGATAAGATCTAATATCACCAGGAGAAAGTGAAAGGGCAGGGCCCGTAGTCTAGGGGTTATGACATCGCCCTTACACGGCGGGGATCACGCGTTCGAATCGCGTCGGGCCCATCATGTGCTGGTCGTCCTGCCCCTTTTTTCGAAATCCGGAATCAGTAGATCAAGGCCACCAGGATCCCGGCAGCTATCGTGGGCAGGAATATCACTGCCACCTTGTTTCCAAACTCCCTGGTTCCCATGAGATAGGCAATGATCAGCTTCACTATAGTATTGGTCATGGCGGCCAAAGTGATGGCTATCACGGCCGCTCTGGGATCGATGCTTGACTTAGCCAGGGTTGACATGGTGAGGGTGATGGCGTCCACGTCTGCCAGGCCTGCCACGATGCTGGCGGCATAGGCGCCGGCATCTCCGAAGTAAGTGCTGGCCAGCTTGGAGATAAGGAGGACAAAGGCAAAGAAGACTCCGAACTTGAGCGCTGGGACGATCTTGAAGGGATCCTTCACCTCTACCTTTCCGCCCAGGGGCTGGCTCTTTCTCAGGAGCATGTAGGCCAGGGCCAATCCAACTGCAGTCATTGTCAGCAGCGGAGGAAGCAGTGGGAGAAATAGCTCTCTGTTTACCACCAGCACTATGAAGAGCATTCTGGGAAACATTGTACAGCTGGCGACTACTGTGGCGAAAACTGCTGAAGAGAGAATATTGTTGTTCCCTTTTACCTCTGAGGCCATGGCCGAGGTTACAGCGGTGCTGGAGACCAGCCCTCCCAGAATGCCTGTCAGGCTCAGCCCCCTCTCCGCTCCCAGAATGCGGATCAAGACATAGCCGATGTATCCTATCAAGCTGACCAGGACGACGAAGAGCCATATCTCCCTCGGGCTCAGGACCCCCAGGGGACCCATGGGGGTGTCGGGGAGAAGAGGATAGATAACCAGGGCGATTATCCCCATCTTCAGGGTGTCGAGGAGATCGGCCTCGCTCAAGGCCTCAACATAGCGATGAGTGATGGTTCTTGTGGCCAGGATCCAGGTGGTAATGATGGCCAGGGCCACCGCCAAAAGCATGCTATCCTGAAAGGTGGAGAGCATTCCTAAGGTGAAGGTGACTATGGCGGCCACTGCTGCCGTGAAGTCGATCCTACCCAGGGTAGAGGCTGAGGCCGCATAGCCGATTCCCACCAGGATGGTGAAGCTGGCCAGAGCGGCTATGGCGAAGCCTGAGCCATAATGGACGGCCAGGGTGGAGGATAGGGCGCCCAGCAACGATATGAGGATAAAAGTGCGCAGGCCGGCAACCCCTCTTACCTTCTCCTCGACCAGCCTCCGCTGGCGCTCCGTTCCAATGAGAGCGCCGATGAGCAGGGCCACCAGAAGGGGATAGATGTCTGCAAATTCCATTGCTAATCAAGCTACCTCTGAGGTTATAATTTTTTGCTGGCAAACTTTTTAATGTGATGTGGCGATTTGACTGGCGTGATCTCTGAGAAGGCCAGGCAATGTATTCTGATGCTGGAAGAGATTTATGGAGCACCCACTGCCTCAAAGGCGGATCCCCTGGACCTCCTGGTCATGACCATTCTCTCTCAGAATACCACTGATGTCAACTCTCTGAAGGCATACAGCTGCCTTAAGTCTGCCTATCCTGATTACGAGGATATCCTAATCTCCCACCAGTTGGATCTTGCCCAGCTGATCAGAGTAGGCGGCCTGGGAGAGATCAAAGCTCAGAGGATAAAAGAGGCGCTGCACAGGATAAGGCAGGACTCTGGATCTTTGGATTTGAGCTTTCTGGAAGGCATGAGCAAGGGAGCCGCCATGGAGTACCTTCTCACTCTCCCCGGGGTTGGCATTAAGACGGCCTCAGTGGTCCTTCTCTTCGGATTTGGATTCCCTTTTATGCCTGTGGACACCCATGTCCGCCGCGTCTCCCAGAGGCTTGGCTTAACTACAAGAGGTGCAAGTTTCGAAAAAACGAGAGCGACTCTGGAGAGAACCGTTCCTCCCGAGAAGTATCTATCCCTGCACCTGAACCTCATAAGGCATGGCAGAAGCATCTGCCGGGCCAGAAGGCCTCTGTGCGAGCAGTGTGCTCTGCGCGCTACTTGCGACTATTATCTAGGAGCACAAGCCTTAAATGAGAGAAAAGCTCATCCCCGTTCCGCGCTCCGGTAGTGTAGCTCGGCCAATCATGAAGGACTCTCACTCCTTCGACTTGGGTTCAAATCCCAACCGGAGCATAAAATTACTGAGTAGCCAGTTCTCCGGTCGTGAACCTCTAAGTGTATAGTTTAAATTTTAGTATGTGTTTAGCTCATCTCAATCTGCATCCTTTAA
>Ga0315273_10014988_pt1 | contig 10010 bp, 13 predicted proteins | sample YL17G02_0_MG_FD_205753 | JGI IMG/M metagenome (GOLD analysis project Ga0315273, IMG submission 205753) | Sediment microbial communities from Yellowstone Lake, YNP, Wyoming, USA - YL17G02_0 | ecosystem: Environmental > Aquatic > Freshwater > Lake > Sediment | place: USA: Wyoming | collected... | reverse complement strand
GCTATCTGGAATAATGACTGCACTATTCCCCCAACCACAGGTACGTTGACCGGACAAAAATTTAATGATGTAAATGGAAATGGGATAAAAGATACAGGCGAACTCGGCCTTGCCGGATGGACAATTAACTTGGATAAAAACGCTGACGGTACGGTAGACGCATCGCAAATAACTGATGGAAACGGAAATTATTCATTTACCAATCTTTTAGCCGGAACGTACCGTATAAGGGAAGTACCGCAAATAGGATGGACACAAACGTCTGTTAATCCGAACGATAGTACTCTTGTTGCCGGCAGTATTATTTCCAATATCGATTTTGGAAATTTTAGACTTGGTTCTGTTCAGGGCTGTAAATATGAAGATTTAGATAATGACGGTGTCCGTGATACTGGTACGGAAAATCAAATCAATAATTGGAACATGAAGCTCTATGACGCTAACTGGATATTTAAACAAGAAGTGGTAACGGGAAGTTACGACGGGGGTATCAAATATCATTTTGACGGATTAACTATCGGCAATTATTTCGTCTGCGAAGAGAAAAGGACTGGTTGGGTTCAAACGGATCCAAACGCCACAAATGGTGTTCCAAATCTCTCTCCAAACGCGACAAGTGAAGGTGAATTCTGTTATCCAATCGCTATCACGAATTCCGGTCAGACGATAACCAGTAAACAGTTCGGCAACCAGTATAAACCGCCGCAACTGAAAATTTCAAAAATAAATGATGCAACCGGGGATAAAAATCCCGGGGAAAGCGTCAACTACACTATCACCGTAGAAGCGCTTGATAACACAGCATACAACGTAAAAATGACTGATCTTTTACCGGAAGGATTTACATATAGAACGGGAAGCTGGAGCGTCAAGAAAAATGGTATAACCGTATTTTTACCTACTGAACCGATCTACGCTTCTCCGGGCACATGGAATTTAGGCGACATGGCAAAAGGTGATGTCTATGAGCTTACCCTGACGGCGGATATCGGAGGAGCACAAAATCCGGGAACGTACAAAGATTTGGCTCTTGCATACGGATGCGCAAACACCGGAAGTTGCGAAACGTCACCGGATGTCCTGGCACAAGCTCAACCAACCGGATATGTGGCCCCTACATTTGTCGGCACCGATGTGACAGTAATCAAAGACCAACAGGACGGAAAAGACGTAACCGTCACACACGATGAAACCCGTGAGGAAACTTTGGAAGAGCAACAGAAACGCGAAGCAGAGGCAGCGTCGCTGGAGTTGCCGGCAACAGGAGCAAACAATATCTGGATGCTCGTAAGTATCACCCTCGTTCTTTCGGGTATCGGGCTGGTCGTAATCGGAAAGAGATTGATGCGGAGGCACTATGCGTAACATTATTTTTTCAACACTTATCGCTATCAGCATGTGCGTTTTTTCCCAAGCAACGCCGGTCCATGCTGTGGAAGCATCCAACCTTTCCATACGCCTGGAAGAGCCAAAAACCCCGACAAACCAAAATAGTTTTGGGATCGTATTCGTGGCGTTGGACCTTGCCAAACGCGATGTAACCGTGACATGTCAAAAACAAGGACCGTCTGACGGAGGTTTGGTAACATTTGGCTCACCGCAAACATTTACCAATGGTGGAAATACCGGCACATGCGCGGTAGATTCATCAATATTATCAGTAGCCGGTACCTATAAATTTCAGACGACAGCTACCGCTGATACCGAAACACAACCAAGTAACGAGGTAACCGTTGTCTACAATACCGAAGGACCGGGAGACCCGAGGGAATATAGTAAATCAAAACCGTCTGCCTGTGAGTACAAAATCCATTTCAAGACAGCTGATGATGCCGGAAAGACGGTAAAAGTAGAAATTTACCGTTCTGAAAACACCTCTTTTTCCGCTGATGCAGGCACCCGAGTTTCCACGGTCAACGTCGGATCAAATACCGAGCGGGATGAAACCATTTCAGGAACGTGCGACAAAACCTACTACTTTGCCGTACGGGCGTTTGACGCAGGAGGGAACGGAAGCAATATCGTGGGCGACAGCGAAACGCATGTGACGATAACTCTGCGTAGCGCTACAACGACCTCTACAACGACCACAGGCGGCGTGACAACGACAGAAACGGGAATAGGTGCAGTGGAAGTGCCGGAAGGCGCCGGACTGTCAGTAGAAGGTGAGACAGTGCCAACCGAAGAAGGCACGGCATTGGGAGAAGCCACAGGGACAGCTGAAGTCATCACTTTGCCGGAAGAAGGACAGGTCAAAGGAGCAAAAACATCGATATTCACAAAACCGGTAATCGTACTACTTTGTGGTATACTTTTGGGTACTGCATTTGCAATCTGGTATGCCAACCGCAAAAAAATCCAAGAAGCTTCGAAACAATCAAAAAGGAAATAAGACTCCGGCACGTATCGGCACACTTCTCATCGCCGTTGGCACCGCCTCTATCGCCATAGCCATATGCATCACCGCCGTCATTTTCTCTCCGGTCATAGGCAACGAACTTTCCTATTGGTTTTTTTCCGGAAAACCTATGCGGGTGGGCATGACCCAATCCCCAACCACCACGGAGAGCGTCATCACCCCGAAAGATATCAATGCCGGTATCGTCATCCCGAAAATCCGCGCAAATGCTTCCGTCGTGTGGGAGGTAGATCCCTATAATGAAAAAATCTACCAATGGGCTCTGACCAAAGGAGTCGCGCACGCAAAAGGATCGGTGTATCCGGGAGAGATAGGCACTGTGTTTATTTTTTCTCACTCCTCGCAGGATTTTCTCACGGCAAACCGGTATAATTCCGTTTTTTATCTCCTGACAAAGCTGAAAAAAGGCGATGAAATATATCTTTTTTACAAAGGAAAACCGTTTGTCTATACCGTCACCGGACACGTGATCGTCAAGCCCGACGCAGTTTCTCTTTTAACAAAAAAAACCAGTCAAAAAGAATTGACCCTCATGACCTGCTGGCCTCCGGGGACCACGCTGGAGCGCTACATCGTCACGGCAGTAGTAAAGGAATAAAATCCACCCAATAAAATTATCCTTCTATGGGTATGTACAAATTGTACATACCCTTTCCCTTGAAACTCACGACGATATAGGAGCGATTTAAAAATAAAACTCAAGAACGAGGGGTTCCATGAACTGTACGATAAAATCGTACAGTTGAAAATGGAGGCGCCGGATGGAAAAAAACGAGAAACTGATTGTGCCAATACAGAAGGCATTTTTTCGTCTCTGGTTAAAAAATTTATATTGTCCTAACAATCTAAACAGTGATATAATTGACGAAAAGTAATATAATCTTTATAGTAATGGTATATGAATATAATTAATCTTACTTCTCATCTTCAAAGATATAACTCTGGATGGATTGCATACAACAAAAAACAAAATAAAGTTGTCGCCCATTCTAAAACATTTGATTCTATAGTCAAAAAAACAAAGCTAAAAAGAGATATATTACTCGTGCCTGCAACTAGTAACTATCTTGGATTTGTTACTTAAATGGCAATATACCCATATTTTTCACCCCAACAAGATGTCTACAAACCTTGGATACAAATTAGATTGGGCAATCCATCTTCACATCAATTAATACAACAGTCTATCATAGCATTAATAGATTCTGGCGCAGATGCTTGTCTATGCATTACTGATATCGCAAAGGCATTAAAAATTAAGCTTGACCATACAAAAACAAGAGAATTCAAAGGGGTTAACAATCAACCTATACAAACAATCAAAGGTAGTGTTCAACTTTATGTATGTAATACACAGTTAATATGCCCCTTTTACTTTACTGACAAATTACCACCGTCAACTCCAATTATTCTTGGTCACGAATGTTTTTTTAATAGATTCCGTATTACTTTTGATTTTAAAAATAAACAAATGGAACTTCTTGATACCTTGAAGAAAGTAAATTAATTAGAACGTCGCACAACTCTCCTATTGCGACATAATTTTGAAGCTACAATCCCCTATAACTCTTTATAGTAACCCATAATAATTTTGACTAGCCTCAATTCTTCACAAAATGGGATATTTTTTGTTGAGCCTTCCAACAACAGAAAAACGTTTGAGGTTGAATAGTATTCGCACAATATTATTTTATCCCTAACTTATCCACAACTATTTTTCACCTATTGACAATGTACGACGTGAGATGATACTTTATGAGTAATTACGATAGAGTTTTATAAAATTTTTCTGCCAAAAAAAGGAGAATTATGTCCCTCGGAGCTGATTGGCCGGATTTACTGACAGTCAAAGAAGTCGCAAAAATATTGCGTGTCTCTCCCCTCACGATCAAACGCTGGGGCAAACGGGGCAAACTCCCCGCTATCAGGATAAACTCCAGAGGAGACAGGCGCTACAAAAAAGAAGCTGTGATGTGGCTTCTGGGACTTCAGCAAAAAGGAGATGCGTAAGACTAGAAGACGGAAAACAGAAGACGGAAGACAGAAAAATACATATCAGTACGACTTCCATGCTTTTCTAAGTGCAAAGATTTTTCCACTAAGATGATCATAGCGAATCATCAAATCTAAACACGTTTTTTCTTCTATATAATGCAATTCTTTGACTATCGAGAGATGAACATACATCTCATGACATGAGCCCAAACTTATATCCAAATGGTGTTTGAATTCTTTTACAAACCTTCGTTTTGCCCATCCCTCTGCAATATTAGCCGGAATTGATACCGATGCTCTACGAAGTTGAGAGCCTAATTCATACTGTTCATAAGAAGGAAATTTCTTTACGAGCTTATAGACAATAATTGTTAAATCAAATGCTTCTTTATAAACATCCAAATCCTGAAAAGAACGAATCATATATCTGTCCTCCGTTCTCCGCCTTCTGTCTTCTAATTATCCAGTTTTCTTCAGCCATTCAGCAGCCATGGTGGGGTCCATGATGTTGACGGACAGTCCGGTCCCGAGCTCAAATCCTGCGCGATGTATTGACCTGGGGATAATCCGCAGAAACCAGTTTTTTCCGTGATAAATATAATAGTTGTAGATGAAATGCTCTTCCCGGTGAAACGCGGCATTTATGGGGTCTGACAGGGCAGTTTTAATTTTTTTCAGTGCGTCCTGCACAACCTTGGCTAAATCCGGCAACTCCTCATCGGTCACTTCCCCAAACCGCTTTCCTTTCACTTTTGGCGCTATCCACACTTCAAACGGCCATTGGGAAAAATCCGGACAATAGGTGATAAAGTTATTGTTTTCTTCAACAATATTGTTTATCGGCTCCATCTCTACTGCATCCAGGTTTATTTGATTGGGTACCACAACCAGCTGACTATGCGGGTGTGTGAGGGATGCGCCTGCACCGAGCCCATGATTACAGAATATCATCACCTGTCCGGATTCCTGGTTGGCGCGGTACCGGTCGCGGTATGCAGTAAAAATTTTCGTCACCTGGACAAGCGGCATTTCCTCGATATCATCCGTATCGCTGGGGCTATGGATGATGACTTCGTGGATATCGGTAATAGGAAAAAGGTTGGGAACGACCCGCACATCCCACCCGGATTCATTTGGGCCCCCACTGCCAATTCTATACACTTCAGGCGGGGTCATGGATTCGTTGCCCGGACAAAACGGACACGCATGAGGTTTTTCTGCCACTTCTGTCTTCTGTCCTCCGTCTTCCGTCTTCCCTGCCTCGCCGGCAGGCGGGTGTTCCTGGGGCCGTTTCGTCCGCGTTGCTGCGATGATCACCCAACGCTGGGTTTTGATATCCGGAACATATTTGGCCATATAGAATTACTATACCATAAAAATTTGACAACGCTCACCATTTCTTTATGATGAATAGAGGAGGACCCATATATGAATCCCAAACGGCTTATCCAGTATTTACTTTCAGCGGGTATTATTCTTCTCGTTCTCGTTATCGTCGGAGCGTTTTTCCTGCCGTGGCGGCTGGTCAATTGGGGAACATTTGCCTGGCGTCCGGCAAGTACCGTGACGGTCGCGGGAGAAGCAAAAACGCAGGAACAAAACAAAAAAGCAACATTCAGCGCAGGAGTCAATGCGGTCAAAGATAAAAAAGAACAGGCAACGGACGAAGTCAACCTAAAAATTACAGCAATCACTGAAGCAGTCAAAAATTTTGGCATAGCCGTATCAGACATAAAAACCCAAAACCTCTCCATTTATCAGGAAGAAGAGAGCTTTACCGAAGCAGGACGGCAAAAACAACGGCTCGGCCAGTGGCGCGTCAGTAATTCTATTGAAATAGTGCTTCGGGATGTGGAAAAAGCAAGCAGCCTGGCCGGCGTGTTAAGCAAAGCCGGAGCCAACTCCATCTATGGCCCGAATTTTACACTGGAGGACAATCCGGAGGGTAGTAACGCGCTTTTGAGCACTGCTGTAGCTGATGCCCGGAAAAAAGCAGAAATTTTAGCAAAAGCAGCAGGAAAAACATTGGGGGCTATCATCACGCTTTCTGAAGGGACTGCTGGTCAGGAACGAACCATGCAGTTTGAAGGAGGGGGTGTCGGAGGCGGCGGAGATATGCAGCCGGGAAGCGAAACCGTACGAAAAAGCGTGACGGTCACGTTTTCCCTCAATGAACCGATATTTCTTGAGGACGTATTGAAACAACTCATGCCGAAAAAATAAGAAGGAAAAGAACGTATTACCGGGTGAACTTTTCCAAGAGCCTTCTGGCAAGCTGTTTTGTCTCTTTTGTAACCACGACCCGTACAATGCCCGCCTCGCGTCGACTCTGTCTTGCGAGTCGAGGCGGGCCCTCTTTTGGTTGTCCATAATAAATAGTAGTACCCGGAGGAGCATAAAGAAGAACCGGTAAAACGAGAAGATCCTCCTCACCGTCAACAATCAAAACATGATTCTTACCAGCTGTTTGCAAGCCTGCCTGCCGGCAAGGCAGGGTGTAACCCTGCAAGGAAGCTGACCACCTCTGTATCACTCGCATTGCCTGATTGCTGATTGACCCCGGACCGCTTTTGATATAGTCCAATCTCGCATGTTCCCGCAGAGCACGAAAAAGCGTTTTGTCCCAATGATAGGGTCGGCGTTCAACCATACGGTCGATAATCGAAAGGTCGGGTTTTATGCCTAATGCCAAAAATGCTGCGGTCGTCTTGTCGCCGACAGAAACAATTTGTACTCCCCGCTCCCGGGTGATTTCCCGAAGGGTTTTTTTATCAGAAATGATTGTCCCAATAGGCTTTCTCAATTCAGACCGGAGGCTTTCCGGCAACACAAAATTGCCGTTTTCATCAATTTCTCCGCTCCTGATACGGGTCGAGGAGATTCTGTCCTCATCTTCCGCTTTCACCATGGGGATTTCGACAATAACAAGCTCTTTCAGACCATTCTCTTTCCTCACTCTATTGATTTCCTCGGCGCCTCCCCGCGTTTCTGTCGAAACAACAATGGCGTCATATTCGCCTTTCTGCCCTCCGTCTTCTGTCTTCCGTCTTCCAATAATTGTTGGAGCGTACAGATCATTGAGAGCAACGATTGTGTATAGGTCTCCCCACCCCTGATGATTTAAAAATTGAAGCAACTGTTCTTTTCGTTTCTCATACGATTCAATATGGTGTATTTTTCCTATAGATTTTTTCCTTATACATTTGGCATTTGGCACCTGCCTTGCCGGCAGGCAGGTTTGGCATTTGGCATTTTTAACATATTCATCCGTCGTGAGTCCTATCGTCACATGCCCGCCAACGTCAAACGCCTTTTTAAGAATCGTCTGGTGTCCGAGATGGAGCCTGTCAAACGTCCCACCCAAAACAACCGAGGAATATTGTTTCATACCCGCTATTATATACATTTCATTCATGGAATTGCACGAGGTGATGTGACTTTTGAAGTGTTTTAGAGGGACCCACCCTGCAATAATTAGCGATCTGTTTCTGTATCTGGTCTCGTACCTTCTTTTTCTTCCATTTCGGCCTTTAATTTTAAACGTTTATGAATCAGGTCTGGATCTATTTTGATTTTAAATAGACGTAACATCTTTTTTCTTTCGTAAATTATTTCCCTTGCTTTAGCTCTCCCATGAAGCTTAATTAATTCTTCTAGTTCCTCTGGTTCTATCTTTGCCGCTCCGGCGGATGCTTCATCGTCTGCCGCAATCTTATTTTCTAATCGAGTTTGTGCTTCTTCTCTTGCCTGATGTATTGGTCCACTGGGTTTATTTAATAAATCTATCTCTCCCGGATGTTCTGGCTTTCCTGGATGTTCTGAATCAAGTGATGTCATAGAATAATGAATATAGTATACCCTTTTCAATATAAATTGCTATAGGATTTTTTCCTTAAGCACAGTTAATTCCATTCATGATCCATTTTGATCCCCCCTTGCAAGGTGTATGCAAGGTGTAACCTTGCACTGTAACAAAACCACTGATGCATCTGGTATAGTACATATAATGAACTCTATTGATCCCAAAATGCTGGATTTTGCCAACCACAGGGCGGATGCGACGGTCGATGATGTCAAAACGCTTTGCGAAACAGTCCTAACGTACGGCTTCAACAGCGCATTCGTCAATCCGGTTCACGTAAAACTGGCAAAATCATGCGTCGGGGAAAACGCAAAAGTCGGCACGGTCGTGAGTTTCCCGCTCGGGCAGGACAGACAGGATATAAAAATTCATGCCATCCGGGAATGTATACAGGATGGGGCTGATGAGCTGGATATCGTCCCTGATATTTCCAAAATAAAAGAGGGAAACGCCGACGCGTTCCAGCAGGAACTTATTGATCTGACGGCCTCTGCCCGGTCCATGCGGAAAACCATCGTTATCAAATTCATTATCGAAACCGGACTGTTTCTCCCTGAACAATTTTTGTCTGTTTCCGACACCAAGGAGATCCGATCGGGGAAACTTTGTGTTCAACAGGCCGCCGAGGCTATCCAAAAGTCAGGGGCTGACTTTGTCAAAATCTGTTCGGGTATGGCCAAACGCGGGGTATCGGTCGATGACGTTGTCTTTATCCGCTCCATCGTAGGCCCCATGATGAAAATCAAAGGCGCAGGCGGGATAGACACCAAACAGGAAGTCCTCGCGCTTCTGAAGGCCGGCGCCAACCGCTTCGGCACATCCCACGCTCCGGAGATCATAGATGAAAAAGAATAGTCCTGTAGTAAACACTTAGCTTCAAAAGGCGAGGCCCTTTGAAGCTAATTTTACAGGGTCATTTCCAGGTCAACATCAATCTCCGTGAGGCCGTTTTTCTTGTAGAACGCTACTGCCCGGGTATTAGCAAAATAGCAGCTCACGTACATTTTTTGGTATCCTCTCTCTTTTGCCCACTCTTTTGCTTTTTGTACCAAAAATGAACCAACCCCTTTAGATTGGTACACGGGCGTAACTCCCACATCGTTTATCTCACAACACCTGCTTTTCCGGTAGTCTACATCTCTTTTGGACAACACGATGTACCCTACCAATACTCCCGCATCATCTGCGACTAAACACCGGGAATCCGGATTCTCAAAAATTTTTGTAAAATGTGCTTTGCCTTTGTCAGACATCGCCCAATCCATCATAAGATCCGGATCGTATTTAACATTATCCATAAACGCTTCCTGATTGAGTTTTTGAAGCGCTTCTATTTCCTCAACTCTAGCTGGGCGGATGGTAATCATAGGATTGATATGTTACACAGTCTCCGGAGGCGTGGAGGGAGGAGATTCAGTCTGATTTGATTCAACTGGTACAGTTGCGTCGGTTTCCAGGACAGAAGTGGTTGGTTGCTCTTCCGCGGGTGTTGCTTCGGGAGGTACAAACTCCTCCGTCGTCGTTGGCGTGTACGTTTCAGGAGGAGGTTCCTGGACTTTACCCATCTTTTTCTGATAGAACATATATCCTCCTGCCCCGAGAGCTATGAGCAGGCTGAACATCACGGCGGCAAAGGGGAATTGGAATCCGCCAACGACCGTGAAAGTGTCTGTTTTGGTCATCTGTCCCCCGCTTGCCGTACGGGCAAGGATGGTGAGCTGTTTGTCACCGTTT
>Ga0315273_10014987_pt1 | contig 10010 bp, 11 predicted proteins | sample YL17G02_0_MG_FD_205753 | JGI IMG/M metagenome (GOLD analysis project Ga0315273, IMG submission 205753) | Sediment microbial communities from Yellowstone Lake, YNP, Wyoming, USA - YL17G02_0 | ecosystem: Environmental > Aquatic > Freshwater > Lake > Sediment | place: USA: Wyoming | collected... | reverse complement strand
AGGTCTTCAGTGAAACCTACTCACTAACTTCTGGGCTTATAGCCTGGGGTTGTACTTAAAGCGTCTTGGGGAGTTTTAGGACTTTTCAGACGCTCTGTACTTCTTTCAAGGCGGTGAATATAAAAAACTCAAGACATAGAAATGCAAAGCATGCGCGCATGGGGACTCGTATGATAACCAATCGTGGCCATGTGTTTGACTTGGCATTGATATTTGACGATTTGACGCATGTTTAATATAACATAATTCCAGGACGCCCGCGAAAGCCTCAAGAAGTGCATAAAGGATACACACTCGCAGATACAAGATGCCCTTACACAGGACAAACCCTATCACCACTTCACCAATGGCATACTCGTATGGTCCCGTTTCCTCTTCTCTCTGGGATCCTGCGCAGACGGCCTACAACGGATGCGTTTGGTCATTTGCCACGAACGCATGGGTTCCATATGGGGGAGTCAGTCCCACATTGAAGAAGTCGAGAAGCAAAAGTCTTTCGAGCTACTCTTCGTATGGATCATCCAGTGCATCGTACGCTTCGTCCTACTCTGCACCCGTCCGTAGAGAGAGAAAGACAGCATCCTCTCCTCGAAAAAATGTCTTACCTGAGAAGAAAACATCACGATCGAGTAGGGGTCGAAGCACTTCCAGGATGGAGAGAGGCGCGCGATCCCGGTCAAGAGGAAACCGTGAACCTGAGCGGATCACGCGAGAGCGCTCGGCGGAGTCGCGCTGTCGGTTTCGAAGCATAAAACTCACACCTGCACCTCGTCAAAGGCGTCTTACAAGAGCCGTCTCCACTTCCAGAGAGCGTTCATTGAAGAAGTGTAGTTCCAGAGAGCAGCCGTCGACGACGTGTAGGAGTTGGGCTGACCGCTTTGCAGAAGACGATGCAAAGAAGAAGTCTTGGAATGGACCGGAGGAAACGAGATATCAAAGGTCTTCGTGGACATGGTGTACACGTGCGCAGAGGAAGAGACCACGTGGAGGATGGAGAGTTCAAGCCAAAAGGGCATCGTGGCTGCAGAAAACACCGCATGATGATTCAATCACCCCCCTTCCTAGTGTGATGGCAGCACAGAAAATCGTGGACTCTTCTTTGGATGATGTGGTGGATGAAAAGCACCGTCATCGTTCTAGGTCGATTTCATCAGACAGCAGCGTGTGAGAGCGGATGTAGTATGAGATAAAACTCGACGAACAGCCAAGTCCGTAAAAATAGAAATTTCTCTCATAGTTGGATAGTATGGAATGATGTATTTCCGAGATCGACTTCGAGAAATTTTTTTTTGGAGTGATCAACCATTCACAAAAGTTTTAGAAGCGTCCGAAGCGACGAGTCATATACAACTGGCTCACAAGTATCTTTCGGATGATATCATATTCTTTTTCGAAGAGTGTTTGATTTGTACGCAGCATTTGGCTCAATAATGCAGGCAGCTCTCACGATACTCGCCTATGTCGACTCCAGCGGAGAGTTGAGAGTGGTCGCTTCGGATGCAGCGGGAAAGTGGCACTCCTCCGTCAACTTCATGCCGGGTCGACTGTCTTTAGGAAGCGAAGACGGGACGATACGGTGTCACATGATGTCGTGGAAGAAAAACTCAGAACACCGAGTCGAACTTTCTAGGGTCAAGTCCCTCAATCCTCTGCATTTACAAGCGGCTCGAGCAATGCTTAAGACCAAACTACAAGGCATCGAAGTGAAAGTCACAGAAGAAGGTGTTGTGCTAATGGATCGCAAAGCCTGCAGCCGAGAGAAGGTCGAAACTGCCAACATGTGGTTGACTCTAGCGGGTCAATATGCCGCTTTGAAAATGCAATTTGATTCGGGATGCGACAGTTGAGACTTGATGCGAAGAATAGACGTACGCCTTTGTAAAGCGAAAATAATGTGTCGTGAAATGGAGTTGATTTCTCAAATGTTTTGGTGGTCATGGCTGGATGATCGCGTTCGTATGTGGATTTGAGTTGAGTTCTTGACGGTTTTGATAAGCGAATAGTATAGGATGAATGGCTGTTTTTGCGCGTGGACTGGACTTGATTTCTCAGAGTTGTCGAGTCGAAGGGTTTCCCCACAACTGCCACCGGAGCCATGGATCTCTGGCAAGGATCAGAACGAGAGCTTAACTACGATTTGGTCTGTGACATAGACAACCTTCAATGTTCTGAAGCTCGGAGTCTCCTCTCCCGTGGGCGAGACGTCCGTGAAATGGAATCTTTCTTCGCACGCGACACACTCAAATGGGCATCCTTCGACGACGCGCATCTCAGGGGCATCCGTTGGGAGACCGTCGCAGGAGAAACTCGTAGACACAGCCCCAAGGGGAGTTACCGTGTTTTCGAAGACAAGGTCCACGTTTTAGTAGGCTACGGCAAAAATGCCTTTATGTGCAAGACCAAGGAAGACATGTGGCCGATCTTTGTGAGCACCTACGTTCGAGGGGTGCGGGGCGAACAGTTTCATTTGGGTTACTACCATGCGGTGTGCCAAGTTGGTCGCACACCTCATGGGCAAGCTGGCGGGGACATGATATGGGAGCTTCGTGTATGCCCCGACCAAGTCGCTGCACGACGACAGGCCATGGGCGGAGAATCGGCTCTACGTGCCGAAGCAGCCCCAGCCCCAACCACAACCCAGCCCCGAGACCGTAGCCGAAGCAGGGAGCGAGTGACGCCTCCGACCCAGGTCTCTTACAAGGTCACTCTGGAGGGCTACCACTTCGAGAGTCAGCTGGAAGTCATGCACTTCGTAGCCATGCGGCAGATGGCGGTGTGTTATCGCCCCGTGAGGAACTCCTTCGACATCAGTGTCGGAGGCTCGCCGCTCTGTGGAGAAAGGAAGACCTACACGCCGGACGGCCTCGCCAACCTGCGTCTTCTTTCGGACAGCGAAGTGGCCCGGCCCACTCAAGTGGAGATTAAGCCGGGCTACCCGACCGTGGCCGAGAAGGCTCTGATGTGGTCCCTGTGCAAAGTTAACGGGGTCCCGGTGATGTGTCTCTACGGAGGCCAGGAGTGGATCGAAGACGATCGAGCCTCACGAGAGAAAGAGTATGGCGATCGCTGCGCCCCATTGGGCATTTCTCTCTATCTGCCGAACAGTTCCATGCAGCCGGAGCTCCACCAAGGCTTGTGTTGGCTGGAAGATGCCGCCGGCTTCTACATCGGACGGGAGCCCTCTCACCCGGACGTGCAGGGCCTCGAACAAGTCAGGCACATTTACAGGAACGCCTTCAAGCGGGCGCGGGACGAAGTCGCCCGGGCCAGACACGCTCAACGCTCAGGGTGAAGGGTGATTTCTTCGAAGGTGCCATATGCGCAGACTTTGTAACGTCGCGGCTCGCTTGAGGTTGTTTTTGGCCGTTTTGTAGCCACGGTTCCAGGTGAAGTCTGGCTCTCTCCCTGCTTCGCGCATGATTTTGGCCGCTTTCTCTCCCATGGCGACCACACAGCGCGGGTGCAGCGCTTTCAAGACGTCTCTCACGTAAGCAGCGGATGCCTTTTCTGTTCTGCGGGACCAGGCGGTATTTTCCGTGCGGAATGGCATGCAGTTGCAGAGGGCGATGCTCCGTGCATCGATTCCCATGGCGTGCACAACCGGTCTGCAGTTGTCGGTCCAGTATCGCGTTTGCGGGATCATCTTGAGATAGACGGTTTGTGCGTCGGCCCAGCTCTCTTGGGTTTTCAGATTGTCGTCTCTCTTCCAAGCCGGAAGCAGGTGTGCGTCGACCTCATCGTGTTCTTCGGACTTTCTGCTGCTGCCACCAGGATTAATACCCATGAAAAGAATCCGAGATGGGGCATACTCGCATGGAACACCACCCCATTGAGCGAGTTCGTCGCCGCTCGTGCAAGACGTCTGTAGATGAAAATCGTCTCGCGACCAGCATCTGGAAATACGAAGAAGATTCGTAGATTCCTCCATTTCATTGTACATCGACGCTTGAGACCGCAAACATAACGCGCGGTTGTACGTGCCCGGAGGAACCCCCGGAGATCGACTCCCAGGGTTCTCGAGGTTGCCCGTTTGTTCGAGGACGACTGGTGAGCTTTTGCGAAACCCCCGCCCATTGGGGCAATTTGACTCAGGGCGCGATAGCTGAGACCCGATGTGGAGGGTAGACTTGCACCTTTTTGAGGCGAAAATAAGGGTTGTGTGTAGGAGAAACACGTATGGGCCGATTCGTATGAATCGCTGGAGTGTAATGTCCATGTAATGGAGTTGATTTCTCGGCTTTTTTGGTTGAAGCGACGTGGTCGTGGACGGACGGATGGTCGCGGTCCGAGCGTGGATTGGAGTTGATCAATCGGATGGCTCTTTCGGAAGTTTTGTGAATTTCACCGTCTTTGTCAACTCGGAACACCTGCAGGCGTTTCTTCTTGCTCTCTTCCGGAATTCTTGGAGGTGGAGGTGTCACTACAGCCCTGCGTTTGCGATCGCGTGTGTCCTCCTTCTGTTCAGAGTCACCTTTTCCACCACGATGTGTTAGATAACGATGCGTCGAGTAAAGACTCTGAGCATTCGGTTTCTCGGGGCGACTCGTCTTCGATTTTACTGGAGTGATTTGCGAAATATATGGGCGCCTACGTTCCTCGAATGGTTTGACGTTGTGACTAGAGAACAGAAGAGGTTCATACCCCACTTGCGGAGCTGCTACCAACGCACGTTCTCTTCTCGGGTCTATGGTGATGTTACGTGGACGAGATTCTTCGCGTACCAGCTTCTCTCGGAAAACAGGACTGTGTTCATGCTCTGTATGCAGCGCGCCTACAAGACTTCTTGAAGGCAGACTGTTAGGTCGGCTCATAGCTCGATAGATTGGAATTACGGGTTCGGATTCTTGTCGATGGATCCGATCGTTCGCAGAGCCTTTATGCGATTCCATTGGGTTGTTGACATGCAATATTACAATAGGGGCGCGTTGCCTGGGGTTTCCCATCGCCGACAGGGCTGCCGTAGCTTTCATGGTATTCAAGCGAGCGTTGGCTTCTTCTCGTTGTAAGTCTAAACCTTTTTTTGAAATGAAGACTTGAGCGCGCGCTTGCTGTTGTTGCAAGCGCAACTCGGCTTGAGCTGCTCGCCTTTGTAAGGCATATTCCTTGTTCAAAGCTAGAGACTGTGCGTTGGCTTGTTTTTGCTGCAAACGCAACTCAATAAGTCCAAGAGAAGCTGTAGGCCGTTTCACAGAACTTCGACGCCGTTTCGGCGTTGACGTCGCTGTGCTTTTCCGAGATTCTTTTTTTTTAGAGGGTTCTTTTGTACTCGCATCACTTGAAGTGGGTGCGCTTTTGCTTTCTTCTGTTTCCTTAAGTGGTAGCTTTGATGGTGGTTCTGCTTCTTTTGAAATTTCTTTAAGCGGGTGTGGAACAATCGGCGGGTTGGGGAGAGCGGGTAAATATGACGACTCGCTTTGCGCAACTTTCCGGGGAGGGCCAGGCGTAGATGCGAGATTTGACAGGGAGTACATTGTCGGATGTGAAGTGTTTCTCAAGTCTACTTCTGTCTTCGTTGGCGTGTCTTTCTTAGGGGTTGTAGGGTGTGACGTCGTAGGTGCAAACATGGTTGTTTGCGACTCTTTTGGAATTTTAAATTCCACGCTTTCTTCTGATATGTCTGTTGTGTCCGTCACGGGAAGATCTTCTGTTGATTCCATCCGTTTACTTTTGGCGTCCTTTCTTCGTGGACACGGTCGAGATGATCCTGATTTTTTTGTCATGGCATGAGAAATGAGTACCGCGGAAGACAGGCAATTGCTCACACTTTGTAAGTCCTGGATCGACCAAGGGGATAACTTCGACACCGACCAATTTACAGACGGCGCGCCAACCTTCGACCAATGTCAGGACTACGTGAATGATTATGGGACGGGCATCGGCAAAACAGGAATACGACGACGAAGTGGTCTGTTCAGTTCTTGGAGTACCGTCATTTTTATAGTGCTAGCCATCATTATTCCGTTTGGAGTGGTCGCCATTTACACAGATTTCACTTTTAAGTGGAAAAAAAAGGAAGATGTTGCCAAGTAAAAATCATGGTGCGGTATGTAAATGTTCGAATCGTGTCAAACGCTTGAAGACGCCGTTTTATCGGAAAAACTCGCAGAGGCCGGACGCGTCGCCAGGAAACGAAGCCAGCACGTCATGTGGGAAGGCAAGCTCGTGCAATATGACGTGTGGCAAACGTGGCAAGACATGCGCGCGTCCAAACTTCAGAGACCGTCTTCTTCGAGTCTTCCGTTGGAGACTCAAGACGCGTGAGAGTAGCATCGCCATCATATTATTTCGCGATTTGACACCAGGATTTGGCTCAAAGCGTTGTGTATGTGTCTCTTCAGACGCTCTGCATGCAGGCACAGACGTCTCCGCGTCTTGCCTTCGGGCTTGTCTCTCACCTCAAACAATGTTTCGGTTGTTGCTCATTCACTTGTAAACGCCTCTGTGTTTGTTGGCCTCGGCGCACTCCGATAGTGGAAGTGCACATGTCCCCGCACATGAGCCCGCAATGGAGACGCTCTCTGCTGACCGTCCACGAAGAAGACGCATGCCAGTTCGACGTCATCATGCCACGGGAGTGCAACGCATGTGACAGCGTCTCTGGTCGGTGAGAAGTAGATCGCGTTCACATGTTTAGGATAGAGGGTGCCAAACCGCTGAAACAAAGAAAGGATCATGCAGGCTTATGAGCGCTCGTGTGAAGGTAGAAGGGCCACTGCGCTTTTGCTGGCAGAATGTGATAACTGGCCTCCCGGTAACCACGAGTTGCCCGACGTAGAAAGCATAAAAAGAAAACTTCATGAGTTGTGGATGCAGAATGAAGACTGGAGCGAAGAGTTCGAATCCCTGCTCTCCGCCGCATGTTTCGAGAAACAAGAGAGGTTGCCCTCGTTGTTGCGTTACTTGCGATCCTCGCCATGTCTGCGACCGCTCTTGAAACATGGGTAAAAAGCATGACGACGTGGCAACTGAAGCACTTCGGAAGCCTTTCGGTGAGACAGGACGTCGGCATGGTCGATAGAGAGCTTCTTCAAGCGCACGCGCATGCTCGAGAAGAACCAGCCATCCCCTTGTCAAAACTCTCAGAATCCGTTCCAGAGAGTCCAGACGGACGAGGCCGCGTCCACGATTCCAGCGACGACGACTCAATCGTAGACTGAGATTTATATGAGTCTCCTTCAGATCTGGAGAAATGCCGCATCCGATCTCTCGCGCGGCCTGAGTGAAGAAGCCAAAGCGCTGCTTATTTCTATGGGCTGTGGAACAGATGCAGTTCAAGCGCACGGATTGCATCGATTCACCGCCAAGGCAACACGTCTGGAGGGTGTAGCACCACGTGTCATTCTGAGACTGAGAGCGACGCGGGTTCGATGGAGGCATACCGGCGTCCGAGTAGACGTCAAAAGTGCTACGCTTGAGATCAATGGGTTGCCGGTGGCTCACATCAAGCTATGCACTGGAAGAGATCATCGGAAGGGACGGAACTTCTCCGGATCGAAGCGCGTCTTCGTTCGTTTCGACCATCGCGGCGCGGTCAAACCGCGAGGCTTCTTGTCGGAGGTTCTCTCAAACGATGCAAGTTTCGCCTCTTTGAAGACGGCTTGAACGACTGCGCGACAATGGAGAAGATGCGACAGTGGCTCGCGAAACGACGCTTCAAGCTGGAGGTGCGCAAAGGGGCTGAAGACAGCGTCGACTTTTCAAATCGCTTGGTGGAAATCGACGCCAGGCGGCCTTATCAGGTGAGACTTTCTTCGCTCATCCACGAGTGCGGTCATGTCAAAATTTTTTTTAGCAGACTGCGAAACCCGGCAGCTCGTGTCTGCGGCTGCACTCTCAAAGAGCAGTGCCTCTCGGTTGGGCGTCGCGAGCAGAGAGCACGCTCGTCGAGAATCTCGACGCTGCACGAAGAACTCGAGGCCTGGGAGAGCGGCATGGCCTTGGCAAAGACCTTGTCTGTGAGGTACAACAAACGCGTAGTGGAAAAAGATAGAGTGAAGGCTCTCATGACGTACGTTTTATTCACCGCACAGCGCATGAGAATGAAGAAAGCGGAGAGGGCGTTGATCGGCTCCAAAGCTAAACGAACTCGTTCATTCCCCCGTCGTTTCCATGGCTCATGAAGTAAAGGTCCTTCAGGATAACAAAATTCTCGGTTTGCTCCAGCAATGACGACCGTGGTGGAGAATCTGGATATGCAGACGCCGGCGCGCGAAGGAGAGGTTATGGAGACTCCGCAGGCGAAGTCTCGTCGTGCTCCAGCAACGACGGCCGTGGTGGAGAATCTAGCTACGCAGAAGTCGGAGCGCGAAGGAGAGCAGATGGAGACTCCTCTGCAGGCGAAGTCTCGTCCTGCTCCAGCAACGACGGCCGTGGTGGAGAATCTAGCTACGCAGAAGTCGGAGCGCGAAGGAGAGCAGATGGAGACTCCTCCGCAGGCGAAGCGTGGGAAGCTCTTGCAGTCTCATTCGGAGGTGAACTTCGCTTCTTGGTCCTTGACCGTTGCACCCAGCGGACGCAACAAGTATGGCAGTGTCAACTGGAACTTGCGCGCCCCGGAGTACGACGGCAACGTATTCAACTTTCACGATCTTCCGAGCGAAGGAAAGAGTGGCGACCCTTGGTCAACCATCATCTTTGAGGTCAAAGCGGAAACTTTCGAAGGAGCCCCTGCCGACAAAGTCAAGATTTTTTCCGAAATCAGCGACCCGCAAGAAGGTTCTGTGAGTCGTTACGACGAAGCCTTGATCGATCAAATCGAGAAGCAGTCCGCCGACGTCTTGAACCAGAAGTCGCCCGTGAAGCGCGAGCTCATTGCCAGTCAGCATTACAAATCTGCGCTCACCCCAAGAACCGAAACGCGCGGACCGAGGGTGAAGATGACCTTCGTCGTGCGCGGCTCGGACCCAACGCGTTTCGGAGTCATGTACTACTTCAAACTCTCGGAAGACGGAGAGACGTACGAGAAGAAGCCTATCGTGGCTCGTGGCTGGACGGAGATCGAGCCGCTCATCGCGGGGCATCACCTTCGCGGCGCCAAAATGCGAGCCACCATCGTCAAGTGCTGGACCATCAACGTCATGAAGAAGGAGATTTTTCCCATGATGGAGATCAAGGAGATGTGGGTGCGCGAGCCGAAGGGACGCGGCGCGGGTCAGTACGTCGGCATGAGCGCGGAGCAGCAGGAGCTCATGAACTCGATGGAGTGAGACGCGCGCGCCATGAAACCGTTTAGGCGCGCGATTTCTCAAACAAGATAGGTCCGGTCGTTGTTGAATGAATGCGATCGTATGACTTTGGACCGTTTTTGCCACTAGAAAAGAGTCGATCTCTCTCGCCGCAGACCAAACGATACTGACAAAATCGCGATTGCTTATGACTCGTTCATGCTTCAATGCGGGTTTGAAGGGGTGTGCACGACATAGGCAACCACGCCAATACCGATTGAGAATGCCTTTGTGCTTGCACATTGAAACCGGTCATCGCGCCACTATCGGCTTACAAGCAGCTGCTCTCAAGTCCGTACACATTAACGGCGTTTGAAAATCAGAGAGCCGGTTAGTTGATGATGGAGCTTGAAGGAACTGGACCCAAAGAAGTGGACAAAGAACTCGCACCCGTTTCAGAGGGGCCTCTCTCCAAAAGAATCAAATGCGGAGAAGATTCGACTGGGGGCATCGAGCAGTTCGAACGTGCAAAAAAGGAAGTGGTGAAAGTGGCAGAGAAGCCCCCTCGCCAAGCGCCGTTGCCTTTGCCGGGCCATTCTTCGGTTGACTTCTCAGCCTGGGCGCTGATCGCGTCCACCAAAGGAAAAAATCAATTCGGAAACGTCAACTGGAGTGTGCGAGGACCACAATACGACGGCAACATGTTCAACTTTCACGAGCTTCCGAGCGAAGGAAAGAGTGGCGACCCTTGGTCAACCATCATCTTTGAGGTCAAAGCGGAAACTTTCGAAGGAGCCCCTGCCGACAAAGTCAAGATTTTTTCCGAAATCAGCGACCCGCAAGAAG
>Ga0315273_10014984_pt1 | contig 10011 bp, 6 predicted proteins | sample YL17G02_0_MG_FD_205753 | JGI IMG/M metagenome (GOLD analysis project Ga0315273, IMG submission 205753) | Sediment microbial communities from Yellowstone Lake, YNP, Wyoming, USA - YL17G02_0 | ecosystem: Environmental > Aquatic > Freshwater > Lake > Sediment | place: USA: Wyoming | collected... | reverse complement strand
CACTCAGTAAAATTGAGGCTGAAATCCCGCACCTGTTTATGTTAAAGAACAACGTATTCTGCTCAAAAGACCATAAAGGCAAAATAATGCGCCGCCTGGTGGAGGAATCCGAGGGCAAAAAGCGCCAGATGATAGACGGCATTAAAATATTTTTCGATAAATACACATGGGTGCTTTGTATCCCCGATAGCGAGCGTGAAATTTTTCACGTAAATGCAGAAGCACGGAAACGCAGGGCTGCCGAGGAATTGGTTAAGGAATACTCGAACAAAATAAAAAAATACCACGATAGGCTTTAATAATTGCAAAAGGTAATAACATATAGCTTCCGCACCAGACGCAACGAAGAAGGAAACGGTAGATATCCTGAGGCACAACGGCATATTTACAGCGATAAATTCTTTACCGATGAGCTTGTTGTTAACTTCAAAACACGTTTTCTTGCAATTGCTTTTTTTACATTCTTCTTTATCGAATACGGTGCGCTTGGCTTAATACCTGATAAATATTTGTTAATTTACCGGGGTGTTAAAATTTCCGATTTTATACTTTATGGCTTGATAATTTATTCGTTTATCCGTTATAAAGATTATAAAGATTTATTTTTCAGCAAGGCTTTATTGCTTCCTAAAATATTTCTGGCTTATCTTTTATTTGAATTCCTGATCAGCTTTATAAATTACGGTTTTAATCCTCTTGAATATTTTTTCCGCTTAAAAGGCGTTTGGGCGTCATTTTTAATTTTTCCTTTTCTGCTCCTTTTAAAACGCAATGGGCTGCCTTTTCTAATAAAGATAATACTCCCTGTTGCAATAATTTCCAACATACTATATATACTTAGCGCCTTGACCGGTATTCCTTTTCTGGCAGGAATATCTATTGTTAAACAAAGGCTTTCGAGTGATATAGAGGTTTACAGAGTTTTCGGCGGAACCTTTTACGGGGAGCTGTATTATCTTGGTTTTGTGTATTTCTGGATCACCAAAAAATTCCGGCTATGGCAAATGTTTCTTGTCGTTCTGTTTATAATACCGCATATACTTGCATTCGGTAGAACCGCCTGGGCATATTTTGTATTTATAATAATATCAATGATTGTTTTTAATTCTTTGAGAAAGAAAAAGATCAGGATATTATTCCGGCAGGCTATTATTCTGGTAATTTTGGCATCAGCGGTTATTTTGGGATTTGTACAATTTATTCCGGAATCAGAATTTTATATAGAAGCCGTAAAAACAAGGCTTACGCAGGGACAGGAAGATGTTAAATATGACGAAGGAACGTTTGGAACAAGAACTCTTACCCAAAACAACGCCCTTATCAAGTTATGGACTGATTCCGACCTTTTATTAGGAATAGGTATGCACCCAATGTGGGTGGTTGAACCGCAATCGAGAGAAGAACAGATATATTACGGTGCCTTTTGTGATGTAGGGTGGCCTGCTGTACTGGCAGCTTACGGACTTATCGGGCTTATTTTAGCTGTAATGATACAGTTTTACTTTATAATACTAAACTTTAAAATGATTCGAAAAATCCCTGATGGAACAATATGGGGGTTTTTTACTATAGAATTTTTTTCAAGATTGTTATTTGATTTCATAATTACTTATTCGTTCGTGCTGGTTTCAACTGCACTTTGGGGACTCGTTTTCATAAACTATAAAATAGCTATTGCTGTTTACATATATGAAAAAATAAAGGAAGCAAAATTTACCGGAGAACCTGTTAAAATTTAATAACTGATGTTACGCATTCTCCGCGAAAATGGGAATCTATTATGGCAAACCGGTATAGAAACTTTAGAATTAAATTTAAGGTTTTTTGTAAAACATTAAGAATTCAGGGTTTATATTTTTTAATATGTTTGTTCTTAAATTCAGTCTTTTAAAAAACCATGTTCAAATGAATGGATTCCCGCTTTCGCAGGAATGTGCCTAAGTGAATTAATAAATATCAGAAAGTTCATATTATATTGTTACGCATAGCATCAAATAAATCAAACCTGAGGGTAATCAGGGCATCAATAAACGGCAGCAGGGATTTGGTTTCAGCAAAACCCATTCTGCCTCAAAATGCCAAATTGCTTGCGTGGGGTATATTCTTAATTTTCTTTTTTGAAAATGAGGCTCTAGGCATACTGCCCCAAGATTTAGTTTTTATTTACAGAAATGTGAGGGTTTCCGATTTTCTCCTGTACGCCCTCACAATATACTCGATCTTCTGCTCAAAGGAATATTTAGACCTGTTCAGAAGCAAGTCTTTTGTGATAGTGAAATATATGCTTTTGTTTTTCATTTTTGAATTCTTTATCAGCTCTATTGTATATAAAGTTAATATAATAGAATACTTTTTCCGCCTTAAAATACTATGGATGTCAATGCTTGTGCTGCCGTACATGCTGCTTTTGAGGAGGGGAGGGGTCGGCTACCTTATAAAGCTGATACTTCCTGTTGCGATCATTTCAAATATTTTTTATATCCTGAGCGCAACAACAGGGGTTGCTCTTCTTCCGAATATGGATATTGTAAAGCAGGACCTGCCGGGCGGATTGAAAGTTTACAGGGTATACGGCGGAACATTTTTCGGTGAAATATTTTTCCTCGGCTTTATTTTCAATTGGAATGAAACAAAACTTAAATTTACGCAGATACCTCTTGCAATACTTTTCATTGTTCCCCATATTCTTGCTTTTGGAAGAAATGCATGGGTATTTCTCTCGTTTGCAATTGTGTTTATTATATTCTGGAGTTCCTTTAAAAAACGGAATTTCCGAACTCTTCTCAGGCAGGTTATTATAATCCTGGTTTTCGGATTAGTATTTAAATATTTCTTTACACAGGTACTGCCTGAATCTGAAAAGCTTACCAGTGCCATAGATGCAAGAATTGAACAGGGTCAGGAAGATGCCAAGTATGGGGAAGGTACTTTTGGCACAAGGTTAGCAAATATTAAAGCACTGATAGATGTTTGGTATCAAAACCCGGTATTTGGAATCGGTATGCACCCGCTGTGGGTCATTAAGCCTTTAACGGCTGAAGAAAGTATTATTGCATGGGGATTTTCCGATATTAAATGGGCAAGTATCCTGGCGGCTTATGGCATAGTTGGTTTCGCATTTGCAATTAGTTTTCAGTTATATTACATTTTTTTAACTTTCCGGCTGCTGATAAAGATATCCGATATCAATCTAAATTATTTCTTTTTGCTTTTGTTCCTGATAATACTATTATACGATTCCCTGATCAACTACGCATACATGTTAACTTCTGTCAACCTGCTTGGACTTGGTTATATGATTTCTTTCTATGTTGCAAATGTTGTGCTGCTATACGAAAAAGAAAAAATTAAAAATAAAATACAGAAAAATGCACAACTTCCTCTCCAGAAAATTCCCCAATGAAAATTATCCGCCTGTTCTGTATCACCTGTTTTACCTCGTGGCGGCATTCGTTTTTGTTTCCTTTATTACCATAAAGTTGTATCGCAATCAGATTTTTATAACGATGAATACAGCGCAATCCTGAAAGTACTGAACATGGAGGCAAAATGGTCTATTCAGTACAGAATACTTATTACCTTAATTTTTAAGCTGCTTCCCCGCCTTTCAGTCTGCCAAACAAGTCCGGTTTTTTATCATAATTTTTGTATTCACATACTTAACCTTTCTGGCATATTTCCCACTGTTGTTTGTTTATTTTTGCCAAAAAAACATTTAACTATTTAGCAGCCTTTTAAATTATTTATCCAATGACCTGGAATTTAATAGCTGTTAATACAATATTCTTCTGTTATTAACCTTATTGCCTGGGGCAATCAATCATTATTCAATTGGTTTTATAATACCTGTCCATCATGTTGTTTAATTACAGTCGGCTGCTTAAGAAAGAGGCTTTAATAATTGCAATTACTATGACGGTGATAATTATTGGATACTCCAGCATAATGAGGATGTTATTTCCGAACCTTCCAGAATACAGGGACGATGTTTTGTAGCATGGTATCCTGATGCAGCATGGCGGAAAATTGCAGATTATAAAAAGCATTTACTAATCCGTAATCTTATTGTTAACCCGGGGGGCTTCACCTTTTTGCTTTGCTATTTGCGTTATCAGGCATGTGGAATAAGATCAAAAATGAATATGCTGCAATTTCCCTGATTGTTATTCCTTATATAATTTTCGCTTTGCTGAGGTTCGGAATAAGAATTGGGGAAATGAGAAATTACATCCCTTGGATACAATATATAATAATACATAAAATGTTATACTTTTCGCGCTTTAACCCTGACCTGTTAAAAATAAATGATGCAGCGGCAAAAGAAGAAACCATAAGTATCAATAAACAATAGTTTTCTTATTCGGATAGAGGCCTAAAATAATCTGCGTTACAATATTAAATATTGTGGTTAGTAAATTATTGAACATGCCGGAGATATGCCTCCAGCGGATACAAAAAAACTAATTAGTTATTCTTAACCTGCCCTTTGGCAGCACCCCTGCAACACTAACATTAAAGACATTATCAAGTCTTTTACACCCGACGCTTGTAACAATATTACTCTGATTGAAAAACTCCAGGAAAAACGGTGTTGATAGTGCTTGCCCCGATTCATTCTCCGGCTCTACGGAGATAAATACTGCGTAGTTTCCGTTAGAAATATTCGTAATATTCGGGCACCCGGTGCCGGAGGTTATCCAATCCTGACCTGGTTTATTAAATGGAGGCCCCGAGGTACCTGCACATAGTCCCGCACCATCTAAATCCGCATTATATGGGTCATAAAACCGCCCGGTTGAGTAAAATGAATCAGTACTCTTATCGTTCAGCCATCCCTCATAAACCCAGCCGTTACCGGAATCAAGCCGTAGCCCGTCAGAAAAAGTACTATTGCCAAGTGTATCGCAGAACCATAGGCCCTGCCTGCATTGATTATTATTGGTTGTTGGAGAGCTTAAGTGATAAAGGGTATGCGCAACTGGGTAACCCTGGCCGTATAACCGTAATCCTACTTCCCCAAAAGCAAGGGCATCAGCTATCCACAAAGTCCCTGTTATGCTATCTGAATTTACGGTTAATGAATTACTTACCAAAACCGTTCCAAGCGGACCACTGTTCCCTACGGTTACTGTAGCAACCCTTGAGTTACCAAGCATATTAGTATCACCGGGAAATGTGAATACCATTGCGTTTCCCTGTGCATCTACTATCTGGCTAAAGGTATTAATATTAAATTGCCCAAGGTTATACCATAATGTGTTGCCGGATGAATCAAGCCCGAGCCAGAGACTGTAAAGCCCGTCTATATTCTGATCAAGCGGTTTAAGATTTAGTTGCGTAAAGGATATTTGTCCCTTAGTTACAAATACCGGGTTCAGTCCTGCATCATCGCATGAATATAAGAAAATAATACAAATAGTCGCGGAAATATATAAAAAACTCTTATTTATTTTCATTTTTTAAAAATTTTTTAATAACAATGTAAAACTATATACCCACATTAATTAGTTCAAGTCTTTTTTAATACCCAAAACCCGTTAATCTTTAAAATTCATATTTTATTAATTCTATAAATATGTTAAGTTTGTTAAAAATAATCATATTCCGGCAATCAGTATACCAAAGACAGCAATAGTCGTTTTTAACTACGGGGCGTTTGGCGGGGCAGCCAAACGCTATACCCATCTTTTTTCATATCTGGATAAAAATTACCCCGGTGATTTCTTCTATATTATAAACAACCATTTATATAAACAGGTTCAAACTATCTTTGACGATATTAATTTTGCAAATATTAAGATAGTAGATACTGGCAATAAGGGACAAACTAATTTAAATGATGAAATCAACACTCCGAAATTTTATGCAGGCTCAGCCCCTGATCCTGAGGAGGTTGATAAAACCTCTTCTTATCCAAGAAAAGTATTCTGGTATTATAAAAACAAGTTTAGGCAGAAAAAATTATTTAAACAGATCGAACGACTGAGAAAAGAGCTTGATATAAAAGTTTTTATAGGTGTGTTCGGGGGAATAATACCGCTGACATTTTATATGAATGAATCACCCGTCCGCGCAGGAGTAATTTTTGCCGATATGGATAGCTGGTTTACCGACGTTCTGGAGGATATGAAAAAACTGTGGTACAGAAAATATTATTCTTTCAACTATGCGCTGGAAAATGCCGGGGCTGTTGATTTCTTAAGCCCGTATATAGTTGAAGGTGTCCGTAGTCGCGGTATAATAATTAATGATGAGCGCGTTTACGTGGCGCCGTGTTCATTTATCGATTACTCGAAATGCCGTGCGGGCAATAAAAAAACGTTTGAGGTTTCATTTGCATCAAGGCTTGAGCCCGATAAAAACCCTGTGATGTACCTTGAGGCTGCAAAGATAATTCATAAGGAATTTCCCGAAGTGAAATTCCATTTGCTTGGCGAGGGCTCGCTGGTTTACGATATTGAAAGTTTCATTGCCAAAAATAACCTGAAAGATACCGTTAATTTCCGGTTTCATAAAAATCCACCGGAAGTATTTGCAAATACCAGTATTTTCGTTTCGTTTCAATCGCACACAAACTATCCTTCGCAAAGCGTGCTCGAGGCAGCGGCATGCGGAAATGCAATTATTGCCAGCAATACCGGTGACACAAATCTTTTCATAAACGAAAACAATGGTATCCTTTGCAGACTTGACCTGAATGAACTGGTAAATGCTCTTCGGAGCCTGATTACAAACAGGGAAAAAACTCGGAAACTTGGTGATTATGCCATCGGTTATGCCCGCCAAAATCACACTATTGAAAAGTATACCGAATATTACCTGAAATTGATTAAAAAAATCGGAACTTAATATCCTCCCAGGATATATATTGTTTTATTATAATCATAGCTTTGCTAAATTATTTTCAATACGTTATGATTGATTTAAAAAACAGATATTAATTTTTTAGCAATCATTTAGGAAACTCTTATTTAGAAATATGAAATAATGAAGACATTTATATTACTTTTAACATTAATATCGACAACCATACCGGCTTCAGATGTTATTTGTGATATTTACTTTAAAACGCCCCCTGCGTCATATAATAGCAACTATATAGCTTTCGACGGATAAAGTGATTTTCTGCGCACACGGATAACCCGGGGCTTGACCTCGATTACTGACAGCTTTACTATCGAATCCTGATTTAAGATAACGGGCTCTTACGGACCCATGAAAATATTTAGCAAGCATTTCGAAACAACCTGAATGATAACCTATAGGAAAAACAAAATGACCGGCTATTTTTATTATTTTATAACCAATTTAGCTAGCTTAACAACATGCCGTAATTACGTTATTGATACCTAAAAACGTTACCTATAAGTTTGTATATTATTATGAAAAAATTTAAATATTTGAAAAAAATAATAGAAATTCTGATTCTGCTGGGTTTCTTCATATTCAATCTGCAATTTTTGTTAGCTCAACAATCCTGCGAAATATTATCAAATAATTTCGTTCCCCCAACAGCATTTACAAGCGGTTATATGCAGTTTGACGGCAAAGGAGATTTTCTAAGAAGCCAAAACTACGAGCCCCTGAACCTGAATTACAACCAGACCGATAGCTTTACTATTGTAACACGTATCAAAGTAAACGTTGCATATCAGCCTATGAGAATTTTAGGAAAAATATCCGGTGCAGGATGGTTGCTTTCTTATCATATGTTTAACTGGGGAGTTGTAAGCTTTACAATTTCCAATACAACAATAAGTGTTTATACATTAAATGCCGATACTAACTGGCACACCTACAAAGTATCGTTTTCTAAAGCCTCATCAGTTTTGGTAACCGAGGTTGACGAAACGGTTACAAACACATATACAAATTTTACATACAGCACAACAAATAATAATGTGTCTTTTTCAATAGGCAACACAGGGTTTCCTGCAACTTATGGCTGGGGCTCATACAGCAATTACGGATACTGGTTCAATGGCGGGATAGATTTTCTGAAAATTGTTAGAAATAATATACCGCTTGTTAAATATGATTTTGGCGAAGGCGCCGGCCAGTTTGTAAGAGATTCCGCTTCGTATTTCATAAGTGATCGAGTTTATCCCGGCACATTGAACTGCGGTGAATTGCATATGATGCTCGGCTATATGCCGGCCTCGGATACATGCGACCCCGTATGGATATCGGGAGATTTAGTACATAATCAATCAGGTTTTTTTTCGTTAGGTTCTGGTTTGAGTTATTATTGTGATGTACAAAATTTTGTCACATATCTTGAGTCTTATTCATCGGGCCTTACGGTTTGGAACGGCAAGCTGGTCAACAGCGGCTTGTTTAACCGCGCAGGCGGAAATATAATTAAGAACATCGCAATGTGGGATGGCTCGAACTGGCTTTCCGTTGGTAATGGTTTAAACAGTGAAGTAATGTGCACTGCATCTTACAACGGTGAGCTTTATGCCGGAGGATTATTTGATTCCGCTTACGGTTTTGGCGAAACTCGGCATATTGCAAGATGGGATGGACAGCAGTGGAGAAAGCTTGCAAACGGAACAGGCGACCTGGTAAACGTTATGTATGAATATAACGGCGATCTTATTGTAGGCGGATTTTTTATGTCGGTTGATGAAATGTATGCTCCTAAGATTGCAAAGTGGAAAGGGAGCGAGTGGAGCAGGATGGGTGCGGGTTTCAGCGGACCGGTATATTCAATTTGTTCATATAAAGGCGAGCTATATGCAGCAGGAAATTTTGTATACTCCGGCGCAACAATTGTTAACGGAATAGCAAAGTGGGACGGGGAAGAATGGGTACCGGTAGGTGATGGAATTAACGGAAACAATAGCACAATATTTTCACTTTATGTTTTTCAGAACGAACTGTGGGCGGCAGGCAGCTTTACAATTATGAACGGGAAAGTTGCCGGAAACCTTTCCAAATATAATGGCAAAAGATGGGAAGGAGTATTCCCCGGCGCAGAGGGCTTGAATTGCCCGGGCAACGGCGCTTATATTACACGTATGCAGGAATACAATAACTCACTTTATGTTATTGGCATGTTCACAAAGATTGGCGGAACGGATGCCAATAAGATAGCCCGCTATACAGGCGCCGCTTGGTGCCCGGTGGAGTACGGAACAGATCTGAGGCCAAAAAATTTAACGGTTTATAATAATGACCTTATTATTAATGGTGATTTTTACAGTATCTCCGGTTTAGGTTTTGGAAATATAGCCGGATACAATCCTGAAGGCTATGTCACAAAACCAGTCAGCAAGAAAAAGTCCATTATAGAAAAGTTTTCACTTAAACAGAACTATCCCAATCCGTTTAATCCGGCAACAGAAATAAAGTTTGAAAGCTTTTCGGATGGCAATGTGAATCTTGCTGTTTATAATTCATCCGGGCAGCTGGTAGCTGAACTTGTGAACGGATATATGGAAAGCGGAATTCACATTGTAACATTTAATGGATCAAACCTGGCAAGCGGTATTTATTTTTATAAATTAACGTCTGTTTCGATAACTGATGTTAAGAAAATGGTGTTAATAAAATAAAGCTTGTCTGCTGAAGCTCGGGCGCAAGATGGAAAATGTTTTTCAAAAGTCAACTTTCTTGTAAAATATTCGTATTCGCAAGTCTTTAGCATTCGAATACTGCAAGAAAACTGATGCGCAGGCTGAAGACCTGAGGCTACAAAAGCACTTTTGAGATAATCTCTTCAATAATATAGTTTCTCACTTCTTTTTCTCCTCCTTATCATTCAGTAATGAAAAAGTGAAAAGGGTTCCGAAAAGATAAAACTTAATTCGCAATTACCTTATTCACAATCATCAAATATTTTTCTCTCATAACTTCCCAGTTCACTTTTACGTAATCATCAAATGCATTCAGGGTTTTCTTTTGAATAAGCTCTTTATTATAAAACACTTCTTCTATTCTCACTTTCAAATCATTAATATTACCTGATTCAAAATAAAACAGCGAATCTTCGCTGTAATACCTGCT
>Ga0315273_10014983_pt1 | contig 10011 bp, 8 predicted proteins | sample YL17G02_0_MG_FD_205753 | JGI IMG/M metagenome (GOLD analysis project Ga0315273, IMG submission 205753) | Sediment microbial communities from Yellowstone Lake, YNP, Wyoming, USA - YL17G02_0 | ecosystem: Environmental > Aquatic > Freshwater > Lake > Sediment | place: USA: Wyoming | collected... | reverse complement strand
TCGATTCCGGGCGTGAAGCTGGTGGAGATGACGCACAACCGCATCAACTCGATCTGCTGCGGCGGCGGGGGCGGCGGGATGTGGCTCGACACCTATTACAAGACCAAAGGATTCGAAAGGCTCTCGGAGCGGCGGATCAAGGAGGCGCTGGCAACAGGCGCCGATGTCCTGGCCGTCTCGTGTCCGTATGAGATCTCGCGTTTCGAGGACGCTCTCAAGGTCGTGGGGGGAGACAGCAAAATGATCGTCAGGGACGTGGCGGAGCTCCTCGCCGAGACTATCGAGTAAACAAGAAATCGACCGCCTTCCACAGTGGACATTTTCGGCGCGATCCCGCGGCGAAAAACCGATGCGCGAAGCAGACCGGATAGAAGGAGGAAAGGACGACCGATGAAGATCCTGATCATCCTGAGGATGGTGCCCGACGTCATCGAAGAGCTGGAAGTGGCTTCCGATGGAAAATCGCTCGACAGCGAGTTTCTCCGTCTGATCATCAACGAGAGCGACAACCACGCACTCGAGCAGGCTCTAATATTGAAGGAACGCCACGGCGGCACGGTGACGGCACTGGCGCTCGAGGCCCCCGAGATCGACGAGGTGCTCTTTACCGCAGTGGCCAAAGGTGTCGACCGCGCGGTCAAGATCACGGGGGTTGAAAAAGGTCTAACGACACGAAGTGTTGCGTCGGTCCTCGCGCACGTGCTGCCCTCTGTGCCGAACGCGCTTCCCGCGGACCTGATCCTCACGGGATGCCAGGCGATCGACGATCTGGACGGTCAGGTCGCGCCGCTTCTCACCCAAGCGCTCAAACTCCCCTACCTGGGCCTCGTGACGAAAGTCGATGCGAACCCGTCGGCTGCGAGAGCATCCGTTGTACGCGAGTTCGCGAGCGGCGTGAGGGGCGAGTTCGACGTCCCGATGCCTGCTGTCCTGGGCATACAGGCGGCCGAAAAACCGCCGCGTTATGTTCCGGTGGCGAAAGTACGCGCGGTCATGAAGTCGGCGCAGATCGAGACAGTCGCTGCTTCGACCGCGGCGCAGGCACCCAACGTCACTATTCTCGAAATGAAAAAACCGGAGGCGGCGGGACGCGCCGCGATGATCGAAGGTTCTCCGCAAGAAGCCGCGGCGAAGATTTGCGACATTTTGGCCGAGCGCGGGTTGCTGTAAGGAGGTTTCCGACATGGCACAGAGCATTTGGGTGTTGGCTGAGCAGTGGAGAGGAAAGATCTCCGACGCAACCTACGAGGGGCTCGCCCTGGGCCGAGAGTTGGCGGACGCGCTCGGCGCCCCCGTACAGGTCGTGCTGCTGGGAGATAACGTCAAAGGACTCACCGGGTCGCTGGGCGCCGCGGATAGTGTGTTGCTGGTCCAGCATGCCTCCCTCGCCCATGCGAGCCCCGAGACGTACGGAGAAGTGCTGACACAGCTGGCTAAAGAGAAGGAGCCGCGCGCTATCCTCGTTCCCATGACCAATGTGTCCTGGGACGTCGTCGGCTCGCTTCCCGCCCAGCTCCATATGCCCTTCGTGAACTTCTGTGAAAACGTGGAGGCAGCGGACGGGAAACTCCGCGCGAAGTGCCTCCTCTACGGCGGGAAGATGCAAGCATCGATGGCTCCCGACGGAGCGGCGATTTTTGGAATTCTCCCGGGAGCGCGGCCGGCCGACAAAGGACGGATCGAGAAGGCTCCGCCCGTCGAGGAAGTGGCGATCGCCCCTGCGGAACCGAAAGTGAGATTCAAGAGCTACATCGAGCCCGACGCCGGCGAGATCGATATCACCCAGATGAGCGTCTTGATCTCGGTGGGACGCGGGATGCAGAACCAGGAGAACATCGAGCTCGCCGAGGATCTGGCTAAGGAGCTCGGCGGAGCGGTGAGCGGTTCCCGACCGGTCATCGATCAAGGGTGGCTCCCGCTCTCCCGTCAGGTCGGCAAATCGGGCGCAACGGTGAAGCCGAAGCTTTACCTCGCCGCGGGAATCAGCGGAGCCCCTGAGCACGTGGAAGGAATGAAGAACGCCGACTTGATCATCGGAATCAACACGGATGCCCAGGCTCCGATTTTCAACGTCGCGCACTACGGGGTCGTGGAGGATGCCACCGACGTGCTCGAAGCGCTCACGCAGGCTGTACGAGCGAAGAAAGGCTGACAGGAAAATGCTCAACCCGACAACGCTCGACTATCTCGGGATCCCGGGCTGGATTGTTCTCTGGGTCGCCGCCGCCGCCGCGATATTCCTCTTCGTGAAGCGTGTTGCGCACCTGGCGGGCATACTCAAAAGAGCGCGCCCGGAGAAGCGCTGGGACCAGATTCCCCGTCGTTTGGCGCTTTTCGTATCCGACGTGCTCTTCCAGAGGCGCCTCTTTCAAGAGCGCGCCTTCGGCGCCGCGCACTTTTTGATCTTCTGGTGCTTCGTATTCTACGCCACGGGCTTTCTCTGGAACCTCATCAAGGGACTGATCCCGGCACTGCCGATTCCATACGCCGACGGAGTCCCGTGGATGGCGCTCCCGATGGAGATTCTGACCGTGCTCGCTCTTGCGGGAATCTTATTCTCCGCCATCCGGCGCTACATATTCACTCCGTCTGGACTCGAGAAAACGCGCGATGCGACGATCGTGTTGAGCTTGATCTCGACGCTTCTCGTGACGTTTGCCCTGGGTGAAGGATTCAAGGTGGCGGCCGAAGGGCACTTCGCCTGGTACACCCCTTTGGGCAACGTGCTCGGACGAACGCTTGTCGGAATGGGGACAACTCCCGCGCGCGCGGAAACGGGATTCCTGTGGATGTGGTGGGCACACATGATGACCGTGCTCGGATTCCTGGCCTATCTCCCCTATTCCAAACACGCGCACCTTCTCGCGTCGCCCTTCGGCGTATTCCTCGCGGACTTGCGCGCGGGCAAGATGCCCAACGCGTCGGAAGGCGCGTCGAAACTGGAGGATTTTACCTGGCGCCAGCTGTTCAGTGCTCTCGCGTGCGCGGAGTGCGGGCGGTGCGAAAGGGTGTGCCCCGCGTACGCCAGTGGGTTTTCATTGTCACCCAAAACGCTCGTCCACAAAGTGAAGGAGATGGTTCTTTCCCCGTCAGCGGCGCAGAGTCCCGCTGGCTCTGCGGTCGCCAAGACCGAGGTGGAGGCGCAAACCAAGCCATTCGTGGGCGAGGCCGTTACACCGGAAGAGATATGGGCCTGCACGACCTGCATGGCGTGCATGGAGCGGTGTCCCGTGTTCAACGAACACATCCCGCTCATCGTCGAGATGAGGAGGTATCTCGTCTCGCAGGGAGAGATGGACGCCGCCGTCCAGGAGACGCTCATGAACCTCACGCGGTACGGCAACTCGTTCGGAAAATCGGCGCGTGCCCGGGCGAAATGGACCGAAGGCCTGGGTTTCAAGGTCAAAGACGCGCGGAAGGAACCCGTTGAGTACCTCTGGTTCGTCGGAGACTACGCGTCGTTCGATCCGCGGGTCCAGGAGATCACGCGGACGGCGGCGAGGGTCTTCAACGAAGTGGGGCTGGATTTCGGGATCCTCTACGACGCCGAGCAGAACACGGGTAACGATGCGCGTCGGATCGGCGAGGAAGGTCTCTTCGACGTTCTCAAAGAAAAGAACCTCCAGGCCATCGGCAAGGCCCAGTTCAAGAAAGTGTTTACGACCGACCCTCATACGTACCAAGCGCTCAAGCATGAATATGCCGGCGGCGATGAAAACGGAGGGGGCTTGAACGGGACGCCGGTTCTGCACTACACAGAGGTGCTCGACGAGCTCATGGAGCGCGGCGCGCTTTCGGTCAAGGAAAAGACCAGCGCGCGGATAACCTACCACGATCCGTGCTACCTCGGCCGTTACAACCAGGTGTACGACGCCCCGCGGCGGGTGCTTCGGAGACTGGGCGCCGAGGTCGTGGAGATGCCGAGAAATCGGGGCAACGCGTACTGTTGCGGCGCGGGCGGCGGACGGATCTGGATGGAGGACGCGCCAGGCGTTCACGAGCGCCCCGCGGAAAGCCGGGTCAAGGAAGCGGCGGGGCTCCCCGGCGTGGACACGCTTGTCGTGGCGTGCCCCAAGGATCTGGTGATGTTTCAGGATGCCATCAAGACCGCCGGTTTGGAAGGCAACCTGGTGGTGAGGGACATGATCGAGTTGGTTGGAGAAGCAGTGGGTCTGACACAGAGGAGCGAGTCGTATGAACGAGCCGAAGAACAAAAGCAGTGACAAGGGTGGAGTCGGCGTCTACGTCTGCCACTGCGGTACGAACATCGCAGGCACCATAGACGTCAAACGGGTGGCCGAATACGCCAAGGGACTTCCTGGCGTAACGCTGGCGAGGGAATACAAGTACATGTGTTCCGACCCCGGTCAGGAGCTCATCAAGCAGGACATACGGGAGCACGGCTTGACACGGATCGTCGTGGCGGCCTGCTCGCCGACGCTCCACGAGATGACGTTCCGCAACGCCACCGGCGACGCTGGCCTTAACCCTTACTATTTCCAGATGGTCAATGTCCGCGAGCAAGACGCATGGGTGCACGAGGACAAGGAAGCGGCGACGGAAAAAGCGATCGCTCTCGTCCGGGCAGCCGTCCGTCGCGTGCATCTCCACAAGCCGCTCGAACGCCGAAAAGTGTCGATCGACTCGAACGTCCTCGTCGTCGGCGGCGGGATCGCGGGTATCCACGCGGCCTTGACACTCGCCAACTCGGGTAAGCACGTCTATCTCGTCGAGAGGGAGCCTACGATCGGCGGGCACATGGCCCAGTTCGACAAGACGTTCCCCACGCTCGACTGCGCGGCGTGCATCCTGACGCCCAAGATGACGAGCGTGAGAGCCCATCCCAACATCACCATGTGGACCCTTTCCGAAGTCGATCAGATCGACGGGTACGTCGGGAACTTCGACGTGACGGTCAGGCGCAAAGCGCGCTACATCGACGAGAAGCTTTGCGTGGGCTGCATGGAATGCGTCGAAGCCTGCGTATTTAAAGAACCGAAATTCTCGAACGAATTCGATGTGGGCTTGAGCAAAAGGAAACCGGTGTACATGCCGTTCCCACAGGCCGTCCCGCAGATCGTGGTCATAGACCCCGAGGTCTGCATCGAATTCAAGAGCGGCAAGTGCAAGAAGACCTGTGTCGAGGCCTGCGGCGACCGCCATGCGATCAACCTCAAGATGGAGGACAAGATCGAGAAGGTCAAGGTCGGCGCCGTTGTCCTCGCCACGGGCTTCGAGATCTTCGACGCGAAGCGGCTTCCCTACTACGGCTACGGCACCTACCCGAACGTGTACACCGCGCTCGAGATCGAGCGTCTCGTGAACGCCTCCGGGCCCACGGGCGGTGAGGTCTTGACCCGGACCGGCAAGAAGCCGATGACGGTGGGGATCGTTCACTGCATCGGAAGCCGCGACGAGAACACGAACCGCTACTGCTCCCGCGTGTGCTGCATGTATTCGCTCAAACTGGCCCACCTTCTCAAGGAGAAGACGGGCGCGGAAGTGTACAACTTCTACATCGACATGCGCACGCCGGGCAAAGGCTTCGAGGAGTTCTACAACCGGGTCGCCGAAGAGGGTGTCCACATGATCCGGGGCAAGGTCGCCGACGTATTCCCCGAGGGAAACGGCAGCGACCGCGTGGTGCTCCAGGCGGAAGACACCTTGATCAACAAGATCCGGAGGGTCCCGGTCGACATGCTCGTGCTGGCCATCGGGCTCGAGCCGCAGCCCGATGCATCGGATGTCCGCAGGAAGTTCAACATCACCTGCTCGTCCGAAGGGTGGTTCCTCGAGAGACACCCGAAGCTTGCGCCGGTGAACACCTTCAGCGACGGTATATACCTCGCGGGGTGCTGCCAGGGTCCGAAGGACATCCCCGATACAGTCGCCCAGGCCGGCGCGGCGGCGGCCGAGGCGCTCTCGCTCATCGACAAGGGATACATCGAGCTCGAACCCAACACGGCGTTCGTCGTCGAGGAGGAGTGTTCGGGCTGCAAGACCTGCCTGACGATGTGCCCGTATTCAGCGATCTCGCGCGACCAGGAGAAAGGCGTCGCGGTGATCAACGAGGTGCTCTGCAAGGGTTGCGGAACGTGTGTTGCCGCGTGCCCGTCCGGCTCGATCAAACAGAACCTCTTCGAAGACGAAGAGATCTTCGAGGAGATCATGGGGGTGTTAGCTCATGACTGACGAAAAGAAAAACCCGAAGGGCACGGCGGAGAACTGGGAACCCAGAATCGTGTGCTTCTTCTGCAACTGGTGCACGTATCTCGCCGCGGACCTCGCAGGCACGTCGCGAATCAAGTATGCTCCGAACACGCGCGTCATCCGCGTGATGTGCTCGGGGCGAATCGACCCGCAGTTCGTGTTCGAGGCGTTCGCTAAGGGCGCCGACGGCGTCTTTATTGGCGGATGCCACCCCGGCGACTGCCACTACCAGGAAGGCAACTACAAGGCGCTCAGACGGTTCCACCTTCTCAAAAGGGTCTTGAAAGGAATGGGAATCGAGGAGGATCGTTTTCGCCTCGAGTGGATCTCCGCCTCGGAGGCCGACCATCTCAAGACGGCCGTAAACGACATGGTGGCGAAGGTGCGGGCGCTTGGGCCGCTCAATCTGGAGATTCCCGCTAAGATCTCCGCTGGAGAGGTGAGTGCGTGATGACGACAAACGAAAAGCCGAAAGTCGGTTTCTACTGGTGCGCGTCGTGCGGAGGCTGCGAGGAAGCGGTCGTCGATCTCGCCGAGGACATTCTCGGCGTGGTCGGGGCCGTAGACATCATCTTCTGGCCCGTTGCTCTGGACTTCAAGACGAAGGACGTCGAAGCGATGGCCGATGGGTCGATCCTCGCGTGCTTCATCAATGGCGCCGTCCGGAATTCGGAGCAGGAGGAGATGGTGCATCTGTTGCGGCGCAAGTCCAAGCTCGTCATCGCCTTCGGCGCGTGCTCGCATCTCGGAGGGATCCCCGGCCTCGCGAATCTTTGGGACAAGAAGAGCATCTTCCAGTTGGTGTTCCACGACGGGCCGAGCACTGTGAACCCCCAGGGCACGGAACCGCAACCCAAACTCGAGGACCAGGGCCGCCACGTGACCCTTCCCGAGTTCTTCGATACGGTCCGCGCGCTCGACCAGGTGATCGACGTCGACTACTACATGCCGGGGTGCGCCCCGACTCCGAAGCTCACGCTGCAGGCGTTGCAGACCCTTCTCAGCGGCAACCTCCCGCCAAAGGGGACGGTGCTCTCGCCTGACGTCGCGCTCTGCAAGGAGTGCCCGCGGATCGACACCAAACCCGAAGACCTGACCATCACCGAATTCAAACGCCCGCACCAGGTCCTCATCGACGAGGAGAAGTGCCTTCTCGCGCAGGGGATCCCCTGTATGGGGCCGGCCACGCGCGGCGGATGCGAGGCGCTCTGCATCAAGGGCAACATGCCCTGCTCCGGATGCTTCGGGCCCCCGGGGCGAATCAGAGACTACGGGGGCAAGATCCTCTCCGCCCTGGCATCCATAGTGGGCAGCAAGGAAGACGCCGAGATCGTGAAGATCATGGATTCGATCCCGGATCCCATTGGCACGTTCTACCGGTACAGTCTGCCCGTCTCGATGCTTCGGCGGAAGAAGATGGAAGTGGTCGCCAGCGACAAGAAATGACACTTAAACGGTAAGGTGGTTTGTCATGTCCGACAACAAGAACAAAGCGGTGCAGGAAACGCTCGCGAAGGGAGCCGCGAAGGCGGATGCCGCCTACATGAGCCGCAGAATCACCATCGATCCGATCACGCGGCTCGAGGGCCACGGCAAGATCGATATCTTTCTCAACGACGCGGGTGACGTCGATCGCGCGTACTTCCAGGTCCCCGAGCTTCGCGGGTTCGAGAAGTTCGCCGAGGGCCGCCTCGCCGAAGACATGCCCCAGATCACGTCGAGGATCTGCGGCGTATGCCCAACGGCGCACCACATGGCGGGAACGAAGGCGCTCGACGATCTCTATAAGGTTGAACCCACGGGACCCGCAAAGAAGATCCGCGAGATGATCTACAACGTCTTCATGGTCGAGGACCACGCGATCCACTTCTACTTTCTTGGCGGCCCGGACTTCGTCGTGGGGCCGACGGCTCCCGCGGCGGAGAGAAACATTCTTGGAGTCATCGGCAAGGTAGGTGTCGACACCGGCAAGAAAGTGATCGCCATGAGGCGGCGGCTTCGCGAAGTCATCACGACGGTCGGCGGCAAGATCGTTCACCCCGTGTTCGGCCTCCCCGGCGGCGTGGCGCGGCGGATCAAGCCGGAGGAACAGAAGCATTTCCAGGAAGTCGCCCAGGAAGCGGTCGAGTTCGGCAAGTTTACGATGAAGATCCTCGAGGACGTTGTTCTGAAGAACAAGGAGTACGTGGACCTCATCGTCTCCGACGCGTTCACTCACAAGACCTATTACATGGGTCTCATGGACGAGAACAACCACCCGAATTTCTACGACGGCCAGATCCGCGTGGTCACACCCGAAGGCAAGGAATACGCGAAGTTCCCGACGCAGAAGTACCTCGATCACATCGCGGAGCACGTCGAGCCGTGGAGCTACGTGAAATTCTGCTACCTCAAGAACGTCGGATGGAACGGCTTCAAGGACGGCCCCGACAGCGGCGTTTTCTGCGTCGCTCCGCTCGCACGCCTGAACGCCGCCGACGGAATGGCCACACCGCTCGCGAACGAGATGTACCAGAAGTACTTCGATGCGTTGGGCGGCAAGCCCGTCCACCACACACTGGCGAACCACTGGGCGAGGGTGATCGAGCTCGTATGCGCCGCGGAGAAGTTCCAGCAGCTCGCAAACGACCCCGAGCTGACGAGCGACAATATCCGAAGGCTTCCGACCGAGACGCCGAAAGAGGGCGTTGGTGTGGTCGAGGCGCCGCGCGGCACCCTCATCCATCACTATAAGACCGACGAGAGAGGCGTGATCACGATGGCGAACCTCATCGTGGCGACGCAGAACAACTCGGCGCGCACGGCCATGAGCGTCGAGAAAGCGGCCAAAGGGCTCATCTCGAAGGGCATCGTTTCCGACGGCATTCTCAATGAAGTGGAAATGGCCTTCCGCGCCTACGATCCATGTCACGGGTGCGCGACGCATTCGCTCCCGGGGAGCATGCCGCTCGCCGTCAGGATACGGGATCTCGAAGGGAACACAACAAGCACGCTGCGGCGGGATTCCGATGGAAGCATCCACAAAGAGTGAGTTCACAGCCCGGCTCCTCTGCCTCGGCAACGATATTCTCGCTGACGACGCCTTCGGGATTCGGGTCGCCGAGCAGCTCCGCGAACGGATGCCCGAGAATATCGATGTCGTCTCCTGCATGGAGTCGGGACTTCGCCTCATAGACTACCTCCTTGGTGTTCCCCGCGTCGTGGTGATCGACACCGTGGAAACGGGGAGCGCTCCGCCCGGAACGATCTTCACGCTCCGTGAAGGCGATTTCGACGTTACACACGGAAGTTCCGCTCATTATATCGGCCTCTTCGAGACCCTCGCCCTGGGCAGAAAACTCGAGCTCCCCATCGCGGGCGACCTCTCGATCATCGCCGTCGAAGCGGCCGACTGCCTGACGCTCGGCGGCCCCATGAGCCCCGCGGTGGAACGCGCGATCCCCGAAGTGATCGCTCGGGTGGAAGAGATGGTGCGCTGACATGCACGAGATGGGAATCGCAAGCTCTATCCTCGACACGGTGGCGGCCGAGGCGCAGAAGAGGCCGGGCACTCGCCTCGTCTCGGTCGGGCTCCGGATCGGTGAGCTATCCGGGGTGAGCCCCGAGGCCCTGGACTTCTGTTTTCAGTGTCTCGTCAAGGGCACCGACCTCGAGTCAATCGGTCTTGAAATCGAGCGTTCTCCCAGGCGGCACCGTTGTCCGAAATGCGCTCGCGAGTTCGACGTGATCGACTACGATCCGACCTGCCCGGACTGCGGCGAGTTCTCGACGGCGCTCGTATCGGGAGACGAGATGGAGATC
>Ga0315273_10014981_pt1 | contig 10013 bp, 4 predicted proteins | sample YL17G02_0_MG_FD_205753 | JGI IMG/M metagenome (GOLD analysis project Ga0315273, IMG submission 205753) | Sediment microbial communities from Yellowstone Lake, YNP, Wyoming, USA - YL17G02_0 | ecosystem: Environmental > Aquatic > Freshwater > Lake > Sediment | place: USA: Wyoming | collected... | reverse complement strand
GCTACTACCACAACAACATCACCGGCACCCTGGTGCTGTGTGAGACGATGACGCGCCACAAGGTGAAGACCATGGTCTTCAGCTCGTCGGCGACAGTGTACGGCGATCCGGCGAAGGTGCCGGTGACTGAGGAATTCCCGCTTTCGGCGACCAATCCCTACGGCCACTCCAAGCTGATGATGGAGCAGGTGTTGCGCGACGTCTACCGGGCGGACCCCACCTGGAACATCGCGCTGCTCAGGTACTTCAATCCGGTCGGGGCGCACGAAAGCGGCCGGATCGGCGAAGATCCGAACGGCCTTCCCAACAATCTCTTCCCCTACATCACCCAGGTGGCGGTGGGAACACTCCCCGAGGTGAGCATCTACGGGAACGACTACCCGACCCCCGACGGCACCGGGGTGCGTGACTACATCCACGTGGTGGATCTCGCGGTCGGGCACCTCAAGGCGCTGGACGTGCTGAAGGGGCGCACCGGGTGCGTGGCGTACAATCTGGGCACTGGCCGCGGGCACAGCGTACTGGAGGCGGTGCACGCCTTCGAGCGGGTGGTGGGGAAGAAGATTCCGCATCGGTTCGTCCCGCGCCGTCCGGGTGATGCAGCGAGCAGCTACTGCGATCCCTCCAAGGCGGAACGGGAGCTGGGGTGGAAGACCGAGCGGGGACTCGACCAGATGTGCGCCGATGCTTGGCGCTGGCAGTCGGCGAATCCGTCCGGCTATCCCGAGGGTTGACGCACCGACGCCACGGGCTACTCCTCGGGTTGTCGCTACCGTCCCCGCATGGCCCCTTCGCGCCGGACCTCCCGCTTGATACCGACGGCGACGCCGAGCGATGGCCAGCGGATGGTCCGCCCGGTCGAATTGATGCGCCAGGTGCGCCGCTCCGCTGGAGAGGCGAGGAAGAGCGGGGTCGAGAAGGCGGTCGGCAGGCGCAGTACCCGGCCGTCCGCCAGGATCAGGCTGATCCAGTCGTCGTCAACTCTGGCGGCATGGATTCGGGAGGGGCCACGGCCTGACCGCCGGGGCATCGGCAGCATGAGCATGGCCCGCAGGGTAGGGACTGGCCGTCAACCAGGCGTCAAACCAGCAGCGGGGGACCCCCCTCGCCACTCCCACTGCCTGATGACCCGCCACGCGGGTGAATCGGGTCCTCTCCCCAGCACTTGAGACTCACTCTGGTCTTCCGCTATCCGCCCTTTCCGAGGTGCCTCATGCGCGCTCGCTGCGCCGCACTCGCCCTGCTCCTGCTGGCTCCACTCCAGGTCGCCGCGCAGACTCCCGCCGACCCCAATCTCTGGCTCGAGAACGTCACCGGCGACTCGGCCCTGGCCTGGGTCCGGGCCCACAACGAGCGCAGCACGGCTGAGCTGACCGCCGCGCCCCGGTTCGAGGAGACAGGAGCGCGAATCCTCTCCATCCTCGATTCGGATGCCAAGATTCCCTACGTCGAGAAGATCGGCGCCTTCTACTACAACCTGTGGACCGATGCGGCGCAGGTGCAGGGGTTGTGGCGCCGTACCACACTCGAGGAGTACCGGAAGACGGCGCCCCGGTGGGAGACTGTGCTCGATCTGGACTCACTGAGCGCGGCTGAAGGGAAGACCTGGGTCTGGCACGGGGCGAATTGCCTGCCGCCAGGGTATCGGCGGTGTCTCGTCTCATTGTCACCCGGCGGGTCGGATGCCGATGAGGTCCGTGAATTCGACCTGCCCACGAAGCAGTTCATCCGCGAGGGGTTCTTCCTCCCCGAGGCGAAATCCGCCATCGCCTGGCGGGACGAGAACTCGGTCTTCGTCGGCACCGACTTCGGGCCCGGGTCCATGACCACGTCGGGCTACACCCGCATCGTGAAGCAATGGCGGCGCGGGACGCCGCTCGACTCCGCCACGACGGTGTATGAGGGCAGCGCCGAAGATGTCTCGGTGTCCGGGCATCGCGACCTCACGAAGGGTTTCGAGCGCGATTTCATCGAGCGGGGCCCCACTTTCTGGACCAGCGAACTGTATCTCAGGCGGAACGGCCGGCTGATCAAGATCGAGAAGCCGGACGACGCCAATGCCGGGACCTTTCGGGAGTGGCTGGTGCTCAGCCTCAGGAGTGACTGGACGGTTGGTGGCGTGACCCACCCGGCCGGCGCGGTGCTGGTCGTCGATTTCGAGAAGTTCCTCGCCGGTGATCGGCAGTTCCAGCGCCTGTTCACCCCCAGCGAGCGGACGGCGCTCGCAGGTCTCGATTTCACGCGGCACTACGTCCTGGTCAACGAACTCGACAACGTGCGCAACCGGGTCTACCAGCTCGAGTGGAAGAAGGGTGCGTGGACGCGCATCCCGCTTCCCGGCATGCCGGAGAACGGCACGGTGAGCGTGACCGCGATCGATCCCGATCATTCCGACGACTACTTCCTCACCGTCGCGGACTACCTCACCCCCACGACCCTGCTCTACGGCACGGTGGGCCGCGGCACACCTACGCCACTGAAGCAGCTCCCCGCATTCTTCAATACCGCGGGTCTCGAGATCACCCAGCACGAAACGACCTCCGAGGACGGCACCCGGGTGCCGTACTTCCAGGTGGCTCGCAAGGATCTCGCTGCAAACGGCGGCAACCCCACCCTGCTCTATGGCTACGGCGGATTCGAGATCCCCATGCTGCCCGGCTACAGCGGGACAGTGGGATCGGCGTGGCTGGAGCAGGGCGGAGTGTATGTCGTGGCCAACATCCGGGGCGGCGGGGAATTCGGGCCGAAATGGCACCAGGCGGCCCTCAAGGCCAACCGCCACAAGGCCTATGAGGATTTCATCGCCGTGGCCGAGGACCTGATCCACCGAAACATCACCAGCACGCCGCAGCTAGGCATCATGGGCGGCAGCAACGGCGGTCTCCTCATGGGCAACATGCTCACCATGCGTCCCGACCTCTTCGGCGCGATCGTCTGCCAGGTGCCCCTGCTCGACATGCGCCGCTTCAACCAGTTACTCGCCGGTGCCTCGTGGATGGCGGAGTACGGCAACCCCGATGACCCCGCTGAATGGGAGTTCATCAAGACCTTCTCGCCGTACCACAACGTGAAGCCGGGAACCAGCTACCCGCGGACGCTGTTCACCACCTCCACCCGCGACGATCGGGTCCACCCTGGCCACGCCCGCAAGATGGTCGCGCTCATGGATGCCGAGGGGCACGACGTGCTGTACTACGAAAATGTCGAAGGCGGACATGGCGGGGCGGCCAACAACCGGCAGCGCGCGTTCATGGGCGCGCTTACCTGGACCTTCCTGTGGGACCAGCTCCAGCCGCCTCCCGCGACGCCGTAGCCCTGTCCCCCCGGCCCTCGCGCCAGCCCCCCACCGCCCGGTAGATTGACGCGTGCCTCAATCAGGTACTTCCCCGCACATCACCGAAGCACCGTCCGCCGGCGCACGACTCGGCGCGCGGCTGGGTTCGCTGTTCGCATCCGCGGGCATTGTCGCCCTGCTGGTCGGTCTCGCCTTCAGCCAACTGGTGAGCCCGTTTCCCTGGGAGCAGGCGGCGCTGATCCTCCTCGCCGGGCTTGGCAGCCGGCGGTTTGGGGCCTCCCTGCCCGGCAAGTGGTTCGTCAGCCTGACCCCGGGCGTGGCCGCGGCTGGTATCGCGGCGCTCGGCTGGCCCGCAGGGGGCATCGTGGCCGGCAGCTCGGTGGTGATCGGTGACATCCTCTTTCGTCGTGGCTCCGTTCGGCTCTCGCTGCAGACCGCCGGCCACCTCGGCGTCGGCATCGCGCTGGCGGGGGGACTGTACGATCTGGGCGGCGGCATACATGGCCTGGGAGCCTTCTGGGACCGGAACCTGCTTCGGCTCTGCTTTCTGTTTCTCGCCGTGCCGGTCATCGCCAACGCCAGCGTCCTGGTACAGATGCGCGCCCTGGGCGTGGTGCGACGGGTGAACACCGGTCTCACGCTGCGGTGGGAGACGGTCGCGGCGGGGCTGGGGCTGGCCCTCGGCGCCGCGGGGCTCCGGATTACCTACGGTGGGTTCTCGGCCAATGTCGTGGTGACCGTGGTGATTCTCTGGCTGGGATTCGCGGCGCTGGCCTCCTGGGTGCTGCAGCGAGGGGCGACGGCCGAGGGGCTGCTCGCCGCCGGTGAGCTGACCCGCGCGCTGGGGGCCCGGACCAGTTTCGCCGCGGCCTTCGACGACATGCGGAAGCTGACCGGCTCGCTGCTGCCATGGCACGACATGGGGATGGCCCGGTACGACGCCTCGACCAACGAGTTCGTCATTGCGGCCGAGACGTCAGCCGAAGTGCGCGCGGGCACCCGGATCTCGGCTGAGGCCGGCCTCGCGCGCCTCGCCGTCAAGCGACGCGTGCCGGTTACCGATTACGACCTTCCCGCCGGGGAGCGCGCCGCGCACGGGGCCGAGATCCTGGTGCCGCTGACCTATGGCGACCGACTGGTGGGACTGTGGAGCGTCAGGCATGCGGGGGCGGGGATGTACTCCGACTCCGACGCCAGGCTGCTGGGACATCTCGCGACCCCGCTGGCTCTTGCCATCGCGCTGGACGGGCTGGTCGGGCCGGTTCTCGATGCTTCGAGCGAAACCACCGCCCAGGTGACGCGGATCGGAGGAGCGGCCCAGGCGCTGCAGGCCGGCGCGGACCACGCCGCATCCAGCGCGCGTCGGATGGCCGACACAGTCCGGGGCCTGGCGGGCACGCTGGGCGAAGGGGCCACGCGGGCCGAAGACACGCGGGCGGCGGCCGTCAGCAGCGCCACGCACGGCGAGGCGACCCGGAGCGGGGGCCAGCGCATGCTCGCATCGGCTCGGGTCATGCGCGACGAGACCGCTACGGCGACGGACCGTCTTCGTGAAGCGGCGACCGCGGTCGAGGCGGGCACCGAACTGCTCGACCGGCTCCGCGAAGTCTCCGACAAGGTCGAGCGGTTCCGCCTGACGATTCGCGAGCTGGCGGATGAGAGCGGCCTGCTGGCGCTCAACGCGGCCATCGAGGCGGCCCGCGCGGGCGACGCCGGCCGGGGCTTCAGCGTGGTGGCGCGGGAGGTGGGCGAACTCGCCGTCGGCAGCACCCGCGAGGCGGCCCAGGCGGCCCGAAGCGTCTCCGAGATCCGGAGTACCATCGAGGAAGCGCAGGAAGCGATGGCCCGGGTGCGGAAGGAAGTGCTCGGCGTCGCCGGAAGCGGCGCGGCGCTTCTCGAGCGGATCGACGGGATCCTGCGGATTGCCGAGGAGGTCGCCGCGCTGGGTGAGACCATCGCGGCCACCGCGCGTGAAACCGAGCAGCGCTCCACCGACCTGACCGGACGGCTCAACGCCGCCCGGTCCGAGGCAAACCAGGCGGCGTCGGAAAGCGACGGCGTGGCGGCGGGGAGTGCCGAGCAGGGTCAGGCGGTTGCGAGGCTGACCCGGGCCGCCGGCGACCTGCAGCGGCTCGCCGACCGGCTCGGTACCGCCATCGCCGCGGTGCGGGAGGGCGGCGCGGAGGTCTAGTGTGGCACCGGCTGGTACCGGTCCAGCCAGGCAAGGATTTCCTGCACCAGCCGCAGCCGGGGCACGTTGTGGCTCCCATCCTCCACCACGTGGCGCTTCTGGTCCGGCGGCGTCCCGAGAAGCTTGAACATCGGGACCTGTGATGTCTCGAGCGGGAAGAAGAAATCGTACCGGCCGTTGAGCATCAGCGTCGGAATCCGGTTGCGCGACAGAAAGTTGACCGGGTCCACCTCCGGCCGCGTCCGCTCGAAGTCCAGTCCCGCCACGTAGAGTACGCTGGTCTTGATGCGCGGCTCGACCACCGGCATGATCGCGCCCATCGCGCCCCCCCAGCTGAGGCCGTAGTACGCGAGTTGGTCGACGGCGAGCTCCTCCCGTGTCTCAGCGTAATCCACCGCCCGCCGCAGGTCCTTGGCCCACATGATGACGTGGTCGCGGTAGAACGACGAGCTGTTCTGCACGTCAGTGTTCAGGGAGTCGCTGCGCTGGTAGGTGCCTTTGTAGACCGGATACAGGACAGCGCGTCCGGACCGAAGTACGAAGTCGAACGCGTTCCACTGCAGGTTGCGGGGTGCCACGTCCCCGATCGCACTCGATCCCGGGTAGTAAACCACGACGGGCCAGGGCGACTTTCCCCGATGGGGCAGGTAGAGGTAGGCGAGCAGAGTGTCGGTCCCGTAGGCCGCCCGCACCCGGACCAGTTCGCGAGTCCAGTCTCCTTCGTCGACCTGCTCGACCACCTGCGCGTCGAGCGGCGTCCGGTCGTAGTCGTACATCCGGCGGTAGGCCTCGAAGACCGCGTCCGGAGTCCGAGGCTCCGCGAGAAAATTGCGGCGATGCCGCTCGATCGGCTGGAAGGCCTGCGCCAGGTTCGGGTCGCCGGGGCGGTACTTCACCAGCCTGACGCCGTTGATCGGTGAGCGATCGAACGGGTGCTGGGTGTAGTTGTCGGTGAACTGGTACACCTGGTCGGTCCAGCCGCCGCCGAGAATGAAACGTTCTGTGCCGCTCGCGTTGGCGCACCACTCCCGGACATTCCCCGCCATGTCGTAGGTCCCGAAGCCGCTCAGGTTCTCCTCGCGACCACCGACCCGCGGCCCGGCGCTGGAGAAATTGCTCCGTGCATTGATTGAGGCGGCGAGCGGGAGGGTGGCGGCGTGCTGCCAGTGGTAGACGCTCGGCAGGGCCTTACCGCGGAACTTCGCGTAGGCCGCCGCCTCGTACCAGCTGAGACCACCAACCGGATAACCACCCTGGTCTGCGGGATAGTCGCCGGCCTCCCAGTTGGCAGGGCCGGGGCGGCCGGTCTTGTCCGTCATCAGTGCCATGGCCTGATTCCAGGTCAGAGTCCGGCCGTCCTTGGTGAACGGATGCTCCCAGAGCTCGAGCCGCCGGTACCCCCCGCTGTCTACGAAGGCGCGATACTCGGCGTTGGTGACCTCCAGGCGGTCCATCAGGAAGTCGCCCAGCTCGATGGTGGGAGCGCTGGCGAGGCCGGCACCATACCCGAGGTTGAGCGCGCCTCCCCTTACCCGGACCATCTCCGCCGGTATCTCCGAGTCGGGGTCGAGCATGATGGAGTCCCCAAACGGGAGCCAGGCGAGGTCGAGCGTTCGGAATTCTGGTGCTTCCACCCTGAAGCGGGTGGGGTTGATGAAGCCCGAACTGGCCCGGGGCACAAGGACGCTATCGAGCGGCGTCCGCCCGAGCAGGATCCACGCCGAATCGGATGCGCCATAGGGCTTGGTCCGAACTGTCGCGCCCGGGGGAATCGTCCGGAGGCTGATCCGGCGGGCGAACCGGGGCCGGAGCGCGTTGAAGAGCGAATCGCCGGGAATCGCCGCCTCGACGCGCCGGGCCAGCACAAAGGCGGAGTCGTACGCACCGCTGTCACCCAGCGCGAGCAGCTGCGGAATTCCTTCCTCGCGGGCCCAGCGCACCTCGCGCGCCCGCTTCCCGGGCCCGAAGAACCAGAGCCCTCCCAACATCAGGGCGGCCAGGATTCCCGCGCCGATCAATGCGGGACGAGAGCGTTTCGCCGGACGGCCCGCGGTGGTGGAACCGCTGTCTCCAGGCGCAAATGAGTCCAGGGCTTCAAGCAGAGACTCTGCTGAGGGCCAGCGATCGGCGGGGTCTTTCTCCAGGCATCGCATGATCGCCGCCGCGAGCGGCAGCGGGACCTCAGGTGCAGCCTCCCCGAGCGGTGGCGGAGCCTTTCCGATCTGCCCGGCGAGGATCGCCTGAGGGGTCGAGCCGGTGAACGGAGTCCGGCCGCTCAGCATCTCGTACCCCATGACACCTACGGCGTACAGGTCGGTGCGATGATCGAGGTCGCGATCCCCGGCCGCCTGCTCCGGCGACATGTACGCCGGCGTCCCGATGACCATGCCGAGGGTGGTCAGCGTCTCCTTCGGTGCCGTGTCCAGGGGCTGGCTGTCGGCCATCGCCCGCGCGATGCCGAAGTCCATCACCATGGCGTGCCGCCCGGCAAGCATGATGTTCTCGGGCTTGATATCGCGGTGGACGAAACCGGCCTGGTGCGCGTGGGCCAGCGCGTCGAGCACATCACGCAGAATGCGCGCGGTGGTCGCGGGCGCCAGCTTGCCCTCCCGCTCCAGTCGCTCGCGCAGCGTCTCGCCCTGGATGCGCGGCATGACGTAATACAGGTAGGGGCGACCCTCCGGCTCGCCCGCGGCACGGGCCTCGCCGGAGTCGATCAGGGTCAGGATGTGGGGATGCTGCAGCTGCGCCGCGATGGTCACCTCTCGCAGGAATCGCTCCGCTCCCATCAGCGCGGCCAGCTCCGGCCGCACCACCTTGATCGCCACATCGCGGTCGTGCTTGAGGTCGCGCGCCAGGAAGACCACCGCCATGCCGCCGTGGCCGAGCTCCCGGTCGAACCGGTAACGGTCGCAGAGAGCTTCCTTCAGATCGCCGAACGGTTCAGCCATGGGGTGCGTGATCCGGGGAAGTAGAGTGAAGGGGATGTTATCCGCGGCAGAGGGGCGACGCCAGCGCGAGAGGCCAGTCGGGTGTGGCCATTGCGGTTCGCCCCGGCTCCGGGCGACGCCGGAGTCGTCCACCGTGGTGGTCCGCGGGCCTGCCATCTACGTCGGCTTGCGTATCACCGTATCGCGCGGCAGCTTGCTGACAGGTATTCCTGTCGGCCATTCCCCATCCCGCGGGCCGTCGCGTGCTCTGCAGAGCATCGGTACGCCGGCCCGGTCTTCACCGGGAGCAATGTATGAAGCAGTCAGTCCTCGCCCTCAGCCTGGTGCTCCTGGCCGGCGCCTGCAGCGACCTTCCGACAGGAACGGTGAGCCGCCCGCAGGCCGGCGCGGGTGCAGCGCAGGGAAATCCCCGATACATCGTACGCTTCCGCGACACCGAGCCGAACGCGTCGGGAGAAGCCGACCGCCTGGTCGCCACCCACGCGGGGCGCCTCGCTTTCAAGTACAGCGCCGCCATCAAGGGGTTCGCCGGCGAGTTCTCGGCCCGCGATGTTGCCGCGCTGGCCCACGACGCGAGTGTGTTGTCGGTCGAGCCTGACCAGGTCGCGCATGCCGTCGGCACCCAGCCCAATCCGCCCTCATGGGGACTCGACCGTGTCGACCAGCGGCTGCTCCCACTCAGCAACTCGTACACCTACGGCGCGACTGGCGCTGGTGTGCGTGCCTACATCCTCGACACCGGCATTCGCTTCACACACGTGGACTTCGGGGGTCGGGCCATTGCGGGAGTCGATGAGATCACGCCGGGGGGCACAGCTAGCGACTGCAACGGCCACGGGACGCACGTCGCCGGCACGGTTGGCGGTGCGACCTATGGGGTCGCGAAGGCTGTCGCCCTCGTCGCCGTCCGGGTCCTCGATTGCTCCGGGTCGGGGCTGTATTCGCAGGTGATCGCCGGGGTGGACTGGGTCACCCAGCAGAAGCTGGCGAATCCCGCCCTCCCGATGGTCGCCAACATGAGCCTGGGCGGCCCGGTGTCGTCGGCGCTGAACGCCTCGGTGGCCAACGCGATCACCGCCGGGGTGGTGTTCGCCGTAGCTGCGGGCAATGACTCGACCGCCGCCTGCAACGCCTCGCCGGCATCGGCGCCGGCCGCCCTCACCGTGGCGGCAACCACCATCTCCGACGCTCGCGCCGGGTACTCGAACATCGGCACGTGCGTGGACCTGTTCGCACCGGGATCTTCCATCACCTCGGACTACTACACCAGCAACACCGCCACCGCCACCGGCAGCGGAACCTCGATGGCCTCGCCGCACGTGGCCGGCGCGGCGGCGCTCTATCTGGAGCTCAACGCGACCGCCTCACCTTCCACGGTCGCGAGCGCGCTGCTCAACAATGCCACGCTGAACGTGGTGGCGAATCCGGGGACCGGCTCGCCGAACCGGCTGCTCAATACGGGCTTCATCGGGACGGTTCCGCCGCCGGTGGCGAGCTTCACGTTCAGCTGCACCTACCTGAGTTGCAGTTTCGACGGCAGCGGTTCGACGGCTCAGAGCAACGCGACGTACAGCTG
>Ga0315273_10014980_pt1 | contig 10013 bp, 17 predicted proteins | sample YL17G02_0_MG_FD_205753 | JGI IMG/M metagenome (GOLD analysis project Ga0315273, IMG submission 205753) | Sediment microbial communities from Yellowstone Lake, YNP, Wyoming, USA - YL17G02_0 | ecosystem: Environmental > Aquatic > Freshwater > Lake > Sediment | place: USA: Wyoming | collected... | reverse complement strand
CAGGGAGGAGAGCCTCCTGATCCTTCAGCTTCTCCCCATCGGCCAGGAGAGCAGCCTCTTCTCCTGAGGTCCTCCAGTTGTAGACTCCAGAAAGAGCAGCTACAGGGAGCCCGTAAGCATGACCACAGAGAGCCTTAAGCTCCCCTTCGGTAATCCAGATCTCCCCGGCCTGGGCCAGGTCAAGGCCTGAGGGGATGTATAAGGAGTTAGGCTCCCCGGCCCTTCTGAGATACTTCCTAGGCCTTCCTTTTTCGTTGAGAGGAGGATTATCCAGCCTGATTGTAGAGAATCCGTTTCCAGGGTATCTAATCAGGACGCCTGAGGAGTCTATATTCATCCTCCCTAAATGGTCGCGAACCTCTGAGGGAGAAAGGGAGCATACCTCCCCGCTCTCTTCCAGGGATCTAACCAGAGCCTCTGGGAGCCCGTATTTGAGCTGGAGCTGTTGGCTATGGGCCTGGGAGATCATGGTTCTCTCCAGCCACAATCACATAAATCCTCTATACAGCATCTGCCACAGATCTCTTTGCTAGGGCCATATTGAGCACAAGCTAAACCTGTGCGACGGCCCTTTGTAATATCGCAAATGGCAAGATTACCACAGGAAGCGCATCCTGGGTCCCTCATTTATGAATGCCCCCACAAAGGCCAGCACAAAGAGGGCATTTAGTCATGCTTTTGCCTCTCCTGGGCCTGTTCCCTGCGTTCCTCCTTCAGGCTATCCCTTTCAGCCTGGGCTTGAAGACAAACATATTTATCCTCAAATGAGGGTCCTCTTTTGCCGCGGTTTAAGCTCTGCTCCCCAGTAGAGCTGTCTTCTTTTTCTTGCATCTTCCAGCCTCATCTCAGTCGCCGGAAAATTCGCCTCTATTTTTTCTCATACAGCCTCTCCACGAACGCGCAATCCTTCAAGCAACAAATCCCTCGCTATTTCTGCAATTGTAACTCTTTCAAGGGTTGATAATCGCTCAATTGCCTCGCGTGTTTGATCACTAACACGGAAGCAAAGACTATCTCTCATCCTCTGCTTCATGCTTGAAGGATTAATAAATTTATACTATATAAGCATATTGACAGAATGAAAATCATTACTACAATATATTGACGCGAAAACTAGCATATCTACAAAAATGCTAAATATAATGACAACAAATAGAAGCCTATGCAACTAACTGAAGATCAGAGAAATAAATTACTAAAAAGAGAAGAATTATCACCGATAGAAAGACGCGATAACGAATTTGCAGTTCGAAATAAATTAAAAGAATTCTTTGAATTCGTACCTGATGCAAATCTAATCGTGAGCAATCTTCCAAAAGATCAACTTAAAAAAAATGCAAAATTAACTAATGTTTTGAATGATCAAACCACATACGGCCTATTTGATCTTGTATTTCAATTGCTTAATTTGCTAGATTTCCCTGTTGCTTATGGTACTTTGCAAAAACCTTATGCAATTAAAGAAAGTAATTATACAGGTCCTTACGCCACCAAGTATGAAGTACTTCTTACAAAGAAAGCTTTTGAAGAACGCGATCTAATTGAAACTAAAACATACCCAAAGCTTAAACAAATGACTCCAGAGGAATACGAAAGACTTTCATATATTAGTCAGTATATTCAAGCATTAATTGATCATTATCTATCAGACCTAAATATGTTAAAATTGATACCGTTAGAGATAAAGGCTAAAATGGAAGCCCGTACTTGTCCACCTAGCCGTTCTTTTGCCACGATGAAGCTATTTGAAGATGGGAGCGCTAGTTTTAGTGCGAGGCTTATAAGGGCTATCAATGAATTTGGCCCTATATCTGAAAGCGAAATTATGTTAAAATTGTTTGTAGACCCCGCTGATAAGCTTAGATATGAAACATTTTCCAAACAGCTCCAGGAATTGGAATTCTTTGGGGTTATTCAAAAGGAGGCAAAAGGATGGAGGAGGGCAACGGAGCTTGAGCAAGCGCAATTTGCCCAAAAACATGGGGTGACTATTGGAGTGACTGTCGCAGATAACTATTACATAACAGAAGTAGAGGAGAAAGACTCTAGGCCTCCAGGAAGAGCTTAAAGCCGCCTCCTTGAATGAGAGGCTCCTCTCCCATCACCTGGGAGGAGATCTCCTTAACCTAGGCTCTGAGCTGTCTCTGTCGGGCCTGGTAAGCCTGAGCCTGGGCTCTGCTCTGGGCTACAGAGGTCCTGGCCTTTTCCTGCCTGGAGAGTTTGCTGTTATTGATTTGAGATACTGGGCTTTGGTTTTGCAGAAGATCTTTTCTCATACGTATTTCACCTAATACAACCTATAAACGTAGAGGCTTATAAAGGTTACGCACGTAGAATATCTGCAATAAAAAGCTTTTTAACCTAGGAATATAATTAAGCATCAATGGAAGCTACACCTACTAAGCTACAGATAGTAGCTAAGGTAATTCGTGATGGAAGGATAACCCTACCAATACAGGTTAGAGAGACTTTAGGGATAAAGGACGGCGATAAAGTCCTCGTTGATATTCGTAAAATAGAGAAGTAGGTAAAGTTTCCAGAATGCCAAGTTAGGCCTTGGCACTCAGGAGAAACCCGTTATGAACATGGATACTTTGCGCATTGCTAGGATATCAGCTTTTCCCGTACTGCCTAAAGACCAACTTTTTACCTTCTCTGGAGGTCAGCTCCAGGAGATCATCTCTCAGGCCATAGCCCGGGCTCTGGAGGAGAGACAGGAGGCTTTATCAGAGGCCCAAATAGGCCAGGAAAAGCTTCTGGAGATAGTGGAGGCCCAGGAAATACAGGCCCTAAAAACGATTCTACAGGCTCAGGCTGAAAGGCTGGAAACTCTGGAGAGGCTGGAGGAGCTTTATCATGGGAAGCCCCCAGCCCAGGAGGAGAGACCTATCCTTCGCGAGGTTTACCAGAGAAGGGAAGAAGCCCAGGCCTGCCTCCCCTCTAGGGTCTGGAGCATGGAGGAAGATCTCCAGAACCTGGAACTGGAGGTTCAATCCCTCAGAGGGAAGGAGGAGGAGAAGCCCCAGATCCAGGGAGGGAGAAAGACAGAGGCCAGGATAAAGAAAGTGAAAACGATTCTAAAGGCCTCTGGAGGTTCGCGAACCTTCCAGGAGCTGGAGAGAAGTCTGGGCCTGAGTCCCCAACAGTTTACTTATCTCGTTTCTCATCTTGATAAAAGAGTCTTTGAGATTAGCCGCCGCCCTGGGACAAAGAGAGGAGAGAAGGTTTTGAGCCTCAGAGTAAGGATTAGGGAGACTGTCGTTTTCATGTGAAATGTGAAAACTGCCTGGAGGAGAGAAGCTAATAGATCTTAGTTTGGTAATTAGAGCCTAGATCTAAGCCTGATTTGACTTAGATTTCATCTTGCCTTAGATTAAAGTGTCTTTCCAAAAGCTTTCAAAAGCTTTCAAAAAATAGCTTCCTCTATCTTCTTCCTTCTGGAGATTTAAGATTTCACGTTTCATGTGAAAACGACTAGATGTTATTGATCTAATGGGGAAAGAGTCCCGGCCTTCAGCATCCGTTTTATGTTTTCAGTGGTTGTAGCCTTTGGGTAGTCAATCGCTCTGGCTATATCGGCCTGGTTCTTCTGGCCTCCTTCCCAAAGCTCCTTAATTTTGGCGAGGGCCTGGGGATTCTGGGAGAGCCTAACCTTCTTTCCTCCCTGCCTGGGAGCCTCCCTCTCCGGAGATCTCCCTACTTCCCTTACTACAGCCCTGGAGTTATGGGAGCCTCCCTCCTGGGGAGCCTGGGCCTCTTTCGTAGATGGAGCCATTCTCCCTGTAGCCTGGAAAGCCTGTCTAGCTTCCTGGGAATAGGAGAGGATCACCCTGGAAGCCAGAGAGCCTGGGGAGGTTTGTTCTATCGCGGCCTGAATACAGAGAGCATGATAAGCCCCTGGTTCTAGGGTTATTCTTGGATTCTTTGGAGCAGACATAAGAGGTACTCTCCCTCTCTGGAAAAATAACCTTTCTGGTATCCCAGAAATAAAGGGAGAGAGGGAGGAAGGAAGGCGGGAGCTGGGGAGCCTGGCCAGCTCCCCCCCTCCCAATTAGTTATGTGGCATTATGCTCAATTCCAACTAAAATGCCACATAACTATTTTGGGTGCCCACAAAAAAAAGAAAATAAAAAGTACTCGCTGCTATCGATTCCAGCAGTCCGGGCCTACCAGGCCATATACTCGATTGCCTTCATGAACCGGGATGAAGAGCCCACAAAATAGACACCGCCCGCCAAGCGGCAGGAGAAGGGCCTCCTGGCTCTCCAGGAGGAGCCAGGGGCTTCGACTCCTGATATCTTCTGAGGAAGGAGTTTCTTCTTCTGCTGCTTCTTCTGGGGAACCGCGCGGTGAAACGCGCTCTGCCTTTGGGCGCAGATCTGCGGAACTGCCACGCATCGCGGGACCCACCGGAGGCAATGGGCCGCAGCGAGACGAGTTGGCGTCTGATCCTTTGCAAAGGCCCAGCCGCACAGCTCCCTCGCTACACTAAGCGGCCCAGCCTCACGGTCCCCCCGCGAGGGTTTCTGTCTGCAGGCCTGTGGCAGCAATTCACATTGGCAGGAGACTGGAGCGGCACTCGCACATCCAAGGGCTTGTCCACAGGTGCAGGCCAGGGCACGCAGGCTACTGGAAACTATACGGGCCGGGACCAGCCTCGGCCCGCCTCCATCTTTCCAAGGGCGTAAAGCCCTTGACCCACAAATAACCTTCCGGGTTTGGGGATTAAAAATCGCTGGACAACGCGATTTTAAATCAACGACGGGCGCGCTGCGGCGCGCTCAGGACGCTTGGGGAAACGATGTGGAAATTCCTGTCTGTCGCTGCCAACCTGGCGGAGCCCCTGCAGGCCATTTCTTATGTAACGGGTTGGACCTTTCTTATGTGGATTGGTTACATAAGAAAGGCATATCTTGCGACACTTCTTTTCCATGGCCTCGGCAATAATGTCCTCCGGGCTCATTTTCTCAGCTCCCGGACGAAAGCATCTTTTTGCTTGTAACGTCTTTGCGCCTCACGTTTCTGAAGCGCTTGGTCAATGGCAGTCATCGCCAGGATCATTGCTATCGAAATTAGGCAGATGAGCATTGTGCTCTCTGCCTCAATCTGCGGGCCGGGCATTCAGGCCACCACCTTTCTTGATAATGGCATCTCAGCCACTGGCCCATTATGGCCGCCCGGCCACTTCCCGGTGGGGCGGATACTGCCCCCGCCATCTACCATCGCGGGCTTTGTGGCCTGCTGCTGCTGTGGAAAGTACTTCCTGGTATGCTTGCAGTCATGCCTAAACTGATTGCCAGGGCATGAACAGGCCCGCGAAGTGCACGTGTAATATGCATCCTTCTTATTTGACAGGACCAGCACCAAGCGACCGTTGTCTAGGGAAACTTCGCTTGGTAGCGGGCTGATCGCCTTCCCCATGTGGATCAGTAGGTTCTTAATCGCGTCTACTGATTGCGTTACCGGCCCGGTTCGGCCTTCTAGTATGTTCTTTCCATTCATGTTTATGCACCAATAACATAGAGGATATGCTAACTTATAAATGTTTCCCCATTTTCAGGATAAAAAAGAATAAGCTATAAATACCCATAAAGATAAGTGAATAGCCATGTATGAAGTAATCGCGAAAATGGATAAGCAAAACAGGATAACGATCCCACAAACCATAAGGGAGTTAATAGGCAACCCACAACCGGGAGATATAATCAAGGTCATGGTTGTTGGAAAAGTCGAAGGTGTAAAGGTAGGCGATCAGAGCCCTCTTGAAGAAGGTCTAACCGCCTAACTTCGTGTTTATGTGGTGCATAAACATGGATAATATTCTAGCTGAAAGCATATCAGTCTTTCCCATTATCAAAGATAGATTTATCTTACATCAAAATAATTTGCGGTAATAATAGTTGTAATAAAATTTGTTTCCGGCCAGGGTGTTTGCCCACCCTGACAGGATTCCCGAGTAGGGAAGGGATACCTTATGGAAGTAGTGGATACCGCCCAAATAAATAGTTTTGCACCCATCGCGGCGCAAACTGATTTTGTACAGCCCTCAGAAGAAGCCTTTTTTATCTTGACCTCTGGCCAGCTCTCTGCCCTCATCACGCAGGCTGTGGAGAAGGCCATCCAGCCCTTGCAGGATGAGGTTTCACAGCTCAGTGCCACAGTTGCTCGCCAGGATGAGAAGATAGCCGTCTTGGAGTCCACACAAGACACTCATGCAGATAACCAGCTTATCCTGCTCAGGCTTATCCATGATCTCCGCGAAACTATCAAGAAGGAGCCCGGCAAGACTGAAATTTCCAGAGCTGAGAAGATCGAGAAGTATCTATCATCGCGACCTGACCACAGAGCAAACTTTGAGACTCTAAAGGGACATCTCGGTGTGGACAAAGATCTGCTCAATGATGCCATCAAGACGCTCATGAACTCCTCTCCTGGTCGATATGGCATAACTCGGACTCCAGGTGATAAGAGGAAAAGAACCCTCATCATGCTTCCAAAATAGGAGAAATTCGCCTACTTCTATTATCGATAGCCTTAGAGAGACAACGGAAAAATAGTAAAATCCAAGGTGAAATTATTGGATTGATTGATATTGATTACTTTTGAGAAGAGAAGAGATAATAAGAGATGTATATAAATGAATAGAAAAGAACTATCTTGTTCTCGATTTGACCAGATAGGAGTAGGAGAAATTCGCCTATTTTTAGAGTCCTGGTCTCCTCCCTGTCAAAGAGCCTGTCCTCCAGCATGTACCTCTACTCTAATGGTTCATTTGGCTGTGCCTCTGCGGTGGACTTAGCCATTAGAGATGCTGCTACTTCTCTACCTTTATCGGTGATCTCAATCCCCGCCCATGATCTACCAACTAAACCAACAACTAACTCCCTTTTCGCTAACCTATCACACGCCTTTCTAACGACCGACTGGACAGTGTTGTATTTCTTTTGGTCTATTAATTTACCAGGATGGAAATTTGTAGATCCAACACGTATAGGTCTGGGAACGAAGGCGCCGTTGCAGTCATAATATCCGCTTTGCCATTCATAAAAACCACTAAATATATCTGCATTATAAAGTCGCCCTCTAGCATGATACTCATCACTTGGTTCTTTTGTGACCGCCGTGATGAGGATGTATTTCTGCAACCCTGATAAACCACGTCCCATGATTTCTAACTTAGCCATTAGGATATATCAATCTATTGGCTAAGTACGCTCCGCAGCTGATAGCCGACTTAGCCGATAAAATCCCGACACCCAAAAAGCCAAGCTTGCAATGTCCTTCTCTGCTCTCCGCCGCTCTGCAATCCCCGCCCCCGCCTTTCATCCCACAGCCTTCATAAACACCGCCGCTCTATATCCAATCGGCTCGGAGAGATCATTCTACTCCCCAGGTTGCTTGGTTTTCTTCCGGGCCATGATCGAAGCAGAGGGGGAAAAGTTTTCACCTACTCATAATCCCTTCTGCTTTCATCATTTCCTTGTCATCACGCGAATATCCTGGGGCATTACATAAATTATAATACCGCATACATAGGAGTCATCACTTATTTAACAAATCTAATTCTTTTGTTAATTCATACTCCCTCTGCATTGGTAATCCGCCTTTTGTGTTGTTTACTACGCCAAATAGCCCATTTGTTGCGCTCAAAAGGTGTCCTCTGAAAGATCCATCAGCACTCCTTTTCATTCCATTTAAACAGAGTAGGAACTCTTCTATTAATTGACGCAATTCTTCCGGAGCGAGATATTTATATTGGTCAATGCTTTTTACTGCATCCCTGAATTTTTCTGTAGTAACAGGATCTGTCTTTGTAGCCATGGGGCCAATATATAATTTCCACCAATCGCTTTCGAATCCTCTAGAATCAATTTCGTGGTACACGGTCATTAAAGGCAAAATTAGCAAATCCATTTCTTTTGTTATTATGTCGCGCTTCGACCGAATAATATCGTGTTGCAATTCATTGCCCATAAGCTTAGTTTGTATTTCAACTTGTTTTGAATAGGCGCTTGTTGACTTCCAAAGCAAATAAGTTAAATAAGCGAGGACTGCTGCTGTAATTACCTGAGCTACACCTATCAGATCCAATTCAATCCCTCCTCCAGAACCGCCACCAGCTCTTCGCCCTGGCCTCTTCCTGGCTTGGCGGCAAGCTCACTGCATGCCTAAGCGTTCTTTTATCGCTCGGACATCGGATTGTACCTGTCGGAAATGCATGGCATATCCTGGTTGGATGTCTTCTCTCATGCCTTTGATTTCTTCCAGTACCTGGGGAATTGTGTCGGTATTCTTTCGCACTGCCTTGATATCCTCACTTATTTGAGGGATTATGTCTGTATTCTTCCGAACCGCTCTGAGGTCATCTCTCATATCCAGAAGGACCGGGATGGCTTTGTTCAACTGGACTATAGAGCAGAATTGGGCAAACTCTCCTATCTTCATAACATCGCCCGCATAGTCCTCAAAGGCAATGCTCGATACCTCAGAGCGAGCGGGCCGCTTTGTCTCAGCTAGGGCGCGAAAGGCTTTGACCGCTTCTTCATCGCCATCAGCAAAGACCAGGACCTCTTCACCTTCATTGCCTTCTATATTATGGGCTTCAAACATCCGGATTCTATTGGACATGGCCATGCTCATCAGGAAGTACCTGTAGCCCACATCATGCACTTTTGGACCGGTAATCTTAATTTTCAGCTTCATGTCACCCTTGATATGTATCCGCAAGCTATTTGGTTGTTTCCTTATTTCCAGAATTGATACCAATGTTTCGCCCTGGCCTCTTCCTGTGATGGTGGTAGGGATAGCTGAGAGACTGTTTGTGTCAATTGCGCGATGTGGCCACGAAGGAAGTCTATATCGGCCTGTTGGCTTTTGAACGCCATCTCATATTTTGTAGCTTCATGCTTCACTTTTTCCAATTCTTCTCTCAATTTCACACCCTCGTCTTTCTGTAGTAATACTTCTTTAGATAGCGATTTGATCTCTTTATCCTTCTCTACTATCTGGTTCTCCAGGGTATGAATCTTTTTCTCCTTCTGGAATACTTCGTTAGCTCTCGAATTTGCATCTCTATTGGTCTCTGCAAGCGTATTCTCTAGGGTATGAACTTTCTCACGTAGAGGTAATACCTCATAGGATACGGATTCTAATTCTTTGATCTTTTCAGCTAAATCCGTATTGAGTTTATCAATGTCGTTTTTGTAGTTGTTAGCGCCTTCCGCGTAAAATTCAAGAGCTATAGCCACATATTTAGATCGAGTAATACCTTTAGTATTACTTTGATCATCTATCTTTTTCAAGGTAGAATCTGGAATGGAAACTGCTATTTTAGCCATGTGTCATACCACGGTATGAAATGATATCTTTTATCTTCATACTAGAGTATGACGTTGGTATGATATAACCTAACTGGTCTCTTGTTATTGTAGGTCGGGTGCGTTTCAGTTACATAACCCTCACATAATCAAAACTTGTATATTTCGTCGCTTGTCTATATGGGCGCTGGCGAGAGTCGATAAGAGCATGTTCCTTCTTACCTCTTCTGTGGCTTGTTGGCTCTCCCTCCCTCCTATTTCCGGTTGTGGCCGAAAGGCCGGGCCGATGATCTCCATTCTTTAGGATAGCATATTCTCTTCCGACTGCATCGCTAATTCAGTCTTCCAGTAGGCATTATACCAGAATCTATGACCATTCTCGCGCTGTCTTTTGTCATAGGCTACCCAGCCCCATCTAATCAAAGCTCTCAATGATCTAGCAAGCCTCCTTTCAGCTCTGATCCAATTGGTATGGGCCCAATAGCTTGAGCTATTTCTTTCATAGATATGCCCTCTTCCTCTCTATTAGGAAGAGCTGCCAGAACCATTCCGTGGTTCATGATCCCTCCCATCGGTCATCGGTTAAGGACATTTAGGATGGATGTTGCATAATATCATCCCTTTTGTACTTAGCACATTTCTATTTTAAGTTTAGTTATATATAGGTGTTGTGATCTAATTCTTCCCTAGAAGGGA
>Ga0315273_10014977_pt1 | contig 10014 bp, 7 predicted proteins | sample YL17G02_0_MG_FD_205753 | JGI IMG/M metagenome (GOLD analysis project Ga0315273, IMG submission 205753) | Sediment microbial communities from Yellowstone Lake, YNP, Wyoming, USA - YL17G02_0 | ecosystem: Environmental > Aquatic > Freshwater > Lake > Sediment | place: USA: Wyoming | collected... | reverse complement strand
TAGCGCTGATGACTTCAACGTTTGCCTGCAGGAGGGTCCCGGCCATGGTGACTGGCGTCATAGACCCGCTCATGGGCACCGAGACCACCTCGATCGGCACGTGGTATCCAGCCATCCCCAGAAGACCATAGATGCTTGGCCCCCAGGTCAGAGTGCGCTCCGGGCATATCGTGACTGCCCAGGTCTTCATCTCACGCAGCCGATCGGCGCCGCCAGCAGCCGCGCTCATGACGGCAATACCGTCCTGCGCCATCTGCGCTGTCGTGGCATACCAGCAGCAGGATGGCTTGGAGGTGTTCAGTGCCGCGTTGAGGTTCCATACCGCGTGCATCACTGACCCTGGCACATCGTGTGGGAGCACCACGCCGTTGCCGATAACCAAGTTCGACAATCCGTCCACCAGTCGGGTGAACCTCGCCAGGTCGTCTAGGCTCGCGCGGCGGCGTCTATAGTCTGGCATCTCAATGACACTTAGCGGCAGGGACCCCGCCCCCATCACCAAGCTGCCGCCGCCAATTGAGACGTCGAACCCCGCGGTCAGGCCTTTGCGCACGAAACCCGATGGCACTGTCATGAGCGCGGCCTCCACCTCGGCCGGCTTGAAGCGGACAGTACACTCGTTGAGGATCTCAAAGCCCGCATGGCGGAAGACGTCGACTGCTTCCGGGACAAGGAAGCTCACGCCAACTCGCTGCATGAGATCGAGCGTTGTCGCGTGGATCCGGCCGCAATCGCCATCACTCAAGACCGCCAACCTGGGGATCCTGCGAGTCTCCAACGTCGCCTCCTACGCCAGAGTTAGCCCGAGGGCACCGGGAATCCAGCAGCTGCCCGCAGCGGCCAGCGTTGCCTATGATAACTGGCCGTTGCCTTCGCTGGCGAGGATCTCCTGAATCTTCGCCTGGGTGTCAGGGCTTAGCTTCAGGTCGCCAGCCGCTGCGTTCTGCTCCGCCTGCTCAGGCCGTTTGGCCCCTAGTATCGCGCTGGTAACGCCCGGTTGCTGCAGGGCCCAAGTGATCGCCAACTGCGAAGGCGTCATGCCCTCCCCCGCGGCGATGCCTCTCAGCTCTTCGACTATTCGCAGATTCCGCCGGAAAGCCTCTCCCTTGAACAGAGGGTCGTAGTGTCGCCAGTCATCGAGGCCGAAGGCAGCATCCTCTGAGTGCTTGCCGGCCAGCAGTCCCTTGCACAGGACCCAGTACGCGACGACCCCAACCGCGCCAGCTCTGCAGGCTGGCAGGAGCTCACGTTCTACGCTACGGTCAAGAAGGCTGTAAGGCATCTGATGGGCAGCCAGTGGGAGATATGAGGCAGCCTCGCGCATCTGCTCGGGAGAGAAGTTGCAGCACCCTACGGCCCGGACCTTGCCTGTCTCGACGAGGGTTGCCATTGCACTCATCGTCTCCTCCAGAGGCGTCCTCGGGTCGGGCCAGTGCAGGAGATAGAGGTCGATAACGTCGGTGCGCAGGCGACGCAGGCTGGCCTCCGCGGCTTCGACGATATGCTGACAGCGCAAGTCCCTCTCGATATGATCCTCAAGCTCCAGCAACTCGGTCGCGCCGAACTCCGTGATCCCACCCCGCGAGACGAGTCCCACCTTCGTCGCTATCAGGACGTCTTCCCGGCGATTGCCGAGGGCCTTAGCCAACATCTCCTCTGATCGCCCGAACCCGTAGAAATCGGCTGTATCGAAGAAGTTCACGCCTAGGTCGACCGCGCGGTGCACCGCAGCGATCCATTCGCTCTCATCCACAGCGCCCCAGTAGTAGCCTCCGATCTGCCAACATCCGAAGCCGACGACGGAGACGTCCAGCGAAGATGATCCGAGTTTGCGGTACTGCAAGTCACACCTCCATACCCAGTGGACAGGGCCGCCGGTTTAGCTCGTGTTGGTTCTCGGATTCACGCGCGTCCGCCGACCTACCTTCTTGTAACCGGTAAGTGAGAGCGGGAGCGGACGAAGTAGGCGTGTTGGGGCGATGTTGGTGGGAGAGACAGTAACCCCGTGGTGATGCGTTAGCGGATCAGGGTTTGGAAGGGCACCCCGGCGAGCACGCCCGCGAGAGAGGCGAGCAGAAACATGATGGGCAGGATGGTATCGGCGCGCTTGAAGCCTCGCATGCGTTTGGCCCTGATCTTACCGCCCCGGCCGATGGCATTCTCGGTGGCGTTGTTGGTGGAGGGGACTTGATAGCTGCGGGGGAGCTGGCGCCCCAGCTTATCCCGGAAGCGCTCATGGGTCTGCTGGTAGCAGACCAGTCGGTTCCAGTTCTCCAGGATGTCCAGGGTGAGCATCCGCAGGGCGTATTCCGGAGACTGCTTCTGCCCTTTGCGGGGAGGGCGAGCCTGACGGAACTGCTGGTGCAGCCAGCGGATCGCCGCCAGGCCCTTTTCGTCGAGTTGGCGCAGCGCCTCCCGGATGAGCTTCTTCTCTTCCGGGTAGTCCTCGATCTGCTTGAGCCGACGGGCGAGCGCCTTGCGCCAGTGGGCCAAGCAGAGCTGGTGTTCCAGCCCCGCCTTCTCCGCCGCCGGCTTATAGGACTCCAGCTCGTCTGAGACCAGCGCCTTGGCTCCAAAGCGCTTCGCCGCCTCCACGATCCAGCGGCCCAACTCCTCGCCCTCGCGGCTGGTGAGGATCTCCATCCCCACGATCTCGCCAGTCTGCGGGTCGGTGAGAAAGCCCAGCGTCACCCCGTTGCCCGAGAGCTTCACCTGGGTCTCATCCGCCCCTAGCACCGGCGCCTTGATCCTTGCTGCCGCCTTCTTCTGGCGCGCCATCGCCGTCGCTCCCATCTCTCGCACATTGAAGATGATCTCTACATGCGAGATGGGCACTCCCAGACCTTTCATCACCGCCGCCGCGTCCCGAAACGACAGCCCCAGCCCCCACAGCACCACCGACATTACCTTGGTGCGATCCGAGTGCTTGCAGCCGGGGGACAGACCTGGGGGCGTCACCGTGACGCTGGCTCCACAGGCTTCGCACTGGTACTGCACCACCTCTACTTGGGACAACTTCAGGTCCACCACCGGCCGGCGCTGGCCGCGATGCCAGCCCATACCGGCGCGGCCGCAACGGGGGCAGGCGGCAGGCCGAGCCTCGGTACCAGCGGACAACTCGGGGAACGAAATGGCTTCTTTCATGGCGGCGACTCCTGGTGCAGTCAGGCTGCAAAATCCCACTTGTCGCCCGATTCTTGAACTCTTGTAGAACTCCTCCCGCTATGTGTTACCAGTTACACCTTCTTCGGACCTGATGGCGTCCGCTTTGGCAACTGCTGCCAGACATTGCCGTCTGCTCTGCCACATAGCGCTCAAGCAGAGCATCTCCACAGGCATGCGAGTGTTGTGAGGATGTCCCGTGCGTAGTTGAAGGGAGGCGGCCCTCTCGCCCGACCGATGGCAGACGGCTTTCTGGAGCCGCTCGACGACAAGCTGGGGGACGAGAGCTGCTGGCGCGGGAGGTGTTCGATACGGTGCTGGAAGCGAAGGTGGTGGTGGTACGCTGGCGAAGGCACTACGGCACGGTTCGGCCCGAGCGCGCCGGGCTGCCGACCTTCGGCGTCGCACGCAGTCCGGCGCTGCTACCAGCGCTGGGTTGGCTGCGCTTGCAAGGCCATGGCCGCGTATTGTCGTTGCACTAAGCTGAAGAGTTCGGCGCGGGATGAGGAGACTGACTATGTGGAGAGAGTACCCTGGATCTCAACGAATGTATGAGGACGCGCAACAAGTCTTTGCGATGGGCGTAGGTTCGCAGGTCCAGAGCTTCGCCCGGCCGCATCCGCTCTACATCACCCACGGGCGCGGCAGCAGGATCTATGACCTCGATGGCAACGAGTTTATAGACTACCTGCTGAACTACGGGCCCCTGATCCTGGGGCATGCTCCGCAGGTGCTCAACGACTCCATCAAAGGGCAGCTAGACAAGGGGAGCGGCTTCGGCGAGCCCCATCCGCTGCAGGTGGAGGTGGCCAGGCTGTTGGTTGATGCGGTTCCCTCGTTCGAATCGGTCAACTTCAACAACACCGGCTCGGAGGCGGTGCAGGCGGTGCTACGGCTGGCGCGTGCGGTCACTGGTCGAACCAAGTTCATCAAGTTCGAGGGGCATTACCACGGATGGATGGACAATGTCTTCTTCAGTTTCCATCCCGATGAAGGCGAAGATTTCGGCAGTCGGGAGCACCCCAAACCGGTCATCCACAACTACTGCAAGGGGCAGCCCACCAATGTGCTGGACAACGTGGTGGTAGTGTCCTGGAACAACCTGGACTACGTGCGGAAGGTGTTGGAAACCCAGGGGAACGAGATCGCGGCCATCCTCACCGAGCCGATCATGAGCAACTGCGGCGTCATCATGCCCAGGCCCGGCTACCTGCAGGGCTTGCGCGAATTATGCGATAAGTTCGGGGTAATGCTGATCTTCGATGAGACCATCACCGGCCTCCGGGTGGCGCTGGGGGGCGCACAGGAGCTGCTGGGGGTGACCCCCGACATCACCTGCGGGTTCAAAGCGCTGGGTGGCGGCCTCCCCATCTTCGCTTACGGGGCCAGCCGCGAGATCATGCAGGTGGTCTCCAACCGTCAGGCGGTTCATGCCGGCACCTTCAATGGTAACGCTATTGGCTGCGTTGCCGCCAAGACCGTTCTGACCGAACTCAAGAACGACAACCATGCGGCTATCCGGCGCATCAACGAGGTCGGCAAGCACCTGATGACCGAGATCGGCAGGCTGGCGCAGAAGCACGGCGAGGCTGTGCGCCTTCAGGGAACCGGAGCGATGTTCGGTCTGTCCTTCTGTGACCATGAGATCTACGACATGCGAGATGCCTTCGCCAATGTCAACGAACGCTACTTCATCTTCCGCCGACTGCTACTGGACCGGGGCATCCACATCTTCCCCACGGAGAAGGGGCTCTGGTATATCTCCTCGGCCCACTCCGACGAGGACGTGGAGCAGACGCTGCGAGCCGTGGACGAATCCTTTGCCGCTATGCGAGGAGTCTGACTTGAGGCCACTGCTGAGCCTCTTCACCGACGGCGAGATCGAGGCCATCGGCACAGCCACTCGGAGGGTGCTCGCCCAGAAGGGGCTGCGCTTCGTGGTTCCGGAGGTGCTGAAGGTCTTCAGCGATCGTGGGTTCCAGATCGTTGATGGGAGCGTGGTACGTATCTCGTCGGATGAACTCGACGCGGCACTCCGAACGGCGCCGCGGAGCTTCGTGCGGCGGGGCGCCACCCCCTCTCGCGATGTGCTGTTAGGAGATGGGGAGACCAAGTTCGCGGTGGGGTCGCTTCCCATCTGGGTGGTTGAACTGGAACCACAGATTCGCAGACGTCCAGCCACGCTCGATGATTTCAAGCGGTTCACCCTTCTTTCCGAGGTGTTGGATGGCTTTGCGATCGGCAATCCTGTAGTCCAGCCGCAAGAGATTCCGGTGGAAGTGATGCACGTGCTCTGGAACCGCAACAACGCGGTGCGGATGACAAAGCCGGCGTGTTGTTGGTACGGCACCAGCTTCGAGACCTCTCAGGAGGGGCTCGAACTGCTGCGGCTGGCCGCGGGCGGGATGGACGCATTGCGGTCGTCCAAGAGATGGGCGATTACCATCTGTCCAGACAGTGCGCTGCAGTGGGGCAAGAGCGCGATCGGGGCGATGGTGATGGCTGAGGGGGAGGTGCCGGTGGAGGTGCTGCCGATCCCTTTCCTGGGCTCCATGCATCCGGTCACGATGGCGGGAGCGCTGGTGCAATCGGCGGCCGAGGTCATGGCCATTGTGGTACTCACGCAGTTGGTGCGGCCCGGCTGCCCCGTGGTCTATGCGGCCTCCTACGGCGGCGTCATGGACATGGCGAGCGGATCCCATTCCTTCGGAGCTCCGGAGTCGGCCCTGTTTGGGGCAGCATCTGCCGCGGTTGGGCAAGCCTTCGGGCTGACGACCGATATGATGCAGGGCACCTCGGACAGCAAACTGCCCGACGCCCAGGCCGCCCTGGAGAAGACGATGGCGCTCTTGATGCCAGCATTGGCGGGCGCTGATTGCGTCACCATGGCAGGAGCGTTGCTCGATTTCGCTCTGAGCGCCTCCTACGAGCAGTTGCTGATAGACGAAGAGATCGTCAACTCAGTGCTGCGAATAGCGCGCGGGTCGCTGGTGAACGAGGAGACGTTGGCGGAGCGGGAGATAATGGAACTGCCCTTTGGAGGCCACCACCTGGGTTCCGAACACACGTACAGGAACTACCGCAACGAGCTGTTCTTCACCAAGCTCGCAGATCGCCGCCCGTGGGAGGCATGGTGGCGAGACGGCGGGGAAGACATGCCCGCGCGGGCGCGCAGGCAGGTGGCGCGAATCCTGGCCTCCGCCCAGCCGGTGCAGGGAGTGCCGGAGGAGAACAGACAGGCGGTCGACCGCTTCGCGGCCGATATTTGCCGCCGCCACGGTGTTGACCCTGAGCCGCTGCTCTACTGATGCGACAACCGGGCTTGGTTCCGATGGGGAAGGGCGCCGTGGGCGGAGCGCGGTTCAACCCGGCCACGGGCGAAGCCCGTGGCTTGCACCCACCCTCTCGGAGTGTGTCGCGGAAGCTTAGCTTCCGCCCAGAGCGAGGAGATCGGCAATGAAGAAAGGCATCTACTACTGCTCATTCCCTGGCGGGATGGAGGGCAAGAAAGACTTCGCGGAGGCAGTGAAGGAGGCCAAGCAGCTTGGGTTCGACGGGATTGAGGTATGCCTCTTCCCGGAGGGCCCCTTGAGCATTGAGCTGGGGGTAGCAGAGGTAACCACACTCAGAAAGACGCTCGCCAGCGCCGGGGTCGAGGCGGCCTCGGTGACCTCCGAGGCACTGTGGGACCAGTTCAGCTCCAGCGATCCCCGGAAGCGCGAGCAGGGGAAGCACATCACCACCCGGTGCCTGGAGGTGGCCAAAGGATTGGGGGCGACGGGCATCCTGGTGGTGCCGGGCTCCGTCGAGACCGAGACCGAGATCGTGCCCTACGATGTGGCGATGGCGCGTATCGAGGCGGGGATCAGGGAGATGGCGCCGGTGGCGGAGAGGAATCAGGTCGCGATCGGCATCGAGAACGTTTGGAACAAGCTCTTCATGAGTCCCCTGGAGGCGCGTGACTTCGTCGACAGGATTGGGAGCGAGTATGTGGGCTGGTATTTCGACGTCGGCAACATCGTGGCGTTCGGGTTCCCTGAACAATGGATCAGCGTTCTCGGCAAGCGCATCAAGAAGGTCCACCTCAAGGACTTCCGAAAATCCGTCGGGACGATCGACGGCTTCGTCGATCTGCTGGAGGGGGATGTGAACTGGCCGGCGGTGATGAAGGCGCTGCGGGCGGTGGGCTACGACGACTATCTGACGGCGGAGATGGTCCCTGGCTACACCTTCGCGCCCGAGACGCGGCTGGCGAACGCCTCCCTGGCGATGGACAAGATACTGGCGATGTAAACGACCTGCCGCCAAGGGTGTTCGCGGACCGTCGTGCCGGCCGCAAGACCATCGGCATCCAGCTCCCCAGGGCCTCTGGGGTCAGATCACTCCGGCCACTCCAGCACCACCCCCATCGCCCGGGAACGGTCCTCCAGCAACATCTGGTAGAGCCGGGGAGCATCGGTGTAGGGTGCGCGGTGGCTGATGAGGGGCTCGATTAGCAGCTCGCCGTCGGACACCAGATCGAAGAACAACTCCGCATGGCGCCTGCGCGTCCAGGGCAAGTCCAGTTCGCCGTGGCGAGGATGGGAGTTGTTATGGGTGCCGATAATGGTGAAGCTGGGATCGTTACACAGGTCGCAGAAGTCGAAGGGGGTAACGCCCCTGGGACTGCTGAGGACCACGAATCTCCCCTGCTGCCGAAGGGGCCGAAACTCCCCGGGGATCAGGTTCTGGTCTCCCGTAACCTCGAACACGGCATCGGCCATTCGCCCTCGCGTTGCCTTCTTCACCACCTCCACCACGTCGTCCCTTCTCGCGTTGACCGGGACGATGCCGGCATCCTTGGGCAGCAGACCCAGGCGGTTGTCAGCCACGTCCACCGCGAAGACCGGCCTCGCTCCGCACATCCGGCAGTAGCGCACTGTCAGCTGACCCAGCAGCCCCAGGCCGAAGACCACTATCGCCTCGCCCCACCCCGCCCCGCCGCGGCGCACGCCATTCATGACAATCTCGGAAATGGTGAAGAAGGTGGCGACCTCGTCGGACACTTCCTCGCGCGGGATCGCATGCACCTGATCGGCCTGGGCCACTGCGTACAGGGAGTGCGGGGATTCACTCGCCACCTGTTTGCCGATCCAACTCTTATCGGTATCCGGGCCCACCGCTACCACCTCGCCAACATTGGAGTAGCCGGGGACCATGGGGAAGCTGGTCTCAGCATCCCAAACAGAGCCCGCAGGGAAGTCTGCGGTTAGATATGTCAACTCGGTGCCGGTGCTGATCAGGGAGCGCCTGGTCCTGATGAGAAGCTCTCCGTCCTTCGGGGACTCCTTCTGCCAGAAATCCGGCAAGACGGCGATCTGCCGCGGATTAGTGAACACGACCGCCGGATTGCTCTCTGTCATGCTTGGCTCTCCCTGTGGTGAGGTCCGGATAGCCGGCGCTCCGGGGGGGACCCGCCCTAAGCCGCCGAGGTGGGGCGAGGTTCTTGAACCGCGCCACCCCAGGCTTCGCGAAGCCTGCGTCTAGCTGGAGGGCCGGCGAGATGCCGACACTCCTCTGTTCAGCAGGAGACCCGCTCACCTCGCGCTGCCGACTCGTTAGCGGCCAGCGTTACCGCGAGGGTCTTCACGCCGTCGGCATAAGAGGAGCGGATCCCGATCGGCCTGCCTTTCTGGACCGACCGGACGAAGGCCTGGTCGGCGAGCAGGGTCGCATCCTCCTGGCTGCGGATCTCCCGGGTCTCATCACCCCTGGTCACCCGCAGCGAAGAGAAGGTGCATTCCAACTCCAGGTCCTCGGCGGCCACTCTCACGCCTGTGTCCCAGCCGGTCGGATAGGCGGCGCTCGCGTGCAGGCTCCCCACGGCGCCGCTGGCGAAGTCCAGCGCCACCACACTGTAATCGGGAATGTCCCAACCAGTCGTTCTCGTGAACACCCGGAGGGCATAGCTGGCGAAGACCTGCCGGACTTCACCCGCCAGATAGCGCATCAGATCCACGACGTGGGTTGCCTGCTCCACGACCTGCCCGCCGGACTTCGACATAACGGGCCACCACCCGGTAGTCCCCTTCAGGTTGCCCAGATAGCGGCCGGTCACGAAATCGACGCGCCGACCTCGCAACGCGCGACGCGCCTCGGCGACATGCCTGCAGTGTCTTATCTGGTATCCCACAGAGGTGATCACGCCTGCCTTGCGAATGGCGGCGGCCGTCTTCCGCGCGGTCGCCAGATCCAGCGCCACTGGTTTCTCAACGTATAGGTGAATCCCGCGCTGGGCCGCTTGGATCTCCTGACCACGGTGAGCGAAGGGCGGCAGACAAACCCAGAGGGCGTCGAGGCGTTCTTTCCTGAGCATGGCGTCAAAATCCGTGTAGGCCTTGCCCCCTCGGTGCCGCGCCACCTGGGCAGCCAGTGTGGGATTCACATCGCAGAACGCCACCATCTTGGCTCCTTCGATCTGCTGGAGCCGGTTCATGTGCTCCGTGCCCATCTCACCCAGGCCAACGATCCCGATTCTGACTGCCAAAGTCCGCCTCCTCATGTCGCCGGGACAGCGGCGCTCAGCCGGCCGGCGTTACCTTCTGTGCTACAGGGCTTCCCCACCTGAGTCGGTCCCTCCTTTCCCGCAAGGTGCAGTCCGGCCTTCATCGATGCAGGCGGTCCAGCTTCGATAGCAGGCTTCTCCGGCGCGAGCTGATCCAGCTTCCGGACCGAGGGAAGTCTGCGTAGTCCTTGATCTCTGCCAGCATCAGATCGTCTGGGTCCGTGGCGGTATTCTGCAACAGCGCGTAGTCCTGCAGGCTTTCGCGCCACACTTCCCACCGGATGGAGTCAACCGGGCCCGTGGCGCCG
>Ga0315273_10014976_pt1 | contig 10015 bp, 7 predicted proteins | sample YL17G02_0_MG_FD_205753 | JGI IMG/M metagenome (GOLD analysis project Ga0315273, IMG submission 205753) | Sediment microbial communities from Yellowstone Lake, YNP, Wyoming, USA - YL17G02_0 | ecosystem: Environmental > Aquatic > Freshwater > Lake > Sediment | place: USA: Wyoming | collected... | reverse complement strand
GCCAAGGACTCTCCACCCTTGATGCAGAATTTTTCGGCGATGGCCTTGGCTTCACTTTCCGTCAGTTCCATTTCAGATGTTTTGTCGAATTGAGACGGAATTTTTGATTCGGATGTCGGGGCTTTGGCCAAACGCCAATATGTCGCTAAAAATGTAGCAACGATAACCAGCGCGATGATGATGGATTTTTTGTTCATAATATAATTTTACGCCGGAAACAAATCACGATCAAATAAAATATGTTTTATGTTTTAACACTATGATATCTGATTGATGTTTTCAGGAATATCCTGTTTAATCCTGAAAATTCGTTTGCTGATCATCTGGCGTAAATGATGCGCCTCCTCAATCTGGAGCAGTCCGCTCAAATAAATAAAGATGGCGCTGCCCAATATTGCGGAAACGCTAAGTTGGGTAAAAATTCCGAGAAAAGTATCAATATCCATCAGAAGCGCCACAATTTCTTTGGAATATTGGATAACAATTCCGGCGCCGACGGCAGCGAGAGTTATCTTAAAAAATGCCTTAAGACACTTTTTTTCGTCCAGTCCGTGAAAATGTTTTTCCAAAATGATATAAAGAATCACTGCATTCAGAATGCTGGTTATGGAAAAAGCAATCGCCAATCCTTCCACATTATAGCGTCCAATAAGTAAAATCGCCAAAATAATATTTGCGCCTTCCGTAAAAATAGCCACAAAAAACGGCGTCTTAGTGTTTTGAAGCGCATAGAAAGCTCTGGTAAGAAGAGGAATCGCACTTTGAGCGGCTAAACTTAGCGCCAATATCCCCATAACATTGAAGGTAAGAACGGTATCTTCCCAATCAAATTTTCCTGCCCCGAGCAATACACGAACGATTTGAGCGCGAAGAATAATCATAAAGACCGAAATCGGAATGATAAAAAAAAGGATTTTTCTGAATGTTTGCGAAAAATTTTTCACAAAATCCCTCCGATCTTCGCGAGTAAAGGACGCGCTTAAGACAGGAAATACCGCTACTGAAAAAGAGTAAGCGAAAATTCCAAGCGGAGCCATTTGGATATTGTTGGCAAAATTAAATATCGCCAAATTGCCCGAAGTGAGCGTTGAAGCTAGTACGGTAATCGTCAAAAGATTCACCTGGCTCACTCCCAGCGCCAACGAGCGAGGAATCATCAAATAGAAAACTCGTTTGATATCATGATTTTTCAGGCAATTGAAAAATATAAGATGAAAGTGAAAACCGGAACTCCGCACTGACGGATATTGGATCAGTGCGTGAAGTATAACGCCAAGAATCACTCCCCAAGCCAATCCGACCAATCCCCAAAGTTTGACAAAAACGAGTGCTCCGATAATAATTCCTAGATTATAGAAAATTGGAGCCAAGGACGAAATTATGAATTTTTTAAACGACGTGAGTACGCCTCCAAAAATAGCGCTTACACTCCAAATAACCGGTGTCAACATCAGGATCCTGGTAAGCAGAATTATATTTTCCAATTTTTCTCCAGAAAATCCCGGAGTAAGCAGCTTCATTATGCCAGGCGCGAAAATTACCACAACAAGAGAGAAAATTCCCAGTACGATTGCTTGAAGGTTCAGAAGCCCGGAAGCCAATTCCCATGCTTCTTTTTCTTTATTTTTAGAAATCAATCCCGTAAAAATCGGAATAAATGCAGCTCCCATCGCACCAGTTATGATAATGGCATAGAGAAAATCGGGAATCCTAAAAGCCGCATAATAGACATCTAACGTGTCCCCCGCTCCAAATTGCGAAGCCAGGATTCTGTCCCGAAATAACCCAATTATACGGCTAATTATACCGGCTATAGCAATAATGAAAGCCGCTGCAGTAACTGATTGCACCGGTTTTTCATAGAATATCGTGTTGTTGATTAATCTCTTGATCAAAATTCTTAATTATTCTTTCTTAAACGTGAGAGCAAAAAATTCGTCTTTTTCCAATTTCGTCAGATATTCAACTTTGTGATTTTCATTACTCTTGAAATCTTCGGGATAATTCCAAATTGGAGAAAAATTAGCAGGATAGACCAATTTTATTGACAATTCGCTTCCCACACTGCCTGCTTGCTTCTGAATAAGCATTGAATAGGTATCAACTGATTTCTCGGATTGTCCCGGAACTATTTTGAACGGCAGAAGATATTTGTATTTAATCACCATGGTTTCTTGAGGGCTCACATATGTCCAATTGGCAAAAACGGTTTTTCCATTTTGTTCATAAATGCAAGTACCGCTATTTTCGTCCGTAATCATATTCCTCTCTTCCTGTTCCACATCCGCATCGCGTCTGAATTTCAGAGCCTCATAATCCAAGGGTGGAAAGTTTATTTCTCTAGTTTGTCCTTCCACTTCCAAAAGTTTCGACCCAAAAGGAACATAGACCCGCATATAATCCGCATTCACCTTATTCCACCATTCATAAGGCGTGTTGCCTCCGTTATGATGTCTAGTAATCGTCAAAGTGTCAATAACCGAGCCATCTTCTTGAATTTCGGCTTGATGTTCGATTTTCTCCTCTACCACTCCGTCGGTCTTGAACCCATTGATATTGGTGTTGATGACGTTTAAATAATCTTTCGGTGTTTCAATAATTTCTCCCGACCACCCCTGCTCGGAAATTATTTTTTGCACTTCATCATTGGTTGAATAAAACAAAATGTGCTTCTGACTTAAACCTTCGGAAAAAACTTTAATCGATTTCAAAATAACATCTACATCCTTGGAATTGAAAAGTTTATCCATCAGAACCGATGCCAGATCCGCCAGAATTTTCTTGGGATTGTTTTCCCGCTCATCATAATCCTCTTCCACTTCATATTGCGTCGTTTCCATGAAATTATCCGACGTCAGTGTAACGCCATAGTCTGGCATTTCCACAGGACCGGTTACCTCCAGCAGTTTTTTCATTACTTCGGGAGTGAAGGTAATCACGCCATCGACCGTTGGTCCGCCGGTCTTTTCATAAAAAAGTATGGCCTTTTTTGCCGAAGTCGGAAAATCCGGAAACCAATTGCTGTCATGCAAACTCCAAGCGGCACTGATTTTCTGGATGGGTTTCGGAGGCACTATTTTTTCCACCAGCTGGCCGTCGGGATTAAAAATTCCGTCAATGAAGAAACTCCGAATTTTTCCTTTGTAAATATCCAGCAGGCCATAACTTCCAATAAAACCGCCAGTCGCCCGCATTTCATGATTATTTTGGAAGAGGAAAAGAAACTTACGCGGACCGTTGCTTCCCAAAATATCCGTAAAAATATGGCTATGGCCGAGAAAATCATCGACAGCTTGAATAATTTCCGGCAATTTCTGCTTGAGTTTCACAAATTCATCCTGCTTATCTTCCGGCAGGTCATCGACTTTTATCTTGTTCAGATTGTCTTGTGCTGCTTTCATTTCCGTGTTGACTGTTTTCAAACTTTCCTCGGAAAATGAAAAAACATCCAAGAGAGAAATGTCGTTCTTTTCCGGAGAATTTTTCAATGAATAAATTTTTTCCAAAAAATCATTGAGTGATTTTCCGGCGAGTGAAATGTGTTTTCCGGCTTCCGCTGCATTTTTTCCCGAGGAAAGCTTGGAAACATAAGGCAGATAGCCGGAAATATTAGTGACAAATCCTCCTGCATAATCCAGATCCTTTGATGCTTCGGAAAATTTTTCATAGGATTTATCAAATTCCAGAGATGACGACTTGAAATCTTGATTTTTGATATTTTCCATGGCTGAAGCCAGACTTCCATACCCTTCGGTGCTTACTCCCAGAACTTTGCCTTTGATGTTCAAGCTTTTTCCAATCAAAAAAACCGAACTGAAAACTAATAGAATCGCCAGAGAAATGCCGGCAAAGGAAAAAGCAGTTTTGCTGAAATTTAGTTTTAATCTATGGAACGAAAAATAATCGGAAACAGATGAATTTTTATCCGATGCTTTTTTTATCGATTTATTTTTCGCGATTATTTTTGGCTTCTTTTTGATTTCAAAATTTTTGCGGATTTCCGGATATCCGACCGGCTGTTTATTTTCTTCCGGAAAATATTTTATCGAACTTTCTTCGTTTTCTGTCACTTCCGCTATTTCTTTTCTTTCCGAAAAAATATTTGTATCGCCATCGTAGATAAAATGGCATTGATTTTCTTTTTGATACTGATAATAATCATCGGCAAATTTTCCGATTTCTTCTTCTGATTCTTTGTTTTTCATTTTAAGCGAAAATTTTTCTTGTGCAATCTGATTTTTAGCCATTTTAATCGAATCCCAAGAAGCCTCGAGAAAAACCGGAAGATTATGGCTCTCCAATGATTCACCAAATCTGACTATTTTTACTTTTTTGGGAATATTATTTTTTTTATGAACCGTGATATTTTTTTGAATAAAATTGAAATCATCTTTGACATCATGATAACTTTCATTTATTTCATCCGGCGATTCATTTTTAAAACTTCTAATTTCATAATATCGGTAATTTTCTTCCACCGCATTTATTTTTTTCCAATCCAAACCGCCGGTATTATCTACCGGACGCACATCAAACATTTGCGGAATAATTCTCTTTTTTGGCATATTTTATTATTTCATCAATTCATAGATCTTGAGAGTTTTTCGCGCCATTTCCAGCCAGCTGAATTTTTCTGTCTGCCGATAACCCAGTTTGCGAAATTCTTTCCTAAGTTCTTCGTCTTTCAACAGATCCCAAATAACTTTCACCATATTTTTTTCCGCTGTAGCATCAAAATACAGCGCACTCTCCCCCAGGATTTCCCGCATACACGGATGGTCGGAACACGCTACCGGCACTCCTTTCGCCATGGCCTCAAGCGACGGAAGGCCGAATCCCTCATACAGTGAAGGAAAAACATATAACTCCGCTTCCCGATAGACGACATCCAAATCCGCGTCCGGAATAAAGCCGGAAAAAATCACATTGGCAATCCTATTTTTTTGAACCAGTTTTTTCAAGCGGACATAGAAATAGTCCTCTTTGCCGACCAGCACCAGATGCAACTCTTTTTCTGTCTTGATTATTTCCGAAAAAACCAAAACCATCCTTTCTAAATTTTTGTGAGGATAGGCATTTCCGACATATAGGAGATACGGCTTTATTATACCATATTTATTGAGCACACTGTGACTATCTTGTGGATTGTAATGGCAAAAATTATCGCACGATTCATAGGTCACAATCACTTTATCCTTGGATATTTCATAATTTTTGAGGATATCCTCCTTCGTAAACTCTGATACCGCAATAATTTTTTGGGCTCGCTTGATGGCCGAATTGATGACAATCCGATAAGTCAGAAATTTCAGCCAATACCAAAAGGGATTGAGCATCGTGTTTTTTCTGGTCGGAAAATGCAGAAGGATCAGGTCATGGATTGTCACTATGAACTTCCGCCAATAGAAAAGCGGCACATTAAAATGGGGAAAATGGACCAAATCAATATTATAACGGTTGAGAAGTTTGGGAAATTTAAACTGTTCGTTCCACGTATACCATCCAAAATCAGCTTCTACTTTGTGGAAGTTATCAGCTTTTGGTTGATATTCTCCGAAATTTTCTTTTCGCAGAAATATGAAATACTCATTTTTAAGCTCTGGATCGGAAATCAGCTCCGATTCGGCGGATATTTGTTCCAAATTTTCTATCAATTTTTGTGTATAGCGCCCCAGTCCTTTTCCGATAGAACCATAAAAACGGGCATCAATGCCGATACGCATAGGTTAATTACCTTAATTTATCCAAATAAAATTTCATAATTCCGATTTTTTTGAAAGCTAAAATCGCAGACATTTTTCCCAATATTCATACAAAGCTTTTGTAGCTTTCAAGTCACCCATATTATATTCCGCAATTTCTCGGAATTTTTTTTCCTTAAACAGTCGCCCCACATCATCTCCAGTGATACCTTCGGACTTAGGACTCTTGATTCCAAAAGCGCGGCACCAAAGATGCAGATTGCCTTTCCGGCGCACAGATCCATAAAAAGACAGCTGATCCAAAAGATCGATGTGCTTGATATTGAACTTCTGATAATTGAGATAACGATTGGACATCAGATCCCTGGATGGTCGGATGCCATAAATCGCAGAACGAACCATCAGGAAAGGTACATCGAACCCCCGACCGTTGAAAGTTATGAACTCCTGATAATAACCGGCCAGATTCCAAAATTTTTCCAGCATCTCTTTTTCCGTCATTGGTTGGATCTTGATTCCTTCTTTTTCCGTTTCCTCACTTTCTTTTCCCGGACTTTGAAAATATACTCCGCCTTTGTCCGTTTCAAAATCCAGCGTTCCAATAGCCACAATTTCTCCGGTCAATGGAGAAAAACCCAAACCATTTTTCAATTCATCGAGAGCAATTTTATATTCTTTTTCGCCTCCTGATTCTTTCTGAATCCAGCGCGTCAAAACATCTTGTGTAACTTCATCCAGCGCGTCAAAATCTTCCCCAATCGTCTCGATATCAAAAATTATTTTTTTCACATTTTCCATATTATTTTAATAAAAAATTAGATAAATCATCTTTTCTGTTATCTTTCATTTTATCGATTATTTCCAAAATTTTTTCAGCCGTCTTATTCCAATCGAAATTTCTTGCGCATTCCAATCCCCTGACTATGAATTCATTATACAGCTCTTTTGAAGTCAAAATCTCTTTCATCGCATAAAAAATTTCCTGCGGCTTGTCCGGGTCAATCAAAATTCCACTGTTTCCTACCGTTTCAGAAAGCGAAGAATTATTGGAAGCGATGACGGGAATTCCGCAACGCATGGCCTCAAGTGGCGGAAAACCAAAACCCTCAAAAAACGAACAATAAACCACAAGTGACGACATATTATACACAAAAACTTTATCTCCTTCTTCAATCGGACTGGTAACAACTATTTTTTGTTTAAATTCTGAATTTTCAATTTCTGAAAATATACTTTCGCTCAACCATCCGGGATATCCGGCAATGACCAAGAAATAATCCGCTAAATCCGGATTGTTTTGATCGAGAGCATATTTTTGGAAACCGGCATAGGCACGGACGATTCCGACGATATTTTTCCTCGGCTCGATGGTTCCGAGATATAAAATGAATTTTTCCGGCAAATCGTATCTATTTCTGATTTCTTTAAATTTTTCTTTATAACTATCTTCATTCATCGGAATGAAAATATCCGCAATTCCGTTGTATATCACGATAATTTTTTCCGGATCGATCCCATAAAGTTCGACAATATCGTTTTTTGTGGAAGAAGAAACGGAGATTATTTTGTCCGCCTGCCGGCAAAGATTCTTGGGATTGATGAAAATATGCCACCATTTCCTCTTCCAGGAAAATGTCTCGCGATATTGTTCGAAGCTCAAATCATGGATTGTGACCATCAATTTGGACTTATCGCTGACGCTTCCGAAAATTATATTCGGCATGAAAAAAATATCCGTTCCGCCCAGCATCCGATCTATTTTCGGCCAGTCGAAATACCAGAACAGAAAATTCAGAAGTTTGTTCGGATAGCGAAATATCCTGATTTTCACATTCGGATATTTCTTAATCCATTGAAAATCTAATTTCGGATTTTTGAAGGAATTAAAAAAAAGAACATATTCATTCTTCCGATCCATCTCAAAAATATGTTGCAAAAGATTGAAGGCATATTCTTCAACTCCCGTCCTTCTTTCCTCCGCCAAGCATCGAATGTCGATTCCGATTCGCATTGCGCTTTATCCTAATTAAAATAATTTTTTAGATAGACCATCCAGACGCCAGCCATTATCCCAACGAGTAAGGAAACAATAATGACCTTATTCCAAGGAAAAATATTTTCAACTGTCACCGGTTCGCTTCCCAAGATTTTGAACCAATTTATTTCTTTTTGCGATACATTGAGATCATCTGTTTGTTTGTTGATGATTTTAATCATCGCATCAATTAATTTCTTGCTTTTTTCTTTATCTCTTGTCATGAAAGATACGGCGATCATTTGAGAAGAAAGACGCCGGGGATTGAGTGAAACCAAATCTTTTTCTGTCATTCCGGCTTCAGCAAGAATATCTTTGATTACTCTCGGCGCTCCCAGCCAGCGCACCACCGTATCGGCAAATCTTTCATCCGCTTGCAATCGATAAAAACCGTCATAAGTGTAAGCCGAAGTGCTTTGGGATCCGATTCTGGTCACGTTCAACATCAGATCGGATCGATATGTAAGCGGTCGAAATAATTGAAAAATAATTCCTCCTGCTAATACTAAAATGACGGCAAAACCGAACAATGATTTGTGTTTCCTAAAAATAGCGAGGTGTTCTTTCAGATCCATAATTTTTGACGATTACTTATTTTTATGAAGTGATGACTCCTTTTCGATATATTCTCTCATTTTATCCTTAAATATCTCCTTGTCAAATTTCATGGCTTGCGAACGGATATATTCCGGATTATAGCGGTTTTCATCGAATTTTTTGACCGCCGCCACGATATCTTCCGGCGTCTGCCGGTCGAAAAATATTCCCATCTTTCCCTCTTCCATATGTTCCAGAATGTCTCCGCCCCGATATGCGATGATCGGGCGACCGGATGCCATGGCTTCAATGGCCACGATCCCAAAATCCTCTTCCTGCGGAAAAATGAAACTCCGGCACTCGGAATAATATTTCGGCAGATCTTTTTCCGAAACCCGACCAAGGAACTCAATGTTTGACTTGGCAATTTTCTTGAGTTTCTTCATTTCCGGTCCTCGGCCGATGATTTTGAGCGGCAGTCCCAGTTTATTGAAAGCCCTGATCGCAATATCATGGCGCTTATACGCAATAAGGCGCCCGACCATCAGAAAATAGTTCCCTCTTTTCCGGCTAATATAAAAATCATTCGTTGCCACCGGAGGATGGATGACAGCCGCATCTTTGCGATAATATTTCTTTATCCTTTTAGCGACGAAATTGGAATTAGCGATGAATTTGTTTACCCGGTCGGCGCTGACCTTGTCCCAAATGCGGATATAATTCATGAAGAAAGGAATGAGATTCTTGATGAAACCGGGAAAACCGAAATCCTGGGTATATTTCTGACAATCATCCCAGGCATAGCGCATCGGCGTGTGAACATAGCAGATATGGAGCGTCCCGGGAGGCGTAATTATGCCTTTGGAAAAACTGGAGGAATCCGAAAGCACAATGTCATAGCGGGAAAAATTAAATTGCTCAATCGCGGACGGCATTAAAGCCGGAAAAAAACGGTGCTTTTTGCGAGCCAGACGAAATTTTTGGAGATAGGACGTCCGAATGTCTTTGTTTTCAAAACAGCCGTGCATCGCCTCCTTGTCATAGACGAGCGTATAAATCGGCGCATAAGGAAAAAGTTCGGTGAAACATTCAAGCACCCTTTCCGCTCCCCCATATTGGACAAGATAATCATGGACTAAAGCGATTTTCATAAAAATACCTGCAACAAAAATCTGTTTATAATTTTATCATAGTCGTGTGCTATTCCGATTTTTTGTCATCTGAAAATCAATTTTTTAATCTTTTTTAGGACTAACTCTTCGGGGCTTGTTCAAGGTTAATACCATTTATTCCAAAGGACTTTTGATATTTTTTAACATCGGATTGGTGACTTTGGTGTAAATTTGGGTTGTTCTAATATTAGCATGGCCTAATAATTCTTGCACATAACGGACATCCACCCCGTTTTCCAACAAATGCGTGGCGAAACTGTGCCGAAGGGAGTGAAAAGTTGCTTCTTTTTTTATGTTAGTTTTATTCAAGGCATTCTCAAAAACTTTTTGCGCCGTTCTTTCAGTCAACTTTCCTCCCCGCTCACTTTCAAAAACCAGATCCTTTCCCGCTTTTCCAAAGATTAATTTTTCCAAATCATTGCCTATTTTCTCGGGAAAAACCGTGATCCGATCTTTTTTCCCCTTAGCTTCTTTGATATGAATCGTCGTTTCGTCAAAGTCCAAATCCCTTATTCTCAAATTTATCACCTCGCTCACCCTCAATCCCGCGCCATAGGATAGAGCTATCA
>Ga0315273_10014975_pt1 | contig 10015 bp, 8 predicted proteins | sample YL17G02_0_MG_FD_205753 | JGI IMG/M metagenome (GOLD analysis project Ga0315273, IMG submission 205753) | Sediment microbial communities from Yellowstone Lake, YNP, Wyoming, USA - YL17G02_0 | ecosystem: Environmental > Aquatic > Freshwater > Lake > Sediment | place: USA: Wyoming | collected... | reverse complement strand
CTCACCGGGTTCCCTCACCGCACTCCCTTATGACTGCGGAGCCTATCATCGGGTGGTGTCGGCGGCAGCTTTCCGAGCGTGGGCGCCGGTCGTCGTTATTGCGGCGGTGATCTTCGCGTTATCGTCGATCCCGACCCTCGGGACCGGTCTCGGCAACTGGGACCTCGTCCTGCGCAAGCTCGCGCACCTGACCGAGTACGCCGTCCTCGGCGCCCTGTTGATGCGGGCGCTCGCCCGGCCCGAGCTCGCGATCCTGGTCGGAGGGCTGTACGCGGCAAGCGACGAGATCCACCAGCACTTCGTCCGCGGCCGTCACGGGGCCTGGTACGACGTCGTGATCGACACGGTCGGGGTGACGATCGGCGTCATCGTCTGGAGACGGTCACGGTGGAGCACCGGATGAGCGCGATCCTGATCGACCTGGACGGCGCGCTCGGCGACACACGGCCGCTTTGGAACGACTGGCTGGCCGGTGCTGCCCGGGTGCTCGGCGTCGATCCGGAGGCAGTGCCGGCCGACCGAGTCGCTGCGGCCGCGAAGCTCGATGCAGCCGGCGCCGGCAACTGGCGCACCCTGCTCGAGCGGTTCGCGGCAGAGCGGGCACCCGTGTACCTACGGCCAAACGCCGAGGTCAGCGCCGCCCTGCGGCGCCTCGCCGCGGGTCACGCCCTCGGCGTCTTCACCGACGCGCCCGCCGAGCTCGCGCTCGTCGCTGTTGCGCAACTCGGCGTCGCACGGCGAATGGCGGTTCTCGAAACCGGTAGCGGCGCGCTCGAGCGCCTCACGGCTGCGCTCGGGGCCGACGCGGTGGTCGTCCGGACGCGCGATCAGCTCACCGCCGCCGGCTAGGAAGCAAGGCGGTAGAGCACGCCGTTGCCGGAGACGGCATAGAGCTCTCCGGCACCGTCCTCGCCGAACGACGTGAGGTTCTTGACCGTGAACGGCTCGGGCCGGATCTGGCGGGCAACACCCCCGACGAGCTTCAGCGACCAGATGGTGCCGCTGCAGTAGTCGCCGTAGAAGTACCGACCGGCGGCAGACGGTACGGCCGAGCCGCGGTAGACGTAGCCGCCGGTGATCGAACAGCCCCGCGCGTGGCTGTACTGCGCGACGGGGTTGACGAGGCGGCCGGGGCCGAGCGCCTTGTCTTCGAACGAGACACGCCCCTCGTAGACGTCCCAGCCGAAGTTCAGCTGTCCCGGCCAGGGCCACGTGACGTGGTCGACCTCTTCGATCGAGCCCTGGCCGACGTCGCCGACCCAGAGGTCACCGTTCGCGCGGTCGAACGAGAACCGCCAGGGATTGCGGACCCCGAGGGCGACGATCACCGGATTCGCGGCAGGGCGCGCCAGATCGAGCCGGAGAATCTTGCCGAGGAGCGATGCGGGACTCTGGGCGCGGTTCTCGGGATCTCCGCCCGAGCCGCCGTCGCCCATGCCGACGTAAACGAGGCCGTCCTTTCCGTACGCCACCATGCCGCCGTTGTGGTTTCCATACGGCTGCTTGACGAAGAGCAACTGCTTCGCGCTCGCCGGTAGAGCCTTCGTGCCGTCGGAGCGGTAACGAACGATTCTCGTGTCGCCGTTCTGATCCGTGTAGTCGACAACGAACTGCCGGCTCTTCGCGTAGTCGGGGGCGAACGCGAGCCCGAGCAGACCCTGCTCGCCGCCCGCCCGCACGAGCGCGCGAACGTCGAGGAACGGCTGCGACCGGATCGCGCCCCCCTTGACGACGCGCACGAGCCCGCCCTGTTCCACCACGTACAACAGGCCGGCAGCCCCGGGAGCCGACGTGACATGGACCGGCGCCTGCAGGCCGTCGACGACCTGGACAAGCCTGAGCGCAGCCTCACGATGTCCGGTTGCGGAAGCGCCTGCTGCGACGAGAAGTACGGCGGCGAGGGCGGCGGCAGTAGCGGTAATACGGCGCATCTACGCGGACGGTAGCCGATGCGGCCGTCATAGCATCCCCCGTGCGGTGTACCCTGCGCCCGCCGTGAAGATCTTTGTTATCGGCGCAGGCCAGGTGGGCTCGACAATCGTGGAGGCGCTCCACGGCGAGCACAACCTCACCGTGATCGACCTCGATCCCGGGCGCCTCACCCCGCTCGCATACCGCTATGACGTCGCCACGGTCGAGGCGAACGGCGCCAGCCGCCGCGCACTCGCTGACGCAGGCGTGCGCGATGCCGATCTGGTGATCGCTTGCACGTCACGAGACGAGGCGAATCTCGTCGCCGCTACCTTTGCCCGAATCGAGGCTCCACGTGCGACGACCGTGATCCGGACGTCCAACGTCGAGTACATCGAGCTCTGGCGTGAGGGCCGGCTCGACGTCGACTTCGTCGTCTCGTCCGAGATCGAGACAGCCAACGCGATCACGCGGGTGATCCGGGTTCCTGCAGCCGTACAGACCGATATTTTTGCGGAGGGCCAGGTGCAGATGGTCGAGTACGAAGTCACGGAGCTCACGAATCCCGATGTGCTCGGGAAGCCGCTGCGGGAATGCGGCCTCGTGCCCCGTGATTCGCGGCTCGTGGCAATCATCCGGGGCGACTTGATGATCATCCCGCGCGGCGACACCGTCATCACGTCCGGCGACCGGCTCGTGGTCGTCGGCTCGCCGGAGGCGGCGCAGGCCTGGGGCGATCTCCTGTCCCCCGGCGAAGGAGTGGTCGAGGACGTCGTCGTCTTCGGTGGAGGCCAGGTCGGTGTCGCGATCGCGCGCCAGTTGCTCGAGCAGCACATCGGCGTCCGTCTGATCGAGCCCGACCGCGAACGCGCACGCCGGATCGCCGAGGATCTTCCAGATGCCAGGGTCTACCAGGCGACCGGCCTCGATCCCGACTTTCTGGAACGCGAGCGCATCGGCCAGGCACAGGCCGCGGTGTTCGCAATGCGCGAGGACGCGAAAAACCACTACGCGGCGACCCTTGCGCGCGTGCATGGGATCGACTTCACGATCGCGATCATCCACGACCCGATCGCCCGCGAGGTCTACGAACATTCCGGGGTCGACGTGACGGTGAACCCACGCCAGGTGACGGCGGAGGAGATCGTCCGCTTCGCTCACGATCCCCGCACGCAGCAGGTCGCGATGATCGAGGACGACCGCTTCGAAGTGCTCGACATCACGACCAGTCCCACGAGCGAGTACGTGGGCCTGATGTTGCGGGAGATGCCGATCAGAGGTGCAGTAATCGGCGCCATCGTGCGCGACGGTAAGGCTGTCTTTCCCCACAGCGACGACGTCCTCCAGGCGGGCGACCGGGTGATCGTGTTCACCGAGTCCTCCAGGGTCGCGGACGTCGAGCGCGTGTTGTGACGGCCGGCACGACCAGGAGGCATCCGCCTCGGCCACGGCGCCTGGGGGTCGAGCTACGCGGGGCTTTCGGCCTGATCGGGACTCTGACGAAGGTCCTGTCCTTCGCGGTGCTGTTCCCCACGGCCCTCGCGATCGGATACAGCGAGCCGTTCTGGCCGTTTCTCGCCGCTGGGGCGATCATGGTGCTCGTTGGGCTCGGGCTCGAGCGGATGGGGCGAGGCGCTCCGCCGATCGGCTTTCGTGAGGGGTTCTTCGTCGTTGCCGTAACGTGGCTCGCCGCCGCGACGCTCGGGGCGCTCCCCTACCTCATTTCCGGCGAGCCGCAGCTCGATCGGCCGGTTGACGCCTACTTCGAGGCGATGTCCGGCTTCACGACAACCGGGGCGTCCGTACTCACCGACATCCCGGCGCTCGACCATTCGATGCTCATGTGGCGCCAGTTCACCCAGTGGCTCGGCGGCATGGGAATCATCGTGCTCGTCCTGGCGGTGCTGCCTCGACTCCGCGTCGGCGGACGCCAGCTACTCGAATCCGAGATGCCGGGGCCGGAAGTGGACGATCTCGCCGACCGGATCCGCTCGACAGCGCAGCGGCTGTGGCTGCTCTACGTCGCCCTGACCGCCGTTCAGGCCTTGATTCTGGCGATCTTCGGCTGGACGGGGATCGACGACCGGATGACGCCGTTCAACGCCGTCGCGCATGCCTTCACGACGCTCCCGACAGGGGGTTTCTCACCCGAGGCACGTTCGGTGGAGTCCTTCGCCGCCGCAAGCCAGTGGGTGATCGTGATTTTCATGACGCTCGCCGGGATGAACTTCGCGCTCCTCTACCGCCTCTTTGTGCGTCGAAAAGCACGCGCGGCCTCTCGTGACGAGGAGGCACGGCTCTACCTGACGATCCTCGCACTCATGTCCGTCCTGCTCGCCGTCGAGCTCTGGCAGAAGGGATTTCAGCACGGCGAGGCCGCGTTCCGCCACGGCACCTTCCAGGTCGTCTCGATGATGACGACGACCGGCTACGCAAGCACGGACTTCATCATCTGGCCCGCGTTCGCTCTGATGATCCTCGTCGGCGTCATGCTCGTGGGAGGCTCTGCCGGCTCGACCGGCGGTGCGATCAAAGTCGTCCGCCACCTGCTGATCGGCAAGGTGCTGCGCCGGGAGCTCCGGCAAACGCTGCACCCCGAGGTCGTGATTCCGATCAGGCTCAACGGTGCCGTCGTGGACGAGCGCACGCTCCGCGCGATCGCGGCGTTCGTCCTCCTCTACATCGGCCTCTTCGCCGCCGGTGCCGGGCTGATTGCGCTCGACTCCGCATTCGAGGGTCCACCGATATCCGCCTTCGACGCCATTGCGGCAACAGCGACGACGCTGGGAAACGTAGGGCCGGGCCTAGGGTTCGCCGGGCCGATGGGCTCGTTCGAGCCCTTCAGCGACTTCTCCACGATCGTGATGATTGCCCTGATGTGGCTTGGGCGTCTCGAGATCGTCCCGGTGATCGTGCTCCTGACCAGAGGCTACTGGCGGGTCTAGTGCGGCCTCCCCAAACGTTTGGCCTAGAACTCGTTGTCGGCGTGGGAGGCCGCACTAGCCGACGAGCGCGCGGCGCAAACGATCCTCGAGCCCCGGCTTGAGGATCGCGATCACCCTGTCACCCGGGCGGATCACCGTCTCGCCGACGGCGATCTCGCCGACCCCGTTCCGCGTGACCGAGACAAGTCGGACGTCCTCCGGAAGCGAGAGGCCGGCGATCCGCTTCCCGGCCGCAGGCGAGTTTCCCGCAATCTGCATCTCGACGACCTCGAGGCCTTCCTGCCGGAGGTCGAGCAGCGTCACGAGACCGTGCTGTGGCACCTCGTGTTCGACGAGTCCCAGGATGCCCGACGTGGCACAGACCGTCAGCGTGATTCCGAGCAGATCGAAATGCTGTTGGTTCCTCGGGTCGTTGACGCGGGCGATCGCCTTCGGGACGCCGTATCCCTCCTTCGCGATCTGCGCGATTACGAGGTTGTCCTCGTCGTCGCCGGTCAACGCGAGGACGATGTCCGGTGGCCGACTGATTCCGGCTCGCTCGAGCACATGAATCTCGGTGGCATCGCCGCGTAGTGCGACCGGTCCGAACTCTTCCTCGAGCGCCTCGAAACGATCGCGACGTTGCTCGATCAACGTCACCTCGTGGCCCATCGCGATCAGTGACGAAGCAACGTTCGCGCCGACCTTCCCCCCTCCGGCGACGATGAGGTACATCAGGCCGGCACCGGCCCGGATGGCTGCAGCGGCGTGATATCGCAGGCGCGCACCTCTTCGACCAGGAATGAGATTGCCGTCTGTGTTGGGCACACGGTGCGTAGGCCGCGCTTCGCGTAGAACTCGGCGCGGCGTGGGTCGAGCACGCGCACGACGACACAGACGATGCCGTAACGCTTCTGCACAACCTGGCCGATGACGATGTTCGTGTTGTCGCCCGACGTCGCGACAACAGCGGCGTCAGCGCTCTCGATTCCGGCACGGACGAGGATCTCCGACTCCATGGCGTGGCCGACGATGAATCCGCCCTTCCAGTCGCTGCCGAGCCGCGCCAGCGCCTCTTCGTTCTCGTCTACTGCGGTGACGTCCCAGCCCTCGCCGGCAAGCTGCTGTGCGACTGCCGAGCCAACCCGGCCGCACCCGATCACGACTGCCTTCATGGGGGGAGCTTAGCCTGGATCCGCCGTTTTGCGTGATCGCGAGGCGCTCGTCCCGGTCGTCAGGACGTGTGGGGATGGGGCCGCGCAGGCCGGTGGCCTGTGGGGCCCCATCCCCACACGGAGCGCACCGTCCGCCTAGGCGTCATGCGTCCTCCTCGAAGACGCCCTCCGGGAACGCGACGACGAGCACTTCGCAGTGGGCGTGACGCAGAATATGGTCGACCGTCGGCGAGAAGAAGCGCGATTGCCGCCGCCAGCGTGGCGACGAGCCGAGCACGATCAGGTCGGCCCCGCGCTCGCGGGCTTCCTCGACAATCGCGTCACCGATTGAGCGGCTGACGATCGTGCGCGTGACGACCTCGACACCGTTTTCCTCGCCGAGCGCCCGTGCCTCTGCCAGCGACGCCTCGGCGCGGCCGCGGACGTCGTCCGGGAGCGCCCCCTCGAGAGGGAACGCCCGCGGAACGCGCACGACGAAGACCGCTTCCACGCTCGCCCCGCGCTCCTTCGCGAGAGCGACGGCGGTCGCGACCATCTCCTCACCGATGTCGCCGAGCTTCATGGGCACGAGCACCTTGCGATATGCAGCACCGGGCGGAAGGGTCGCGACGGGGTCGATGTCGTCGAGCACTCCCGCTTCCCGCCGGCGTCTGACAAGGAAGAAGACGACGAGACCGATCAGCAGCCACGCCGGGCCTGCATAACGGGCGCCAGGGTGAGTGATCAGTGCGAGCACCCAGACGGCGAACGTGAGCGGAGCACCGATCAGCGCCGGCAGCGGGATCAGCACGCCCCGAATTCGGACCTCCGGCTTTGCCCTGAATGGTCGCTCGAGATCGGGCTCCTTGTACCGCAGGCGAACAACCGCAAGTTGGGCCGCCGTGAACGCGAACAGGACCCCGAAGGAGTAGAGACTCGCGAGGAACGCCGCGCTGTCGCCGGCGAAGACTCCCGTTCCGACGACGATCGCGATCGCGATCACGCCGATTGCCAGGATCGCCTCGCGCGAAACGAGTGAGCGCCGCTCGAGGCGGCCGAACTCACGCGGAAGCATGCCGTGCTCGGCCATCGACCGTGTCAGGCGGGTGCAGCCCGTGATCGCCGTCGTCGCGGCCGCAAAGAGAATCAGCGCTCCCGACAGACCGACGACAACGCGCAGGACATCGACGACCCCGCCGGGAAGGTGGCCATTGTAGGCGGTTACGATCCCGACGATCGGCGCCTGCAGCCAGTTGTCGGCGAGATCGGTGGAGCCGTCCTCGGACGGGAACGCCGAGACGCCGACAACGGCGATCAGCGCCGTCATGATGACGACGAGACCGATCGACGAGAACAGCGACCGCGGCAGCACCTTGCCCGGCTCGCGCGTCTCCTCGGCGAGGTTGGCGACGGTCTCGAGGCCCGTATACGCGAGCATCGCCAGCGGCAGGGCGAAGATAAGGTCCTGCCAGCCTTGCCCCGTCGCGAAGCCGAAGCCGCTCGTGAGCACGTGAGGCGAGAAGAAGACGGCGAGGCCGAGGACGACGACGAGCAACTGCACCGAGATGTCGAGCAGTGCGAGCACGAGGGCTGCGGTGTGGATTCGGCTGTGACGCACCAGTCGAGCCCCGATGATCCCCGCGATCACTCCGACGGCGATTATCACGTCCCAGGGGCTCTCGGTCAGCGAAGGCGCCGACAGCGCAGCGGCGAGGTAGTGCGGCAGGAACAGCGTCGAGAGCGCGATCACGATCAGGTAGTCGAGCAGGAGCACCCAGCCCGTCGCGAAGCCCGCGAGGTCGTTGAAGGCGCGGCGCGTGAACGTCGCTGCTCCGCCCGCCTCGGGAATCGCAGCCGTACCCTCGGCGTACGACAACGAGACGACAAGGAACAGCAAGCCGGTTGCCAGCAGGACGATCGGCGTCAGCCCGAGGGCCTGCGCCGCAACGATCCCGAGTGCGAAGTAGATCGACGAGCCGATCTCGTCGTAGGCGACCGCGAACAGCGCCGGCGCGTCGAGCACACGCTCGAATCTGCGTACCTTACGCGCCACGCTTGCGCTCCAGCTGGATGCGGCCGACGCCAAGGGCAACGAACAGGCCGCCCAGGACGAACCCGACGAGACCGCCGCCGTTCGCGGCCGTGACGACGAGTAACGCCAGGCCGATCAGGACGAAGCACCCGGAGAACACGAGTATCGCGCGCCGGTACCAGATCATGCGGGCACCTCGTCGCGCGACGCCGTGACCATCACCCGGCAGGGTGCGTGTCGGAGCACATAGTCGACAGTTCGTCCGAAGACGGCCCGCTGCGCCCGCGTCAGCGACTTCCTCGGCGTTCCGATCACGATGATCTCGGTACCGCGGCGTTCCGCCTCCTCGACGATGGCAGGCCCGGCGCTCCGCGCGCGCACCAGGCGGTCGAGTACCCGAATGCCGTACGAGTCACCGATAGCGATCGCCTCGTCGAGCTCCCTGTTGGCTGCATCCTCGAGCTCGTCGAGGTCGTCGTCGAGCGGCCTCCCGAGCGGCACCTCGAGCACGTTGAGCGCCACGATCCGGGCTCCGCGCTCGGCGGCGAGGCTACACGCCATGTCGAGCGCATCGTCGGACGGCTGTCCGGCCACGACGGGAACGAGGAGACGACGGTACTCGAGCGCGAGCGCAGGGCCGAAGGCCGGCGGCGCCTTGACGGTGCCGCGGAGCGACGCCTTCACGAACCGAAGCCGGTAGACGACGTAGAACGCCATCCCTGATGCGATCCAGCCGAGGCCGACCCACCGGGTGGTTGGATTCTGCGCCACGATGACGAGGAACGAGGCGCCGGTCGCGAGTCCGCCGATGATCGCGAAGACAGGCCACTCGACCCCGCGCAGCATGAGGTTTGGCCGCGCGCGGAAGAACGTCTCGGGCGAGTCCTTCTGCTTCATCCTCAGGCGGACGAGCGAGAAGTGGGCGACGGTGAACGACAGGGTGGCGCCGAACGAGTACAGCGTGCCGACGAACTGCACGTCGCCGGGGAGGATGACGAGGAGCGGAGCGATGCCGGCGAAGATGACGAGCGAGAGCACCGGCGTCTTGAACGTCGGATGGAGCCGACGGAACACCTCGGGGATCTGCCGGTAGCTCGCCATCGAGTAGGTGACGCGCGAGGCGCCGATCACGCCGGCATTCGTGGCGATGAACAAAATGGTGGCGGCGAGCACCCCGACGTAGATCTCGAGCACCCGCAGGAGCGACCCCGACACACCCAGATTCTGGACGAGGCCGAGGATCGGGTCATTGGCGTACCCGCCCTGCTCGGGCGGCAGCGCCAGCAGCGTCGTCAGCTTCCCATCGATCAACTTCACGGGCAGGGCCGACAGTGCGATGAGAGGCAGCGTCAGATAGATCGCGAAGACAGCGCCCGCGACGAGCTTGTAGGCGTCTGGCACGCTCCGGGCAGGCTCGCGAGCCTCTTCTGCGAGGTTCGAGACGGTCTCCACACCCGTGTAGGCGAGCATTGCGACCGGTACCGCGAGCGCGAGGTTCGACCAGGTGGGCGCGAGACCCCAGTGGATGTTGTCGACGAGGATCGTGGGGCTGAACACGAGGAAGAAGCCGAGCAGGACGAGCAGGATCTGCGTCGCGAAGTCGAGCACCGCGAGGACGATCGACAGCTTTGCCGCTTCCTGGACCCCGACGATGTTCAGGGTGACGAGAACCACGATCACGACGGCCCCTCCGATGATGTCCCAGGGGTTCGTGTTGAGCGGTTCCCAGAAGATCGAGAGGTAGTGCGGGACGAAGAACGCTGACGTGGCGACGGTGACGACGTAGACGAGCATCTGGGCCCAGGCCGACCCGAAGCTGATGAGCTCGTTGAAGGCGTGCCGCGCGAAGCTGGACGACCCGCCTGCCTCCGGGTAGAGGACGGTGCCCTCCGCGTAGGTGGCGGCCGTCATCGCGAACACGATCCCGGCGACGAGGAAGACGAGCGGCGTCAGCCCGAGGGCGTAGACGGCGGTGAGGCCGAGCGCGTAGTAGA
>Ga0315273_10014973_pt1 | contig 10015 bp, 6 predicted proteins | sample YL17G02_0_MG_FD_205753 | JGI IMG/M metagenome (GOLD analysis project Ga0315273, IMG submission 205753) | Sediment microbial communities from Yellowstone Lake, YNP, Wyoming, USA - YL17G02_0 | ecosystem: Environmental > Aquatic > Freshwater > Lake > Sediment | place: USA: Wyoming | collected... | reverse complement strand
CCTCTGCGAAAAACCCATGGCCATGAACGCCCTCGAAGTGAGGGCGATGATCGAGGCGGCCGAAGCGGGCGGGGTCCTGCTGATGGAAGGCTTCATGTACAAGTTCCATCCCCAGATCGAGAAGACCCTCGCGCTTATCAGGGAAGGGAAGATCGGCGAGGTCCGGTCCGTCCACAGTTCGTTCACGTTCCAGTTTGAACGGGATGGTTCGAATTACCGCTGGTTCCCGGCCATGGGCGGCGGGGCCCTTTATGACGTAGGCTGTTATCCGATCAGCCTCGCGCGCCTCGTCCTCGGCGCCGAGCCTGTTTCGGCTTTCGCCAAGGCTCGGATCGATCCCGGTACGGGCGTAGATATGACCACTGCCGCGCTCCTCGAGTTCCCCGGCGGCCGATTCGCCCAGTGCGATTCGAGCTTCGAATCGCATTTCCAGAGCCGGCTTCTCGCCGTCGGCAGCGAGGGGACGCTCGCCCTCGACCGGGCTTTTTCGGCCAAGGATTTCGATATTGCGATCGAGATTATCAAGGGCGACAAGACAGAAGCCGTGCGTATCCCGAAGGCCAACATGTTCACCCTGATGGCCGAACACTTCGGCGACGCCGTGCTCGGAAAGACGCCGCTCCGCTATCCGGCCGGCGACGCCTTCGACAACATGCGTGTCATCGACGCCTGTTTCGAGTCCATCCGGACGGGCCGGCCGGTCAGCGTGCAGACGGAGGATGAACCATGACGCCGCGAGGAATGCCATCATATTAAAAGGGAAGGATCGTATCATGAGATCTTTGAAAACCGGGGTTCTTTTATTCGCCGCGCTCGGGCTCGCCATGTGCGCGTCGACCTACAAGGCGAAGCCTCAGCTTCACTACTACCACGGCAAGAACGTCCCCGAGGGATACATCAAGATCCTTCGGGCGTCGGCGGGGGAGATCGAATTCCAGATCCAGGTCGAGTTCACCGAGAGGAAGCTCTACCACCTCGTGCTCGAGGGCGACAACCCCGTGGCCGAAGGCTGGTTTTCCACTCTCCGGACCGGCGCGCAGTTCTATGCCGTGACCCTGAAGCCCCGCGAGGGGATGACTTTCGAGCCCGGCAAGACCTACCGCCTCTGCATCGGGATGCAGAACCCGCAAGAGGTCCAAATGACCTCGAGCAACTACCAGTGCTTAGTCGACTACACCTTCGTCTTCCAGGAGAAGTCCTGACGGGCCGCCGCCTCCGACGGGGGCCCCCGGCCGTTCCAGTCCGCGGTCGGTCCCATTTCCTCCGCTGAGCGTCAACACCTGTTGACGTTTTTGATCACGGAGATCGGGCGTCTATCGCTTTTTAACCGGTTCGATTGGAAGACTTTTAATTTTCCTCGATCAGACACTACTGTTTTCCTAGGTTTAATTTCTTGCGCGCACATGCTGATTAAGGTAGACTTGCCCCCGCGTCACAACGCACGCTAAACTTCGGTACACAGAAAGAGAGGAAACGATGAAGGCAAGAATGCGGCAGATGTGTCTTTTCGCGGGGGTCGCATTTGGGTTGGTTGTCGTGCTCGCAGGCACGGCTCTCGCTCAGTCCAGTAATTCGAATATTGGCACCTGGAAGCTGAACGTCGCGAAGTCGAAAATCGGCGCTGACATGGCGCCCCAAAGCGCCACCTTCACAATCGAGGCCGCGGGCGCAGGCATCAAGGGTACGGTTGATTCGGTGACTGCCGACGGCACTGCGCGGCACTGGGAGGTCAGCGGAAACTACGACGGGAAGGACAACCCCATCACGGGCAACTGTCAGTATGGCGATGTCGTAGCTCTCGCGCGGGTCGATGCAACGACAACGACACAAATCTACAAGAAGGGCGGGATAGCCACCGTCACGCAGACCTTCGTCGTGTCCGCCGACGGGAAAACGATGACAGTCACGGGCACAGGCACGAATGCCCAGGGGCAGACCGTCAACGCTGTGAGGGTCTACGACAAGCAGTAGACGATGAGTTGAGAGACGGTGCGCTGTTCACCGTCGGCGGGTCATCGTCGTCGAGGACTGGTGCGAACACTGTCCGCACGTCTTCGTCCGAACCCTGAGGTCTGCTTTATCTCGGGCTTTATCGTGGCACGGGCTAAGGGAAGCCGTCAAAAAAATAAAATTTAGATGGAAAAAAACGAGCGGGACTCAGTGGTGGAACGGGAAGCCGGGCTCCGGCGCCAGTTGAGCAGCCGGCAGCTCACGATGATCGCCATGGGTGGCGCCATCGGAACGGGGCTTTTTTTGGGCAGCGGCCTGACCATCGGGTTGGCCGGTCCGGGCGTCATCATCTCCTATGTCCTGGGCGTCTTCCTCTGCCTGATCATGATGCGGGCCCTGATGGAAATGGCCGTGGTTCATCCCGCGGCCGGTTCTTTTGGAGTGTACGCCGAGAGCTACCTCAATCCCTGGGCCGGTTTCATCATCCGCTACACCTACTGGCTCGCCCAAGTGGTCGCGATCGGAGGCGAAGTGACGGCGGCCGCCATCTATACGCGCTTCTGGTTTCCCCGGACGCCCCTCTGGACATGGGTCATTCTTTATTCGGCCGTCCTGATCCTGGTCAACATCCTGTCGGTAAAGCATTTTGGGGAATTCGAATACTGGTTCGCCATGATCAAGGTATCGGCGATCGTCCTGTTCATCGTTCTCGGCATCGGCTATATCACGACGGGTTTCGGCGGACCGGCTGTCGGGCTGTCCCGGTTGACCTCCGAGGGCGGCTTTCTGCCCCACGGCCTGGCCGGTGTCTTCAAGGCGATGCTCTTCGTGGTATTCTCGTTCTACGGCATCGAAATCATCGCCGTGACGTCGGGCGAGGCGAAAAATCCAGGAGAAGCGGTTCCCCGGGCCTTGCGTTCAGTGATTATCCGGCTCAGCTTGTTCTATATCGTCTCCCTCATGCTCCTGGTCGCGATCATGCCCTGGAGCAAAGCCGGGCTGTCCGAAAGTCCGTTTGTGACGGTGTTCCGGGCCGCCGGGATTCCCTATGCTGCGGGAATCATGAATTTCGTGGTCCTCACGGCCGCCCTCTCCTCGATGAACGCCAACCTTTACCTCACGGGCCGAATGCTCTTCTCGCTATCCCGCAGCGGTTTCGCGCCGCGCATGTTCGGACGGCTGACTGCGCACGGGAGCCCGCGCAACGCCGTTCTTTTCTCTACCCTGGGTCTCGCCGGCGCTGCGTTCCTGTCCCTCCGGTCCGAAAAATCGGCCTACCTGTGGCTTGCGTCCATCGCCATCTTCGGAGGCATCTTTGTCTGGATTCTCATCCTGTTCACCCTGCTCGCCTTCCGCAGGAAACGCCGCCGCGAAGGGCAAACCCCGAGCCCTCTCCCCATGCCGGGGTACCCGTGGCTGGCCTGGATCGGCATCATCGCCCTGTTCGCCATCCTTCTGGACTGTTTCTGGATCGGTCAGGCGATCGCCTGGTACGCGGGGATCCTCTGGCTGGGGCTCATCAGCCTGGCTTATGGGATTTTCCAAAGAAGGCAGCGCCGGAGGCGATGCGCCTAGGCCGGACGGGGATCTCAGAAGTGCGGGCGGCCCGAATCGACCGGCGCCACCCGTAGGATCACGTTACCGGCCGGGTCGGGACAGAGAAAGCGGTCGGCCGTCTTCAGCCAGTCGCCGTCCTCCAGACGGCGCTGCTTGGCGGCGAGAAAAGGGAGAACGGACTGCAGGGCGTAAAGACAGAGGAAGCCTCCCGACGGAATGTAAAGCCGACCGCTCCGTAGCTCAAAAGCGTTACCGCGCTTCCAACGCGATGTGCAATGCCCCCGGATTTCGTCGACGTGGATCCTCAAATCGCGGATGGGCGCGGCGGCCGGAGTGTCAGCCCGGGGACAATCACGCTTCGATTCGGGATCCCGGTCGGCGAAAGCATATGAATCGGGCAGCCGGTCGATACGGAAAACGACCCGTCCATCCGGGTCCGGGCACTGAATATGGTGGACCCGCCACATCCAATCCTGGCTTTTCTGTTCGCTGATCTTCCGCTCCTTGGCGGGAACGAGGGGAAGCAGGCTCTGCAGGGCCCAAAGACAGACAGACCCGCCGCCGGGGATGAAGATGTCCCCATGATCGACATAAAAACTTTCCCCTCGGATCAGGGGCGGATCGGCCGTGCATTTGCCGAGAATTTTGCTGACGGAAATCTTCAAGGTGCGCATAAATGTTACCCCCCAAGCCCAAGATCGCGGATCTTCTCCGGTCGGGGAATACCCGTCGCGACATCCCAACCCCGAGCGGCATAATATTCATCGAGCATGGGCTCCAGCTCCAGAACGGCCCCCCGGCTCGGCCCCTCCGCGTTGAGCGGCGTGCCCGTGAAACGCTTCGGCAGGCCGTCATCCCGCCGGCCGAGGCCCTCGCGGGAGTTGAAGAGGCGTTCAAGGTTGACGATGCGCTCGCCGATCCGCTGGACCTCCTGTCCATTCATGGTCCAGCCCGTCACCGCGGCCAGAATCTCCGCGGTTTCATTCCAGTCCAAAACTTCCATGTTGTTGTAGATATTCTTACAGACTCCCGTGGCATCGGATATGGCGGCCATCTCCTCGAAATGCTTGACGACAAGGCCTTTCCCCCGGTATTCCAGGCGGAAAGCCGTTTCGGGGAGGCCATAGCGCCGCAGCCCTTCGGCGGCGTCGTTCGAGAATTCGAACCATGGCTCCGAGCGAAGGTGATCGGCCCCCCGGCTCGAAACGGCATTTCCCAGGCCGTAGGCCTTGATCGCCCGAATGTCGGCCTGAAAAACCTCCAAACCCTTGGAATGCATCGCCAGTTCCGCGGATCCTCGGCCCAGCCGTTCCGCGGCCCGCCGAACCCCGTCAGCCAGAACATCGCCGAAGCCTTCCCTCCGGGCGATCTGATGGATCAGGGCGATGATCGCTTCGCCGTTGCCCCAGGACAGATCCAACCCCCCCGCCTCGGCCCGGGAAAGGATTCCCCTTTCCGAGCACTCCATGGCCCAGGAAATCACTTCGCTGAGCGTGATCGCGTCCATCCCATAGCGATTGGCGAGGTCGACGCAATGGAGAGCCAAGGCCAGGTCACCGTTTCCCACCCGGGCGGAAAACCCCGCCAAGGGTTCATATTCGGGCCCCTCGAATCGCAGATCGGGGAAGCGGGGGTCGGGAACCCGGATAAAGCGGCTGCAGTGAACGGTGCAGGCGAAGCAGGCCTTGCTTTTCACCTTATAGAGGCGTTCGATCGTTTCGCCGCTGACCGCCTCGGCGGCCTCGAAATTCCCCGACTGGAAATGGCGGGTGGGCAAGGCGCCGATAGAGTTCAAGGCCCTGACGAGTTTAGTTGATCCCAGGCGGGCCCGGATGTCGAATTCGGGGTGGCGGTATATTTTTTCATCGAGACGGGCCAGGCATTCCGCGAAATGGCCGGGATCCGCGACGCGAACAAGGCCGGTGCCTCGTACGGCAACGGCCTTCAGGTTTTTCGAGGCCATGACCCGTCCGATCCCCGTCCGCGCGGCGGCGCGGGTCAGATTGGCAAAGACTCCCGAAAAGAGCACTCCGTTTTCCGCCGCAGGTCCTATGGCCGCCACCTGAACGTCCGGGTCTCCGAGATCCGCCCGGATCGCCGCGGTGGCCGCAGGAATATCCTGCCCCCAGATTCCCCGGGCGTCGCGGACCTGAATCCGGTCGTCGTGGATGGTCAGGTAAACGGGGTGGGACGCTTTTCCCCGGATCATGAGTTGGTCAAAGCCGGCATATTTCAGCTCCGGGCCGAAAAAGCCGCCGGCGTTGGAGTCCCCGAGAATCCCCGTGAGGGGCGAAAAGGAGGAGATATTGAACCTGGCCCCCCCGGGAAAGAGTGTCGCGGCCAGCGGCCCGACTCCGAAGATGACCAGATTGTCCCGGGACAGAGGGTCGGTGTGCGCCGGAAGGAGGTCCCACAACCGTTTGACGTTGAGTCCGCGGCCGCCGAGAAAGGAACGAGCCAGGTTTTCCTCGGTCGGCGACGCGGCATGGGTCGGACCGTCCAGATCCACTCGAAGAATCCTGCCGGCGAAGCCCCTCAACTCATTGCTCCCAGCGGATGGCCCGCGTCGAACAGCGTTTTATGCAGGCGGGATCGCCCTGGCAGAGATCGCAGATCAAAGGGAGGCCCGTTTCCGGATGGGCGAAGACCGAATCGTGCGGACAAGCCGCCCGGCAGTCGAGGCACCGGGTGCAGGCGGCGGGATCCAGAACGATGATGCCCGTATCCGCGTCTTTGCGCAAAGCGTCGGCTGAACAAGCGGCGACACAGGCGGGGTCTTCACACAACCGGCATAAGAAGGGAATGTCGGCGCCTTCGGCTTCTTCCTTGACGATACGAACTCGCGCCGAGGAGGTTCCAAACGCCCCTTCGCGGCGAAAAACGCAAGCGATTTCGCAGGCCCGGCAGCCGGTGCACATTTCCTGGCGAATCGCAATGGGGTTCAGCACCGCCTTTGTCATCCGCGTAGCATAGCATTTTTGTATATTTCGTTACAAAATGTTGATGATGAGCCCGTACGGCCCGATGCGGGAGTAGATAAATTCGCTTTGCGCCGGCGCCAGGCCCGTCAATATTTTCGACGCCGATCTTGGTGGCTTTTCGTAGTTAATTGACAGTGCCACTCGGCCAACGATACCGTATCGGCATGGATAGGCGGGGAGATTCAGCGCCAAGGGCGGGAATTCAGCTCGTTCGGAAAAAGCGAATTCTTATATTAATTCCCATCCATAAATATGGGCGGTATCCAAATTATTGGATATTTTAATAAGTGGAGATTCGACTAATATAATTAGAATGAACAACATGAAATTTATTAAATATGGCACATTTTTTGCCTATAGATATAACCAATAAAGGGGGTGATTTACCCAAACCAAGATAATCTCAAAACGGGGAAATGGAAGTGGCGGCTGCCCGCCCCTGGGAGAAGGAAGGAGGACATCGTGAAAGAGGAGGATAAATGAAACGATTTTTTGTCGTTTTTTGTTGCCTGCTGATCCCGTTCGCCGCCATGGCGCAGCAAAGAGCCGGCAATATTTATGGGACGGTCGTCGATGCCGAGCGCAACCCGCTTCCCGGAGTCAACGTTACGCTGACGGGCAGGACCATTGCCCCGATGACGACAACGACCAGCGTCGAAGGCAAGTTCCGGTTCCTATCGCTCTTTCCAGGCAACGATTACGTCATCAAGGCCGAACTTCAAGGATTCAAGACCCAGACCGAAACAGGCGTTATCGTCAACATTGCGAAGAACGCGGAGATCACCGTTGTCCTGGAGCAGGGCGGCATCGAAGAGCAGGTGACGGTCGTCGCCAAGACGCCTATCGTCGACCCCAAAAAAACGCAAGTCACGCATACCGTCAGCTATGAAATGCTCCAGTCGCTGCCCTCGGCGAGAGATCCCTGGGTTGTCCTGGGGATGACGCCCGGGATCCAAATGGACCGCGAAAACATCGGCGGCGTCGAGTCCGGCCAGCAGTCGGGCTTCGTCGCTCGCGGCGGCGGAGCAGACGAATGGACCGTTGACGGCATGCAGATCACGGACAAAAGCTCAGGAGGTTCGCCCGCCTACTACGACTTCGACTCCTTAGAAGAGATGAACATCTCCACGGGGACCCTCGACGTCGAGCACCGGGACGCGGGGATCGTCATCAACATGGTCTCCCGTCGCGGCGGGAACAAGACAAGCCTCGGCGGGAGGTTCTACTGGACCAACAGCAAGTGGCAGAAAACGGTCCCGCAAGGAACATTGGACAACCTCGGTCTCAGCGGCTACAACAGGGCCGACGACATCAAGGATTTCGGCTTCAACGCCGGCGGCCCTATCGTCAAGGACAAGGTCTGGTGGTGGATGAGCTACGGCATCCAGCAGATCAAGACGATCAACCAGCTCAACATTCACGACGACACGTACCTCAATAACTACGGCGCAAAGCTCAACTTCCAGATCATCCCGTCGAACCGGCTCGAGCTCCTCTACCAGCTTAACGATAAGGTTAAGTTCGGCCGCAGCTCCTCGGAATACTTCCCTCCCGGGTGGAGGCAGGGCAGCAAGGGCTATTTCGGAGCCCCCATCATCAAGATCCAGGACGAGCAGATGTTCGGCAACGACCTGTTCCTTTCGGTTCGGTTAGGCAAATCGAACGGCGGGTTCGGGATGAGGCCGGAGAATGACTTGAACGCCGAGAAAGTCTCCTACTACGATTACGCGGGCGGCTTCTGGTACAATTCGTATTACTGGTTCTACTCCGACCGTCCGCATCCCTACGGCGTCTTTCAAACCCAGTACTTCAACGACGACCTCTTCGGCACAGCCCACGAGATGAAGTTCGGGTTCGAGGTCAACAACAACACCGCGACCTACCAAGGCACCTGGTACGGTAACGGGAACCTCAATGTTTTCCGCAATTACAACTCGAGAACCATCGACTGGAACCTGGACGGCACGAGAGAGAATGTCCTGGCGGACGACGGGCTCGACATCGCCCGGATCTCCGTCAGGCGCTTCGACACCGCCACAACCAACGGGACGAAACGCGTCGCCGCCTATTTCAGCGATACCATCACGGTCAAACGCTTCAACTTCAATATCGGCGTCCGCTTCGACCACGCCAAGGATTATGACAAGCCCGCAACCTTTAGGGGGCTCTGGCTCCCGGGACAGGAAGTCCCCTACCCGCAGATGAAGAACTATGCTGATATCACCCAAACGTTCTTCGGCGGCACCGAAACCGTGGACGCCATCGCTCCGCTGCTGCCCGACACATTAAGGCCCTATAGCGCCCCCCCCAAACTCTACTGGTTCTTCTCGCCCCGCCTCGGCGTGACGTACGACATCTTCGGCGACGGCAAGACGATCTTCAAGGCCGCCTACACCCTCTATCCCGGCGGCGGCCTGGGGCAGTGGTACAACCGTCCGTTCGGCGCGGGCGGCACTCTTCATTTCTGGTGGGCAGATGGTTACGGGTTCGGAAGCACGCCCACGGAGCCCTCCTCGGAACCGGACGGCGTCGCGACCTTTGACGAGCTCTACTGGGCAGCGAAAACCACCGCCAGGACCCCCTACCACGCGTTCGATCCGGCCGGCGCATTCGTCGGCAATACGGCCCGCGAAACTGGCTACATGTACAGCGGATTCGTTTGGGGCTCCACGGCGCTTAGTCCCTCCAGGTCTCTGGTCGACCTCGCCAACTGGAAAACCGACCTGACCCACGAAGTGAATATCTCGGTCGAGCGCGAAATCATGCAGAACTTCGGCTTGAGCCTGAGTTTCACCTGGAAAAAGATGAACCGGTTTTCCTGGTCTCCCGACTATTATCCCGAATTGGACCACGTCAGGAGCAATGCTGACTACGTTGTCGCCGGCACGGTTCCCGACCCCCTGACGGACATCTACACCGGGGATACCTTTGATCCCGGCGAGGCCGCGGGCAAGCCTTGGTACGTCCTGACTAACGGTCCTGAGGGACAGTACACGGACTACTCGAAAACCGTGATGATGGACCCCAAGCGGAGAAACACTTACTGGGGAGTGGACTTCATCTTCAACAAGCGGCTCTCCAACAAGTGGATGCTCAACGGCTCGTTCACGTACCAGAACCAGCGCAACTATTTCGGCACCTCTGGCTATCTGGATCCCACCAACCTCTGGGCCGAGGAAGGACAGATCTTCGCCTTCAATATGGGCGGCGGCAGCGGCAAGGTCAGCCGTCCGTTCTTCACCCGCTGGATGTTCAAGCTGATGGGCCTCTACCAGCTTCCGTATGACATCAACATCTCCGGTACCGTTTCGGCCCACGAAGGCACGTTCTACGAAACGTACTTCAACGTTGAAGACGATACGCTTCCCAATCCCGACTCGTACTCCAATTCCCTGCCCACGACCAGATACAATAACCGGCCGCAACTGCCGAACGTGTGGGTCTTCAACGCCAAGATCGAAAAGATGATCAACCTCGGCAGCCCGGGCAAGATGTACCTCTCCGCAGACATTTTCAACCTCGCCAAC
>Ga0315273_10014972_pt1 | contig 10015 bp, 8 predicted proteins | sample YL17G02_0_MG_FD_205753 | JGI IMG/M metagenome (GOLD analysis project Ga0315273, IMG submission 205753) | Sediment microbial communities from Yellowstone Lake, YNP, Wyoming, USA - YL17G02_0 | ecosystem: Environmental > Aquatic > Freshwater > Lake > Sediment | place: USA: Wyoming | collected... | reverse complement strand
GAGCCGTGCTCGGGCACTGCTATCCCATCTGGAACGGGTTCCGCGGCGGCAAGGGTTTGGCGACGAGCTTCGGGCAGTGCCTGTACACGTTTCCTCCCGCAGCGCCCCTCGACCTGGCTGTCGCGGTAGGCGCCGCACGGATTCCGGGACTTCGGAGGCCCGGGCTCGTTTCGACGGTATCCGCCTCCGTGGCATGGCTCGCCGCGAGCGTCGTCTGGTGGAGACGCCGGTTGCCCAACTCCTGGGGGCCGCCGCCAACGGGAGCTCTCGTAGTCGCGAACACCGCAACGGTGGTGGTCATCGCATCGCGCTTCGCTCACGCTCTTCGACATGGCCATCCCGATGACCTCGAGGTGCACCGCTGAGCCGCGTTGCGATCTGCACTGACTCGAGCTCCCTTCTTTCGGCGCCGGCGGCAGCGCACCTCGGCGTCGATGTCATCCCGATCGCCGTAACCCTCAACGGTGAGCCCTTCGACGATCGCACCGGAGCGATCGACGACTTCTACGCTCGACTGCGCGGCGGCGCCATCGCGACGACCTCGCAGCCGAGCCCGGCCCAGCTAGGTGACGCGTATGACCGTGCCGCCTCGCGCGGGGCGCAGAGTGTCATCTCGATCCACCTCGACGCCCGGGCGTCAGGCACCGTCTCCTCGGCCGAGCTCGCTGCCCGCGACGCCCGCATCCCGGTCACAGTCGTCGACACCCGTACAGTGAGCTTCGGCGTCGGTGTCTGCGTACGCACGGCGGCGGAGATGGCCGCCGCTGGCGGCTCGAGGCAGGACGCCATCGAGGCGGTAACTCGGCGTGGCGCGGCGATGGAGAACGTCTTCGTCGCCCGGGACAGCCGCCTCGGAGGTCGAGTACCGGCGGTGGGGGCCGACTGGGCGCTTTTGAGCTTTACGGGAGGATCAGCGACGCTCATCTCGGAGTGCTCGTCCGTGGCCGAGACGGTCGACGCGATCGAGAGCCGCGCCCGCCGGTCGGAGCGGCCGATCTCGGTCGCAGTGGGCCACGCGGGCCGCGAGGTGGAGGCCGCGGCTGACGACCTCGCGCACCGTCTCATCGGCTCGGAAGCTATTCAGACGGTCGAGCGCTACCGCGTAGGCGCCTCGATCGGAGCGCACACGGGTCCCGATAGCTTCGGGATGTTCTGGTGGCCGACGCAGTGACCGCACGAAGAGCCTGCACGATCGCGGCACTGGGAACCGCTCTGGCACTCGCACTGGCCGGCTGCGGGGGCTCGGGCTACGGCAAGTCGACCGAGGAGTAGCTCGACGAGGCGCTCTCGGAGCCTGGAGGAGACCCTCGCCGAGGCCAGGCCGGTACGACGAAGGGCCGACCGTCGCAGCTACTCGACGGTGACGGTCTTCGCGAGGTTGCGCGGCTGATCGACGTTCAGGCCGCGCAGGCGCGCGATCTTGTAGGCGAGGAGCTGCAGCGGAACGATCGCGAGCACGACCTGGAGGAAGGCCGGCGTCTTCGGCACGTAGATCACGTCGTCGGCGTGGTGCTGGATATCCTCGTTGCCGTCGGTCGCGATTGCAATGACGTGGGCGCCGCGCGCCCGGACTTCCTGGATGTTCGAGACGATCTTGTCGTAGACGTGGATGTTCGTCGCGACGACGACGACCGGCGTCTGCTCGTCCAGCAGCGCGATCGGGCCGTGCTTCATCTCCCCCGCCGAGTACGCCTCGGTCGGGATGTACGAGATCTCCTTCAGCTTGAGCGCGCCCTCGAGCGCGACCGGGAGGCCGATGTGGCGGCCGAGATACAGGAAGAAGTGCGCGTCGTGGTAGCGCTGCGCAATCTCGTCGATCGGATGGTCGCCCTCGAGGAAGGCCTGGATCTTGCGCGGCAGCTTGTAGACGTGGTCGAGGATGAACTCGATCTCGCCCGGAGGCAGCGTCTCGCGGATCTGTGCGAGCTTGAGCGCGACGAGGTAGAGGAGCGCCACCTGCGCCGTGAACGTCTTCGACGCGGCGACACCCATTTCGATTCCCGCGCGGGTGTACAGCACCGAGTCGACCTCACGCGTCACCTGCGAGCCCATCATGTTCGTGATCGCGACGGTGCGGGCGCCCAGCCCCCGCGCGAGCTTGAGCGCCTCGATCGTGTCCCGCGTCTCGCCCGACTGCGTGATCCCGATGACGAGCGTGTGCTCGTCGATGACCGGATTGCGGTAGACCCACTCGCTCGCGATGTCGAACTCGACCGGAACGCGGGCCCATTCCTCGATCACGTAGCGGCCGACCACACATGCGTGGTACGCCGTTCCGCAAGCGACGAGGACGATGCGGCGGAGCTCCTTGACCTCCTTGCCGGACATGTCGAGCCCTTCGAGGACGAGGGTTCCGTGGCGGACGCGGTCGCCGATCGTCTCCGCGACGGCTTCGGGCTGCTCGTAGATCTCCTTGAGCATGAACGTCTCGAAGCCGGCCTTCTGGGCGCCTTCGTCATCCCAGTCGAGCTCGATCGTCTCGTGCTCGACCGGGGAGCCGTCCGCGAGTGAGAAGACCGCGCCTTCGGGCCGCACGGCGATGATCTCGCCGTCGCCCGGGAACTGCACCGTGCGCGTCTCGCGCAGGAAGGCCGCAGCATTGGACGCGAGGAACATCTCGTCGCTACCCAGGCCGATGACGAGCGGAACCTGGTGCCGTGCGCCGACGAGCAGGCCCGGATGGTCGTGATGGATGACGACGAACGCGAAGTGGCCCTCGAGCTCGCAGAAGGCGCGCCGGACGGCCTCGACGAGATCGCCTTCGTAGTGGCGCTCGATGAGGTGCGTGACCGTCTCCGCGTCGGTGTCGGACGTGAACGTGTGGCCGTCTGCGCCCAGGCTCGCCTTCAGCTCGCGGTAGTTCTCGACAATGCCGTTCAGAACGATCGAGAGCTTGGACGGATCGCAGCCCGCGAGCGGGTGCGCGTTCGCCTCGGTGACGGCCCCGTGCGTCGCCCAGCGCGTGTGGCCGAGCCCGGTCGTCGCAAGCGAGGAGTTCGTCCCCGCGAGCGCCTTCAGGTTCCCGAGGACACCGACCGCGCGGACGTACTCGAGCCCTTCGCTCTCGAGGAGCGCGAGGCCGGACGAGTCGTAGCCGCGGTACTCCAGGCGCTCGAGCCCCTGGAGAAGCAGCGGCTTGCACTCACGCGATCCGACATATCCGATGATCCCGCACACGGTCTAGTGCGCAAGACCGGTATCCGCGAGTGCGGATGCCGGTCGCGCGAAATCCCCTGAAGGCGTCCGCTTCGCGGCCGCAGTGTTTGTGGTGGACATGACTTGCCTCATTAAATCTCCTCAGAAACACGAAAGAGCCCGGTAGCGCCCTCCGTCGGGCTCAACCGAGCTCTCTTTCCACGAGCGCGGCGATGCTAGCACACATTATCGCTGCATCTTCGGCATTTTCCATCTCGGCCAGGACGCGAACAACCGGTTCGGTGCCCGACGGGCGGACGAGGACACGGCCCCTGTCTCCGAGCTCCGCAGTGACGCGATCGACCTCGTCGAGAACGGACTGCGGGAGCTCTCGCTCGGTGACGCGGACGTTTCTCTTCGCTTGCGGGTAGCGCGGCATCACCGACGCCGCCTCGCCCAGTGTTCGTCCACGCAGAGAGCTGCAGAGAAGCAACGCGGCTGCAAGCCCGTCGCCGGTGACGTGATTGCCCAACCAGATCAGGTGGCCGGACTGCTCGCCGCCAAGGAGTGCGCCCTCCTCTCGCAGGGCCTCGAGGACGTACCGGTCGCCGACGGGAGTGGTGAGCACGCGAACGCCGTGCTCCGCCATGAGGCGATGGAAGCCGAGGTTGGTCATCACCGTCACGGCGACGACGTCGACGCCGAGCGCGAGCGCCAGGATGGTGAGGATCTGGTCGCCGTCGAGAGCCTGGCCGCGCTCGTCAACGGCGAGCATGCGGTCGCCGTCGCCGTCGAACGCGACTCCGAGGTCGAGGGCCTTGCTTGTAACAGTCTGTTGCAAGGCCGCGAGATCCGTGGCTCCGCAGCCGACGTTGATGTTGCTTCCGTCGGGCTCGGTTCCGATCGCTGTCACCTCGGCGCCAAGCTGCTCGAACGCACGAGGGGCGAGCGACGAGAAGGCGCCGTTCGCACAGTCGACCCCAATGCGTAGACCCGTCAAATCCGAGCCGAACCGCTCGACGATGGGTGCGAGGTAGCGCTCGGCGGCTCCGTTGAGGCGTTCGATCGAGCCACCCTCCGAGCCGGGCGCATCGAGCAGCGCCTCGATCGCATCCTCGTCCGTGTCGGAGAGCTTGCTCCCCGCGGCGTCGAAGAACTTGACCCCGTTGTACTCGGGAGGGTTGTGCGAAGCCGAGACCACGGCGCCGAGATCCTCGGCCAGGAGCGCGACCGCCGGGGTGGGGAGCACACCCGCGAGAACGGCAGTGCCGCCCGCGCTCGAGATCCCACGGGCGAGCGCTAGCTCGAGCTCGGGACCGGAAGCGCGCGTGTCCCGCCCGACGAGCACGCGGCCTCCGCCCGCCCAGAGCGTGGCCGCCCTACCGAGCCGCTCCACGAGATCGGGCGTCAGGTCCTCTCCGAAGACCCCGCGAACGCCGTCCGTGCCGAAGTAGCGCCTGCTCATTGCGCGCCGACCTTAGCGGGCGAGGCATGCCTCGCCCGTACACCAGTTCTCGAAGCTATCGCTTCGAGAACTGAGGCGCCTTGCGCGCCTTGTGCAGACCGGCCTTCTTGCGCTCGACGATGCGCGCGTCGCGCGTGAGGAAGCCCTGACGCTTGAGAGAGATGCGTATCTCGGGGTCCGCCTCGACGAGCGCACGGGCGATCCCGTGTCTGATCGCCCCAGCCTGCCCGGATATGCCCCCGCCGTGAACCCGGACACGCAGGTCGTATATCGATGCGGCCTCCGCCACCTCGAGCGGCGACAGGACCATCTTCCGATGCAGGACCCGCGGAAAGTACTCCTCGAGGGTGCGGCCGTTGATCCACGTCTTGCCGTCACCCGGTCGCAGGATCACGCGTGCGATCGACGTCTTCCGCTTGCCAGTGCCCAGATACTGCGCGATCTCGGTCATGAGAGCTCCAACGGCTTCGGAGCCTGGGCAGCATGCGGGTGGTCGGACCCCGCATAGATCTTGAGCTTGAGAAGCTGCGCTGCCGCGAGCTTGTTCTTCGGGAGCATCCCTTTGACCGCCTTTCGTAGCACCTCGGTGGGGCGCCGCTCGAGCTGCTCTCGCAGTGTGCGCTGCTTGATCCCGCCGGGGTAACCGGTGTGCCGGTAGTAGATCTTCGTATCCAGCTTCGAACCCGTCACGGCGATCTTCTCGGCGTTTACGACGACGATGAAGTCACCCGTGTCTACGTGCGCCGTGTAGACCGGCTTGCCCTTGCCGCGGAGCATGTCCGCAATACGGGTCGCCAGCCGCCCGAGGGTCTGCCCGTCGGCATCGACGAGGAACCACTCGCGCTCGATCTCACCTGGCTTGGCGGTATAGGTCTTCATCTCAGAGAAAACGGCGGACGCACGCCCGCCGGCGCAGGATTCTAGCAGCGAATCGCCCTATCGAGCCGGCTCGAACACAGGTGCCGGTCGCCGGCGGGCGAGGAGAATCGCGAGCGCCGGCGCCACAACGGCGGCCGTTGCGCCGACCGCAAGCGCCGCGACGCCCCACTCCGTGTATGCCAGCCCGCCGAGGAGAGCAAGCGTCGCCGCGAGAAGCCCGGCACAGAGATCCGTGAACCCGACGAGGCGGCCGCGCTCGACCGGAGTGGCATGCGTCACGAGCTCGGCGGTCGCGGCGACGTACGAGAAGTTCCAGCCGAGCCCGAGCAGGAAGAGCGAGAGCGCCATGCTCGGGATCGACACGACCCAGGCTAGCATCACCGTCGAGACGGCCATGGTCGCGAGTCCGGCGATCATCGACGCTCGCCGTCCGACGCGATCCACGAGCTGCCCGACCACGAGAACGAGCCCGAACATCCCGACGATGTGGAGGCTGATGACCGTGAAGACGTCGGCCTGCTCGTGGTGGTGCCCGACGACGATGTAGCCGGTCAGGTTCATCACACTCGCCATCACCGCGAAGCTGGCGAGCGCGGCGATAACGGCCGAGGGAACGCCCGGCCGCCGCAGGATCTGCCCGAGCGGAGCGGCCGGCTCGCTCGTATCGGGCTCTCCTGCCGCGAGCCCGGCTTGCTGGAGCTCGAGCGCGATCGTTCGCGGATCGGGCCGGATCGAGAGCGCGATGACGAGCCCCACGACACACATCGCAGCAGCGGCGAACCAGGGGATGACGAGGGTCTCGAGCTCGAGATCCTTGCCCGCGAAGAGCGGCCGGAACACGAGCGGGCCGAGCGCAGCGCCGAAGAGCGCGCCGAAGAGCACGTACGAGATCGCGCGGGCCTTGCGCTCCGGCGGGTACATGTCCGCAGCGGCAGTGCGGGCAAGCAGGACGCTTCCGTTCATCGCGCCGATGCCGACGAACCCGAGGATCACGAGCGGTGCGTTATCCGCGGCGCAGCCGAGCGCCGTCAGCACACATCCGACCATTCCCACGACGAAGCCGCCCGCGATAACGGGAACGCGGCCCAACCGGTCCATGAGGCGGCCGGCAGGTAGCGCGGCGAGGGCTCCGGCGGTGAGGAAGATCGCGGGGCCGAGCCCGAGGATCGACTCGATGCCGGTGACGAGGACGAGGGTGATCGTCGCGACTGCGACCGCGAGCTGAAGGACGCCCGAGAGGGTCACGAGGCAGAGGCTCAGGAGAACTGTGTTCCGCCGGATCTGGAGCGAGGTCGTTGCGATCGAGCCATTCAATCAGTCGGCTTCGGAAGCCACGTGACTGCCGTGCCCAAGGCTCCCGCTCCTGGACGAACGAGGCAGGCGCTACGATGGGCCGAGCGTAACGGGGAGCTCGGGCAACCGGGCTGAGAGGGCGGCTAAGCGCGCCGCCGACCCGCAGAACCTGATCTGGGTAATGCCAGCGGAGGAAGGCGTGTCGAACGGGGTCATTGTGGTGGTGGCAGGCGGGGATCCTCCCGATCCCGAATCGGCGCTTGCCGTCCCGCTCGGCGCACGCGTGATCGCGGCGGACCGGGGGCTCGAACATGCGCTCGCGCTCGGGCTCGACGTCGAGATCGCGGTGGGCGACTTCGACTCGGCGTCACCGGAGGCGGTGGCGCGCGCTGAAGCAAGCGGGGCTCGGATCGAGCGACACCCCGCCGAAAAGGACGCGACCGACCTCGAGCTGGCACTCGACACGGCGCTCGCCCTTGGGCCAAAGCGGATCCTGGTGCTGGCGGGTGACGGCGGCCGGCTCGACCACCTCCTCTCGACTCTGCTGCTCCTCGGGTCGAGCCGGTACGAGACCGCGGAGATCGACGCCTTCGTAGGACCGGCGCGCGTGCATGTCGTCCGTGGGCAGCGGGAGTTCCACGGCGAGCCCGGCGAGCTCGTGTCGCTCCTCGCAGTGCACGGGCCGGCGGAGGGCGTGCGAACAGAAGGGCTCGCGTACTCGCTCGAGGAAGAGACGCTCGAGCCCGGCTCGAGCCGCGGTGTCTCGAACGTGTTCGCTGTAGCGACGGCGCGAATCTCCCTCGAACGTGGAGTCCTCCTCGCGATCCGCCCGGGCACTGCCGCGGAGGACGCCAAGTGAAAAAGTGTCACAAGGCGCTGGTTGCGGCTCTCGTCGGCGTTCTCGCGTTCGGGGGATTCGCATGCACTGGCGGGAGCGAGAGCCCAACCGATGTCGTCCTCGTCACGCACGACTCGTTCGTCGTCTCCGAGGACGTGAAGAAGGTGTTCGAGAACGAGACCGGCCTGAAGCTGCGCATCCTTCAGACCGGAGACGCGGGCGAGACGCTGACGAAGGCGCTGCTCACCGCGGGCAACCCGCAGGGTGACGTGCTCTTCGGAGTCGACAACACGCTCCTCTCCCGCGCGCTCGACGGTGACGTCTTCGAGCCCTACGAGTCGCCGGCGCTGGCAGACGTCGACGCGCGGCTCGTCCTAGATCCGGAGCACCGGGTGACGCCGATCGACCACGGCGAGGTGTGCCTGAACGTGGACAAGGCCTGGTTCGCCGACCAGGGGGTCGCACCGCCTCGCTCGCTGGACGACCTGGACGATCCGCGCTACAGGAAGCTCCTCGTCGTGCAGAATCCTGCGACCTCGAGCCCCGGCCTCGCCTTTCTCCTGGCAACGACCGCGCGCTACGGCGAAGGTGGCTGGCAGGGCTATTGGCGGCGACTGCGGGAGAACGATGTCCTCGTCGTCGACGGCTGGGAGGAGGCGTACACCGTGCGGTTCTCGGGCGCCGCTGGGAGCCGGGGAGACCGGCCGATCGTGGTCTCCTATGCGTCGAGCCCGCCGGCCGAGGTGATCTTCCGGACGCCGCGGCCCACGACGGCACCCACGGCCGTGGTCGAGGACTCCTGCTTCCGTCAGATCGAGTTCGCCGGAGTCTTGCGTGGCGCTCGAAACGAGGACGGAGCGCGCGAGCTCGTCGACTTCATGCTCTCCAAGCCCTTCCAGGAAGACGTGCCGCTCTCGATGTTCGTCTTCCCCGTGAATCGCGAGGCGATCCTCCCGCCCGAGTTCGTGAGGTTCGCCGTGGTGCCGGAGCGCCCGCTCGACCTCCCGCCGGGAGAGATCGAGGCAAACCGCGACGACTGGATCAAGGAATGGACGAACATCGTCGTTCGGTAGCTGGGGTCAGAGCCTAGGTGTCTGACACCTCGAGGTTGTGGCGCGCGCTGACGTACGGCGTTCCGCTCGCGTTCCTGGCGCTCTTCTTCGTCTACCCGCTCGCGACGATCCTGGCGCGCGGCCTTCGCTCGAATGGCTCGCTCGCCTCTCCGCTCGACGTCCTCACCGAACCGCTGACGCGCGACGTCGTCTGGTTCACGATCTGGCAGGCGCTTGCCTCGACCGTGCTCACGTTCGCGATCGCTCTTCCCGCGGCGTATGTCCTGGGGCGGTACACGTTTCCCGGCCGAGACGTCGTCCGTGCGCTGGTCGTCGTTCCCTTCGTCCTGCCGACGGTGGTGGTGGCGCTCGCTTTCCTGGCCATCCTCCCAGCCGGCCTGGAGCGGGGATGGGCCGCGATTCTCATCGCGCACGCCTTCTTCAACGTCGCGGTCGTGGTGCTCGTCGTCAGCACGTTCTGGTCGAGCCTCGACCGGCGCGTGTCCGAGGCCGCCGCGACGCTCGGAGCCGGGCCGTGGCGCAGCTTCCGCGAGATCACGCTGCCGCTGCTTGCCCCGGCGCTTGCTGCAGCTGCGGCGATCGTCTTCCTGTTCTCGTTCACGTCGTTCGGGATCGTCCTCATCCTCGGCGGACCGGGCTACTCGACGATCGAGGCGGAGATCTACAACCAGGCGGTGCGCATCTTCGATCTGCGCGCGGCAGCCGTTCTCTCGCTCGTCCAGCTTCTCTGCGTCGGCGTGGCGGTGTGGATCACACTGAGATTGGAGGCCAGGGTCGCCGTGAAAGGCGGCCTGCGCTCCGAGCGAGACTTGCTACAGAGGCCGCGCACGGTTCGCGAGAAGGCCGTTGTGGGCGGAAGCCTGGGCGTGCTCGCGCTGTTTCTCGGTTTCCCGCTCGCGGTGCTCGTCGAGCGCTCCTTCGCAGTGGGAGGCGGGCATGGCCTCGACGCATATCGCGCGCTCGCGCGCCCGACCACGGCGCTCCTCGCCACGCCGTGGGAGGCAGTTGTGAACTCGGTCGTCTACGCCGGAGCGGCCACGGTGATCGCGGTCGTCATCGGCAGCCTGGCCGCCTTCGCGGTCGCGAGCTCCAAGGGCCCCCGCGTACTCGACGGGCTGCTCATGCTCCCGCTCGGCGCGTCGGCCGTGATGCTCGGGTTCGGGTTCGTGATCGCCTTCGATCGGGCCCCGCTCGACTTCCGTGCTGCTCCCTGGATCGTTCCTGTCGTACAGGCGCTCGTCGCCATCCCGTTCGTCGTTCGGATCGTGGCTCCGACCGTGCGCGCGATCGACGAGCGCCAACGGGAGGCTGCCGCGATGCTGGGAGCTTCGC
>Ga0315273_10014971_pt1 | contig 10016 bp, 7 predicted proteins | sample YL17G02_0_MG_FD_205753 | JGI IMG/M metagenome (GOLD analysis project Ga0315273, IMG submission 205753) | Sediment microbial communities from Yellowstone Lake, YNP, Wyoming, USA - YL17G02_0 | ecosystem: Environmental > Aquatic > Freshwater > Lake > Sediment | place: USA: Wyoming | collected... | reverse complement strand
GCGCAACGCCCCCGCACTTGCGTGCGAGGGTGATGTGGCCGGCTTGTTCGGGCGGTTCGAGCAGGTGCCTGCCGTGCTGGCTGCGGCAGGACCGTCGCTTGACAGCAACATCGAGGTCCTTGAGCGGGTTGTCGACCGAGTAGTGCTCATCGCTGCTGACACGGCGCTGCGTCCGCTACTGAGCGCAGGGATCGAACCCCACCTGGTCGTCGGGCTCGACCCGAGCGAGACCAACGGGCGCCACCTTGTCGATCTGCCCGAACTCCCCAATACCTGGCTCGTGGCCGAAGGGAGCCTCGACCCGGAGGCCCTCCCCGCGTTCGCCGGGCGGATCTTCGGCTTTCAGGTGAGCGACCATCACCCCTGGCCCTGGTTGCGCTCGGTCGGATTCGCACGGGATCGACTGCGTGCGTGGGGTTCGGTGCTGACATCCGCGTTCGATCTCGCCCTGAAAGCGGGCTGCGACCCTATCGTCTTCGTCGGTGCGGACCTGGCGTACACCGGTGGCCAGCCCTACTGCCGAGGTACCACGTTCGAGGACGACTGGGCGAGGTGGGTTGTCGCCGGTTGGTCGGTAACGGACCTTTGGCGTGGTTCGATCGACTCACGGGGCCCAGTGTCGGTACCGGGTATCGAAGGACGCGCAGTCGAGACGGCACCCCATCTGCTGGCCTTCCGTGAATGGATCGTGGAACAGGTGGCCGCGAATCCGACCCGCAGCTTCGTCAACGCCACCGGTGCCGGGGTGCTCTCGGGCGAGGGTCTTCGGCTCGCGTCGCTGCTTGAACTAGAGGCTAGAGAGCGGTTGGACCGCCGTGTGCTGGGGGACCGCCTGCAGCGTGCATGGCACGGCGCGCGCCCGCCAGCTGAATCTCATCGTGTGACCACTGCGATTAGCGCGATCGTTCGCAATCCGGGGCAACACCAATCGTTGCTCGAAGAGTGGTCCAGTTTCGCGTTGGTCGGCACCGATCGAATCGCGGAGGCGCTCGCTGATGCGTTGGCGTGGTCATCTGTGTCGGCACCGGTCAGCTGTCGGCCCACGGGGAGGTCGCGTCTGTGGGCGCCGCATCGTGCCGCGGTGATCGCTCATGTGTTGTCGGAGACGCCAGTTCCGGCCGAACTCGCAGGCGCCGACCGTCCACGTTGGACGGGGGCCGTCGAGGCTCCCGAGGAGTTGTTCCGCCACGCCCTCGGGCGCCTGTCCGAACTGCTCGATGATGGCGAACCGCTGCTCCGGCCGCAGCCAACGGCCGACGCGACGAATTCGATTCACACGTCTGAGGTTCCCGCGTCCCTCGCGTTTGACTGGTCCCCAGTCGCAGCGTGGAAGGTCCGCGAGTTTGAAGACGGCCTAGCCGATGCGGTGTTGCTGCGACAATCCCGGGCCGTGCCCCGTGACGAGGCCGTCGTCCACACAGCCGTTGCCAATGAGCTAGGCACCCGCGTTGAACGGCGCACGACCCCGTCTGCAGCCGTGGGCGCCTTCGCGACGGACCAACCCGAGGGAGGCGCCCGCCTGGCGCTCGTACGCGAGTGGCTTGGTGCCATGGCGCAATCGCCTGCTGAACGCGCCATGATCCGTCTTCTCAGGGCCTTGACGGCTTCGCCGGCCGGCGTGGCCTGTGAGCGGGGCGCCGAGCCTTCGGACGCTTCGTGCGAGGTGACGCTGACGGGGAACGTCTCGGGCTGTCCGCCCTGGCGTGCGAGCGGGGTGCTCCCAGGATCGTCTTTACCGTACACTTTGGTTGGGGCGCTCGCGTGCTACGGGCGAGACCCCAGGCCGCGCGACCAGCCGGCCGACTCCGCCGGCGCTCCAGCAGACGAACTGGTTTTGCACTGCACGGGCGACCCTGCCTCGTTGCCTGAGCTCGCGGTACGGTTGGAGGTTCGAGTTCGCGGGAGGGCCGACGTTCCGGGCCATCGCTGGTTCAGGCCCGGCGGGACTTGGGTCGACGCGCGTGACCTCTGCCGCGAGGGTCTGCCGGTTTGTTGGATCGCGGCGACGCGGCCAGGTTCGGCCAGGGCGCTCGTTACACACGCGGGCGGCCTCCTCACTTACGAGGTGAACGAGGATGGGACCTTTGAAGCGGCAAAGCCATGGCCGAGGCCGGTCAACGGGGCGGTGCCCTGGGGTGACCACGGCGGGACAGTGGCTTGGTACCATATTCCGGACCGGTATCTGTTCTTCCGCTCCGCGGCGGGAGCGCTGACACAAAGCGAGCAGATTCCGTTTGCTCCGTCACTTGCCTTTCCCCGGTCCGACGGCAGCATCTGGTTCACGGCGGCCAGCGGTGGACTTTGGAGTTGGCAACCCGGCGGCGGCTGCCGCCTGCTCGTGGATACCCCGTCGATCATCGGTCTACAGGAGCGGAACGGCGTCGTCCGCCTCGACCCGTACGTCCCGGGCAGACTACTCTCTGACCGGGTCAAGGTGAGCAAGGCCTACTCGTGGCGGCCGGGCGAGAACCACCTGGGGAGCCTCCCACTCGACGAGGATGGCCAAGTCTGGGCTTCGTCACGTTCAGGCGACTGGTTGGCGCTCGGGTACCCACACGCCGATGTGGTGCGGCTCGAACACCGGGACGGGCGGGTCGCCGAGTTGTCGTGTCCGCATCCGTTCACGGTCGCGTGGGCCGGGCGGTCGCTGTTGGTGACCCACGGGCCGAATCTCCGGCAGGTGTGGTTTTTTCGCGATCTACTGACGGTAGTCGAAGCGGTTCGTATCACATCACCATGCCTATGACGAGCCGGCCTATCGAGTCGCGTCGCCTGATGATCAGAGCGCCGATGCGGTTCCGCTGCGATACCGTTCCGCTGTCCGACGGACAGCCAGGCCACTACCTGGTGCAGGTGAACGTCTGCGGGCTGTGCCGCAGCGATCTGTCGTCGGCCGTCAGCTGGGCCCGAGAATGGGAAGAGGCCGGCCACGAGTTCGGCGGCACGATTGTCGTCGGTCCCGGGGCGGCCGCCCCGTTCGGCGTCGGACAGCGAGTCGCCGTTCGCAACGCCTCCGTCTGCCGGTCGTGTCCGCCATGCCTCGCCGGGCGTCCCCGCGACTGTCAGCGACTCGTGGTCAACAAGCAAGGCTATCGCGAGTTCGCCTGGTGCGACGAGCGGTCCCTTGTGGACGCCGAGGGGTTGGACGACGACCGACTCGCTCTGGTCGAGCCGACCAACGTGGCGTTGGAGTTGCTGGACGCCGCACGCCTCTCCCGCGGTGAGCGCGTCGTGGTGCTCGGTGGCGGGACCGTCGGCCTGATCGCATCGTTCGCGGCGATGCTCAGGCACGAAGTGGCGGCCCTGGTCGTCGTCGGGCGAAGCCCGGAGCCGAGCGTCGAGACCCTCGGGGCCGCCTCGTATCTGGCGTTCGATCAGGCGACTCGAGACGCGGTGATGCGAAGGCTCGGCGGGCCGGTCGACGTGGTGCTGGTGACAACCCCTCCCGCGACGCTGCCGCACGCGCTCGACCTGTGCCGGCCAGGCGGACGCGTGCTGACGCTCGGTCTCGATCGAGCGGAGGCCTGTACCGTCGCCCTCGATGTCTGGTCGCTGATCTTCAGACGGATTTCGCTGACCGGCGTCTTCGCCGCGCCGAACCTGCATTTCGAGGCTGCCGTGTCGTGGCTCCGGAAGGACGGCGCCTCGCTCGGTTCAATCGTCAGGCGGCGCATCGTATTCGACGATCTCGAAGCCTGCTTTCGGGCCTGGCACGAACGAGGGCACTTCGACGGCAAGACGATCCTCGTCAACCCGCGTCTCCCGCGGGAAACGATCCGGAGGCCGGAGTGGAGCTGACACCCTCGCCGGTCAACGTCTCGTCCGGTGTGGACGGGTCATCACGAGAAGTCGCGACGCCTCTGCCGTATGAGCCGTCGCCCTGGTTTCCACCGGCCGACTGTGTGCGCACGATCCTGGTCCTCCGGACGGCCCCGCTGGAACAGGTACGTCTGGCGATCGAGGAGTTGCGGCAGCGTTATCCCGACGTGCGGTTTGCCGTGCTGGGCACCGGCCTCGATCACGGTCTGTTCGATGGCATGGAGAAGTTCGCGATCCGGGAGCGCTGGGTGACCCCCCGGTCGTACGCGCCGCTGCGCCGCCAAGTGGAACTCCACCCGTTCGATCTCGCGGTGGTTTGTTTGAACTCCGACCACGTCGTGGGGTACGGGCGGGTGAGCCAGGTGATGCGAAGGATCCCGGCTCGAGTCAAACTAGGGGCCGGGTACACCGGCCGCTGGTTCGAGTGGGGGCACCCGGACTTCTCGGAGGTTCCACTGGTGTTCCGATGGGCCATCAACGCCTCGCTGGTCCTGCTCTACCCACTGGTGGCGATCTACCTGCTACTGCGCCCAGCCCGCCCAGTGTATCCCCCTCGCGATCGATGGCGGTCGGCACCGAGGTACGAGCCGTGAGAGTGCTGCACGTATGCTCGTTCTACCGGCCGCTGGGTGGAGCCGAAAAGTTGCTCTTCGACGTGCTGGACCTGCTCGAGAGTCATGGGATCGAGAACGCCGTAGTGGCTCCTGAAGCGCAGTCGGGAGGACGGACCGGCAGGCGTCGCGAGTACTTCGTCGACTACCTGGAGTATCCGTTCAGTCGCGCCGACCTGTCGACGGCCATTCGAGACAATCGGCGTCTCGTCAGGATCATCCGGGCCATCGTCGACAAGGAGCGGCCGGACGTCATCCACCTGCACAATCAGCAGAACCCGTTCGTCTACCATGCGTGCGCCTCCGCGGGGATTCCCATGGTGCGCAACGTACACGACCCGAGACTCTATTGTCCGACCCATTGGCGGTTGCTGCCGGACCGGTCATTGTGCCCCTACCCGGTCGGCCGCGCGTGCGTGCGCGAGGGATGCCTCGACTGGACGCCCGGCACCGTCAAGCACGTGGCCGCCCTGATCTTCGGACGTCATCTCTCGCTCAAGAACACGACGCTGATCATCGAGAGCCAGGAATCGTACCGACTCGCGCTCCAGAACGGCTACCGGGAGGAGCAACTCTGCCTCATCCCGAATTTCACGACCTTGCGGCCGCTCGACGAGGAACTGGCCGAGAAGGAACGCCATCAGAAGCCGGGACAGAAGAACGTCCTCTTCGTCGGCCGGGCGAGTTACGAGAAGGGGCTGCACCTCCTGCTGCGGGCGATGGCCCACGTACGCAGCGATTGTTCGCTGCATCTGTTAACGGCTGGGGACTACTTCGAGCGGTCGGTCGAGCCGCTGATCCGCTCGCTCGGGCTCACCTCGCGGGTTCACGTGAAGCTCGGGACCGGTTATGCGGAGACCGCCCGCTACTACTCTCTCGCCGACGTGGTCGTCGTGCCGTCGGTCTGGTTCGAGACGTTCTGCCTGGTTGGGATCGAGGCCTTCTCGCACCTCACCCCGGTGGTCGGCACGCGAACGGGCGGCATCAGCGATTGGTGCGTGGATGGCGAGACCGGCTTTCTCGTGGACCTGTATGACGAGGCCGGAATGGGGCAGGCCATCGATCGGTTGCTGACCAACCCCGAGATGGCGCGGCAATTCGGGCTGAACGGATACCGCAGCGTCGAGCAGCACTACACCGGGAACATCTACTTCGAGCGTCTCAGCGCGCTCTATGAAAGAGTCGTTGCCAATGGCGAAGGTCCTTCTCATCGACACCTTGGGGTGGCAAGACGGGCTGTTCAACCTCGGCCTGGCGTACCTGGCGGCGGTACTCAAGCAGAGGGGCCATGAGGCCGAGGTGCTCGACTTGAACAACCGCCGCCGCACGCCGAAGGAGGTCGTGGCGGAGGTCGAGGCGAGACAGCCTGCCTACGTCGGCTTCTCTGTGAAGTCGGCGACCTTTGCCCACGCAGTCGATCTGCACCGGAAACTTGCCGAGGTGCGGCCGGACCTCACCTGTCTGTACGGCGGTCCCCACGTGACGCTGTCGGGCCCGAGCATTCTCGACGAGACACCGCCAGCCGTCTTCTTCCGCGGCCATGCCGAGGCCAGCCTGCCGGCGTTCATCGACCTGCACGCGCGTGGCGGTGACGATTTCAGCGGAATCCAGGGCCTGCTCTACCGCGACAGCCGCGGCAATGTCCACGATTCCGGCATTGCTGCTCCGACCGACCTCGAAGCCATTCCGCTGCCGGACTTTTCCCGGTTCGATTCCGTCGGGTCATTCACCACGTATCCCCTCCTCACCAGTCGCGGCTGTCCGTATCACTGCACCTACTGCTCCGTGCCAGCGATCAGCGGACGGCAGTGGCAGGCGCGAAGCGTCGCCAGCGTAATGAAGGAACTGGAGCACGTCCACACCGCGCTCGGCTTGCGCACGTTTGTCGTCGTCGACGACAACTTCTCGGTCGATCGGCGTCGTGCCGAGGCCATCTGCCAGGCGATCATCGACCGCGGGTTTTCCTTCACCTGGTCATGCGGCAACGGGATCAGGGCCGACCGGATCTGGCCCGGCTTGGCCTCGCTGATGCACCGCGCAGGGTGTTGCGAGGTTGCCTTCGGCGTGGAGAGCCTCGACGAAGAAGTGTTCGGGCGGCTCAACAAGGGCGAGTGGCTTCAGCAGGTAAAGCGAGGAATCGAGATTGCGAAGACGGCCGGCATGAGCGTGACCGGGTTCTTCATGATCGGCCTTCCCGGGTCGACCTACATGAGGGACCTGCGGACCCTGGCGCTGGCGCAGCGGCTGCGACTGAACAACTACTACTTCGGGCTGACCGTTCCTTATCCGGGAACACAGTTGTGGGACTGGGCGCAGCGTGAGGCTCGGTTTCTCGTGCCCTGGCAGAACAGCTACCATATCTCAGAGGTGTTTCGCGAGGGAACGGATCGCGCCGCCCTGAAGCCGGTATTCGACACCCCGGGGTACACGGCCGAGCAGCGGTCCAGGCTCTTCTCGCTCGCGCAGCGCGCCAAGACCCGGCACGCCTCACGAACACTTCGGGCCGTCGAGCGCAGACTTCGGCTCGCCCCTGGGTATCCGGTCGTCGTGCTGCGCACGTCCCGGCGGATTGAGGCGATCGAGTTGTTCGCGCGAATCGGCGACGGACACCCTCACCTGCTGCTCTGGACCGGGCGCGGCGAATTCCTCGAGACGCTCGCTCCGGCGCTGCGTGACATCTTCAAGCCGATCGAAGTGCCGGGCGACGGGACGTTCCGGGCGGACCTGGCAAAGGGAGCGTGGGCTGACCGACTTCGACACGCGGTCGTGGTGTTCGACGTCCCGACCGGGTCGCTCGAACGGTACCAGAACGTGCTCGACTTTGCGCGCGCCCTCGATCCGGTGCAGGTGGTCGCGCTGGTCGGCGATCGACTCGAGCTGCTATCGTGCCAGCGGCAGCCCGCCCCGCGGGTTTCGCGGAAGGTGGCATGAGCACCGCGGCGAGGTTCACCGTCGGCGTCGACGCGCGCACATACTTCTTCCGCGCCGGGCTCGGGCGCTACTGTCGCAGCCTGGTCGATCGGTGGATGGCTGACGCGGGCGACACTCGGCTGGTGTTGTGGCTGTCCCGGGAGAAGAACATCGCCGATTTCCCCTTGGCCCCATGCGATCGACTCGATCTCCGCATCGCACCCGCAGCGCATGGCGATGACCCAGCCGAAGCAATGGAGTTCTGCGACGAAATCAACGCGACCGGACTGGACGTGTTCTTCTCGCCCTTTGCTCCGCCTCCTGCTGGCCTTCGCTGGCCCGCTGTGCTGACCGTCCACGACCTGACGCCGTTGACACACCCGGCGTTGCACCTGCCCGCCACCGTGGATTACTTCACGCGGACGCTCGTGGCCGGTCTGGGCCGTGTCGGGCGCATTGTCGCCGACTCCAAGGCTACGGCGGACGCGATCGCCGACCGATCGCCCGGCGCGTGCGAGAAGACTCACGTGGTTCCACTCGGCGTCGACGCCCACTTCGGAGTGCGTCGCCAGGAGGCGACCGAGTCGACATTGCGTCCGCTCGGGCTCAGCCATCACGCCTATGTGCTCTATGTCGGCAGCATCGAACCGCGCAAGAACCTGGTCCGCGCCATCGATGCCTACGCCGATTCCACGATCAGGGGCGCATGGCCATTCGTGATCGCCGGGTCAAGACGCTGGGGCAGCGACGCCGTGCTCGACCGGGCGGACGCTCCGGACATCGCCGGCCACGTGCGTTTCCTCGACTACGTGGCCGATGACGATCTACCCGCGCTCTATTCGGGCGCCCGCTTCTTCGTGTACCCGTCACTCGCCGAGGGGTTCGGGCTGCCGGTGCTCGAGGCCATGGCCTGTGGCACGCCCGTTCTCACCTGCTCCTCGTCGTCGCTGCCCGAGGTCGTCGGCGAAGCTGCGCTCCTCGCGGACCCAGACGATACGGTTGCGCTTCGCGACGCAATGAACCGCCTCGCCGGCGACGCGGCACTGCGCGACACCCTCGGGGCCCGAGGGATCGCGCGAGCCCGCACATTCACCTGGGACCGGACCGCGTGCGAGACCATGCGACTGATTCTGGCAGCAGCCGGCGGACCGGCCGGAGAAGCCGGCCCGCCCGTGACGGTCCGTCACCGTCGCCACAGCCGCGGCCCCCTGCGGGGCCGCGGCTAGCAACGTGCTGTTCAGTTACAATGCTTCCTTGTCCGAGATCACTGATGCACGGGCGCTGCAATCACGCGCATCGCACACGAAACCACGAGGTGCCAGCTATGATAGACTTGCGGCAGTGTGCCGACAAATTGGCCGGACTCAGCACGGATTATCTGCTCACGTATACAAGATATCAGCCGTATATCTTACCAGACGGCACCCTCACTGGAGCTGGCTACAGTCAGCTTACCGGGGACATGACCTATAGTGTGAACCCGGAAGAGCAGCTCATGGAAAAGGGCATCGCTTTCGTTCAGGCCACCAGGGACTACAGCAGGATGTACGAGGATTTCATCGGCGGTCTGAAGGCTACTATTGGCAGTTTGAGCGGTCTAACCCATCATGACTTTGCATGCAATTCAGGATACCTATGTTATCGATTGTTGCAGGAAGGCGCCTTTGCGTCCTCTGGCAGCGACGTGTATGACTTCGTGCCCATTTTCTCAGCCATGAATAACGCTTTGAACGTAAATGCGACGTATGTTCAAGCCTCCTACGACTTTATGAGTCACCGCCCCAATGTGGACCTCACTCCACGTGATATTGTGACGTGCACCGCATTCATGCTTCACTCGAGCGACCCAACATTTCTTCTACACTACCTTGCGTCGATTACCAGAAGATATCTCATGTTGGTTTCGTTGTATCCTCGCAACGATGACTATGTTGTTAGCTACTCGAAAGCGACATCCGTGTTTCTCGGTGGTAAGTTTCCCATGTGCTTCGACGGCTCCACACTCATGTCTGACGCTCTACTCAGATATGGATTGGAGAGTCTTGGATTTCGAACAGTTGTTGAGATTACACGCCGGCCTTACTGGATTCTGCGGCACGATGACTGGAGGTGTTTCATTGCCGTTCGTGATTGAACAACACGCGCCATGAGCAAGACATTTGCGAATCCCGAGGTTCCGGAGTGCTATCGGTCCACGCCCTTCAACATGGCGGCCTCGCCCGAGGCCATGGCCGTCGAGACCGGGAGGCATAACGGCGTGCTGGCGGGTTCACCAATGCCATTTCCCACCACTACGATTGCGCAACGGTCGGCGTGGACTTCAATCCCGTCGCCATCGAGTTGGCGCAACGGACAGCTCGCGTACTCGTGGTTCCGGCGGTTTCTTAGTGACTTCGTCCGAGCGAGCGGACGCGCGTGATGCACTACTGATCATGTGGCCAATTGCATGAATTTCATTTCCTACGCCCAAAACGGCGAAGACGTCCTTCTGTGGCGGGCGCTCAAGCATGTCAAGAAGGGTTTCTATATTGATGTTGGCGCAAATGATCCAATAATTGACTCTGTCACGAAAGCGTTTTATGAGCACGGCTGGTCGGGTATCAATATCGAGCCGCTACCGGAATTCTATCATCGCTTTCACACCGAACGTCCACGCGATATCAATTTGTCGATCGC
>Ga0315273_10014970_pt1 | contig 10016 bp, 6 predicted proteins | sample YL17G02_0_MG_FD_205753 | JGI IMG/M metagenome (GOLD analysis project Ga0315273, IMG submission 205753) | Sediment microbial communities from Yellowstone Lake, YNP, Wyoming, USA - YL17G02_0 | ecosystem: Environmental > Aquatic > Freshwater > Lake > Sediment | place: USA: Wyoming | collected... | reverse complement strand
GGCCGCCGGTGGCGTCGGGGGCGCTCTCTCTGCGACGAATCGGTATGGAGCTGTAGCAGGCCTACTACTGTATGAGATCGCATTCCTGGCGGTCAGAGCCTACTCTATGGTAGTACCAATCGCCATACCACCCATACTAAGCCTGTTTAACCAGTATGGTGCATACTATGCAACCTCAGGTCTCATCTCCGGCTACGCTGCGCTGCTGGGTGCGAGTCTCGTATTGCGCTGCCTGGGACGGAACTCGGTGCTTCCCGCACAATCAGGGTCGAGTCCGTTTGCTCAACAGTCCGGAAGGTTCGGGATAGCAGTACTCTTGTTCCTGTGCCTTTTCGCGTACGATGCCTGGAGATACTTCCGAGAGATTGGAGAGGCGGCGAGGAGTCCCCGATCCGTTGTGATGGGCTATTGCCGCGCCATGGTATCCACCCCGAACGGTGATCTGAGCCGGATACGTCCCATGCTGACGGGCAGCCTTACGAATCGGATTGAGCGCGATCCGTCTACCAGATCAGCGCTCAACCCCGAAGGGGTCTTCCTATCTCCGGAGATAGTAGATCACATCACCAAAGACAGATTGCTGCCATCACCTGCTGAGGTGGATGTGCTCAACGGCACGGCCACTGTGGAGATCGTGGAGAGGGGTAAAGCCCTTTTGCGTTCGGACGGACTGAAACGGAGTCCCGCACCAATCCATATTGTCTTCGAGCTGAGCCGCTCGAAAGACAAGTGGCTCATCGCTCAACCGCCTCGACTCTGGCAAGAGTCCCTATGATACCCCCGGAAGTGCTGTCCGCCACAACAAGCAGTCTGTTGTACCTTCAATCTTCTATGCCGACACGCTGATCCTGCCGGGGAGGTCCTCGGTGATCTCGCCGATGACCGCCGCGATCGGGACGCCCGCCTCGATGAGCGCCAGGACGAGAGCGTCGGCCTTCTCGGGCGGGACGGCCATCAGCAGCCCGCCGGAGGTCTGCGGGTCGCAGAGGATGAGCTGGTCGATCTCGTCGATTCCCGGACCGAACGTCACATCAGCAGCCACGAACTCGCGGTTCCGATATGCTCCTCCCGGGATCATGTCCATCTCGGCCAGCGCGCGAACGTCCGGCAGAAGCGGGATCTTCGACAGATCGATCATCGCGCCCAGCTTGCTCGCGGTACACATCTCCCAGAGGTGACCGAGCAGCCCGAAGCCGGTGATGTCGGTGCAGGCGTCCACTCCGATCTCGGCCATGACGAGCGAGGCGTCGCGGTTGAGCGTCTTCATCAGTTCGATCGCCTGCCGGACCGTCGGCGCTGAGGCGACGCCCGGCTTGATCGCGCCGGTGATGATGCCGATCCCCAGCGGTTTGGTGAGAATGAGCTTGTCGCCCTTGACCGCGCCGGCGTTCAGGATGATCGAATCCGGATGAGTGAACCCGATGACGGCCATGCCGTACTTCGGCTCGGGGTCGTCGATGGTGTGTCCGCCGATGATGGTGACCTTTGCCTCGGATGCCTTGTCGGAGCCGCCCTTCAGGATCTCGTCGAGCACGTAGATCGGCAGCGTCTTCACCGGGAAGCCGACGATATTGAGCGCAATCGCGGGCTGAACGCCCATGGCATAGCAGTCGCTCATCGCGTTAGTTGCCGCGATCGCGCCGAAGTCGCGCGGGTCGTCTACGATAGGCGTAAAATAGTCTACCGTGAACGCGATGGCGAGATCGTCCCGGATCCTATAGACCGCGGCGTCATCGGCGGTGTTCATGCCGACGAGCACGTTCGGATCGACTATCGGCGGCAGATGGCGCAGAACCTGCGCCAGGTCCTTAGGACCGACTTTGCACGCTCACCCACCACCGTGGGTATATGCCGTCAGCCTGATCTTCTCAGCCACTTGCGTTCACCTCCCCTCGATGCTCGGAGTCTTATACCCTATTCCCCACCATTCGTCTAGTGTCCTTCGGTAACGTGCCAAGCCACAAACGGCAAGATTTCTTTATACATCATAGCGCATTTCGTCGTATAATCACTGTGGAAGCACCAATCCTGGGAGGGCACTGGCAATGAGATATGTCCTATTAGCTGCAGTCGTGGCCCTGGTTCTGATCGGAAATGTATCGTGTGCACCGGAAAGACAAGGTCCGACGGTCCAGGCCGTCGACAAGGTGGTACGGAACTGCGAATTGATAGACTCTACCGGCAAGGCGGTGAAGAGCGGCCTGCCGTACGCCATCGTGGAGGAGTTCCACGATGGCATCGCCCTGGTCAGGGTCGGAAGCTGGCAGGACGGGAAGGCCGGCTACGTGGACAAGACCGGCAAGCTCGTGATCCAGCCGGTGTACGAGGACGGCAGTTACTTCTCTGAGGGACTGGCGGCGGTTGCGAAGGACTACGACCACTGGGGCTTCGTCGACAAGACCGGCAAGATGGTCATCGGCGCGATATACGCCAAAGCCGGCTGGTTCTCCGAGGGGCTTGCGCCGGTCTGCGCGGAGAGTCACCCTGCCGAGAGATGGGGCTTCATCGACCACACCGGCAAGCTCGTCATTCGGCCTCAGTACGATGCGGTCGGTGAGTTCTCAGACGACCTCGCGCCGGTACTGGTCGGCAACAAGATCAGCGGCAAGTGGGGATACATCGACAAGACCGGCAAGCTCGTCATCCAGCCCCAGTTCCGGGAAGCCAAGTCGTTCTCGGACGGGCTCGCCTTCGTGTGCACGTCTACGCCGGACGATGAGTATTCCAAGTGGATCTGCATCGACAAGACCGGCAAGACAGCCTTCGAGTCTGCTGCCTTTGCCGAAGGGTTCGCCGATGGACTGGCGCTGGTATGGAGCGGCGTCGGAAGAGCTTTCATAGACAAGACCGGCAAAGAGATCATCTCGAATCCGCCGGGGAGCGAATACCTGCTGGAGCGCAACTTCTCCGGCGGCCTGGCAGTAGTCAGCGTCGGTCGGAGGTTCGGATACATCGACAAGACCGGCAAACTGGTGATCGGTCCGTTGACGGCGACCGCCGTCTCCGATCTCTCTGAGGGAGTGGCAGCCGTCGCCAGGATGAGCACCAAAGACGGCACGTATGGCTATATCGACAAGGCCGGCAAGCTGATCACGAAGACGCCGTACGATTGCGTCGGCGTTGCGTACGAGGGGCTCGCCCCGGTCCGGGTCGGAGACAGGGAGACCGGCAAGTGGGGCTTCGTCGACAAGGCCGACAAGATGGTAGTCGAGCCAAAGTATGATATGGTCGGCCGGCCGTCCGAGGGCCTGATCCCCGTGGGATTCGGCGACGAGCAGCAGGCCAAGTGGGGCTACATCGATCTCACCGGCAAGATGGTCATCGAGCCGCAGTTCCAGTGGCCGCGTGCTTTCTCCGAAGGTCTGGCTTCTGTACGTGTGCATGCCGGGACCGGATATATCGACAAGACCGGCAAGATGGTGATCGAGCCGCAGTTCATGTCCGGTGAAGCATTCTCCGAAGGTCTCGCCGCCGTGGACTGCAACTACAAAGTCGGCTTCATAAACGCGACGGGGAGCTTTATCGTCAGGCCCGCATACGATTGGGGACTTCACTTCTCCGACGGTCTCGCGACGGTAGGTATCGAGCAGAAGTCCGGCTTCATCGACCGCACCGGCAGCATCGTGATTCCCCTCCAGTCCCGGGGCGCGAGACCCTTCTCCGAGGGACTCTCCGCGGCCGGCGACGAGAAGGGCTGGGGCTTCATCGACAAGACCGGCAAGATGGTCGTTCAGCCAAAGTACACGGAAGTCGGCGACTTCTCGGAGGGCCTCGCCTGGGTCCGCATCGGCGGAATGCGCGAGGAAGGCGGCGGCCAGTGGGGCTATATCGACAAGACCGGCAAGATGGTGATCCCCGCGAAGTTCCGACTCGCCCGCGACTTCTTCGACGGGCTCGCGGCGGTATCTCTGACTGACATGCCGGACGAGAAGTGGGGCTACATAGACAGGACCGGCAAGTTCGTCATACAGCCGCAGTTCGACGGCGCCGGTGACTTCTCCGGCGGGATAGCCGGAGTCGGATGGAAGATAGGAGGTCCGTCAAGATGAGAGTCCGATGGATTGCGCTGTGCCTGCTGATGTGTATCTCGGCGGCGGCCTCGAGTCAGGCGAAGGACCCGAATCCGCTTTTCCCGATTATGAATGACGAGGTGCTCTGGGGTTACATCGACCGGACCGGCAAGGTGGTGATCGAGCCGAAATTCGACGGCGCCGACTACTTCTCAGAGGGCCTCGCCCCAATCAAGTCCGGATTCGGCGAGGCGACTAAGTACGGCTTCATCGACAAGACGGGCAAGATCGTCATCGAGCCCCGGTTTCGCGAGGTTCAGGGCTTCTCGGACGGCCTTGCCGCCGTGTCCGTCGTCGAGGAGAGATGGGGTTACATCGATGAGACCGGCAAATTCGTCATTCAGCCCAGGAAATGGTGGCCGGGGGATTTCCGTAATGGCCGTGCCAGGATGGTCGTCGACACTGACGCCTACTCCGCTGAACTGCTGTGCATCGACAAGACCGGCAACGTGATTGTCAGGGAACCGGTCCCCGGCGAGGGCAGCCAGAGCTTCGGCGCTATCAGTCCGACCGGCAAGCTGCGGATAGACAAGAAGGCGCTGCCGTGCCTCGACTTCCACGAAGGGCTGGCGGCAGTGCCAAACACTGATGAGTATGCCAGGATAGCATATGTGAATGAGCAGGGCAAGGTGGTCATCCCGCCCAAGTTCCGTTGTGCCCAGGACTTCTCCGAGGGCCTTGCGGCGGTGCAGCTCACGGATGAGTCCGGATTTGAAGCGCTCGGCTGGGGTTACATCGACAAGAATGCGAAGATGGTGATCGAGCTGGAATGCGATCAAGCCGAGAGCTTCTCAGACGGCCTGGCCCTGGTCCGCACTTACGGTGAGCAGGAGCAGGTCGATACTGTGGACGGTGACAGCTGGGCACGGAGCGAATACTACAAGTTCATTGACAAGACCGGCAAGACTGCAATCGACCTGAGCAAGTACCACTACGCCGAGAGCTTCCGCGACGGACTGGCGCGCGTGTGGATCGTCTCCCCCGAACTCGGCGGAGCGCCGAGCTACATCGACAAGACCGGCAAGTTCATCTGGAAGGCCGAGTGAGCCCTGTACAGGACCTGATTCCGATCTGTGTTCGCCACGCGGTTCCCCTTGGCGTTCTTGGCGTCTTGGCGGTTCATCCCCGCGCCTTCGGCTCGTAGATGCAATACGGTTCCGGAGCGAGGTAGTTGCCCGTGATGCCGTATGCCCTCGCCCGGCATCCCATGCAGACCCGCCGGTACTCGCATATCCCGCACTTGCCCTCCAGGTTATCCTCATCCCGCAGGTCCTGGAAAACCTTCGCGTTCTCCCAGATGCCCCTGAAGCTGTCCCGCCGAACGTTGCCCGCCGAAACCGGAAGATATCCGCAGGGGTATACCTCGCCCGAATGCGATACGAAGCAGACCGCCGAGCCCGCGAGGCATCCCTTCGTCATCGCCTCGAAGCCGTGGGTCTCGGGCGTGATGCGGATCCCCTCTTCCTTGGCACGTTGGCGCATGACCCGGAAGTAGTGCGGCGCGCAGGTCGCCTTCAGGGCGATGCCGGCGTCCTTCGAGCGGTCATAGAACCAGTTGAGCACGCGCTCGTATTCGTCCGGACGGATCATCTCCTCGTCGGCGATCTCCTTCCCGCACCCGGTCGGCACGAGCAGGAACATGTGGAGCGCAACCGCTCCCCGTTCCTTCGCAAGCTCCAGGATCGCCGGGATTTCGTCGATGTTGTGACGCGTGACGGTCGTGTTGATCTGGAAAGGGATGCCCTCCGCCTTGATGTGCTCGATGCCCCGCCAGGCGCAGTCGAACGCGCCCGGAAGACGCCGGAATGCGTCGTGCGACTCAGAGGCTGCTCCGTCGATGCTCACGCTGACTCGCTGGACCCCCGACTCGCGGATCTCCCGCGCAACCTCGGGAGTCACGAGGGTGCCGTTGGTGGCAAGGGCGACCTTCAGTCCGGCCTCGTCGGCATAGGAGGCGATCTCGAAGATATCCGGGCGCACGAGGGGCTCTCCGCCGCTCAGGACGAGCACCGGCTTGGCGACGGATGCGATCTGATCCACGAGCGTCTTCGACTCCTCGAGCGTGAGGTCGTCCGGCGGGCGCTCCTCGACCGGGCACGCGCGGCAGTGGACGCACTTCAGGTTGCACGCCGTGGTTGTCTCCCAGAACACCAGCCTCGGTATGAATTCATGATGCATGGTATAAGTCCTCGAGCCGATTATACCATTCCCACCGCGGAGAGTCCATCCGTGGCACAATGCGCGCCGGGTGGAATTTCCCGGTGATATTATCCGTAACCATGGGCTCTACCGGCAGGAAACGTCACGCCGAAGCCGAACACTCTCTTAGTCTCTCCGTAGGAAGCGCACCAATGCCGAAGCCCGGGTTCATACACCTTCACACGCACACTGAGTTCAGCCTTCTGGACGGGGCCTCGCGCATCCCCGATCTCGTCAAGCAGGCCGTCGAGATGGAAATGCCCGCGATGGCGATCACCGACCACGGCGTCATGTACGGCAACATCTCATTCTACGGCGAGATGAAGTCCGCGGGCGTGAAACCGATTCTGGGCTGCGAGGTCTATGTCGCGCCGAGAACCAGGCACGACAGGGACTCCCGGCTCGACAAGGAGCAGTACCACCTCGTGCTCCTCGCCCAGTCCGAGAAGGGCTACAAGAACCTCATCAAGCTGGTCAGCCTCGCCTACTCCGAGGGGCACTACTACAAGCCGCGTGTAGACAAGGAGCTTCTGGCCCAGTACCACGAGGACCTGATCGCGCTCACGGGATGCATCGGCGGCGAAGTGCCGTCGTGGATCCTCAAGAACGATCTCGCGCGGGCCGAGAGAGCACTCGCGGAATACGCCGAGATCTTCGGCAGGGACAGCATCTACGTCGAGCTTCAGAACCAGAGCCTTTCGGAGCAGCAGCAGGCCAATGAAGGGATGATCCACCTCGCAGAGAAGACCAAGCTGAAGCTCGTGGCGACCAACGATATCCACTACACATACCAGAAAGACTCGGAGGCGCACGACGTCCTCCTCTGCATACAGACCGGCCACACGCTGAACGACCCGAAGCGCCTGAAGTTCGGCTCGCAGGAGTTCTACATGAAGTCGCCGGAGGAGATGCGCGCGCTCTTCGGCCACATCCCCGGCGCGCTCGAGAACACCCTCGAGATCGCCGAGCGGTGCAACCTCCAGTTCGACTTCTCCAGCACCAGGCTACCCGATCCCGGCATCCCGGCCGGCGTCGATCCGAGCGATCATATGGAGTCCGAGGCGCGGAAAGGCCTCGCCGAGCGAATGCCCGACTCGATCCCCGAGTCCTACCATAAGCAGCTCGAGTATGAATGCGGCATCATCCGCCAATGTGGATTCGCGACATATATGATGATCTGCCGTGACTTCACCGATTTCGCGCGCAGGCAGGGGATCTACGTCGGCATCCGAGGCTCGGCTGCGGGAAGCCTGGTATGTTACGCGCTCGGTATCGTCGACGTCGACCCGATCGAGTACGGCCTCACTTTCGAGCGATTCCTCAACCCCGAGCGGATCGAGATGCCCGATGTAGACCTCGACATCCAGGACGACCGCCGGGACGAGCTGATCCAGTACGTCATCGGCAAGTACGGCTCCGACCGCGTCGGGCAGATCGCGACCTTCGGCAGCCTCAAGGCGCGCGCGGCGGTCCGTGACTGCGGGCGGGCGCTTGGCACGGACCCGGCGGAGGTCGATCGCCTCGCCAAGATGATCCCGACGATCCCGGTCGGCGTCACGATCGACCAGGCGCTGAGGAGCAATCCCGAGTTTCAGGATGCCTACAATCGCAGCCCGGACGCCAGGACACTCATCGATACCGCCCGGACCCTGGAGGGACTGAACCGCAACGTCGGCGTCCATGCGGCGGGCGTGCTGATCTCGGACAACCCGCTGACCGATCACGTGCCGGTCCAGTACGGCAACAAGGGCGAGGCGGTCGCTCAGCTTGCGAAGAAGGATATCGCCAAGATCGGGCTCGTGAAGATGGATTTCCTCGGCCTGGCGAACCTGACCATCCTCGCCGACGCTGTGAAGAAAGTCAAGGAGCACCAGGGCATCGACATCGACATCCTGAACATCCCGCTCGACGACAAGAAGACGTTCGAGATGCTCGGCAGGGGCGACACGAACGGCGTCTTCCAGTTGGAAAGCTCCGGCATGCGGCAGAACGTCATCGACCTCAAGCCGAATTCCGTCCGTGAACTCGCGGCGATCATCGCGCTGTACCGGCCCGGGCCGATGGCCTCGATCCCGAACTTCGTCCGAGGCAAGTTCGGGCAGGATCCGATCGACTACCTGCACCCGGACCTCGAGCCGATCCTCTCTGAGACCTACGGCGTCATCTCCTATCAGGATCAGGTGCTCTGGATCGCCCGCGCGATCGCCGGCTTCACGCTCGGGCAGGCGGACGTCCTGCGCAAGGCGATGTCCATCAAGGATCCCGTGATCATGGACGAGCAGCGCGTGAAGTTCCTGGAGGGCGCGAAGAACCGAGGCGTGGACGAGAAGGTCGCCTCCCAGATCTACGAGCAGATCGAGCCGTTCGCCGGATATGGGTTCAACAAGGCCCATGCCGTCTGCTATGCCTTCGTCGCCTACCGGACGGCCTACATGAAGTCGACCTATCCGGTCGAATACTACTCCGCGCTCCTGTCGGCCAACATGGACGACAAGGACAAGCTGGCGATGTACGTCGATGACTGCAAGCGGTTCGGGATCAAGATGCTCCCCCCGGACGTGAATTCCAGCGGCGTCGAGTTCGAGGTCTGCGAAGGGGCGCTCTGCTTCGGACTGGCCGCCGTCAAGGGAGTCGGTCGCGGGGCCATAGATGCAGTCCTGGAAGCGCGCAAAGAGGGCGGTCCGTTCAAGTCGCTCCACGAGTTCGCCCGCCGGGTCTGCGATACGATCGTCGGCCGGAGCGCGATCGAGAGCCTGATCAAGTGCGGCGCGTTCGACTCGATCAACAAGAACCGGGCGCAGCTTCTCTTCATCCTCGACGACGCGACGAGCATGGCGCTTCGTGCTCAGCGGGACAAGAAGGCGGGCCAGCACTCGCTCTTCACCCCCCCTAATCCCCCCCTTGCCAAGGGGGGGATTAGGGGGGGTGAGGAGTCCGAAGACTACCTCGAGCCGAAGACGCTCCCCCAGGTCGAACCGATGCCGCGCGACGAGCAGCTTGCCGTCGAGAAGGACCTCCTCGGGCTCTACTTCTCGGAGCATCCGCTCGAACAGTTCGCGGAGAAGTTCGCCACGTTCGTGACCGCCACCAGCGCGAAGATCAAGGAGATGGCCGACAAGCAGGACGTGATCGTCGCCGGCGTGATCTCCCGGATACGCAAGCATTTCACCAAGAAGAACAACGAGCCGATGGTTTTCCTCACCATCGAGGACCTCAGCGGCTCGATGGACGTCACGGCGTTCCCGTCGGTCTACCGGGACTACAAGGATGTGATCGCCCAGGATGCGGTCGTGGTGGTGCGAGGCAAGACGAACCACCGCGAGCGGCCCGGCTCCGACGGCGAGACGAGCTGCGAGATCGGGATCATCTGCGAGTCGATCCAGGTGCTGACGAATGGGAACGGGAACGGCAAGAACGGCAACGGCGTCGGGCCGAAATGCCTCACGATCCGGCTGACGAACTCCGACCGGGAGAAGCTGAAGCACCTCCGGGGCGTCTTCTCCAAGTACTCCGGCGAGAGCCCCGTGTACTTCGTCGTGGCATCGAGCGGTAAGACCACGAAAGTCTCGGCCCAGGCGAAGGTCGAGCCCTCCCCGAAGCTGATCTCCGAGATCGAGCAGGTCCTCGGCAAGTCCGTCGTCACCGTCGAGCAGGCCTAGCTCCTTTACGACCATCCCACATTCGGCTATACTGGCACGGGTGAATCCACGTGCCTGACCAGACGAACCGGAATGAACGCGAGCCTCA
>Ga0315273_10014968_pt1 | contig 10017 bp, 5 predicted proteins | sample YL17G02_0_MG_FD_205753 | JGI IMG/M metagenome (GOLD analysis project Ga0315273, IMG submission 205753) | Sediment microbial communities from Yellowstone Lake, YNP, Wyoming, USA - YL17G02_0 | ecosystem: Environmental > Aquatic > Freshwater > Lake > Sediment | place: USA: Wyoming | collected... | reverse complement strand
GTAGCGCAGCGGCACGCCGGCTTCCGCCGGGGCGAACTCCTCGGCGAAGAGGTCCTCACAGTCGGTGAACGCCAAGGTGATGCCCCAAGCCACGCGATCGTTATGGCCCACCAAGACGGGCGGCAAACCCGGCACCGACACCCCGCTCACGTGCATCCCGCCACCCTGCAGGTGCACCAGATACCAGAGCGACGGCATCGCGACAGGCAGATGCATGTCGTTGCATAGGTAGGGCGCCCCGGTGTCGGACTTCGCCCCCGCCGTCACCCAGGCGTTGCTGCCCAGGCCTTGTTCCAGAAAGCCCCGCGTCCCCTTCATGCCCAGATCGGGGTTGAGTCGACGGAACTCGATGCCGGCGGGCAACGTGACCGGATTGCCCTCCGGATAACACACCTCCAGCTCCCGCGCCCTTTCTGGACCGACAGCTTCAATGAGCTGAGCCCGCACTATCTCCCCATACCACGCGTGCGAGAGCTCCCAGATCATCACTCGGGAGAAGGCCATGGTGTGCTCGACCCGCCAGGGCTCGGGGCGGTGACGCAGCAGCACGAACTCCGCGGGCAACCGGCACGACGGGTGGCTTATCCACGCGTTGACCCCCGCCGTGTACGCCCGCAGGGCTTCGAGCTCGCCCGGTCCCGCTGCAGCAAGGTCGGCCTGCCCGATGCGATCGAACCCTACCGTGCGCGCCATGCGATCGGTGTCGAGAGTCACCTCGCCGAAGATCTCACTCAGTCGCCCCGTACCGATACGCCGGTGGAGCTCCATCTGCCACAAACGATCCTGGGCGTGCACAAAACCTAGTGCGAAGTAGAGGTCGGCGGTAACACCGGCATAGATGTGGGGCACGCCCCAGCGGTCACGAATGATCTCTACCTCGCCCGACACGCCTTTCAGCGCCAGGCGGCCTTCAACCATGGGGAGTCTGCGGCGGTCGTATGCCGTGAGCACTGTGCGGAGCGCCGCCCCCCCCAGGTCGAACGCCCATTGCTTTGGTTTCCGAGTAGGCATAGACACAGCATACAACAGCCGCCACCAGTCGCGCGACCAACCCCCGCGCGGTCGCACGGATGCCGTGGCGCACCCGTGCGTCAACGGCTTCCTCATGTAGACGGATTCACAATTGGAGGCGGGTTCTTGCGGTGAATGCCACAATAGACCCCGTCCTCCCGGGGGCCTATCATCAGACTGACCGCGAACACCCGCGGCCGCGCTGCCGCCGTCGCCCTCCACGTGGGCTTCCGCTTCATGCGTCGCCGCGAGGAAAGCGCACAGTCACAAAGCATCGGAGGCGGGATATGCAGGGCTACGTCGAGTCGTTGATGGCCCAGGTCAAGGCCAAGAACCCGGCCGAGCCGGAGTTCCATCAGGCGGTCCAAGAGGTACTGGACTCCCTCTCCGTAGTGCTCGAAAGACACCCGGAGTACCGGGCCGCCAAGATCCTCGAGCGCATGGTCGAGCCCGAACGGGTAATCATGTTTCGCGTGCCCTGGCTGGACGACCGCGGAGATGTCCAGATCAACCGCGGCTTCCGCGTGCAGATGAACAGTGCGATCGGTCCCTACAAAGGCGGTCTGCGTTTTCACCCCTCCGTCAACCTAGGCATCATGAAGTTCTTAGCCTTCGAACAGGTCTTCAAGAACTCGCTCACTACACTGCCCATGGGGGGCGCCAAAGGCGGCTCGGACTTCGACCCCAAAGGCAAGAGCGACAACGAGGTCATGCGCTTCTGCCAGAGCTTCATGGCGGAGTTGTTCCGCTATATCGGACCCAACACCGACGTGCCCGCGGGAGATATCGGCGTGGGCGCGCGCGAGATCGGATTCCTATTCGGTCAGTACAAGAGGCTGCGCAACGAGTTCTCCGGGGTCCTCACCGGAAAAGGCCTCAACTGGGGTGGGTCCCTCATCCGGCCGGAAGCCACAGGCTACGGCACCATCTACTTCGCGGCCCAGATGTCGGCCACCAAAGGCGAGGCCCTGGAAGGGAAGACGTGTCTGGTCTCCGGCTCGGGCAACGTGGCTCAGTACGCAGTCCAGAAGCTCATCGAGTTGGGTGCTAAGCCGGTCACGATGTCCGACTCGAGCGGCTTCATCTATGACGAAGAGGGCTTGGACGCCGGCAAACTCGCGTTCGTGATGGATCTCAAGAACGCGCGACGCGGGCGCATCAAGGAGTACACGGACAAGTACCCCGGGGCCACCTACGCGGCCGCCGACGCTGCCGCCGCGCACAATCCTTTGTGGGCTATCCCAGCGGACTGCGGCTTCCCCTGCGCCACGCAGAACGAGATCAACGGCGCCGATGCCGCCAACCTGCTCAAGGGCGGCGTGAAGCTGGTCGCAGAGGGCGCCAACATGCCCACCGCGCTCGATGGTGTCGCCCAGTTCATCGACGCCGGCATACTCTACGCTCCGGGCAAGGCGTCTAACGCCGGCGGCGTCGCCGTATCGGGCCTGGAGATGTCGCAGAACAGCATGCGCCTCGGCTGGCCGCGCGAAGAAGTCGACGGCCGTCTGCAGCACATCATGAAGAGCATCCATGAAGCGTGCGTGAACGCCGCCGACACCTACGGCACGCCCGGCAACTACGTCAATGGGGCCAACATCGCCGGATTCCTGAAGGTGGCCAACACCATGCTCGACCAGGGACTGGTGTAGTCGCCGACACCTGGGTCCTGCCTGGGTCGCGCCTGGAAGACCCCTGGCGACGGGCCGCTGCGCGCGGCCCGTCGCCATCCACGGCCGCGTACGACTCTGCCGAACCGCCACGCAGCCGGGCCGCCCGTGTCCTGCTATCCTACCCAGCGCATGCCCCATTTCGACGAACACCTGACCACCCTCAGCGGTCGTAGTCGCTTCCAGGACTTCGAAGTCCTCATGTCGGCCAGGGTGGAGAACATCATCCTGGTCTCGAGTCTCTACGACAAGTTCATCCTGCAAGAGGACGGCCAGCTCTCGGAGGTCATGCTGGGCGAGTTCCTGGACCTGCACCTGCATCACACCACCGGCATGGCCCACGTCTCCAGCGGCGCCGAAGCTCTCGAGCTGGCGGCCGGCAGCTCCCGTTACAACCTGATCATCACCGCCATCAACGTCGGCGACATGGACGCCTGCGACCTCGCTCGAGCGGTCAAGGAGCGCCGTCTGGACATCCCCGTAGTAGTGCTGGCGTACGATGCCAGCGAACTGGCCACGTTCATGGCGCATCACGACACGTCCGACATCGATCGCGTCTTCCTGTGGCAGGGCGATGCCCGCATGCTCTTGGCGATCGTGAAATACGTGGAAGACAAGCTGAATGTGACCCGCGACACCGAGGTGGCCGGCGTCCAGGTGATCCTGGTGGTCGAGGACAGCATCCGCTACTACTCCAGCTTCCTCCCCATGATATTCACCGAGGTGATCGAGCACTCGCAGCGACTCATTCCCGAGGGCATCAACCTGGCCCACAAGATCCTGCGCATGCGGGCGCGGCCAAAGATCCTGCTGTGCACCACGTTCGAGGAGGCGTGGGAGTACTTCATGACCTATCAGGAGGATGTGCTCGGCATCATCTCCGACATCGAGTTCCCCCACCATGGGGAGCTGGACCCCATGGCGGGCGTGGAATTCGCCCGCATGGTCAAGGCGGCCTGGCCGGACGTTCCTATCGTGCTGCAGTCGGGGCGACCTGAGAACGAGGCTCTGGCCCGCGAAGTCGACGCCCGCTTCCTGCTCAAAGGGTCACAGACGCTCCTCAACGACTTGCGGGACCTCATGGTCGAGCAGTTCGCCTTCGGCGACTTCATCTTCCGCGATCCCGAAGGCATCGAGATCTCGCGGGCGTGCGATCTGCGCACCCTCCAGGAAGCGCTCGAGACCCTGCCTATCGAGAGCCTCTTGTATCACGCCAGTCGCAACGACTTCTCCCGCTGGTTGAAGGCCCGCACCGAGTTCGCCCTGGCTCACCGTGTGCGCCCGCGCAAGCTGCCCCAGTTCCCCGATGCCGAGACCATGCGCCGTGACCTTATCGACACCATCGAGGACTATCGCAGGGAGCGCGGCCGCACCCTTGTGGCGGACTTCGATCGCGAGACGTTCGACACCACGAGCAGCTTCTCCCGTATCGGAAGCGGATCGCTGGGAGGCAAAGCGCGCGCGCTGGCCTTCGTGCGCCACCTGCTCAATACCTTCGAGATGTACACACACTTCCCCGGCATCCAGGTGACGGTGCCGCCATCGGTGGTCCTCGGCACCGACGTGTTCGACGAGTTCCTCGAGCGCAACGACCTGCAGGAATTCGCGATGCACTCCGATTCCGACGAAGCGACCTGCGAACGTTTCCTGGCCGCTCCCCTCGCTCCCGAGGTGCTGCGCGACCTGGCTTCGTTCCTGGATCTCATCCGCTATCCGCTGGCCGTCCGCTCGTCCAGCCTGCTCGAGGACTCCCAATACCACCCGATGGCGGGCGTGTACTCCACGTTCATGGTCCCGAACGACCATCCCGACCTGGCCGTGCGCCTGCACCAGCTGGAGACCACGATCAAGCGGGTCTTCGCCTCCACCTTCACCCAGCACGCCAAGCACTACTTAGACGCCACCCCGTACCGCTTGGAAGAAGAGAAGATGGCGGTGATCATCCAGAAGGTGGTCGGAACCACGCACGGGCCCCGCTTCTACCCCGACATCTCGGGTGTGGCGCGATCGTACAACTTCTATCCGTCGCCCCCGATGGAAGCCGACGACGGCATCGTCGCCGTCGCTCTAGGTCTTGGCCGCACTGTGGTGGAGGGAGAGCGCGCGCAGAACTTCTCTCCCCGCTACCCCCGTCACGTCCTGAGTACAGCGACCGTCGAGGACGTGCTGCAATCATCTCAGCGAGACTTCTGGGCGCTCGAGCTGGGAGACGTCGGCGAGGGCACCGATCCCCTGCCCTGGGAACGCCGGTTCGGTCTCGATGTGGCCGAGAAGGACGGCACGCTGTCGCTCGTGGCCTCGACGTACTCGCCCGAGAACGAGGCTCTCTACGACGGCATCTCTCGGCCCGGGGTACGCCTGGTGACGTTCGCCCCTATCCTCAAGTTCGACCTCTTCCCCCTGGCTGAGATCGTGGACATGCTCCTCGAGATAGGCAGCCGCGGCATGGGCGCCCCGGTGGAGATCGAGTTCGCGGTGGGCCTTTCCGGACCGGCAGGAGCACCGAAGGAGTTCGGCTTCCTGCAGATGCGACCCATGAGCCTGTCCCGGGAATTCGTAGAGTTCGACCTGGCCGACATCCCCGCCGACACACTCCTGGGCAGCAGCGAGAGCATCCTCGGGAACGGAGAGGTGGACGACATCCACGACATCGTCGTCGTCGACCCCGAGCGTTTTGATCGAGCCCGTAGCCGGGAGGTAGCCCGCGAGGTGGCTCAGTTCAACGCCGAACTCTCCCGCCAGGCGAGACCGTATGTGCTGATCGGCGTGGGCCGTTGGGGATCGGCCGATCCTTGGCTTGGCATCCCGGTCACGTGGGACCAGATCGCCGGGGCCCGTGTGATCATCGAGTCGGAGTTCAGAGACATCAAGGTGGCCCCCAGCCAGGGGAGCCACTTCTTCCAGAACCTGACGTCGTTCGGAGTGGGCTACTTCACCGTGTCGCCGGACGCCGGAGGTGGTTTCGTCGACTGGGCCTGGTTGGCCCGACAGCCGGCCGTCTCGGAGGGGCAGTTCACACGCCATCTGACCTTCGCCGAACCGGCGGTCGTGAAGATGGACGGGAAGACCCGTCAGGGGATCATAATCAAGCCGAGCACCGAAGACCCACAGCTCTAGGGAGGTCGTAGGCGTAGAGTCACGCAGGCTCGGGAAAGACAGATACATGGCCACCGGCAACCGGTAGGCACATGCAACCAGCCGGAACGGCCTGACCGTGTGTTCCATGCACCGTGTGGCCTCCGGATGACCGAAAGGAGCCCGGCACATGACCGAGCATGTTCACGTGAAGCTCTACGCACTCAGCACGTGCGGTCACTGCAGGAACACGAAGCGTTTTCTCGACGAGTTGAACGTCGAGTACGAGGCGACCGAAGTCGATCTCACGTCAGGTGATGAGCGCAAGGCCCTGATAGAAGAGATCAAGCAGATCAATCCCGGCCTCACCTTCCCCACCCTGGTCATCGGCGAGAAGGTGATCGTCGGCTTCAAGGAGCAGGATATCAAGGAGGCACTGGAGAAGTGAGCGACGAACCGGCGGGATCCCCTCCTGAAGGGTCGGGGGCGAGCGACCCGGTAGGTAACCTCTACAAGAGACTGAAGCCGGTCAACGAGAAGAGAGGCTACTTTTTCAACCGCGACCTGGACATGGTCTTCGAACTGCTGGCCGGGTTGCTGCTGAACAAAGAACGGTACGGCTACATGTGCTGTCCGTGCCGGCTGGCATCCGGCGACCGGGAGCAGGATCGCGATGTGATCTGCCCCTGTGACTACCGCGCTCCCGATGTGCAGGAGTACGGTGCCTGCTACTGCGCACTGTACGTGTCGCAGGCCTGGAATGACGACACCATGCCGCACCAGACCGTTCCCGAGCGCAGGCCTCCCGAGCGTCAGGCCTGGTAGCCGGTCGGCGAGGTCCGCTGCAGCGCGACCAAGAAAGCGGGCTACGCGCCCGTCTTCATCTCCTCGTAGGCCCAGTCCAGCCAGGGGAAGGCCGCTTCCAGGTCGGCGGTCTCGACTGTGGCTCCACCCCATAGCCGCAGCCCGGGAGGGGCGTCGCGATAGGAGCCCACGTCGAACGCCGCACCCTCACCGTCGAGAAGCGAGACTATCTTCTTGAACTTGGCGGCCTGCTCCTCGGCCGGCAGTGCGGTGAACCAGGGATCCACCACCTTGAGGCAGATCGAGGTGCAGGACCGCGTGTCCGGCTCAACGGCAAGGAACTCCACCCAGGGCGTCCGGGAGACCCACGCGGCGACCGCGGCCAGGTTGGCCTCGCTGCGCGCGATCAAACCCGCAATGCCCCCGAGACTCTCGGCCCACCTCAAACCGTCCAAAGCGTCTTCGACGCAGAGCATCGAAGGCGTGTTGATAGTGTCGCCCTCGAAGATGGCCGCGTTGAGCTTGCCACCCTTGGTCATGCGGAAGATCTTGGGCATCGGCCATGGCGGGGCATACGTCTCGAGGCGTTCGACCGCCCGGGGACTCAGGATCAGCACCCCGTGGGCCGCTTCCCCGCCCAGCACTTTCTGCCACGAATACGTGACCACATCGAGCTTGTTCCAGGGCATGTCCATCGCGAACACGGCTGAGGTGGCGTCGCAGATCGTGAGGCCTTCGCGGTCATCGGGGATCCAATCCGCGTTCGGGAGGCGCACACCCGAGGTGGTGCCGTTCCAGGTGAAGACTACATCGTGGCCGAAGTCCACCTGGGAGAGGTCCGGCAGGCGGCCATACTCACCTTTCAAAGTGCGGGCGTCGGGCAGCTTGAGCTGCTTGACTATGTCGGTCACCCAGCCTTCGCCGAAGCTCTCCCAGGCGAGAGCGTCCACTCTCCGGGGGCCCAACAGCGACCACAGTGCCATCTCGACCGCACCGGTGTCGGACGCCGGCACGATGCCCAGCAGGTATCTCTCGGGAAGACCCAGCACCGCCTTCGAGCGATCGATGACCTCCCTGAGCCGGGCCTTGCCCACCTTGGCTCGGTGAGATCGGCCCACAAGCGCACCATCCAGAGCGGCGGCGCTCCATCCCGGCCTCTTGGAGCACGGACCGGATGAGAAGTTCGGGTTGACCGGACGGACAGTCGGCTTCATACGTCCTCCCATCGCTGAATGAGCCACATCGCGAGCGGTTCCACCCTGGAAGACTGGACAGAACGCAAAACTAGAGCCCACGCCTGCACCGCAGCTTACTGCGCAGCGGCGTTGTGCGTCAACTGCGTCGCGGGTCTTCCATAGGACGGATAGACCAGCACGCGTGCACGCGAGGGTTGCGCATGAAATCGGGGGGGATAGTGCGCCGAGTGATGTCCTCGATACTGAGTCCCGAAAGCTCCGTGTCGTCCAATCGAAACCGCCGGGCGTTGGTGGAGAAGACAACCACGCCCCCGGGAGCGAGTCTCCGAACGGCATCCTTGATCAGGGGTGCGTGGTCCAGCTGCACGTCGAACAAGAGCCCACCCCCTCGGCGGGAGTTCGAGAACGTGGGTGGGTCGAGGAACACCACATCGTAGAGGTCGCGATCGGACCGGAGCCACCGGACCGCGTCGGCCTGCACGAGGCGATGCTGGCCGCTTCCCGTGTCCACCCCTGATCCGGAGAGGCCGGATACGGCGATGTGGTTCAGCTCAAGGTTGCGCCGCGCCCAGGCCAGATACGTGGGCGACAGGTCGACCGTGGTCGTGGCGGAGGCCCCTGCTCTCGCCGCTCGCACCGTTGCGGTTCCCGTATACCCGAAGAGATTGAGGAAGCGGCGGCCGCGGGCGAGCTCCACGATATGATCCCGGGTGAGGCGTTGGTCGAGGAACAGTCCCGTGTCCAGATAGTCGGTGAAGTTCACGAGGAAGCGACAGCCGGCCTCGCCGACTTCGTGGCACCGGCCGGTGGAGCCCTGCCGCCCATACTGCGCAGCGCCCCGCTGACGGCGGCGAACCTTGAGGAAGACGTCATCCGGTGACACGCCTACCACGTCCGGGATAACGGTCAACGCCGCGTTCAGTCGTTCGCGCGCTTTGCCCGCGTCGATAGTCGCGGGAGCCTCGTACTCCTGCACGTGCACCCAGTGCTCGTAGAGGTCCACGGCAAGGTTGTACTCCGGCAGGTCCGCGTCGTAAAGGCGGTAGCAGGTCACTCCTTCCCTGCGTGCCCATTTAGCCAGGTGGCGCATGTTCTTGCGTAGCCGGTCGGCGAACATGCCGGCGCGATCCTCAGGGCGCGGACCGCTGCCCGCAACAGAGGGCGCGGAGGCGCGCGGGCTGCTCACGGTTTTGACGGGCGCGTCGGAGAAGGGCGGCCCGCCCCCGACGTCGACGGGCGCGTCGCCCGGCCGCGTCGGCGGACGCCCTGTCTCTCCGAGCACGAATGTGTACAGCTTGACCGGGAGGGCCCCGTTGTACAGAGAATACATCCGCCGCGCGCGCAACCCCGTGGCCCAAGACAGCTCAGGGTCTCCCGTGAGCAGCCCCAGTCGCCAGCCGGAAAACTCCTCGCTCAGCCGAGAACCCAAGGTGCGATAGAGACCTCGCAGGGCGACCGCTTCGCCAAGACGCGTGCCGTAGGGCGGGTTCGCGACCACCAGCCCCGGGCATGATGACGGCAACTCGTCGGCGAAGCGCGGCGGCACCAGCGCGGTCACATCGCGACGCACAAGATCGACTACCTCTGCAAGACCGGCTCGGCCGGCGCTCTCAGCCGCAAGACGCAACGCCCGTCCGTCGACGTCGTACCCGGTCACCGGTCTCAGGCCGGGACGACCGGCCGCGCGTCTCTCCTCCGCATGATCATGCTCAGCCGCCCACGCGGCTCGGTCGTGCCCCTTCCACCCCAGAAAGCCGAAATACCCACGCAGAAGACCGGGGGCCACGTCGCCCGCCATCAACGCTCCTTCTAGGAGCAACGTGCCCGAGCCGCACATCGGGTCGAGTAGAGCGCCACCGGCGGTGGCGATGTCGGGCCAGCCCGACCGCAGCAGCACCGCGGCGGCTAAATTCTCCTTCATAGGTGCCTCGGCCTGCTCGCCCTCCCGGCGATAGGCGCGCCGGTGCAGGCTCTCCCCGGAGAGGTCTACGCTCAGCGTTGCTTCCTCGCGGTCGAGAAGCACATTGAGCCGCAACGAGGGACGGTGCACGTCCACCGAAGGGCGCACGCCGAGCCGTTCCCGGAACTGGTCGACCACGGCGTCCTTGACCCGCAGCGCCGCGTAGTGCGTGTGCACGCTCGAGGAACCCCGAGTGGCGACATCCACGGCCAGCGTACCCTCGGGGTCGAGGTGGTCCCCCCAGGGGACCGACCGAACGCCTTCGTAGAGTTCATCGGGATCGGCGGCAGGGAAACGGACGAGC
>Ga0315273_10014966_pt1 | contig 10017 bp, 25 predicted proteins | sample YL17G02_0_MG_FD_205753 | JGI IMG/M metagenome (GOLD analysis project Ga0315273, IMG submission 205753) | Sediment microbial communities from Yellowstone Lake, YNP, Wyoming, USA - YL17G02_0 | ecosystem: Environmental > Aquatic > Freshwater > Lake > Sediment | place: USA: Wyoming | collected... | reverse complement strand
CTGGATTCAGTGCCAGGGGAAGCGAAGCGCGAACGTGCTAGACTCACCAAGCAGATTGCTGAGGCGAAGAAAGAGAAGAAATCATGATAGGAAAGGAAGTATACGAAGCAGAAGCGAACCGCAGAAGCGGAGATCACACTGCGACCTATGAATGTCATATCACCATCAGTCCTGGTTGTGCGAATTTGGTACAGGAAATAGTGAAGATCAAGAAACTCGTTGAAAGTACCATACAGTGGAAATTTTCCATGATCGAAGGGGACCCCGATCTTGGATTGGGAATGCGTTGTTATGCCACAAAATGGTTCAAGACTCTTGAGGGAGCAGACAATGGGATTCATAAAGCAGCATTGGATTTGATGCTGAATGGACTCACACTTGAGCGGAAGAAGATTGAAAAGGTAGTCCACGATTGGCGAGTTGTGCAAGGAGTATTCAAGGAGGTCGTATGAAACTCTTGATTCTCAAAGGAAAGCACGGTGAGCGACATTTTGCCTACAACACCGATGCTGAATTGCATCTCATTGCTCGATTCATTGTGGCAGAGCGAATTGAAGAGGATTGCTACGCGGACGAACAGAACAAAAGAATCCTGGGCAACCTGAATCAGGTGACGTTGCATGATGATGGGGTCGCAGCCTTGCGTGTGTTGGAAGCCCGTAGCCGTTGGGAATATGAAGGCTACGATATTGTTGAAACAGAACTGGTTGAAGGAGTGTCGGTATGAAACCTTACCTACATGGACAAGTTAGTGTCAGAAAATTTGGAGGCACCATTGCAGACTATCAAGAAATTCATGACTTCTTTGATTCCTCCAAAGCCCATGTACCGGATATGCGTCATCGCGCCATTCTCCATTCATCATTCGGCATTTATTTGGCAGAGCGCGTATTCGGCACCACCCTCACCAATTCAGATGGTAAGGTTGTCCAGGTCCGAGATATCGGCGAACAACACGTCCTTGATGATATGGGGAGAATCCCCACGGTACAGGATTACTTAGAGGGAATGCCCATGTATTCATGGCTCGGTGGTCCGAAGATCACCAAGCGAACAATCAGGATGGTGGACTAATCATGGCAAAAACAACAGTTTATATATTGAGTAGGATTGGGTGGGAGTATAATGATGAAGTGTATTTCCGTCCTGAATCTGAAGGCGGAACCCCTATCGCGGCATATGGCACAAAAGAGCGAGCACAAGCAGAATGTGATAAGCGCAATGCACCCTTGCTCAAAGGGCAGTCTGATGGTTATATGCGCGATGCAAGAAATGGCGAAGAGGGAAACGAGTATGGTTGTGTGCCTATCACTGAAGATTATGAAGTTGTGCCTGTAACATTGGAGGATTAGATCATGACACAGAAACAAGAACCCACGATTCACGCCGCATTCATTCCATTTGTTGAAGCGAAAGCTGCCTTAGACGCGAAGATCAAGCATGAAGGGGAAACCGCAGTCAAGGTATTCTTCAAAGATTACTTTGACACACACCCTGAAATTTATGGGATACGATGGGACCAATTTGTGCCATACTTCAATGATGGTGACGCATGCACATTTGGGTTGGGTGGTGTCACATCCTATAAAACCAAAAAAGCCTTTGATGTTGGTACGTCTGCGTATGACGATGATAATGAAGATATTCAGGATTGCTACAATGAAGAACCACATACCTCATTGCAATACATTGAGGACATTCTTGAAGTAGTTTTTGGCGAACACGCCAAGGTTGCTGTGACCCGAACCAGCATTGAATCCGAGGAGTACACCGATCATGACTAATACAAACAAAATGTTACTGGTGGCTGGAATAATGCTCGCACTTATTATTGGGGCGACCTATGCCCTGGCTGATGACACGATCAGAGAGTGCCAACAGGCTGATGGCTCAATCATGTATACCAACAAACCCAAAATGGGATGCACAGAATTGATTCTTCCTGAACTGGCTGTCATTGCCCATAACAAAGACTATGCAGCAATACCCGCTGCGCCAATTACTTCTGTGCTACGAGAAGTGCCAGCGATTCATGACTCTACATTGCGCAGCACAGATTTCAGAATAGCAGATTCCAATGAACTGACCTCAGTGTGTAAATTGTATCATCAGTGGATTGCCTTGCAATTGCGGACGCATGGAGGATTTGAACATAATCGTGTGGAGGACACACAGCAACGATTTGGCTATACCACAATTTTTGGATCAGGGTATCCACCAGCAGGATGCTAACATGGGATTATTTCAATTTGGAGATTTTCTCCTAGCATCGGGGAAGAAAAGCAACTTCAAGATCGAGTGTGATGCACTGACTCAAGAAGATTGGGAAGCAGTCGCCGCGATCATCGCACCCAAGTTGCCTAAGTTTGGGATTGTGATTGGAGTACCTCGCGGGGGATTGATGTTCGCAGAAGCACTGCGGAAGTATCAAGACAAATGGTGCTCTACTTTTCTTTATGTTGATGATGTATGGACCACAGGAAATAGTATGCTTCGCATTGTGAACCAACGCGCACCGTGGAGTGGAGTAGTCCTCTTTGCTCGCGGACCTGTGCCTGACCATGTTCACGCTCTCTTCCAACTCAATGAGGATTTACAATGAAACCTACTGAGACAGAGATTCTTCTACTGCTCAAGAATCTGGTTCATGAATGCCAAGAGCATAATAGTGAATACCACCACATGACCTCAGCACGATTGATGAACGAGGCTCTCAACACCATTGAAAACATGGAAAAAGATAACTGTTGACACCATGACCCTAATGTGGTAGACTTATAGCATATCGTTTCTGAATGGAGCCTGCATGATTATCAGCAATTTGCCACATACCTCGTTTCGGTTCCCAGTGGGGGAAATGCAACTCACTATCCCCGATCATCTGTCTGTGCGTGTCGATGCACAATTCGTCTTTGAAAAGAACGAGGACATTTTTGAGTTGCAACTGTTCTGTGATGCCGCAAAACGTCAAGGGCATACCCTTGATCGTCTACATATCAATTATGTTCCCTTCTCTCGCCAAGACCGATGTAATAATCCTGGTGAAGCCTTCAGTCTCAAAGTATTCTGTGATTGTATCAATAGCCTTGGATTTGCCACGGTGTTTATCCAAGACCCCCACTCTGATGTGACCCCTGCCTTGCTCAACAATTGTGTGGTGACTCCCCAATGGGATTTGCTCGCTATTCCTGTACTACAAGGCACTGGGACTGCCCATTTTTATTTGGTCGCTCCTGATGCTGGCGCACTCAAGAAAACACACAAACTTGCACAGCAATTCAATACCCCACGATTCAGGGGTGTCATTGAAACCAGTAAGCAACGCGATACCAAAACTGGTGCAATCACTGGAACCGTGGTGCATGCCTCTGGATTGATTAGTACGTATACCGTTGGGGATAAAGACGTGCCGATGGTCTATGTCATGGTGGATGACATTTGTGATGGAGGACGCACGTTCACTGAGTTGGCGAAAGAATTGCGAGCGATGGGTGCGTGTGTGGTTCATCTCTATGTGTCACACGGATTCTTTACGAAGGGTAAGCAAGTGTTTGATGGTATCATTGACAATGTGTACGCGGTGAATGACTATTCACAGAGGTTTATATCATGACAAAATCAGGTTCGATCATTCATGCCAGTGACTTTTACAAGGTGTCCCATCCTCCGCAGTATCCAATAGGAACCACGGAAGTCTATTCCAACATCACAGCCAGAGGATCACGCATTGCGGAGATTGACAAGATCGTGGTATTTGGTTTGCAGTATTTTGTGCAAGCCTACTTGATTCATCGGTTCAATACTGAATTTTTCCAGGCTGATAAGGCGGAAGTCTTGAGAAAATATCAACGCCGCATGGATACCGCATTGGGACCCAATGCCGTGACGACCGCACGATGGGGGCAGTTGCATGACCTGGGGTATTTGCCGTTGGTTATCAAAGCCCTGCCTGAAGGCTCGCGTGTCACTATGCGTGTGCCATTCCTCACGATCAAGAATACGCACCCCGATTTTTTCTGGTTGACCAATTGGGTTGAATCGTTGATGTCCAATGTGATTTGGCATCCCATCACGGTGGCTACGATTGCCCACAGTTATCGGCAATTGTTGGATGAGTATGCCCATGCAACCTCAGATATGCCTGAGTTTGTGCAGTGGCAGGGGCATGATTTTTCCTATCGTGGGCTGGATGAATCCGCGCCGATTTGTGGGGCCGGGCATTTGTTGAGTTTCACCGGCACGGATACCATTCCCGCTATTGATCTCTTGGAAGATTATTATGGGGCGCATGCGGAGACCGAGTTGATTGGTGGGAGTATTCCTGCGACGGAGCATAGCGTGATGTGCATGGGTGGGGAACATGGGGAACTGGAAACCTTCCGACGATTGATTACCGAAGTCTATCCCTCTGGACCGGTGAGTATTGTCTCGGATACCTGGGACTATTGGCATACGTTGACGGAGACGCTGGTGATTCTGAAAGATCGCATTCTCGCACGCGACGGAAAAGTGGTGATTCGCCCTGACTCAGGTGATCCGGTGAAAATTGTGGTGGGTGATCCTGATGCACGATGGGATAGCCCTGAAGCACGCGGCACCATTCAAGTGCTGTGGGATATTTTCGGAGGGACCGTCAACTCCAAAGGCTACAAACAACTGGACCCGCATATCGGCGCCATCTATGGGGATAGTATCACATATGATCGTGCCCATGAGATTCTCAAGGGGTTACGCGCCAAGGGATTTGCCAGCACGAACATTGTGTTTGGGATTGGCAGTTACACCTATCAAATGGTGACCCGCGATACGTTTGGCATGGCGATGAAAGCCACCGCCGGTGTCGTGCGTGGTGAGCGCGTGGTGATTTCCAAGAATCCAAAAACAGATAATGGACTCAAGAAATCTGCGCTTGGATTGCTCAGAGTGGATGCGGTGGATGGAGCCTTCGTCTTGACAGAACATGTCTCTGAAGCCCAGGAACATGCAGGGTCCTTAGAGGTAATTTTCACGGACAGCACGACCCCGCTCCGTCAACAGAGTTTGCAGGAGATTCGGGAAAGACTGGTGCGATCATGAAAATTATGACTTGGCGAAATTGGCTTGGTCTCTGTCTGCTCGTGGGACCCCTGTTAGGGTTATTGGTCTGGTCAGGATGGATGGTGATGGGCTGGCGTTTCCTGGTGGGCACGCTGATTGGGGGTGTGTGGCTGTCTCTAGGGGTCTGGCTCGCCACCTGGGTACCACATCATGACTGATCCACGACAACTCCGAATCGTCTATGCCCTGGTGATTGTGGCTGTGCTCCTTGCGCTCTATTTTTATGGGGTGCCACGATGACCCCCTTATTGCCCTGGATATTAGTGTTGGTGATTGACCATTCATTTACCGTGCAGACCCAGTTGCGTTTTGCCACGGAAGCCTCGTGTATTGCATATGGAGAATCGTTGAGCCTGCATATTTTGACCGACCTACAATTGACCTCGCATACCGTGGACCCAACCTGTGTGCCACATGCGTAACCCCCCTCTTCAGTATATTTTCACGACCCATCCCTTCACGATACTGGGGGTGTATGGAAAATTTGGGTCACAGGAACCGAAGGTTGAGACACGCGAAGAATTTCGGGATATGTCTGAGGAACCACCATGCGTAACGTGATACAATATCTTTTGAATCCCTGTGGAGACCGATCCTGTTGGTTTTGTAAGGGATTGCGGTATTATTACCTGGCTCAAGGTGTGGTGCTATGGGAACACGTTCGCTGAGTCTGCCGGTCTACTGGATTATGTAACCATTGGATACACGTTCAGAGACCCTGAAATCCTGACCTCTGCCGGAATACTCTGAGACAGACTAAATACTGGAAGAAATTCTGAACCCTGTAGACTCCTCAAAAACGGGGAGTCCCTTGTTGAGACCTTGGAGGACCCGAACCTATGATAACCCCGATGACTGAGGCAATGATGCGAATGATGTTAGGCTGCTTGCTCTACAGGCTTGGCGGCCAGCAAACCTTCACGGGCGCAGAGATACACGAAATTTGTGAAAGCATTCAAGGGGTTCAGTGGCATGTTGATGAGGATGATAACCTCACAGTGATTGCCAGGACCCCTGAAGCCGTGCAAGGTCTTGAAGCCACTCAAAGAGTCTTGCACTTATGAGACCCAGTGAGTCTGACTATCAAACGTGGTTCAGTGAGGCGCAAGGTCTCTGCGGTCTGACAGCAACCTTCAATGATCGCCAGTATTTTCAAGACCTTAGAGAAGCCGCCAAGGACTCTCAGATGGTCGCCTATTATGAGCACCTGTTGAGACGCTATGACTAAGGTGATGAATGGTCTAAAATGTTTCATTGCGGCGGATTGGCGAGCGCATAAAGTCCGTGTCTGCGCGGAAGTGACGGGCATGATGCTGAGTCTCTTGGTGGCGATGGTGATAGCCTTCACGACCCCGAACCCTCCGTTACTCCTGTGTTATATCCTGTGGGAGATTGCGAGTATGCTCTTGGTCTCTGCGGCGGTGTCCAGGCGGTCGCTTGGCTTGACGGTGTTATATGCAGGATTTTTGGTGATAGACTGTATTGGATTGATTCGCACGGTGCTCGCATGATACCGTTCGCCCTGCTCTGCATCGCATGGAAACAATTATGACCCACGTAACAGGTCTCTGCCTTGAATGCCAACGTGATCCCTGCCAATGTCGAGCCTGTGGGCATTTTGACAGTTTTGAACAATGTGACTGGAAGGCGGGGTGTCTGCGGACGATTCGACGGTGTGCGAAATGCGGCGAACCCTTTACGCCCTCCGACTATAGGATATCATGAAGGCTGAGGAGACGATTGCGAAACTGTCACGGTTGACGGTGGCGCGGGGGGCGACTCCTGCTGAAGCGCAGCGTGCGCAAGAGAAGATACACGACATTCGCCAGCGGGTTCAGCGTGAACGTCTTGCCGCCCTTGCGGTGTTGCAACGCGCACCACGGTATGTGGAAGGGTGGCCGGGTGAGACCTATTGCCAGCATCGTCACTGGATCATGGAGCCGCGAACGGGTATGAGTTATTGCCAGGACTGTCGCAAACAATTTATTCAGGAAGTCAAGGTTGATAATCCTGATTGCCAGCATCCTGAACACGCGAGAATCGCTGTGCTTGGACGATGGTATTGCAAACTGTGCGGGGATCACATCTAAAACAACCCCCAGGAAGCCCTCTAGATTGCCCCAGGATCAACGATCTCCCCCAATCCCATACAAACCCACACCCGTACAAAGCCTCAACGATTTCAAGACCGTGCAAAAGCCTCTCAAAACCCTGTAAGATCGCGCACTTAGCGTTTCTGTTCGCTTTTGGACATTAAAATTCTCTAATGTTCGTGAAAAGCCTTGACATTTTCGGTGGCTATGGTAGACTTATAGTGTAGGGAATGAAGAGGAGACCATATGCCGTATCTGCCGAATGGGACGTTTGCTGAATCACAGGATGAATACATCGCTCGCCTTGAACGCGAGAATGCGGAAGCCCGCCGAGAGATTGTGGACTTGCAAGACAGCTTGCATCAGGCACTTGAGGAAGCGCGTTGGTTTGAAAACTTGAATTCAGGGGAGAACTAAGATGACACTCAGTAAAAAGATGATTGCAGTGGATGACGCGGTGCGATACGGGTTCAAACAGTATTTTCGCCAGGGTGAAGTATTCCTTGGCAGCACGGGAATGGCGGATCGGATTATTGGGGCGAGTGAAGAGGCGAGACGCACGAACGCCTGGTTGGTCGCCGAGCGTATGTGCTATGCCAAGATTACTGAGCATACCTTTCGGACAGACCGAGCGGGGCGGATCACTGAAATTGACGGGAGAATCTAACATGAATTCAGCGAAATTGAAAAAGATGAACAAGGTGGTGCGGGAAGTCGGACTGGTCGAAGCGTTGGACTCCGAGACCAAGGTGTTGATGGCGGGATTACGCGAAGCTCTCGCGGTGATTCAGAAGTTGAATACCAAGATCGCCACTCTTGAGAGTGATGTCAAGTTTTTAGAGGGTGAGTATAAGTCCGCGCAGTATTTGCTCGCGGAGAATCGCAAAGCAAACCGTGCGAGAATCCGCGCAAGCCAGCATAAGGACTAGACGATCATGGTTGAAATCACAGTCACGCAGCGACAATTGGAACCCGGCGATCAAATCAGCATCGGTATGGGTGGCTATAGCACCGCGACGGTCACGAAAATTGAGGATGGGATCATCCACTTAGTCAGACCGTATGTGCACATTGATTCGCAAACGGGCATTGACTACATCGGGGTTGAGCACTGGACGATGTTTCAGGATTCTGACCGCACGATCACCAAGTTTGAGGTATAAGGCTATGTTACACAAAGAGAACATGTTCAAGACCGCCTACTCACCCTTTCACAAAAACTTTGTGGAACTGGTCGGCGCCCACCAGGATGATCGGGGGGAATGGATTTTCGTCGGCAAGGTCACAGACTCCGAAGATGGTCGGGTCTATGACCGTTGGCTATTTCGCACGCACGAACTGGAACGCTTTGTGTTATGAACCGCGATAAGTGTAAGCAAAATCAGGATGAATGGGGGCATTGCAACGTCTGCGAGGGTCGTATCCATCGTCATGATTGCACGTCTCGCAAGAAAAAGGGTCTGGATTGCCTAGGCAACCATACACCGGAGGCATTAGAGGCGGCTGGCTATGGTCCAGCGGAGGAACATCGGAGATTTCAGAGCAACATCAAGGGTTTATGAGGACTTGACAGGCTATGAAGGCTGTGGTAGACTTAGAGAGTAGGGTTTTCTCACAAGGAGCAATGGACATGTTGAGTTATTTTGACAAAGAAGTGAATTTCAATCGGATTTTCGGGAACAATGGCTTGTCGCTGCCGAACAAGGCGAACGCGCAGCAATGGATTGACAAGATTGAGCATGCCTTGTCGCCGGAGAACTTGACGTGCGATGGTGAACTGTCACGGTCACAAGTGGTGGTCAAGAAACGCGAATTGGATCGTGCCTTGGCGGAAGTCACAGCCCTGCAAGGCATACGACTTCAACTCCAAACGGAGATCAACGCGAGATATACGCTCGCCTTCAACGCCGTGCGATCTTCACAGAAGCGCGAACGGACGCAACTGCGAGCGGGAAAACTCAGTGAAGCGATTCAGCAAGGGTTTCGTGTGGGAACCAAGGTCGTTCTCAGCAATGGCTTGAAGGGCACCATCACGAAAATCAATCGGACTCGCGTAAAAGTCCTCTCAGAGACTCGCGGGACCTGGAATGTGCCGCCGAGTTGTATGAAACTCGCCTAAAAGCCCTGTAATATCGCGGGTTTACAGGGACTTGACATTTCCTGTAGACCTGCTATACTTATAGTGTAGGGATTGAACAGTTTCAAGGGGGGTTTCAGATGAATCAGTTTACAGCCACGCAGTGTTACAGCATTCAAGACAAAGACAAGTTTGTGAAGCATTTTGTGCGCTTCGTGGAATCGGGTTATAAAGAGACCATTTTCCCCAAGTGGTTTTATGTGAATCTTTCCAATACCTTCGGGCATATTGCCAATTACAACAAGGCGGGATTCTATGGGCGGTTCTTCACTACGTCTGAGGGCATTGAAGAGTTTTGGAACCATGTGAAACGCCATCATTATTGTGGCGATCCTGCGTATACCTTCGTGGATTGCGAATTGGCGATTCGTGAGTATTACCGTGGAAGGATGATCTAATCATGACGCAGCGATACCCGAAAGATTCCATGCCCTTACAAGACTTTTATTGCCCACATTGCGACGGATATTATCGCGCCGCGGAGAAAGCCCGTATGGGCATCTGTGCAGGCTGTGAGACCGAATTGCAAAATCGTGAAATGGGAGAGGACGACGAATAACATCATGAAAAATCTTTGTGCAAAAACAGTCAAGCGAGAGAATGCCTACGAAGTATGGCGAGCGGGTTCATGGACGTGGTATGTCTTGAAGAAGTGGCAAGGCGATGATAGCAAGCCCTATGCTCGGTGGT
>Ga0315273_10014965_pt1 | contig 10018 bp, 12 predicted proteins | sample YL17G02_0_MG_FD_205753 | JGI IMG/M metagenome (GOLD analysis project Ga0315273, IMG submission 205753) | Sediment microbial communities from Yellowstone Lake, YNP, Wyoming, USA - YL17G02_0 | ecosystem: Environmental > Aquatic > Freshwater > Lake > Sediment | place: USA: Wyoming | collected... | reverse complement strand
CTTATATCCTTAACTTGTCGTTTTTCAAGCAATTTGAAAAGATAAGTTAATCTCATTCTTATTGTATGCAATCTAATATAACTTCTTGCACCTTTCTTGCTTACTTTAGAAATATTAAGTCCAAGAGACATATCTTTTACATAGTCAATAATTAACTTAGAATGTATAGCAGTAATGCCCTCTATCTTATTGGTCTTGCTAACTTTATTCAACCAATTCTCGAAAAGCTCCTTGCTGTGATATGGATCTCGTCTTTCCATACCTAATTGTAGGAATTGGGGTATTTAAAGATACCCCTTTCCTTAACTCCAAGCACGGAGAGGGACTTGCACCCCCGAAAATTCGCTGACCGTTTCCTCTCCATTTTTTAAAGGGAAAGGTAACTCGCCCAAAAATCCTTTCAGATTTTTGGCGCCCCGAAAATCTTCCGATTTTCTAGGGTGTGAAGGAAACCTTGGTTTCCATACGAGCTGCAGGCGAACGCAGTAGCTACTGTGCCATCCGTGCACTTAATAGATTCATATCTAAGTGATTTATAAAATTATTGATAACCATAATATCAATTATAAAACTGATAATCTGGGGAGTGGAACCAGAAACAAGGTCGTAAGAACTATTTTTATCAATATCGAATCTTAAGCATAGTCCTCTGAAATGATACCTTTTAAAATTAACTTTCTATTATTAGTTATAACTCCTTTCTGTTTTTACAATCACATATTGTAATTCTTTCTCTGATGATACTGTTCTGTTCTTCCACGGACTTGGCTTTTTACTTTTCTTCTGAAACCATCTGCCTTGTGTCTTATCTGATGATCATGTCTTCTGTCTTTGCTATGTTCATACTCTGTTTTTTCTTCTGAATTAGATCCTCCAGCATATCGATTATATGTTCCTGGTCTTCTGTCTCGATTCCCAAATCTACTTCTTGTGCTATGCCCTCTGAATTCTCCTCTTGCAGATAACTCGTCTCTTGGTTTTATGAAAATTCTGTCCATTCTTGGCATGTCTAGTTTTGTGATCTTTAATGACTCGTCTTCTTCAACTTTATTAAAATTATCATAATCTCTACTTGCAACAATGTTGATTGCTATTCCTTCTTTTCCTGCTCTTGCGGTTCTTCCGATTCTATGAATATAATCCTTACTATTTTTTGGAATATCATAATTGTAAACATGAGAAATTCCTTCTATATCCAATCCTCGAGCTGCAACGTCTGTGCAGACCAGAACCTTTGTTGATTTTGAATGAAAATCGCTCATAATTTTATTTCTTTTATCTTGAGAGAAGCCTCCATGAACTGCTATTGCCTCTATTCTGTTATGTCTTAAGTTCTTGACTACAAATTCTGTGTTATGTCTTGTATTGCAGAAAACCATTACAAGATCTGATCTTTCGTTTCTTAATAGATTTACTAATAAAGAGAATTTTTCATTATCTCTGACATCGTAAAAAACTTGATGAAGCTTTTTAGGATCAACATGTGATTCAACTGAAACTTCAACAGGGCTTCTCATATATTTTGAAGCAATAAAAACGACTTCATCGTAAATTGTTGCTGAAAACAGGAGAGTTTGTCTTTGTTCAGGACATTGTTTTATTATTCTTACAACATCATCTATAAATCCCATATCAAGCATTCTATCTGCTTCGTCTAAAACTAAGACCCTTAATTTTCTTAATTCAAGGGTGCCTCGCTCAAGATGATCTAGAATTCTTCCTGGTGTTCCTATGACAATGTCTGCTCTTTTTAATGCATATATCTGTGGATTTATTGATAGACCGCCATATACTGCTGTGATGTTTAATGGTTTATGTTTTGCAAAATGTTTTATTGATTTTGCAACTTGTTCTGCTAATTCTCGTGTTGGCGTTAAGATTAATGCTTGAACACCTTCTCCTCTTGCTGTATTGTTGATTATACCTGCTGCAAATACTAACGTCTTTCCAGAACCAGTGGCACTGCCGCCTATAACATCCTTTCCCTTTAAAACTAAGGGAATTGCTTTTGCTTGTATATCACTTGGTTTTTCAAATTTGTCTTCTCTTATTACTTTGAGTATAGACTCATTTATTCCAAGTTCTTCGAATGTGTTTGTCATTTTTGTTTGTCTTTAAGGTCCTATCAAGAATATGTTATCCCATGCTATTCTCGAGATCACCTCTATTCTTTAAAATTGAATATGCTAGAAAAAGCTTTGCTTTTTCTGCATGCCAAAAATCTACTGATTTTTGGGCATATTCAAAAAATTATTAAAAAAAATAAAAAAGAAATTATATAGCTATTCAGAAATTTAGTATCTTCTACCAAAACTTCTTCTTTCTGATCTTTCTTCCATTGGCTTAGCTTCACTGACTTTTATACTTCTTCCTTGAAGGTCTTTACCGTTCATCTCAGAAATTGCTTTCTTTGCAGATTCATCATCAGCAAAGGTGATAAAACCAAATCCTTTTGATCTACCAGATAGCCTGTCTGTGATAACCATAACTTCTGTTAATTCACCATATTGTGAAAAAGCTTCTCTAATTTCTTTTTCTGTTACAGTGAATGCTAAGTTACCAACATAAACTTTTGTGCTCATTTTTTCCTCCTAACATATTTACTCATTTCTATTATCTGACTAACTTCTACAAGAAAACTTGTCTAATTTAGTACTATTATTCACTCATTTTGAGTTTATAAATGTGTGCAAAACCTGTTAAGAAAAGAAAAAACGGACCCGACAGTGCTTAAAAACATTCATGTTTTTGGCATGCTGAAAATCTCAAATTTTCAAGCACGCTACAAAATCCCGAAGGATTTTGGGCGTCCCAAAAAACTTCTGTTTTTTTAGGAGATTTGAACCTGCGCAGGTTCAATACTGAAATACGGACCCGACAGGATTTGAACCTGCGACCCCTTGCTATCTTCCCCCTATTTTTTGCCGGGGGTTCATGAAGGGGCGTGCCCCTCATTTAGAAGGCAAGTGCTCTATCCAAACTGAGCTACGGGTCCTCAACTCATTCATGAATTAGAAACTTTTAAATCTAACCTTTTACTGATTAAAACATGATAGACATACATTGCCACTTAGAACAAAAAGAACTTTATGGAAAATTAGATGATCTAATCCCTAAATGGAAAAAAGAACTTAAGTTTATTATTTCTTCATGTGCTCATTTTGAGGATCTTAATAAAACTCTTGCTATTTATGAAAAATATAAGCCGTTTGTTAAGATCTGCATAGGATTGCATCCAGAATTTATTAAAGAATTAAAAGAAGAGAATATTGAAGGAGTGATAAAATTTATTCATAGACATACTTCTGAAATTTCAGCTATTGGCGAGGTCGGATTAGACTATCATTGGATAAAAGAGCCTTTTTGGAGAGAAAAACAAAAAGACCTCTTTGTTAGATTTATTAGACTTGCTAGAGAATTAAACTTCCCCTTAGTTGTTCACTCTTGGGGTTCAACTTTAGATGCAATTGCGATTTTAGAGAAAGAGAATATGAAAAATAAAAAAGTTTTATTTCATCTTTTGCAGGACAGAAAAGCTGTTCCCAAAATTGTTGAGAATAATTGGTTTGTTTCTATTGGACCAGGAATAGCAAAATCAAAAGATATAAAAAAAATTGCTCGAGATATGTTAATAGATAGGATAATGCTTGAAACAGACTCGCCATGGTTTGCACAAAAAGAACAGGGCCAGGAGTTTGGAGAGCCTTTAAATGTCAAGATTGCTCTGGAAAAGATTGCTGAAATCAAGACTTTGGAGAAGAGTTATGTTGAAAAAAAGACTGATAAAACTGCTAAGGAATTTTTTATGCTAAAAAAAGAATAAAAATTAAAAAACTTTCAAAAAACAAAAACCAATTCTAAATAAGATTAAACAAAAGTCTGAAACTTATAAAGGATGTTTCTTTTAGTTAATCCAGAAGCGATATCTTTGACTATTTGATCTGAAGTAGCATAAAGGGGAAGAGCACATCCTCCTGATTCAATGAATTTTGCAAATATTTCAGATCCTGGCAATTCATCATTACCCCTTAAAGTATTATAAGAATCTCTTGACAAAAGAAAGACTAATCCAACATCTTTTTCAAATAATTGTACTAAAGGGTCGATGATTCTTCCTTCTTCTATTCCTAAAAGAACCTGTTCGATTCTTGAAGGGCAATCATTATTCGGTTTACGACATTTCCCATACATTATATGAAAAATAACTGGCAGACCATCAACAAATACAACACTATCATAATCAAATGGAGATTGATCCTTTAAATTCTCTTTTGCAGTTATTTGTCCATACCTCTCCTTTTTGATAAGATATGGGCCTGCAACTATCTCATCTTTTTCAAAAACATTAAAATCTATTTTAAGTTGTGGATTTGCTCTAGATATTTCTCTTAAATCAAGATTAAGAGATGATCTACAAAATCTAGAGATATGATAAGTAAGTTCTAGTTTTTTGTTTTTATTAATTGTCCTAACATAAGAGTCTATTTTTCTATCTAAACCAGGAGGTATCTTCCCTAATTGTTTGTGTAATTCTCCTAACTGCCTGTATAATTCTTTTAATTCTTCGCATAATCTTTCTAGAATTGGTGTTTTAATCATCTTTAATCTTAGTTCTTAACTACACTTTTTTATGATTTCTTAAGTTATTTAAACCTTCTTTCTCTATTAATATGATGAACACTATTCAGATTATCTTGTCGATTATTGTTGCACTTACAGGTTATCCTTTTGGACTTTTGATTGCTCATTTTACTCCTGAAGAACTTCGATCAGGAAGAAGATGGTTTAAGTTAATCATGCTGACGGATATTATCTTGATTATATTAAGCATTTTTTTGTTTTCGGCAGAGTTGAATACTTTGATATTCTTACTATCAATATTCATTTTTGTCTTCTTACTTGCTCTAGCATCCCTAATAAAAAGCAGAAGAATAAAAAGATAGTCTTTCAAGCAGGGACAACATCAAGCAGGGACAACAAGCTTCATTTTCTTATCATTTTTCTCATCTAATCTCTTAAAAATTATGGAATCGTAAAATTCAACAAATTTTTTAACATAAGGATTCTGCAAATTAATTTTATAAAGTTTTATTTTCCCTATAGTCCTTGTTATTACAACTATCTTATTTTTAAGAAACTTTGGAAAAATTCTGTTTAATGTGCTCCAACTTAAGCCGGCACCCATTAAATCTGTTAATGTATAATCAAAATCTCTCCCCTCTATTAAGTACTGCAAAAGCCGGGTTGTAGGCGAGTCTCCAACATATTCTAAAAATAATGATTTTTCTTCTTTCATGAAAATTGTAATAAACAGCACTTTTTAAATCTTTCTATTTTGGAATATGGATATACCAAAAGAGAAATAAGATAAAAATTAAAAACAACATAATTCTTATCTAAGAATGGAAGAGAATACCCTTGCAGTTATGCGGTTGATTCTCTTCAAGCTTATAAGAATGGATAAGTGGGGTGGAAGTCATACAGAATTAAGAAATTTAACAAAAGGTTTGCCTTCAAGATATTTAATGACTCCAAGAGGTAAGAAACTTGTTCAAGGAGCAATAAAAGAATTAAATAGTCAAGGATTTTTACTTGCAAAGCCATCAACTGGTTAAATTCATGTTTCGTTAAATCCCAAGATGTCAAAAGAAATAAAAGAATTTTTGGCAAAATTTGAAAAATAAAATGTTATACTTAATTGGTTTAGGTTTGGATTTAAATGATTTAAGTTTGAAAGCTATTGAAAGGATTGAAAAATCGAAAAAGGTCTATATAGAAGCCTATACAATCGGGTTCCCTTATTCTTTGAAAGAACTTGAAGAATTCTTGTTTAAGATAGTTGGGAAGAGAATAGAGGTGTCTATTGCTAATAGGGAATTAATAGAAAACAAGCTGAATAAGATCTTGATGGAAGCAAAAATGGTCGATATATCTATTCTTGTTTATGGGGATCCTCTTGCTGCTACAACGCACATGACTGTTCTTAAGGAAGCAAGAAAGTTAAGATTAAAGACAGAGGTGCTGCATAATGCTTCTGTGTTCAATGCAATTGCACAGACTGGTCTGCAGCTTTATAAATTTGGCAAAACCACAAGCATTCCGAAATGGCAGGATAATTTCAAACCAACAAGCTTTTTTGATATAATCAAAGAAAATCTTTCAATAAAAGCGCATTCTCTTGTGCTTGTTGATATTGGACTAAGTTTGAAAGAAACCATTGAAGAGTTGAATAAAGCTTCGCAAGGAGAGCTTGTTGATAAGAATATAGTGATTATGTCGCGGGGAGGAACTAGAAATCAAAAGATTTTTTATGGTAAAATGAAAGATATTGTTTCTAATATAGAAAAAGGCAAAATTGAGGCAGAAGAGCCATTTTGTCTGATAATTCCAAGCGAAATGCATTTTTCTGAAGAAGAGATGCTGAAGGAATTTTTAATTTAGTTATTTTTTATTCTTCAGAAAAATTTAAGGTTATCATGAATGGACCATATTATCTACTTGCATAGACAGATTTATACACAAGAATAAATATGGCATGATTAATGCATTAACCAAAAGATTTATAAACAACAAAATAGACTAATACATTAATGGAAGACTTAATAGACACTGCTGAAGAATTTTTAAAATCTGGTGAGGAAAATTTAGAAAAAAATAGATTTAATGTTGCTGTTTCTGATTTTTTTAAAGCAATTGTTATTTTCTGTGATTATTTAATTTATAAAGAAATCAAAATTCTGCCTAAAAACCATGTGGACAGATTTTCATTGTTAAATACTCATTTTAAAGAGATTTACAGCAAAATCTCAAATTTATTCAGAACTTATACTCAATCATACAATCAAAAATTAAATAGAACTGATGGTTTAAATTTAAAAAAATATGCTTATGAACTCAGAGATTATATCAAAAATAAAAGATAAGTTGGGATTTTTACTTCATAATAAGGAGGTAATAGACTTAATCGTATTTGGTTCTGCAACTAAGGGAAAAGCCATTCCAAGAGATATAGATGTTGCAATCTTGTTTTACCACCCCCCAACTAAAGAATTACTAAATGATATCCAGAAGATGGATCAATTTCATATTAGTATACTCACTGTAAAAGATTTTTTTATCAATCCGGGGTTATTAGTAAATGCCCTCCTAAGAGAAGGTTATAGCATAAAAAACAAAAAATCTTTATCTGAAACCTTTAAATTCTCAAGCAGAGTCTTATTTACTTATAATCTATCTTCTTTATCTGCTTCAAACAAGGTCAAAGTTGTAAATGCTTTAAGGGGGAAAAAAGGAAAACAGGGGATGGTTGAAAAGAATAACGGCGAGTGGATTGCTAATCAGGTATTCACTGTTCCCCTTCCTGCAGACAGATTGTTTGAAGAATTTTTCAATAATTTTAAAATGAAATACAAGAAAAGCTATGTTCTAATGCATTAATTAAAAATGAAAAATAATGAAAAATTGGATAACTCATTAATTAAAAAGAATATTCTTATAAAAGAAATTCATAAAAAAGAAATAAGGATAAGTAATGAAGCTTTTATCTATTTGAATAAATGTCTTAATGAAAGAATATTGGGAACGATTGAAATTCTAGCAAAAAAAGTTGCAATCGGAGGCAAAAAAACTATTGATGCAAGAGACATAAAAAAAGTTTTTGAAAGAATAAGTGGAGAAGAGAATGCTTGGGAAGTGTAACTTTAATTTACGCTGATTACTAAACTTTCGTCATTTTTATAAACCCCTTATTCTTATAAATAGAGAGGAAAAAAGATGGGAAAAAAGGGTAAATGTAGAATTATTTTTATCTTGATAACATTAGTTTTTTTAACAACTTTTTTTATTAATAATGTTTCTGCTGCTATTAATTGTGGACAGACATTAACCCAATCAGGCACCTACACTCTTGAAAATGATCTAGATTGTGCTGAGGGAAAAGGTCTGATAATACGAGGAAATAATATTATCCTTGATTGCAATGGGCATTATATAAATGGAAATTGCCCCCTTTATTCTAATTCATATACTGGTTTGGGAATTAATATAACCAAAAAACAAGATGGCAGATATAGCGGGAATGTAGTAATTAAAAATTGTGATGTTGGATGTTTCAAGAATGCTATAAATGCTAGCGGAATAGGCATTTCAATTATTAATAATCTTATATCAGAAACTAATTATGGTATTTTTTTAAAAGATGTATCAGGAGAATTGTTGATATCTTCAAATATCATAGACGTAGAGACCCCCTATCATTTTGAAAGTGTGGGGATTTCTGTACAATTAGCTGATGGATCTTCTGGCAAATTAAATATAACAAACAATTCTGTTTCTGGCGCATATAGGGGATATGCACAAGTAGTTAGTAGTACGCCAGGACTTCATACATATATTACAAACAATATTTTTTGTGGGAGTAATCCCTTTGACCTGTGGTTCTATTCAACACAAGAAAATGACATTTCCTGTTCTTCTAACCTGTTTAATAGATCAAGGATATATTCTAGTGGAGTTTTTCCATGTAAAAATGAAAATAATTATGAATGTCCCTGTTCTATAGACTCAGTTTTTATTGATCCCGGATGTGAACTTATCACAAATGGTAACAGTAAAAACTACACATGTGGCTCTTTCAATAAAATCAATATAACAATGTCAGTAAGCGGTTCTTTTTGTGAGGGGGTTAATGGAGCAAAAATATATCTTAGGGATAAAGAAGCTGATAAGAGCAAATTATATTCAATTTCGTATAGAATTCCTTGCACATTTTATCCAACAAGCAAATTAGTATGCTCATTCTCGGCAAATTCCACATTTTTTACATCAACAAACCTAAAAAAATTGTTTGGGGTCACACGCGGCTATAAAGACTTTTCTTGGAATGCAACTAGAATCAGAACCAAATTTGTGATTCCACTTGGAACAGGATTATTTTTCCGAAAAGTAGGTGATATTAATGAAGGCAATTTAATCAAGAATCAAGCACAAATCAAATTTATTGAAGATGCTTGTTTTAGTTCAAATATTGTATGGTATGACATATCAAATTTGCATAACACTATAATAGATTATAGCAAATGCAATCTAGAATCCAATTATAATTGTGTGACAAATAGGAGTGCTGGAAAATTTGATACTTTTTGTTTACAAAATTCATCAGGAAAATTTTTAGTACCAATTCAAGTAAAAAAAGCTGGGGGTGGTGGATTTTTTGAGAATCTTTGGGAACTTTTAACATAAAAATAAAATGAAAACAAAAAAAATTATCTTAATTATTTTTATAGTATTTAGCATTTGTATAGTCTTACCTAATGTTCTAGCAGCGTGTGATTATATAATCCTCTCCCATGATCCATATTCTCAGACCCATAAATGTGGAAATCAGACTGATAAGATTTGTCCAGAAGACTTTAAAGATTTATCAGGAGCTTCTCCAGTATGCTATTCTGAGTCACAACCTGCCTGTAATGATATAGACTGTAAGAAAGTTTTTTCTCCCCCAGGAATATTCGGTCTTTCTCATCCATTGAATAAGTCTTCAACAAACACAACTCCGGTACTTAATTGGACTACTTCAGAAGGTGTAACATATTACATCCTTTATGTTGATGATGAGCCTTCATTCACTGCCCCATATAAGTTTTTTCAAAATATTGGGAATGTAAATACCTTTCAAATCAGAAATCAATTAGAACAAGATAAGACATATTTCTGGAAAGTTGTTGCCCATAATAATACAGGAGAAAGAATTGCTTCAAACGCACCATTCAGATTCATAACAAACTTATCAGAATTTCCTTGTAACATAACTAATGCCAATATCCTAAAAATATATTGCACTGGTGAGTCTGGAAGTTGTAAAGTGGGAAACAATATCACAATAAATATTTCTGTTGAAAATATGACTTTATGCAATAAATATAATATTAATAAAATAGAATTATATGCAAGGGATATTGGTTCAGAAAATCCAGGAGATCCTTGCCAAGTATTTTTAACTAATTCTACGTTCATCAGC
>Ga0315273_10014964_pt1 | contig 10018 bp, 5 predicted proteins | sample YL17G02_0_MG_FD_205753 | JGI IMG/M metagenome (GOLD analysis project Ga0315273, IMG submission 205753) | Sediment microbial communities from Yellowstone Lake, YNP, Wyoming, USA - YL17G02_0 | ecosystem: Environmental > Aquatic > Freshwater > Lake > Sediment | place: USA: Wyoming | collected... | reverse complement strand
GTCGGGCGCTCTGTGGGTGAGTTGTTCGACGAGTAGGCCACCCCGAACGGGCAATTCAGCGCGGTTTCCGGTAGTAATGTGACGCATCAACGGGCGTCTGAAAGCGGACAGTCATGTTTAAGAATGTGGTGAAGAAGGTCTTCGGCGACCCGAACGAGCGCGAGGTAAAGCGCCTGCGGCCGGTCGTTGACGAAATTAACCAGCTCGCGCCCGAATTCGAGCACATGAGCGCTGAGGAGCTGCGCCTCGAAACCGCGGGGTTTCGGGCTCAGGTCGAGGAACGCGCCGGCGACCTGAGAGGTCAACTGACCGCTGCGCGGGATGAATGGCTGCTCGAGACCGACGGCTCGATCCAGATGCAGTTGAAGGTCGAGGTCGATCGTCTACAGCGCGAACTGAAAGCAGCCGAGGCGGAGGTCATGGAGGCCATCCTGCCGCGCGCTTTCGCCGCGGTGCGGGAAGCAGCGACGCGCACGATTGGGTTGCGCCACTACGATGTTCAACTCATCGGCGGCATTGTGCTGCATCAGGGAAAGATCGCCGAGATGAAGACCGGCGAAGGCAAGACCCTGGTCGCCACCTTGCCTCTCTATCTCAATGCGCTCACCGGGCGTGGTGCTCATCTGGTGACGCCGAACGACTACCTCTCCAAATTCGGCGTGCAGTGGATGGGGCCGGTCTACCACATGCTGGGGGTCAGTGTGGGCGTCATCCAGTCGGCGGCGTCCGACCCCGACCTCGGATCGTTTATTTTCGACCCCGACTACCAGGCAGCCGATGATCGCTACCAACACCTGCGCTCTGCTAGCCGGCGCGATGCCTACCTCGCGGATATTACCTACGGCACGAACAACGAGTTCGGTTTTGACTATCTTCGCGACAACATGGTGCAAGATCTGGACCAATGCGCCCAGCGCGAGCTGCATTATGCAATTGTCGATGAGGTCGACAATATCCTCATCGATGAGGCGCGCACTCCCCTGATCATCTCCGGCCCGGCTCAGGAATCATCCGACAGCTACGCGAAGTTCGCTCAGGTGGTACGCCGCCTGGCGCCCGAGCGCGACTATGTTATAGACGAAAAGGATCGCCTCGCCACCCTCACCGAGGATGGTATAGCTCGGGTGGAGTCTATGATGGGCTTGTCCGGGGGCCAGAGCCTTTACGATAGCGATCACTATGAACAGACCCCATACCTTGACAACGCGTTGCGGGCGAGCGTGCTTTACCACCTGGATCGGGATTATATCGTCAAGGACGGCGAGGTCATCATTGTAGATGAGTTCACCGGCCGCCTGATGTACGGCCGGCGGTTCTCAGAAGGCTTGCACCAGGCTATTGAGGCCAAGGAAGGTGTGCGCGTCCAACGCGAATCGCTCACTTTGGCGACGATCACGTTTCAGAACTACTTCCGCATGTACAAGAAACTCGCCGGCATGACCGGTACAGCTTTGACCGAGGCGGAGGAGTTCGGCAAAATCTATAATCTGGATGTACTGGCCATACCTACTCACCGTCAGATCATCCGGCTGGACTATCCGGACCAGGTCTACAAGTCGCAGCACGGCAAGTTCAAAGCGGTGGTGAACGAGATCGAGGATTGCCACAAGCGCGGCCAGCCGGTGCTGGTGGGCACTGTCGCCATCGAAACCTCCGAGATGCTGTCCGACATGCTGCGGAGGCGTGGCATTCCGCACAACGTATTGAACGCCAAGCAACATGAGCGGGAAGCGGGCGTCATCGCCCAGGCCGGGCGCTCTGGTACCGTCACGATTGCCACGAACATGGCCGGCCGCGGCGTCGACATTCTGTTGGGTGGCAACGCCGAAGGCATGGCCCGTGAACGCTTGCGGCATGCAGACGTGGACCTCGCCCTGCTGCGCGATGATGACCCTGTCTGGGTTAACGCACTGGTGGAAGCCAAGGCCGCCTGTGAGGTGGACCGCGGGAAGGTCGTCGCAGCGGGTGGTTTGCACGTGCTGGGCACGGAGCGCCACGAGGCCCGCCGGATCGACAATCAGTTGCGCGGCCGTTCTGGCCGCCAGGGTGACCCCGGTTCCTCACATTTCTACATCTCCCTGGAGGACGACCTGATGCGCCGTTTCGGCGGACAGAGCGTCTCTTCGTTGATGGAGCGCCTGGGGCTCGATGAGGATGTTCCGATTGAGCACGGGCTGGTCAGCAAGGCGATCGAGAACTCACAGGTGCGAGTCGAGGGCTACAACTTCGACATCCGTAAGCATGTTCTCGAGTATGATGATGTTGTCAACCGGCAGCGCGAGGTCATCTACACACAACGCCGCCAGATTCTCAGCGAGCCGACCATGCGCCCAACCATCATGGGCATGGTCGAGGATGAGCTGCGCACACTCGTGGACCAGTTCACCGGCAGCGCGGCGGCGGGTTCGGGTCTCGCTCCCGAGCGCCGCGATTGGGACATTGCCGGCTTGGCCGCAGAAGTCGCCAAAGTCATGCCGCTCCCCCGAGGCGAGAACCCTGATAACTGGCGCCAACTGAGTGTCTCGAACCTGGCCGATCATCTCATCACGCTTTCGGAGCAAGCCTACGATGCCAAGGAGGAAGCGATCGGCGCCGAGACCATGCGCCAACTCGAGAAACTGGTCATGTTGCGCGCCGTGGACATGCGTTGGGTGCGCCACCTGACCGATCTGGACGAGTTGCGCGAAGGTATCGGGCTGCGTGCATTCGCTCAACTGGACCCGCTGGTGTCCTACAAGAAGGAAGCCCACGAGATGTACCAGGATTTCGTGGCGGCCATGTCGCGCGACGTGGTCGGCAGCATCTATCATGCCCAGCTCGTTGTGCGACCCACCCTCCCCGTGCAGCGTATGCAGACCAATCGTGGTGACGGCGCGGCCCCCCAACCGGCTCGCAGCGCCAAAACATTGGGACGGAATGACCCATGTTGGTGCGGCAGCAGGAAGAAATACAAATTCTGCCATATGCGTTCGGACCAGGGCAAGGCTGCCGAAGGTGGCACTGCGCCCGGCCGAGCTCCGTCGATGGCACAGACCTCAGCGCCACCGAAGCCAGCTAAGGGGAAACCAGGACGGCATCGCTGAGCGATATCATCCAGCGGCTCACGCTGCCTCTTTCGACTCAATAGGGCCAAGGACATGTCAAGCAAGCGATCTACTTCGCTGCCTCTATCGCTGGACACCTTAGATATCCTTCAGGAAGTGGTCCGCCGGTTGGGCGCGCTGCAGGCACCCGACCGGCTCTATTCTGAGGCGGTGCGCGAGGCCGCGGACCTCTTCAACGCCACGCGATGCGCTCTCCTCTTGTATGATCGTGTCTCGGGCGATATCCGGATTTGCCCTGATGCGATTGGGCTGGAGCAAGTCCAGGCGCAGGCGCTTTCAGAATACGCAAAGCGCCATCTCCACCAATTCCTGAATAACTGGCCCGAGCATGGGGTGGTACGCCTGCCCGCCCCGGAGCACCAGCTTTCGGACTCGGCTTATGTTGAGCTCATCGCACGCGAAGCGCTTTGCTCTTTGATTCGTGCGGACGGACAGATCATCGGGGCGCTCTGGCTCGGGGATAAGCGCTGGGCGGCCACTTTCTCGCAAGAGGAACTGCACCTGTTCGGCCTGTATGCCAGCCAACTGGGCGTTCTGATTCAAGGCCTGCAATTGCTGGCACAGGAACATCAGGCGCGGCTATTGGCCGAGACGCTCATGATGGTGCCTCAAGTTGCCCACCAGGCGGTACCCAGGGCTGATGGAGGAGCAAGTGCGGAGGCAGTCCTCGGCAGCAATCAGTTACGTCCGCTGCTGACCCGTCTTCTGGAGCTTCTCAACAAGGTAACCGACTTCAGCAGCGCCACCGTGACCCTGTTGGATGGTCAACGCCTGACTATCATCGCCAGCTACGGCTCCGCGTCCATCACGAAGCTGGTCGGTTACGCTTGGGATGCCACGCATGACCGCAAGTTTCAGGCCATCATCTCGAGTGGCCGGCCTCTCAGTATCCCTGACACTCACTCCGACCAGCGATGGCTGGCAGTACAAGGATCTGAGACGATCCGGGCGTGGATTGGTGCGCCGATCTGGGCCCCGGGCACGTCGCGCCACAGCTATAGCGACCTGATCGGCGTCCTGAATGTCGACAGTGACCAACCGGGGTTCTTTTCTGATGCCGACGTTGCGGTGGCACAGGCCTTCGCAGATCAGATGGCCATTGTCCTGGAAAACCAGCGGCTGTACACCGGCATGGCGCGAAGAATCGCGGAACTTGCTGCACTCCAGGAGACGTCGGTCGCCGTCACCGCACACCACGATCTCGAGAGCTTGCTTGCCATTCTGGTCGAGCGAGCCACGGCATTGCTTCACGGCGAGTCGGGCATGGTCAGCCTGTTGGATGAGGCGACCGGACAGCTCCGCATTGCGTCCGAGTTCAATGTTTACCCATCGGTCAGAGGCAAAACAACGCGGCTCGGCGAGGGGGTAGCCGGCATCGTCGCCCAAACCGGTGAACCGGTGCTCATTCCGGATTATGAGGCCCAGCCGAACCGGGCGCTCCTGTTTGCAGATCATGTGATCGGTGCGTTGGCTGAGGTGCCGCTGCGCTGGAAGGGAAAACCGCTCGGCGTCTTGGCGGTGTTCAGCGGTCGGAGTGGCCGGACGTTCGCCCAGGAAGATCTCTCGCTCCTGTCGCTTTTCGCCGATCAGGCCGCTGCCGCCCTGAGCAGCGCCCGGCTGTTCGATGAGACCCAGCGCCATCTGCAACGCGCCGAGCAGCGCAGGCGGGAGTTGGCCCTGATCAACCGGATTTCGGAGAGTATCAGCGCCATCCTCAACCCGGATGAACTGCTGTCGCAGGTTGTGGAGCTATTGTCTGAGCGGTTTGGGTACTATCACGTTCACATCTTCCTGATCGATGAAGGGGGGAAGTACCTCGTTGCCCGGGCAGGAAGTGGGGTCGTTGGCCGCCAGTTGGTCGCGGACAAATACCGGCTCGAGATAGCTTCGCGAGGGCTCTGCAGCCTGGCGGTGAACACTGCTCAAACCATACTGGTGCGGGATGTCAGCAAGGATCCTCGCTACCAGAACTGTGAGCAACTGTCGGCCACCCGCTCGGAGATCGCTGTGCCCATGAAGCTCGGCGGGCGAGTCGTCGGGGTCCTGGACGTGCAAAGTGATCGGGTCCGAGCCTTTGTCGAAGCGGATCAGTTCATGCTGGAGACATTGGCCGACCAGGTTGCCATTGCGCTGGAAAACGCACGTCTGTACAGAGACCTGGCGGAACGCGCGGGCGAATTGGCGGCTGCTAACGACGAACTGAAAGCGCTGGACCGCATGAAGGACGAGTTCGTACAGACGGTTTCGCACGAGCTGCGGACGCCACTGACGTTTATCCGGGGTTATGTCGAGCTGCTTCTCGATGGCACAATGGGCGACCTCACCCAGGAACAGCGCAACTCCTTGCACATCGTCTCCGAGCGCACGGGCAATATCATCAATCTGGTCAATGACATCATCTCCCTCACGCGTGCGGAGTCCATCGAGTTGGTTCTGGGGCGGATCGACCTGGCGAAGATCGCGCAGTCTTCGGTCGAGAGCGCTCGTGCCGTGACCGCCCCGGCCGGCATCCATCTTGAAGCAGAGATCGTTCCCGATCTGCCGCCGGTCCAGGGCGATCCTCAGCGCTTGAGCCAAGTTTTCGACAACCTGATCGGTAATGCCATCAAATTCAGCCCCAACGGAGGCAGGGTATTGGTCCGTCTGGACGCAAACGATTCCCATGTGCGTGGCGAAGTCACCGACGAGGGTATTGGCATCCCCTCAGATCAGCTGGAGCGCATCTGGGATCGCTTCTATCAGGTGGACAGCACGACAACCCGCCAATTTGGCGGCACCGGGTTGGGGCTGGCCATAGTGAAACAACTGGTTGAGGCGCACGGTGGTCATGTGGGTGTCTGCAGCGTCGTGGGCGGGGGCAGCACGTTCCGTTTTACCGTGCCGCGAGCGGATACGCGAGCGGATACGCGAGCGGATACGCGAGCGGACCAACCGGCCGGCGACCGGAAGCGAACATAAGATGACAATCGTGACGCAGTCTCGGGCACCTTTAGCCCGTCATGCCGATTTGGCCGCGTTGTTCGCCGGTATCCATGACATGAAATGCGTTTCGGTCGTGGGCGTCAGCAATCTGGGCAAGTCGGTGCTGCTGCGTTCGATGACTGAGCCCGCGATTCAAGCGACGTACCTCGGCAAGGACACGCCTGGCTATCTGTTTGTATACATCGACTTTAACCAGATGCTGGAGATGACGGAGCAAGCTTTCTACGAGCTGATCCTGCGCTGCTCGAGAGCTGCGCTTCGCGATCTTGGAACGCACGAGGAAGTGTTGCAGCAGGTCGACGCTGCTTACTCAGCCCTGGTGGCGCCGGCCAGCAGCTTCGAAGTGCCATTGCGCTTCGCCCAGGCGATGGCCGCAATCGGCGATCTCCTGCCCCCTCGGGTGATCCTGCTGATGGATGAGCTTGACGGGCCGGTGGCCGAGATTGACGGCCGCGTCTTCTTGAACCTGCGCGCCCTGAAGGACCGCCACTGGCAGGGACTCACTTACGTTACTGCCACCAATCGCCGGTTCAGTCAGATCGACCAGGACGCAGACGTGAGCGAGTTTGGGGAGCTGTTCGCCCACCAGACATTGAACATTTCGCCGCTGAACGAAGCTGAGATCGGGGAATTTGTTGCTCAGTTTGCCGCCGGGGAGGGCGTTACCTTCAGCGAGGATGATCTGTCCTTCGTCCGCATATGGGCAGGGGGGCATCCCGGACTACTGGCGGGCACATGCCGGGTGCTAGGAAAGCTGACTGGCCGTCCTGTTCGGGATATCTCCCAGGATTGGATCATTCACCGGCGGGCGGCGGAGTTGTTGGCGCAGGATGTCGATGTCCAGGTCGAATGCCACAAGATCTGGAGTGACTTGACCGCGGGTGAACAAGAAGCGTTGTTGTCTCTCCAACGACTTGCGGAGGGTGAAGCTTCGCTCGATCTCGAATCGGTTGTCGCCAAGCATCTGGTCGTGGGATGTGGTACTGAGCGGTGCATTTTCGCCCGTGCCTTTGCCGGATTCGTCGAGCGCCAGCGTGCTACCCGCAAACCCAAGGGGGAGGCCCTGTCCCTCGATCCCGAGAGCGGCGAAGCGTGGATCAACGGCCATCAAATCCCTGCGCTGACCAACCTGGAGTACCGGCTGCTGCTGTTGCTGTACGGACGGCTCGGGAAGATCTGCACCAAATACGAAGTAGTCGAAGCTGTTTGGGGCGAGGACTACATCGATGAGGTGGACGATGCGCGCATCGAAAAACTGGTCAGCCGGCTGCGCCAGAAAGTCGAGCCCGATGCTGCCAACCCCCACTACCTCATCACGGTGCGCGGCCGCGGGTACAAATTGGTGGGTGCCTAGCCTGGCCCTTGCAAGCTGCGCGCCCTGGCAACCTTGACCCAGCCCGCGTAACGCAGGTCTTAGCGGTATGGGCTAGCGGCTGATTTTTGTCAGTCCGGCGTCGGCCCCTTGTCATGCGATCACCGTAGCCATCTGCTATAATGATGGCGATCTCGTCGATTCCGTTGAGTCTAGCTCACAGGAGGCATACTCATGGCAACCTTGTTGGAGAAGGTGCAAACATTGGTTTCGGCCAATCTGCATTGGCTGGTAGATCAGGCGCTGAAGCAGAACTCGATCGCCGTGATTGATGAGTACATCCGCGAGGTCGAACACAATTTGGACGATCTCTCGGAGGCGGTCGCGACCGTCGGCGGCAATGTCAAAACGATCCGCCGCAAGCATGACGAGTATCAAGCCAAGGCTGATGAGCTGGATCGCAATATCGACGTCTTTCTGAAAGAAGGCCGTGACGACCTTGCGGCAGCTGCACAAAGCAAGTTGAACTCGACGCAACGCCTCGTGGACTCGTATACCCAGCAGCTCGACCAGATGCAGCGCGAGTACCAGAGCTTGATGGATGCCCGGCTCAAGCTGGAGGCCAAGCTGACGACGATCAAGCAGGAGCGCGAGGAACTTTCTGCGCTGCTTGAACTGGCCAAATCCAAGGAGCTCACGGCCAAGACCGTGAAGTCCCTGGACGATCTGGCGGGGACCGGTGATGCGGACGTGGCGCGCATCGCGGATTCGATCCGGACCCGGCTCGATCGGGCGTCAGCCGAAACCGAAATGCGTGCGGCCAGCCTCGACAAGCAAATGGATGATGTGCTCGACCGCGGCGCGCTGGACGCTCAACTGGCCGCCCGCAAGGCTCGCCTGGGGCTGGCCAAAGAAGGCTAACTATGGCATCCCTGCTACAGAAGATCCAAGTGTTGGTTTCGGCAGACCTGAACCGAGTGGTCGACCGGGCCCTGGAGTCAAACGACGCCGCTGTTTTTCAGCACCACATCCGCGAGCTTCAAGTTCTGCAGGATAAGCTGAGCGAGCAGCTAGCAGGCTTGCGCGCAGAGGTGGTTCATCTCCGCCAACACAGCGACGAGCAGCAACAGCTCGTGGTCACCCAGGACGAGGAAGTGAACCAACTGCTTCAGTCCGGGCTGCAGGAGGATGCTCTCGCGGCACAGGATCGCTTGAATCAGACCCGGCTGGTGGCCGGGCGGCTTGCCGAGCGGGTGAACCAACTGGAAGAACAATACGCGGAAATGGCGGAGGCCAAAGCCCAGCTCGACGCTCGCGTGAACGTCCTGGAGCAGAGCGAGCCTGAGGTGAACGGTCTCGTCGACCTGGCGCGATCGAAATCGCTGGCGGCGACTGCAACAAAGTCGCTGGAAGACCTGGAAGGCGCCGGAGATGCGGATGTAGCGCGGGTGGTCGATTCGATCCGCCACCGGCTGACCGAGGCCGAGGCGCAAGTTCAGGAATTAGAGCAACGCGGCCTGGCCCGCGGCGAAACCCCCGACGCTCTCAAACGTAAAGAGTTGGAGAGCCAGCTCGAAGCGCGCAAGGCGCGGCTGGGATTGTAGCACGGGTAACCGGGCAGCCTGGCAACAGATCGCCCGTGGCAGGTCATTGTTGCCAAGGAGAATCACATGACCCTGGCTCCGATTATCGTTACATTGGCGGGCGGGTTGCTCGCTATAGGCCTCTCGATCTACTTTTGGATCGCGGCCTCACACGGCGGGCGCCGCACGCAGGCGGTATTCTTCCTGATCATAGGCGCCGTGCTCCTGTTCGTCAGTGCCGGCATGGCCTGGCGTCAGCTTGGTCCAGGTCAGGCACAGCAGGCCCTCGTGGCTATGCCGAGCGGCCCGGTACAGGTGCGCGTGTTGACGGCGCTGCCGGTCGAGCCATGGGTGCGTGAGGCGGCGCAGCAATTCAACAAGGGCAACTTCCGCCAGGACGGCCAGCCGATCGAGGTCACGGTCGATGCGATGGATGGCTTGACGGCCCTCGGCAAGTTCGATCGGGATGACTTCGGGACTCTGGGCAGCCGGGCGCGAGATCAACTGACAGCCCAGGAACGCGATCGGCTCGCGAGCTTCCCAACGGTATGGATACCCGATAGCCGTTACCTGGTGGAGTTGGCCAACGCTGCCTACAAGGAGCGCCTGGGCCGAGACGTGTTCCTGACCGATGGAGAGTATCGCGCCCGCCCGGTAGCGATCTCACTCTTCGCATGGGGGATCTACCAAAGCCGTGCGAATGTGCTGGACAAACACTTCGGCCAGGTCGATTGGCAGACGATCCACGATGCGGCCATCGCCAAAGGTGGCTGGCCGGAACTGGGCGGCGCGCCCGCGTGGGGCTTCTTCAAATTGGTGGTGCCCAATCCCCGGCGTAACGTAGGCGGGCTGGCAGCCATGATCGCGGCCGCGGGTGAGTACTACGACCGAACCAACATCTCCGTCGCCGATGTGACCGATCCGAAGTTCCAGCAATGGCTGAAGGAGCTGATGGGTTCGCTCACCGATGTCAGCGGAGCGAGCGCGTACACCGCCGAGGATTTTGCACTCTTCGGCTATTCCGTAGGTGATGGCGG
>Ga0315273_10014963_pt1 | contig 10018 bp, 9 predicted proteins | sample YL17G02_0_MG_FD_205753 | JGI IMG/M metagenome (GOLD analysis project Ga0315273, IMG submission 205753) | Sediment microbial communities from Yellowstone Lake, YNP, Wyoming, USA - YL17G02_0 | ecosystem: Environmental > Aquatic > Freshwater > Lake > Sediment | place: USA: Wyoming | collected... | reverse complement strand
GTCTCGCACTTCCGGTCATTCGGCGGCGAACGGGAGGTCGACCTGATCGTCGGCGGGTCCGCCGGCCGCATCCTCGCGATCGAGGCGAAGCTGACCGAGTCCGTGAGCGATGCGGATGTGCGCCATCTCCTCTGGCTGCGGGGCCGGCTCCCGGATCGGGTCATCGATACGCTGATCGTGACGACCGGGCCGGAAGCCTACCGGCGCGCGGACGGGGTGGCCGTGGTCCCCCTGGGGCTCCTCGGAGCCTGATCGGCCGGTCCGCGAGAACGCGGTTCCACGTGGTGGGGGCAATCCGGACGCGTGGGCTTTCGCCTGATGCTCACCTGCCCTGCCTGCGACCGCACGAACCCCGGAGAGGCCTCGTCCTGGGAGGCCTCGTCCTGCACCGATAGCGGTCGCCCGGCCCCCCCCAGGGCGGTCCCACCGTCCTTGTCGTCGAGGACCTCCACTGGGCCGACGACACGCTCGTGGACTTCCTGTCGCACCTCGTCGACCACACCTCGGGGCTCCCGCTCCTCCTCGTGACGACTGCCCGACCCGAGCTCGAGGAGCGCCATCCAGCCTGGCTTGCGCGGACGAGGCGCTCCACGGTCCTCTCGCTCGCCGCCCTCCCCGACCGGGCGATGACGACGCTCGTCGGCGGGTCCCTCCCGGGTGCCTCGCCCGCGCTCCTTGCCACGGTCCTCGAGCGCGCCGCGAGCGGCACTTCGTCACTCGGCGGCTGTCCGGCTCCGGACACCCCTACCTCCGGCCGGGTGGCTCCCCCGGGGCGAAGGGGCTTCCGGCCTCAGCAGATGCGGGGCAGCTGCTCTCCCACCAGCATGTCGACGATCCGCTCGCTGCCGACAATGGTTCGGATAGTGACCATGCCGGGGTGGTCCGCGACGACCTCGCCGATCCGGACCGCCGCCTCCCCCTCCGGCAGGTCCCGCATGGCGGCGACGACGGCCGCGGCGGAGCCGGCCGGCACGATGGCCACGAGCTTCCCTTCGTTGGCCACGTGGAACGGGTCGAGGCCCAGCATCTCGCAGGCCGCGCGCACGGGCCCGGGGATCGGGATCGCCGGCTCGTCGAGGATCATCCCGACGCCGGATGTCGCCGCGATCTCGTTGAGCGCCGAGGACAGGCCACCCCGGGTCGGGTCGCGCAGGACGCGGATCCCGGGCTCCACCGCGAGCATGGCGGCCACGAGCCCGTTGAGCGCCTGCGTGTCGGAGGCGATCTCCACCTCGAACTCCAGTCCCTCACGGACGCTCATGATGGCCACGCCGTGAAGGCCGATCGGTCCCGACAGGATGATGGCGTCGCCGGGCCGGGCCCGGTCGGCCGCCGGCGCCACGCCGTCGAGGACCACGCCGATGCCGGCCGTGTTCACGAAGAGCCGATCCGCGGCGCCACGGCCGACGACCTTCGTGTCACCGGTGACGATCCGGGCCCCGGCCCGGGAGGCGGCCCGGGCCGCGGATGCGGTGATCGCGGCCAGCTCCTCGAGCGGCAGCCCCTCCTCGATGATGTAGGCGAGCGAGATCGCGAGGGGCTGGGCGCCCATCATCGCCAGGTCGTTGATCGTCCCGTTGACGGCCAGCTCGCCGATGTCGCCGCCGGGGAACCGGATGGGGCTCACGACGAACGAGTCGGTGGTGAAGGCCACCCGGGTTCCGGCGACGTCGACGACGGCAGCGTCGTTGAGCGGTCCGCCGGGGGATGCCGCCGCGAGGGCCGGCCCGATGACGTCGCGCAGGAGCGCGTTCGAGAGCAGGCCGCCGGAGCCGTGTCCCAGGATGACCCGCCCGCCCTCGGCGATCGGCGCAGGACAGGCGACGCCCACCGGATCGATCGTCAGCGCAGCTTGCTCCGTCACGCGCGACGAACCGTCGTGCGCGACGAACGGATCGTGCTCCACGCTCATCGCGGCGCCTTCGCCCCGCCGGCAGAGCTGGGGGCGACCTGCGGGAATGGGACCACGGGCAGCGGCGATCGTGCCCCGCCCAGGCCGCGGCCGGCGGAGAAGAAGGCAGCACACGTCCCCTCGGAGCTGACCATCGGCGCGCCCAGCGGTTTCTGGGGCGTGCAGAGCGTCCCGTAGGCGGTGCAGTCGAGGGGCAGCTTCTCGCCCGTGAGGATCGCCCCCGCGATGCAGGAGGGGTGCTCGTTCGTGCGAATCTCGCCGACGTCGAACTTCAGCTCCGCGTCGAAGCGCGCATACGCCTCGCGCAGCCGGTAGCCCGACTCCGGGATCGCGCCCACGCCGCGCCACTTGCGCTCGCCGACCTCGAAGACCTCGAAGATCTGGCGCTGCGCGAGGGGCACACCCTCCCGCTTCACGGCGCGGACGTACTGGTTCTCCACCTCGGCACGGCCGTCCTCGAGCTGGCGGATCGCCATCAGGATCCCCTCGAGGAGGTCGAGCGGCTCGAAGCCCGTGACGACGATCGGCACGCGGTACTTCGCGGCGATCGGCTCGTACTCGGTCCAGCCCATGACGGCGCAGACATGGCCCGCCGCGAGAAACGCCTGGACCCGGTTGTTCGGCGAATCGAGGAGCGCGGTCATCGCCGGCGGCACCAGGACGTGCGATACCAGCACGCTGAAGTTGTCGATGCCGCGCCGCGCGGCTTCCGCGACCGCCATCGCGTTCGCCGGCGCCGTCGTCTCGAAGCCGACCGCGAAGAAGACGATCTGCCGGTCCGGGTTGGCGATCGCGATCTTGAGCGCGTCGAGCGGCGAGTAGACGATCCGCACGTCGGCCCCGCGCGCCTTGAGCGCCAGCAGATCCGTCGAGGAGCCCGGCACGCGAAGCATGTCGCCGTAGCTGGTGAAGATGACGTCGGGCCGGGCCGCGATGGCGAGGGCCTTGTCGACCTGCTCCAGGGGCGTCACGCAGACAGGACAGCCGGGCCCGTGGATCATCCGGACGCCCTCGGGCAGGGCCTCGTCGATCCCCTGCTTCACGATCGTGTGGGTCTGGCCGCCGCAGACCTCCATCAGCGTCCACGGACGCGTCGTGACCCGGTGGATCTCGGCGATCAGCTTCTTCGCAAGAACCGGGTCACGGTACTCGTCGAGGTACTTCACGCCGGCGCCCCGGGGGCAGGTCCGGACGTCGGGGCCGCGCCGGGCGAGACTGCGAAGGCGCCCTCGACCGGCGTCCCGTCGTCGGAGACCACCGCGGGCTCGTCCATCCCCGGCCCCATCGTCGCCAGCTCCGCGCGGACCATGTCGCCCATCGTCGCCAGGATCTCGAGCGTCTTGAGCGCCTCCTCCTCGTCGACCCGGCTGATCGCGAAGCCGACGTGGATGATGACGTAGTCGCCGATCTGGACCTCGGGGATATAGGCGAGGCAGGCGTCCTTGCGGACGCCGCCGAAGTCGACCTTGCCCATCGGCAGGCCGGCGTCGTCGCGGATCTCGATGACTCGCCCGGGGATTCCAAGGCACATGGCGTGTTTCCTCCTCAGGCGCGGCGGACGGGGGCTTCGCGCCCCGCGGCCCCGGCGGCTGCCATCCTCGCGGCGGCGACGGCCGCCTGACCATAGCTGATCCCGCCGTCGTTGACCGGGACGCGGCGATTGATGAAGACCTCGAAGCCGTCGCGGCCGAGCCGGCGCAGCAGCGTCGAGGCGAGGCGGCGGTTCTGGAAGACGCCACCCGAGAGGCAGACCGTCCGCAGCCCAGTCTCGGCGGCCGCGGCGGCCACCAGCTCACGGGTGACCTCCGCGATCGTCTCGTGGAACGCCGCCGCGAGCGGACCGACGGCGCGACCGGCCGCCACGCCCTCGAGAAGTGCGCGGAGGGTGGGGCGAGGGTCGTAGACCAGCAGCCCGTCGGCGCGGGCGAGTCGCGCGGGCAGCGCCGGAGCCGAGCGCGCCCCGGCGGCGACCTCGAGGTCGATCGCGGCCTGCGCCTCGTACTCGGCCACGTCGCGCAGGCCGAGCAGGGCGGCCACGGCATCGAAGAGCCGCCCCGCCGAGGAGGCGAGCGGCGCGTTGAGCCGGCGGGCGACCTGGGTGCGGAGGACCGCCACCTCGCGGGGTTCGAGGCGGGCCACGAAGGCCGCGGCGAGGTCGGGATCGATCGCGCCATCGTGCACGTCGTCCCCATCGCCGTCGTCGCCCGGGAGCGCCTCGGCCGCGAGGAGGTAGCCGAGCGCCATCCGCCACGGGCGCTTCACGGCGAGCGCCCCGCCGGGCATCGGCGCCCGCCCGAAGCGGGCCAGGCGGCGGTAGCCGACGAGGTCCGCGGCGAGGATCTCCCCGCCCCACAGCGTCCCGTCGTCACCCATTCCGAGGCCATCGTAGGCGACCCCGATGAAGGGGTCCGTGATGCCGTGCTCCGCCGCGCACGAGGCGACGTGGGCATGGTGGTGCTGGACCGCGATGCGCCGCTCGGCCGGGAAGCGCGCGACGGCGTACTTCGTGGAGAGGTACTCGGGGTGCAGGTCGTGGGCCGCGACCTCCGGCTCGAGAGCCAGGAGCCGCCCGAGGTGCTCGAGGCCATCGGTGAAGGCCCGGTGCGTCGGCAGGTCCTCGAGGTCGCCGTTGTGGGGGGCCACGTGGGCCCGGCGCCCGCGGGCCAGGGTGAAGGTGTGCTTCAGCTCGGCGCCGACCGCCAGGATCGGCCGGTTCGCGGCCACGGGGAGCGCCAGCGCTTCGGGGGCGTAGCCGCGAGCCCGGCGCACGATCGAGGCCCGCCCGCCGACCACGCGGCTGACCGAGTCGTCGTAGCGCGCCCGGATCTCGCGGTCGTGGTCGAGGAACGCGTCGGCCAGGCCGGCCAGGCGGTTGGCCGCGTCGGCGTCGTCCGTCGCCAAAGGCTCGTCGGAGAGGTTGCCCGAAGTGAGCACGATCGGACGGCCGACCGCCGCCATCAGGAGGTGGTGCAGCGGGGTGTAGGGCAGGAAGATGCCGAGACGGTGGTTGCCGGCGGCGACGGACGGCGCGAGGCGCGGTGCGCCGCGTCGGCGCGCGACGAGGAGGACGATGGGCCGCTCCGGCCCGCCGAGCAGGGCCCGCTCGGTCGCGCCCACGCGGGCGAGACGCTCGGCCGCCGGGAGGTCGGCGACCATGATCGCGAACGGCTTGGCCCACCGCCGCTTCCGGTCGCGGAGGCGTTGCACTGCCGCCTCGTCGGTGGCGTCGCAGCCCAGGTGGTACCCGCCGAGGCCCTTGATCGCCACGATCCGCCCCGCCACGAGGTCGGCCGCGGCGGCCGCCAGCGCTGCGTGCTCGCGGGCGGTCGCGGCCGGCGCGTCGGTCGGCCGGTAGGCGAGGCGCGGTCCGCAGGCGGGGCAGGCCACCGGCTCGGCGTGGAAGCGCCGGTTCGCCGGGTCGGCGTACTCGGCGGCGCAGGCGGGGCAGAGGGGAAAGGCCCGCATGGTCGTCTGGGCTCGGTCGTAGGGCAGCTCGTCGATGATCGTGGCCCGGGGGCCGCAGTTCGTGCAATTGGTGAACGGGTAGCGGTAGCGCCGGTCGGCCGGATCGAGGACCTCGCGCAGGCAGTCGTCACAGGTGGCGATGTCGGGCGGGAAGAGGCGCTCGGTCGCGGCGGCGCTCACGCTCTCGTCGATGGCGAAGGGCAGGGGCAGGGTGCCCGCCTCCCCGACCGACAGGGGCGTCGCGGTCACGGTGTCGACACGCGCGCGGGGCGGCGCATCGCTGCGGAGGCGCCGGACGAAGGCGGCCAGGCCGCGGGGATCGCCGGCCGCCTCGATCTCCACCCGGCCCGCCGCGTTGCGGACCCGTCCGGCCAGGCCCAGCTCGGTCGCCAGGCGCCAGACGAACGGCCTGAAGCCGACGCCCTGGACGACGCCTTCGACGACGATGCGGCGTGCTGCGCCGTAGCCCCCGGCCCCGGCGGCGGGGACGCGCGCGCCCGGCTCAACGGATGCAGCCATGCGAATATGTTGCCCGCGGCTCGCGTCGGCCGGATGGGCCGAATGGCCCGTGGATGGCCCCCGGCCGATCCTTCGTGACGGTCGACTCTGGCGGGCCGTCACGACGGGGAGCAGGATGGCCAGGAGGGCGGGCCGTCCGGCCCGCCGCCACACCGCCCGGAGGCGACCCGATGAGGCTCCAGCGCGAGCACCAGCATCGGCCCGTCACCCTCGTCTGGCTCGACGCCGACGAGGCGATCCTCCTCGGCAACGAGGGCCCCGCCGGCGACGGCGCGGATGCGCCCAGGGTCCGGCGGGTGCGCTCGCAGGTGCCGCCCCACCACCGCGCGACCGGTCGGGTCCACCACGATCCGCGGGTCCGATCCGGCGGCGGCGCCGACCCGGACGACCTCGTCGAACGGCGACGGGAGCACCTCATCGGCGCCTACCTCCGGGAGGTGGCCGGCCTGGTTCCGCCCGACGACCGGGTCGTCATCGTGGGTCCGGGACCCGTGCACGCCCGTCTCGCGAGTGAGCTGCGGCTGGCCGACGCGCGGCACCGCCGGGAGCGCCCCGTGGAGGATGCTGCGGCCGGCCTGCTGACCGAGCGCCAGCTGCGGGCCCGCTGGCGCGAGCTGAGCGGCTCGCCGCCGGAGCGCCGGCTCCCGGCCAACGCCGGCGCGCGTTGACCTCGATCCCCGCCGGGGCCCAGGCCGCTCCGCCCGTGCCCGAAGGGGCCGTTCCGACACCGAATCGCAACCGTTCGGCACTCCCCCGCCCAGTCCGCCGGGACGACGCTCGACCCGAACCACGCGATCGCTGGAGGAACCGACCCGCATGATCGCCGTCGCGGAAGCCGCCCTCGACGACCCCTCGTCAGGCAGCGCGGCGGACGCGACTGGGGGGGATCGGGCCGCGCCCGCGCCATTCCAGCCCGTCCTGATCGATGTCGACCGCTGCAAGGGCTGTGCCCTGTGCGTCGCGGTCTGCCCCAAGGGCATCCTTGCCCTCGACGAGAGCCGGGTGAACGTCCAGGGCTATCATCCGGTGCGGATCACGAACCCGGACGCCTGCACGTCGGACGCGCACTGCGCGCGAGTCTGCCCGGACTGCGCCCTCACGATCCTTGCTCGCCCCAGGCCCCCGCGGGAGGTCGTGGCGTGACGACCCAGCAGGCCCCCGCCCCGTCGGACGCGGCGCAGGCCGCCCGGCCGGGTCCGCGCCATCAAGGCCGCCGTGTCCTGATGAAGGGGAACGAGGCGATGGCCGAGGCGGCGATCCGGGCCGGCTGCGACGCCTACTTCGGCTACCCGATCACGCCGCAGGCGGAGCTCCTCGAGTGGATGGCTCGCCGGATGCCCGAGGAGGGCCGGCCGTTCGTGCAGGCCGAGTCGGAGCTCGGGGCCATCAACATGGCCCTCGGCGCGGCCGCCACGGGCGCCCGGGTCCTTGTCAGCTCGTCCTCCCCCGGGATCAGCCTGATGGCCGAGGCGATGAGCTACATGGCCGCCTCCGAGGTCCCGGTCGTGCTGATCAACGTCATGCGCGGCGGCCCGGGGCTCGGGAGCATCGGGCCGAGCCAGTCCGACTACTTCCAGGCCACCAAGGGCCACGGTCACGGGGACTACCGTGTCCCGGTGCTGGCGCCCGCCTCGATCGGCGAGGCGATGGCGCTCACCGCCGATGCCTTCGAGCTCGCCGAGCGATATCGGACCCCGGTGATGATCCTCACCGACGGCATCCTGGGCCAGGCGATGGAACCGGTCGAGCTCACCTTCCGGGAGCCCCCGCGCGTGGACGCCCCGTGGGCCGTGACCGGCGCGGCCGGACGGCCGCCGCGGGTGGTTCGCTCGCTCCATATCAAGCCCGAGGACCTCGAGGTGCACAACGCGCATCTCCAGGCGAAGTTCGCCGCGATCGCCGATCGCGAGGTACGCCACGACGGCGAGCAGCTCGACGACGCCGACCTCGTCATCGTGGCCTACGGAACGGCGGCCCGCGTCGCCCGCACGGCCATCGCGCAGGCGCGGGAGGCCGGGCTGCGGGCCGGCCTCTTCCGGCCCATCACCCTCTGGCCCTTCCCGAGCGACGCCCTGCGCGACCTCGCCGGCCGCGTCCGCGGCATGCTGGTCGTCGAGCTGTCGGCCGGCCAGATGGTCGAGGACGTCCGCCTCGCGGTCGAGGGCCGGGTCCCGGTGGCCTTCACGGGCCGGACCGGCGGGATCGTCCCGGCCCCGCGGGAGGTGGTCGCCGCCCTGCGCGACCTGGAGACGACCACCGCGGAGCAGCCCCGGGAGGCCGCGCGATGAGCGTCACGATCCCCGAAGGCGCACGCGTCGTCTTCGGCCGCCCGGAGCTCCTCGTCGACCGCACCAGCAGCTACTGCCCGGGCTGCGGTCACGGCGTCGTCCACCGCCTCATCGCCGAGGTCCTGGGCGACCTCGGCCTCGGCCCGCGGACCATCGCGGTGGCCCCGGTGGGGTGCGCCGTCTTCGCCTACGACTACCTGGGCCTCGACTTCGTCGAGGCGCCGCACGGCCGCGCGCCGGCCGTCGCGACCGGGATCCGGCGGGTCCGCCCCGACGCCTTCGTCCTCACCTACCAGGGCGACGGCGACCTCGCCGCCATCGGCACCGGCGAGATCGTCCACGCGGCGGCCCGGGGGGAGCTCCTCACGGCGGTCTTCGTCAACAACGGGATCTACGGGATGACCGGTGGCCAGATGGCCCCCACGACGCTCCTCGGCCAGCGGAGCACCTCGTCGCCGCGCGGCCGCGACGCCGCGTTCCACGGCTACCCCATCCCGATGACCGAGATGCTCGCCGTCCTGCCCGGCGTCGCCTACGCGGCGCGCGGGTCGGTGGCGGACCCAGCCTCAATCGGGCGCACGAAGCAGTACCTGCGGCGGGCCTGCGAGGTCCAGCTCGAGGGGCGCGGGTTCGCGATCGTCGAGGTGATCAGCAACTGCCCGGTCGGCTGGGGGATGAGCCCCCTGGAGTCGATCGAGCGGCTGAAGGAGGTCGTCGCCCTGGAGTACCGGCCGGGCGTGATCGTCGACCGGACGAGGGAGCCTGGCGCGTCCGGCGCCCCGGGCGGCGCGACCCCCGCCGATGGGATCGCCACGCTGGTGGCGGAGCGGTGACGATGGAACGCTCGATCATCTTCGCGGGCTTCGGCGGCCAGGGAATCCTGTTCGCCGGCAAGGTGCTCGCGCGGGCGGCGATGAACGAGGAGCGCGAGGTCTTCTGGATCCCCTCGTACGGGCCGGAGATGCGCGGCGGGACCGCGTCCTGCACCGTGATCGTCGGGAGCGAGCCGATCGGCTCGCCGATCGTCGATCAGGCCGACGCGGCAGTCGTCCTCAACCCACCGTCCCACGCGAAGTTCGCCTCGCACGTCGCCCCCGGCGGCCTGCTGGTGGTGAACGAGACGCTCGTTGGCAACACCTCCGGGCGGACCGACATCACCGAGCTGCGGATCCCCTGCACGCGCCTGGCCAAGGATGCGGGCGACGACTCCCTCGTCAGCGTGGTGGCGCTCGGCGCGCTCATCGGGTGCCTCCAGCTCGTCCGCGCGGCCTCCGTCCGCAACGCGATCCGGGAGATCGTCGGCGCGAAGCGACCGGAGGTGCTGGCAGCCGACCTGGCGGCGTTCGACGTCGGGCACCGCGTGGGGGCGCGCAGCCGCGGGCCGCGCCCCGAGCGCGTCGCGATCCCGGCCTGACCCGCCGGAGCTCCGCTCGGCAGGCGGCCTGGGGGAGGCCTAGGGGCGAGGATCGGCGCGCTCGCGCCGGCGCGCCTCGCGGTTAGACAGGACGGCGGGCGCCGCGTCGGGCATGACGTGAAGCCGAAGCGACGCCGCGATCGTGAGCGCGCCGGTGATCGCGAGCCCGGCGGCCGGGGCCAGCGGCGAGTTGCCGAGCCCGAAGGCCGGGAACGTGGAGACGACGACGCCGGTGGCGATCGTGGCCCACGCGATCCTGAGCAGGCTGACGTCCACGACGCGCTGGGCGGCGGCGAGACGGGCGACCGCGAGGAAGCCGGCGCCCGCGAGGACGGCCCAGATGCCGATGGCGATCAGGCTGATCCGGGGGTCCAGCGACGGAAGGAGGATGCCGACGGCGCCGAGCACGAAGCCGCCGAA
>Ga0315273_10014962_pt1 | contig 10019 bp, 8 predicted proteins | sample YL17G02_0_MG_FD_205753 | JGI IMG/M metagenome (GOLD analysis project Ga0315273, IMG submission 205753) | Sediment microbial communities from Yellowstone Lake, YNP, Wyoming, USA - YL17G02_0 | ecosystem: Environmental > Aquatic > Freshwater > Lake > Sediment | place: USA: Wyoming | collected... | reverse complement strand
TTGAAACACTCCTTGCAAAAAGCGATCTTGGTTTTGAAGTCAGCCAGCGCTTCAGCAAGTTGACCGGAGACTTCCTCCGGTGCGCGCAAGAGGAAGAATGCCAGCCGGGAGGCTGTTTTTGGGCCAATGCCGGGGAGACGTTCAAGGGCAAGAACAAGGGTGTGAATGGGTTCGGGTAACATAATGACATTAGCAGGTTAGCAGGTTAGCAGGTTGACAGGGGACATGCCAAAGTGTAAATGTCCGAACGTTAAAACGGGAGCCCACCCGCCAGCGGACCCATGACCTGCTCCTGGCGTTCGCGCGACTTGTCCAGCGCCAGATTAACGGCTGTGAGCACCAAGTCCTGGAGCATTTCGGCATCCGCTTCTTTTAGCAAGGCGGGGTCTATCATCACCGATTGGCATTTCTGGTCGCCTGTCATGGTAACTTTGATCGCGCCGCCACCCGCTGTCGCTGTGACGGTTTCCTGCGCCAGTTGTTCCTGGGCTTCAGCCATCTGCTGTTGCATGCGCTGAAGTTGCTGCATCATTCCAGCCTGCCCCCCGCCTCCGGCGGGACGATTAAATCCTTTAGCCATGATTACTCCTGAATATTCACGATTTCGCCGCCGTGTTTGATGGCCGCGGCAACCATGCCGTCCGCTTTGACATCAGCCGGGGTAGACTGTTTCGCATTTGAAATCACACACCGCAAGCTCAGGTCCCTGCCTACGATCTCCGCGATCGCCTTGAGGGTCAATTCCATTTGTTCCGGCACTTCCATTTTCTTGCGAAGAACTTCGCTGGCAAAACCGAGTACAAGCACCCCGTCCTTGATCTCCAGCACCCGCGATGAGTTCAGCAAGGCCACCAACGAAGGCTGGGAGCGCAGGGCATCCTTGATCTGTTTCCAGGATTTGCTGATCTGCTCCAGCGTGACAGATGATTCTGTCTGCGATGCAGAGGTATTTTTGGTTCTATCCGCTTCTTTCTGGACCGGGAGCTTGGTCACCGGTTTTTCATTATTTTCCTTCGGTGAGGCTTTGACCACACCAACCGGCGCGGTCTCCTGGTAAGGCATCTTTGGCGTTTCGATGACTTCCGCCAGAGCCAGCTCCAGCGGTAGTGACGGTTGCCAGCCGCCGCGCAGGTCGGTGGCAGCGATGTTGAAAGCCTTGATCATGCGCAGCACATCCGAAGGGGAAAAGTCCCTGGCATGTCTCTCGGCTTGGGCACGCGTATCCGTTGCCAGATCCACTTGTGTACCATTACCCATCTGGACCAGTAGCAGAGCCCGCAGGTAGTCCACCACCTGACGCGCCAACAGGCGCGGATCAGTGCCGGAATCCAAGGCAGTATGGATCGCATCCATCCCGCCGGCAGGTTCCCGGTCCAGCACCGCACCGACCAGCTCAATGACAGTTTGGCTGGTGGCAGTGCCAAGCACGATCCGGGTCAGGCCAAGTGTGATTTCCTTTCCGGTGGAAGCCATCTGGTCAAGCAGGGAAATGGCATCGCGCATTCCCCCCGCAGACTGGCGGGAAATGAGCATCAGCGCTTCTGTTTCAGCAGTGAGTTTTTCGTTGGTTACAATTTTCTGCAACTGGCCCACAATGTCGTTGACCGGGACGCGGCGAAATTCGTGCCGCTGGCAGCGGGATAGCACTGTCGCTGGAATTTTGTGCATCTCAGTGGTGGCGAGGATGAAGATGGCATGGGCAGGCGGCTCCTCGAGGGTCTTCAACAAGGCATTGAAGGCTGCCATGGAAAGCATGTGGACTTCGTCAATGATATAAACTTTGTAGGTGCCCTGGTTGGGGGTGAAGTTGATCATGTCGCGCAGTTCACGGACATCTTCAACAGAGGTGTTGGAGGCGGCGTCAATCTCGATGAGGTCCAGGAAGCGATTCTCGTTAACCGCCACACAGTGGGCACACTCGTTGCACGGTCGGGCTGCGGGATCTTCGTTCAGACAGTTGACAGCCTTCGCCAGCAGTCGTGCGGCGGTGGTTTTGCCGGTACCACGCGGGCCTGCAAAAAGGTAGGCATGCACGACGCGGTTGCCAATGACCGCATTGCGCAACGTCTGGACAACATGCTGCTGCCCAACGATTTCGTCCCATTTCTGAGGCCGCCATTTGTTATAAAGAGCCTGGGTCATAAGCAATATCCAACAATCCGTCAAGGAATACGATAAAAGGCCCGTGCGATGTTCTGGGTATCATAGAGGGCAACCAGATTGCCGGATTTCCAGACCGACGCGGAGAGCTGCCAATAAAGGTCTGAGGCAGTGTCGGTTCCGGAACCCGTATGGACCTGGACGGTACCAGCGGGGTAAAGCGTCACTTGCGGAAAAGTGTAGGTGCTGGCCTGGCTGTCTTTGAGCGTCCAGCCGGTCAGCACGAGCGCCGTGTCGCTGTTATTCTGGATGATGACGGCCTCGCTGGCAAGCGCCCCCACGCCGCTGACGCTGACGATGTCCGTGTTCACGCTGACGAAAGCGAGCGTGGGAACGGTCTCTATTGTGCTGCAGTCCATTTTTCGATTGGCACGGTCATAAAAAAATAAGATCGCCCCTGCCACGAGAACCGAAATGAGGGCGTTCAGCAGGATGTAGAGAACCAAACGGCGGCGCGTCATCGTGCCATTATGATAGCACAAAATAGGGGAAGAAATGTCCTAAACCTTCAGCACCCGGAAAACATTAGCACATCTTACGGCACTACCATGGGATTGAGCATCTCCCAGCGAACACCGCCATTGATTGTCTTAACCAGGGCATTTTCGCTGCTGTCGTTGACCACAGACGCCCAGCCCTGGTTTGCATTAACAAAACTGAACTGGCCCGACCAGGTGACCTCCTGGACAAAAGTCCAGGTTTGGCCGCCGTCTGTGGTCTTGTAGATCCGGCGGCCAAAGGCAAAACCGTTTTGCGGGTCGAAGAAATATAGGCCTTCTCCCAGGGAATATTCCGCCGGCATCGGGTAGGAACTCCATGTTAAACCGCCGTCGTTGGTGGAATATAAATAATCCTTCTGAGTCGTGAAATCTGTCATGCTCAGGCACTTCATTATCATTACAACAGAGGAGACCGAGAAAGGGACCGGGGAAGCCATGTCACAGGCATAATCGATGAACAGGTTCGGGGCACTGGCCGGGGCGAGCGGTTCGATGAGCTTCCAGGTGGCACCCCCATCCATGGTGCGCAGGATGTGAGGGGCCGGGTAAAGGCCGTTGCATTCACGCGCCAGCCAGCCGTTCAGGACATCCGAAAAGACCATACTGGTCTTCGGGCAGGCCTGGATATCATTGTTGTCCTGGGGTGTGACCAGCGTGGTCCACGTCTGGCCACCATCAATGGTGTTGAGCAGGGCCACATAGGTGTGGCTCATCCCTGCACCGAGATAAACCAGCAGCCAGCCTTCGGTGGCATTCACGAAATCGATGAACCAGGGGTTGAAGAACTCCGTGGACACGGATGTGTCGATGGACCTGTACTGCCAGGTTGCACCGCCATCGTGGGTGCTCCAGAAATTGAGGAATGCAGGCGGTGGAGCCATCCCGGTCCCATAAATAACCCATGCTGTGGAAGCATCCCGGAAATCGCCAATGGCGACAGCCTTATCGCCGGCTGCCGGGGCTGGCTGCGGAGGAGTGACATCCCGCCAGTTAAGGCCGCCATCCCAGGTGCGAAACACGTGATCCTGGGCCTGGCCAAGACCGCCAATCCCCCAGCCGCTGAGCGGGTCGACCATATGGATCTTCATAATGGCGATGCCCTGACCAGCAGGCATGTGCGCAATTACCGGGCCAGTTAAAGTGGGTAGAGGCACGGCAGGTACGGGGGGAGTTGCGGTTATCCCCAAGATGGACAGTCCGGTGGGAGATGAAGTGGGTATAGGCAAGGCAGGTACGGGGGGTGTTGCGGTTATCCCCAAGATGGGCAGTCCGGTAGCAGTCGCCGTGGGATCAGGCAGATTACAGGAAGAGAGCAAGAGCGGAAGGACAGCCAGGAAAGCAAACAAAGTTGATCTTGTTTTCATAGAAAACCTCCATACCGAAAGCATTACCGCACCAGCAGCGCCACCCAGTCCCCTTTCTGGCGCTTTTCCAGCAATTTTAATCCGTGCGCCTCGGCAGAGGCAATCACCCCTTCGGCCTGTTCTGCCAGGATACCCGAAAGGATAAGCGCCCCGCCTGGCAAAACCAGGTCTGCAAGACCCATGTCAAATAGACGGATGATGATCGGGGCCAGGATATTGGCCAGAACCAGCATGGCATTCCTGATCACCCGGCTGTCCCCTTGGGACAAAGCTTGAAACCTGCCAGCTAAAACCTCCGTCACCGAACCCAAGCCAATCGCAAACTGACCTGTGGTTATGCCGTTGGCATTTGCGTTCTCTCGGCTGGCCTTGACCGAGGCCTCGTCAATGTCGACTCCGAGAGCGAATTCTGCGCCAAGTTTAAGCGCGGCAACCGAAAGAATCCCGGAACCGCAGCCGACGTCGATCACATCCAGACTTTTATATGGCGGGCGGGCTTCGTGCGTGGTTTCCCCGAAGGCGGATTCGCCCGCCTTGGACGGATTGGGAGCCGTCCCCATGTATTCTTCAATTAATTCAAGGCACAGTTGCGTTGTCGGATGCGTCCCGGTCCCGAAAGCCATACCCGGGTCAATCTTGATCGGGATGCGCGAGGCATCCGGCGATTCAAGCCAGGTCGGGACAATGATCAGCCGCCTGCCAACCGGGATAGGCTGGTAGCGCACCTTCCAGGCTTCCATCCAGTTCTGATCTGCCAACGGGGTGAAGACAGGTGCGGGCAGAGGCTGGATCAACCCCAAATAGTAGAGCGACCTCTCAAGTTTCTGGCGTTTCTCTTCAAGTTTTTCATCCGCCGGCATGTATGCGCGTACGGTGATCGGTCCGACAGGGGTGCCCTCGTCCTCATCATTGACAAAATCCACGGCTTGCTCGGTGGTCACCCCATTGGGTGCAAAACGCGCCAGCACGTCGGCCACAGCCTCGGCGAGTTCGCCGTTGACTGTCAGGGAAACTTCGAGCCAGTTCATCAAGTCAACTCATTCCTCGTAATTCAGGATTACATGGCAATTATTTATCATGGCAGGATGTTCCTGAAATATTCAGGGGGCTTGTAACCGGCAAAATACCGGATGCTGGACACTATATCGTTTGGGGTAAAATTTTCGTTCATACCCCTGCTGAGATAGGCCAGAGAAACTTGATTGATTATTTTAACCAACGGGAGTCGCACCTCTTGCACTGTCAGGCTGGCTTCCTCCGTGATCTCGTCCTTGATCCCATTCACAGGGTTTTCGCTGATCTTCAATTCACCACCCGGAAATCCCCAGTGGACAATCAGCGGTAGGTGTGCTCGCATAGCAGGTGTTGCCCATGGTCGTTGAAGATCATCGCTCCTCCTGCCAACATGAATCGCGGACGGATGATGGCAGGCGATGCGCAGCACCCAAAAAAGGCAGGATGCGCCAGATATTAGAAGAAATCTTTTCATGCTGTAATATTTGCCGTTTATTCCGCTTCAACAGCCAAATCTTACCACAGGAAAACAAACCCGCCTCCGGGCGAGACGGGTTGCATGTTATCCAAAACTGGCAGCTGGCTATCCCCCCAATGCTTCATTCAGCCAATCCAAGAAACCTTTTTCTTTCGGCCTGACCGTCGTGCCAAGCGTCGCCGCCAGTTTCTCGAACAGGTCGCGCTGCTCCTTCGTCAGCTTGGCCGGAATATCCACGTTAACTATGATCAACTGGTCGCCGCGCCCGCTCTTGCGCAGGTAGGGAACGCCGCGCGCTTTGAGAGTGAACACCTTGCCCGCTTGCGTTCCGGCTGGAATTTTAAGTTTTGAAGAGCCATCCACAGTCGGAACATCCACCTCTGCGCCTAGGACGGCCTGGGCCACGTTAATATCCAGGTTGAGCAGAATATCATTTTCGCGGCGTTTAAAAAACTTGTGGGACTGAACTGCCAGCAGCAGGTACAGGTTGCCCTGCGGCCCACCCAGTGACCCCGGCTCGCCCTCCCCCGCCAGACGGATCTGCGTGCCATTGTCCACACCTGCCGGGACCTGGACGGTTTTCTTGATCGTTTTCCGCTCCAGCCCGGATCCCCTGCAGGTATGGCAGGGGGTGGAGATGACCTCGCCGCGTCCGCTGCAAGTGGGACACGGCCCGGACTGCATCATCGATCCAAATATAGTCTGGCGCACCTGGCGGACTTCGCCGCGCCCGTTGCAGGTGCCGCAGCGTTGCGGGCTGGTACCCGGTTCTGCAGCGGAGCCGCGGCAGGTTCCGCATGTTTCGTTACGGGTGACTTCGACAGTCTTCTCAGAACCAAAGACAGCTTCCTCAAAGGACAGGCCCAGGCTCACCTGCAGGTCACGCCCCCGCCGTGGGCGGCGCGAGCGGCCCTCGCCACCCATGTTGATCCCGAAGAACTGCTCGAATATATCCGAGAAGTCCATAGTGGCGTAGTCGGGCATGCCGCCCATCTCACCCAGGCCGGCGCGGCCGAACTGGTCATAGCGTGCGCGTTTTTGCGGGTCTGAAAGGACGCCATAGGCCTCGTTTATTTCCTTGAATTTTTCCTCAGCATCTGTCTCCTTGCTCACATCAGGATGATACTGGCGCGCCAGTTTGCGGAAGGCAGTCTTGATGTCATCCGTGGAGGCACCTCTGGGAATGCCGAGAATTTCGTAGTAGTCACGATTGGTCATAGTCACCGTTGGCAGGTTATCGAATTGACAGGGCACCATGCTGGAAGCTCCCATCATGTACCCTGCCAGTGTTAATTGTTTTTCGCCTCACCGTCCACCACATCGGGACCGGCATCCGGCTCGGGTTGGCTGGGGTCTGCATCCGGCACGGGCTGCTCCGGGGCCTGCTGGTAGGCTGCCGCGCCGACTTTCTGGACGGCCTGGCTGAGGGAATCCACCGCTTTGCGAATGGCCGGCTCGTCTTCGCCGTCTTTCACTTTTTTGACTTCATCCATGGCGGCCTGGACATCCGCCTTGACCTCCAAGGGAACCTTATCCCCGAGCTCGGTTAATACCTTTTCAGCGCCGTAGACCGAGTTATCAGCAGTATTCCTGGCATCGATCAAATCCCGGCGTTGCTTGTCCTCAGCTGCGTGTACTTCGGCTTCCTTGCGCATGCGTTCCACTTCATCTTTCGCCAGGCCAGACGAGGCTGTGATGGTGATGTGCTGGCTGCGTCCGCTGGCCTTGTCTTGCGCATTGACTTTCAGGATGCCATTGACGTCAATGTCAAAAGTGACTTCGATCTGAGGAATGCCGCGCGGGGCAGGCGGGATGCCATCCAGGATGAATTTGCCGAGCGACTTGTTATCCACAGCCATCGGACGTTCCCCTTGCAGGATATGGATCTCGACCTGGGTCTGGCTGTCACTGGCGGTTGAGAAGACCTGGCTTTTACGGGTCGGGATGGTGGTATTGCGCTCAATTTGCGGAGTGGCGACGCTACCCATGGTTTCAATCGAAAGGGTCAGTGGAGTGACGTCCAGCAGGAGGATGTCTTTCACCTCACCGCCCAGCACACCCGCCTGGATGGCAGCGCCTATCGCCACTACTTCATCGGGGTTGACACCTTTATGGGGTTCCTTGCCGAAGAAACGGCGGACGGCTTCCTGTACAGCAGGCATGCGGGTCATACCGCCTACCATGACAATTTCGTTGATATCGGAAGAGGAAAGAACGGCATCGCTCAGAGCCTGTTTTAGCGGGGACAGGGTTCCTTCCACCAGATCAGCGGTGAGCTGCTCAAGTTTTGAACGGGTCATAGTCATCACCAGGTGCTTCGGTCCGGAGGCATTGGCGGTAAGATAGGGCAGGTTCACCTCGGTTTGCATCATCGTCGAGAGTTCGATCTTGGCCTTCTCAGCGGCTTCGCGCAGACGCTGGAGTGACTGCCGATCCTGGCGCAGGTCAATACCATTCTCTTTTTGGAACTCCTGGGTGAAATAATCGATGATGCGCTGGTCGAAGTCGTCGCCTCCCAGGAAGGTATTTCCATTGGTGGAACGGACCTGGAAGACGCCTTCGCCCACGTCAAGAATGGAAATATCGAATGTCCCGCCACCCAAGTCATAGACAGCGATGATTTCGTTGGTTTTCTTGTCAAGGCCATAGGCCAGTGAAGATGCAGTTGGCTCGTTAATAATGCGCAGTACATCCAGGCCAGCGATCTTACCGGCATCCTTGGTTGCATTACGCTGCGCGTCGTTAAAGTACGCCGGGACAGTGATCACCGCCTGCGTAACCGGTTCGCCCAGAAAAGCTTCAGCATCACGTTTTATCTTGGCAAGGATCATGGCGGAGATTTCCGGCGGGGAATATTCCTTTTCATCCATCTTGACGCGCACATCACCGTTTTCGGCTGGAAGCGCTGTATACGGGACGCGCGGCAGGGTGTGCTGAACTTCCGGGTCTTCGTACTTGCGACCCATAAAGCGCTTGATGGAAAAGATGGTGTTCTGGGCATTGACGATGGCCTGGTTGCGGGCCACCCGTCCCACCAGTCGCTCGTGGTTCTTGTTGATCGCCACCACCGACGGCACCAACCGCTCCCCTTCCGAGGACGATATGACGACCGGTTCTGCCCCCATCATCACTGCGCCAACAGAATTCGTTGTACCTAAATCGATCCCGATGATTTTTGACATCAAATATTTCTCCAAAAATATGTGGTGGAGGCGAACTGCATGGTCGCCCCAGGCGGGGAGAAACCCTGCCCCGGTAAATTACTGTGCCACCCGGACCTGCGCCGGGCGAATAACACGCTCGCCAATCATGTACCCATTTTGTACCACTGAGATAATACATCCGCACTCCAGGCCCTCGGCAGGTTCCTGCAGGATGGCCTCGTGGAAGTTCGGATCAAACATCTGCCCCTCTGCCTCGATGCGTTTTAGACCCTCTGCCTCCAGGATGGACTGCAGTTTACGGTAGATCAACTCAACGCCGTCCGCCCAGGCCAGGTCGACGGGACGATGTGCCAGGGCACGCTCGAGATCGTCGATTATGGGCAGGTAGCGTTTAACGATATTCCCGACTGCGTTCTGATAGGTCTCCTTGCTTTCGGCGTCCACGCGCCGACGATAATTCTGGAAATCGGCCACTGATCGCTGCCAACCGTCCTTGTATTCGGCAGCCTCGGATTGGGCTTTGGCCAGTTTTTCTTCCAGTTCGGTGAGAGCATTCAAAGCGTCCGGCGTCGCGGGTGCAACGGGCGTACCATCCGCTTCGGGTTCATTCTGATGCAACTTCTCTTTCTTACTCATTTTCTTCTCCTACCAATGTTTCAGATACCAGGTCGCTCAACAACTCGGCCATAAAGCGGACAGTGGGGATCGTGCGGGCGTAAGGCATGCGCATCGGCCCGAAGACACCCAGTGTGCCGGTGACAAGACCGGGAATGCCATAGCGGGCCAGGACAACCGAACATTGTTTCAACTCTTCCCATTTGCCCTCTCCGCCGATCAATACCTGCACACCGCCCACCGTGGCATTATTGGTTGTGCGGGCCAACAGATCTTGCAACAGGGAACGTTCCTCGAACAGATGCACTGCCCGGCGGGCATCGCCGGATTCCAGGAATTCGGGTTCTGAGAGAACATTGGTCAAACCGTCCAGATAGATTTCGCCGGAAACGCGCTGTTCACCGTGGTTCATGTCCTGGAGGACGAGGGTCAGGATATCCTTTTCGAGGGAATCGGCATGCCCAGGAAAGGCTGCGATTTCTTCGGTCGCCTTGCCCAGGCAGACCTGGTTGAGCCGTTCGGCGGCGGCAGACAGGCGTTCCTGCCCAACTGGCTCGGCCAGTGTCAGGATTTGCTGGCTGACCTCCCCGCCAGTCATAACCAGCACCATCAATACCTGACGTCCCTGGGTTGAGATGAGTTCAACATGTTTGTAACGTGAACGCTCGGAATGCGGTGCTGTCACAATGGATGCCGCATGTGAGTGTTGCGCCAGGATGGAAGC
>Ga0315273_10014961_pt1 | contig 10019 bp, 9 predicted proteins | sample YL17G02_0_MG_FD_205753 | JGI IMG/M metagenome (GOLD analysis project Ga0315273, IMG submission 205753) | Sediment microbial communities from Yellowstone Lake, YNP, Wyoming, USA - YL17G02_0 | ecosystem: Environmental > Aquatic > Freshwater > Lake > Sediment | place: USA: Wyoming | collected... | reverse complement strand
GCCAGCAGATCGATCTCGCCGAAGGGCGTGCGGATATTGCGGCCGACAATGTCGTAGCCGCGGGCAGTCAAGTAGTCCGCGGCTGCAGCCTCGCCCCACCTGCCAATGCGCTGATTGTGACTCATGGTCGCTTGGTCTTCGAGGGGCGGACTAGCGGCCTCACGCCAGACGCCCGCCGCGACCTGGGCAAGCACCCGATGAAGACACTCGCTGATGGTACAGTTGAGAGATGGCGCTGTCAAGTCGCGCCAAATCAGGCAGCCCCTGCATGGTAGAAGGCGCTTCCCCGGGCCCAGATGGTTCGACTCGTATTGCGCGACAAGGTATTTGAGGTGAAGGGCGGGATGACCCTTCTGGCGGCGCTGGAGAAGGCAAATGTCCTCCCCGAGACCGTCATAGCCACGCGCGGGGGCCAGCTGATCCTCGAAGATGAGATCCTGCGGGATGGGGAGGAGATAAGGCTTGTGGCGGTGATTTCGGGTGGCTGAAGAACCGCCCCAGGGATGGGGCAGCCCCCGGTTGGCTCGGCAGGCATAGCACATGAAATGCAGGAAATGCGGGCAAAAAGCCGCCGTCAACATGCGTCAGCACAAGCTTGCTCTGTGCGAGGACCACTATCTGGAGTGGTTGCCGGAGCAGACAGAACGCTTCATCCGGAAGTATGCGATGTTCAGCGGCGAGGACAAGATCCTCGTCGCCGTCTCAGGTGGCAAGGACTCCCTGTCTCTCTGGGATCTGCTGGTTCGGCTGGGATACAAGGCTGATGGGCTTTACATCGGCCTGGGAATAGAGGGGCAAAGCGGGTATTCAACCGCGTCCCATGGCTTTGCCCGCCAATTCGCCGATCGACATGGGCTCGTTCTGCACGTCGTCGATGTACAGATGGAGTATGGCCAACCGATCCCCGTTTTGGCGGCGATGAGCCAACGGGGACGCGGCAAACCGTGTGCCGTATGCGGTCTGACGAAGCGGCACATCATGAACCGCATCGCGCGCGACATGGGATACGACGTGCTGACAACTGGGCACAACCTGGACGACGAGGCTGCTGTGCTGCTTGGAAACACGCTGAGCTGGTCGGCCGACTTTCTGGTCCGCCAGGGACCGGTATTGCCAGGGATCGCAGGACTAGCACGGAAGGTGAAGCCTCTCTGCCGCTTCTACGAACGAGAGATGGCCGCCTATGCTCTGCTGCGCGGCATCGATTACATCTATGAAGAATGTCCGCACGCGAAAGGCTCGACGTCGATATACTTCAAGGAAGTGCTCAACACAATGGAAAACGCTCATCCGGGCACGAAACTGAACTTCTACCTCCGGTTCCTGGAGGCGCGCGCGCAGGGCCTTTTCTCTCCGCGCCATTCGGCGATGGACGCCCTGCGCCCGTGCGCGGAGTGCGGCCAGCCGACTACAGCGGAGGGCTTGTGTTCTTTCTGCAGGATGATCGAGAGGTCGGCAGCTGAAGAATAGCGCGCCTTGATCCACTGGGCATGGTCTTCCATGACGCCTCGCCGGCCGGTGGGGCGCCCGCGCATGAATCGGGGCAGGCTGTCCGTGGAGGGCAGTATCTATGAATGGCTTGTCTTTTCCGGTCTACATCGCACTGAAAGAGGTGTGGCGCAATCGAGGCCGATTCTTGTTGTTGAGCCTCGTAATCGCCCTCATTACACTCCTCGTGCTTTTCATAGCCGCGCTGGGGGAAGGTTTGGCTGACGGTAATCGGCAGTACATCGGCAACCTGGATGCCGAGTTGGTCGTGTTTCGCGAGAAGAGCGACTACATCATTTCGTCGAGCCGCCTCGAGACCGGCACGCTGCGCGCCGTTCGGCGGATGGTGGGCCTGGAGAACGCCGGGCCCATCTACTTCTCGGCGACCGAGATCACCTCAACCGCGCTGCCGATCAAGGTCTCGCTGCTGGCCGCCGAGCCTGGCTACCCTGGCATGCCAACTGTTGCTGAAGGTCGCGATTTTCGCGGTGGAGGGTCGAAGGAGGTCGTCATCGACCGCAATCTTGCTCTTCGTTCCGGCCTGCATATCGGTGACGGTCTGGTGGTGCGTTCGACGCAGGGTCCGGAGGATCGCTTCTCCGACCTGGAGGTTGTCGGGATCGTAGGCGGGCAGTCGTATCTCTTCCAGCCAAGCATGTTCGTTGCGGCGGAGACTTGGGAGCAGATCCGACCTCAAACCGAGGCAGACGCGCGCGACGACACGCCGTATCCGCACATCCTCGCGGTCCGCGTTTCCGACGCAGGTGCTGTCGAGCAGCTACGATCCAGCCTGCTGGCGCAGGTGCCAAAGATCGAGGTCGCTGATGTGGCGACAACAATCAACAACATCCCCGGCTACTCGGCGCAGCAGGCCACGATACAGACCCAGGGATTCTTCACTCTCCTGATCGGAATCATGGTCATCGGCGGTTTCTTCCAGATTCAGGTACTCCAAAAAGTTCCCCAGATCGGAGTCCTGAAAGCCATCGGCTCATCCAACTCAGCCGTGGGCATGGCGGCCGTCGTTCAGATCATGGTCGTGACCGCGATTGGAGTTGGCCTCGGAGCGTTCATGACGTTCCTCTTCTCACTCGGATTCCCACCGACGGTCCCGCTGACATTCAACGGGGTCAGTGTGGCCGCTTCGGTCCTGGCCCTCATGCTGATCGGCCCGGTCGGTGGGCTGGTCTCGGTGATCTATGCGGTGCGAATCGAACCCCTGCGCGCTTTGCGGTTGCAGTGAGGCCGCGATGAAGAAAGCGGTCCTCGAAGTCCTTGATCTGGTTAAGACCTTCATGGTCGATGGTGCGCCGATCCACGCGGTCGATCACGTTTCGTTTCAGGTCCACCCGGGTGAATTCGTGGGCTTGGTGGGGCCCAGCGGCTCCGGCAAGACCACCCTGCTCTCGATCCTGGCCGCACTGTTGACGCCGACGGCAGGTGAGGTGCTGGTCGACGGGCACAAGCTATCCAAGATGGACGAGGGCGACCGTGTGAAGCTGCGGCGGTCGCGCATCGGCTTCACATTCCAGTCAAACAATCTCATCCCATTCCTCACGGCGCAGGAGAACGTGGACGTGATGCTAAGACTGAATGGCTGGCCCGTCGAGCGGGGCGGCCGGAGAACCGCGGACCTTCTTTCACGGTTGGGGCTGGGCGATCACCTGCATTTCATGCCTGCTCAGATGTCTGGCGGCCAACAGCAGCGTGTGGCCATCGCCCGGGCGCTAGTCCACGACCCGGCGCTCGTCCTGGCCGACGAACCTACCGCTGCCCTGGATTCGGAACGCGCCTTCCAGGTGGTGGAGACCTTTGCCGGCCTCATCCATGAACGGGGCGGAGGCGGAATCATGGTGACGCATGACCTGCGCATGTGCCTGCACGTGGACCGCGTCCTGCAGATGCGCGACGGCAGAATCGTGGCGGAGCACGCCACCAAGAAGGAGATCGTGGCTCTGGCAAGGGCTGCAGGGTAACCCAGGCTCGAGGACTCCGCCCGTGCAGCTCACTGGAAGCGGGGACGTCCTTCTCAGGCGGTCTCCAGATAGCGCTCCACCTCGAAGTCGGTAACGCGCAGGCGGTATTCGTCCCATTCTGCCCACTTGGCGCGGACAAAGGCCTCGTACGTCGAGGCTCCCAACGCGGATTTTAGGACTTCGTCAGTGTCTAGCTCGATCAAGGCCTCCGACAGCGATCCGGGCAGCTCCTTCACGCCAAGTTTCTTCCGCTCTTCCGGGCTCAGGTGATACAGATTCACATTATTCAGCGCGGCCGGCGGCGTCATGTTCTTCTCCAGGCCATCGAGGGCGGCCGCGAGCATGGCCGTAAAGGCCAGGTAGGGATTTGAGGATGGATCGGGACAGCGCAATTCGGCGCGGACGGCCTTGTCGCGGCCTTCGTTGTAACGCGGGATGCGGATGAGCGCCGACCGATTTTGCTCGGCCCAACCGATATAGACCGGCGCCTCGTAGCCCGGCACGAGCCTCTTGTAGGAGTTGACCGTGGGTGCAACAACCGCCGCCAAGGCGCGCGCATGGGCGAGCTGGCCCGCGATGAAGGCGTAGGCTAGCTTGGACAGGTGCACGCTGTCCTTGGCATCGAAGAACAGATTCGTGCCCTTCGAATCGAATACAGACTGATGGCAATGCATCCCCGAGCCATTGATGCCGAAGACCGGCTTCGGCATGAAGGAGGCCGTGAGACCATGCTGATTGGCGATCGCCTTGACGGCATACTTCAAAGTAAGGATGTTGTCGGCTGCCTTGAGGGCATTCGCAAAGCGGAAATCGATTTCGTGTTGGCCGCGGGCCACCTCGTGGTGACCCACCTCCACCTCAAGGCCCATGGCGCCAAGGGCTTCCATAAGCGCAGCCCGCACGTGAGCGGCCTCATCGTCCGACGAAAAATCGAAATAGCCGCCGTTGTCATGCGGGGTCGGATGGATGCCGTTGCCGTTGGCGCCCTTGAACAGGAAGAACTCCGGCTCGGGGCCGACGTTGTAGGACCAGCCCTTCCGTTCCAGGGTTGCGAGCAAGCGCCTCAACCTGCCGCGTGGGTCACCTTCGAAAGGCTCACCGGTTGGCGTGTAGATATCACAGAAGACGCGGGCGCGGCGAAGTTCAGGCTTTGTCCAGGTCAGGACCGCGTATGTTTCCGGATCGAGCCTGAGGTGCATGTCGCTCTCCTGGATACGGGCGAAGCCCTCGACCGACGATCCATCGAACCATACCCCATCCGCAAGAGCGTCTTTGAGGCCTCCCACGGGCATGTCCACACTCTTCACCGAACCGGTGACGTCTGAAAATTGGAGCGATATGAATTTGACGTTGTCTTCCGTAACTCTCTTGGTCAGGTCATTTGCTTCCATGTATCCTCTTTTCTGTGGTCTTTCTTGAATTGCAGAATTCCGGGTATGTCCGATTGTGGCGCCGCGACCAAGCCTAGTCCGCCGGGCTCGGGGCAGGCTCCTTCGGCCGCGGCGTCTTCGTCTGTTTGGACCAGTTGATCACGACCACCGATCCGATGATTACGAGTCCGGAGAGGACTATGCGGTTCGTTACGAGCTCATGGCCAAGCCATGCTCCGAAGAAGATGGCGACGAGGGGATTCACATAGGCGTAGGTCGACACCAGCGCAATCGGTGCATTCCGAAGCAGCCAGCTGTATGAGACAAATCCGACGAGCGAACCAAAGACGATGAGATACACCAAGCCGATGGCAGAGGCTGCGCTGATGTCCTCCAGGTGCAACTGACCCCACTCGCCGGTGAGAGTTCCGACTACGAAGAGCCCCAGAGCGCCACCCAGCATCTCGATTCCCGTTCCGAGCAGGGAGGATTCCGGCAAGTCTGCATCCCGGCTGAAGAGCGACCCGTATGACCAGATCAGCGCGGCCAGCAAGAGAACGGCCAGGGCTATAAGATCGAAACCAGCCGCCGAGCTTGTCCCGCCCGAGGAGCTGACCAGCAGAACTATGCCGCCAAATCCGATCAGCAAACCGAGGACGATCTTCCAATCCGGCTTTGTGCCCCGTGGTCGAAAGGCGTCGAGCAGGACCATCCACAGAGGGATCGAGGCGACCATCAGGGCGGCGATTCCGGAGGCGACATGCTGCTCCGCCCAGCTCACGAGACCATTTCCACCCAGGAGCAGCAGCAATCCAACAATGACGGCCGCGCGCCACTGCCGAGGCGTTGGCGTCGGATCGCCCGCAATTCTCCTCCAGATGTACAGGATGGCGCCTGAAATCAGGAATCGAAAACCGGCCATCAGAAACGGCGGTATGGTCTCCACCGCGAAGCGGATGGCAAGATACGTGGAACCCCAGACGACATAGAGTGCCAATAAGGCCAGCCAGATCTTCGTCCGCATGACGGCTTCTACGCGACCTCCGCGTGCAGCTCCGCCTGAGCCAACTCCCAAGCTACGAGAGCCCGCTTGCGGACAGCACCATAGCGATAGTGACCGAATTCGCCCAGCTTGCGAATCACCCGATGGCACGGAATGAGCACAGGTATCGGGTTTCGCGCCACAGCGTTGCCGACCGCCCTTACGGCCCGCGGGTGCCCGATGCGGGCCGCGAGACCCTCGTAAGTGCTGACGCTTCCAGGCGGTATTCGCAGCAATGCCTCCCAGACCTTAAGTTGGAAGTTCGTCCCGCGCAACAGGATGTGGAGAGCGGAGTGCGGCTGCTGGCCAAGCCGGAAGATCGAATCGACGAGCGGGGCAGTCGCCGCGTGGTCCTCGACGATTTCAGCCTGATGCCAATAGGCGATCAGCTCGTCGACCGCATCCCCCTCGCTCGTCTGTACGAAGCCGAGGTGGCAGATCCCTCTGTCGGTTAGCCCGAGCAGGCATTGCCCGAACGGGGTTGGGAATAGCCCGTACCGGATTGTCACGCCGGCGCCCCGGCTCTTGTACTCCCCAGGCGTGACGGCCTCCGTCGTGACAAACAGGTCATGCAAACGTCCAGGGCTCGAGAGGCCGAGGCGATACGTCGTGCCCAACATGCTCTCTGAGCGCTCCAGGAGTTCACGGGCGCGTTCCCGGGTGAGGAACTGCAGGAAACGCTTCGGGCTGATGCCCGCCCAGTGGGTGAAAAGACGCTGGAAGTGAAATTCACTTAGGCCCACGGCGCCTGCCACCTCGCTCAACTCCGGCTGTCGCGTCGCGTTGGCATCAAGGTACACAATGGCCTTCTCCACCACGGCATAGTCGTCATTGAGCTGACGAAGATCAAATTTTGTCGTCGCATTCATGAGCTCCTCCTTGCTGCTTCCATAGCCATTGTATGGACTCAGCTGCACGGCGACGACCCGATACTTGCGCATTTGTGTGCCGCGCGACGTTCACGGCGGTCTTTCGGCCAAGTTGGGGCGTGCCACCCTGGGCTCTAGCTTCAGCCGGAGCACCGGGTCCTCTGGACGGCACCTGGCCGTTTGTGCATGGCGCGAGGAGGGCAACTGAATGCCTCCAGGCTTTCCCATGACGTAAGTGGTATGAGGTTCGTCTCAGTGCCCTCCCGGCTCTCGAGGATATGCATACGCCGGTCGCCGGGAGCCAAAGGCCGGTCGGGGTTCGCGCACGACCCTGCCAGTTCGCTGTGTGCCTCCGAGCGGGTCTCTTGCGCTCGGAGGCGCCAACTCTTTGCGATCATCCCAAACCTCGACCTCGGTGCCGGCGTCGCCATAAACAAAAAAGACACGCACGGGCGTGCCTTCGCAATGGTGAAGCACCATTAGTCCCAGCACCCCTTCCATTTGTTCCACGCCTCGGGAAATCCTGCCCGAGGCTGATCACTGCGCCCACCTTGTCCCACACGTCGCCGTGAGGTTTTCGGCGGCCACCATCCGGACTATTCGCGTCCCGACGGTACATGCGCTCGCTTTGGAAGGGAGAAGGGAGCCTGTGATTGGCTCCGGAGGCATCCGCTGATCTATCCGATGTTCAGACCCCGCACCGATCCTTACCGGTAGCGACGTCCTTAGCCCGTCCTTCGCAGGACGGAACCTCCACCTCGTGATCTCGGCGCCGGCCGAGACCCAGCCGCTGGTTCTCCGCTATTCAATTGGCAAGTCCGCGGGATTCTACTAGTGAGGGTAGATGGCGTCAAGCCGTTGCGGGCGCCCCCGGGACTTTCCGGATCGCACTGATCTCGATAGGAATGGGACCGCGGCGCTGGGCCTTGGCGCCGCGAATTGCCCGCCTCCGCATTAGGATTTGGCTGGAAAGCAGCCGATGATGAAGGTCGTGCGTGGCATCGACGCGTTTCCGCAAGTAACTGCTACGGGCAATGGGGGACTCTTTTCATCCGGCCGACGAAAAGAGGTGGTGATCTTTGGTGCAGGCATGGCCGGCCCGTGGCGGGGAATGCACCAAGACGCGCGGATTCCGCGCGCCGGTCAGCCGGCGCTACACCTGGTCGGAAGGTACCCACCCCGGACTTGGCTTTCTCTGGGTGAAGGCGTTGAGCAAGCACTGGAGGATGTCGCACTGATCCATCCTCAGGTCCTCAGGCAGTTTGAGGTCGCTGCCTCCTAAAATTGGTCCGAGGATGAATTCGCGATCCACGGGGAACCGCAAAGACTGCGGTAGCCGCGCCGGCACAGTGCGTCGAATTGTGAGTGTTCTGCCGGGGATAAAAAACCCCGCATGTGCCGTGTATTGCGGGGTTTTGAACCTGCTTTCGCAGGTGGGCTCCTACCCAGAAACGCCGCCTTGGCTCTAGCCTATCGCGTTGTTTCTAAGAGATGGAAGCCCTGTACGTGAGTGTTGGCTCAAAACGTAAACGCAATATCGCGAGCACTGCAGGGCCCGAATCTTATACCATAGTTCGCCAAGTCAAGGGGAGGGAAAGCTTAGACTACGGCATTCTTAACGGTTCCGGACCCAGCGCCCTGGTTGAAAATGATCAACCGGATCGGGTAGTTATTTCCCATTGTCCGGCGCTCAAAAGGATGTTAATCTGCCTTCGTACGGGTACAGGAGGCCGCCGTGAGCACCGTTCCTGGTCTGGACGTATCGTATTGGCAGGCTGAAGTCGATTGGCGGGCAGTGCGCTCCACAGGAGTGCGGTTCGTATTCATCAAAGCCACTGAGGGAGTGGCCTACACGGATTCCACCTTTGCGGGCAATTGGGAGGGTGCGAAGGCCAATGGGTTGCTGCGCGGTGCATACTGTTTCTTCCACCCGAATCAAGACCCCCGGCAGCAAGCTGAGCGTTTTGCGGGCACGATCCGGGATCGCGAGGACGACGGAGAGCTGCCTTGCAGCCTGGACTTGGAAGTCACCGACGGCGTGTCAAACAAAAAGACCATTGCGGGGGTCAAGATCTGGCTGGATGAAGTGGAGCAGCGGATGGGACGCCGCCCGATGATCTACTCCGGGGTCTCCTTCCTGGAGACCAGTCTTACTGAGCACGGACAACCACCCGACTGGGCCCGGGATTTTGCTCTTTGGCTGGGCTGGTTCCCGAACAAGTACGTCCCCGGCATGAGCCCCCTCATGCCAAAGGGCTGGCCCACGTGGACCTTCTGGCAATACAGCGGCAAGGGACGCATCAGCGGCATCGACGCTCAGGTCGATGTCGACGTGTTCAATGGCACTGCCGAGCAGCTGATCGCGTTTGCCAATTCGCAGTCTCCCGCGACGGTCTCCACTACTCACGTCGTTGCGGCGGGGGAAAGCATACGGTCCATCGCCAGCAGGTATCAAATCTCCGTAGCGGACCTGGTAACCGCAAATCCCCAGATGCTCAAGGTTGGGGAAAAGCTGACCATCCCGGGGCAGATAGCAATTCCCACGATGCCGTTGAGAACGCACACAGTAGAAGCGGGGGACACGCTTTACGCGATCGCCGTGAAGCACGGCACGACGATCGCGGCGCTGGTGGCTCGCAACAACATCCCCAACCCAGATCTCATTCAGGTGGGGCAGGTAGTCGTTCTGGCGTAGCGGAGCGCCGACTGCATTATCGCAGCCGCGTACCTCCCAAGGCTTCTTGCCCGGCTACTGCAGGGCCACTTGCCGCCGGCGGCGCGGAGTACCACGGCGAGAGGCTGGGCGTGTTTGGGGCTGCCGCGCCATGCTCTACTGGACCACTCCCGTCAGCCGCGGAAACCAGTACCACAGGAGATCGGCTGCGGGCTTTCCGTGCACCGAAGCCGACTTGTCTTGGAGCAGAGTTGGGGGATAGAAGCCCCTGCTGATAACGCCGCCAACATACGGCCGTGAGTTGACGGCGTTCAGCATCGCTTCATATACGTCGGTCTGCGCATCCAGGTCCAGAGCCACGCCAGCCGGGTTGTTCGGTTGATTCAGTGCGTCCCAATCCAAGCATTGAGGGCCATCGCCAAAGCACCCAGTCTTAACACCCTGCGCGGATGGATAGGCCAGACCTAGCATGATCGGTTTGTCGACGAGCGCAGCCAGCGGAGCGACCTCGGCATCAAGCAATTGCCCGGCCTGGTTGAGCAGATCGGCCTTGGATGCGCCTTCCTCCAGGGCCAGCGCTGCATCCCACAGGATGTAGAT
>Ga0315273_10014959_pt1 | contig 10020 bp, 8 predicted proteins | sample YL17G02_0_MG_FD_205753 | JGI IMG/M metagenome (GOLD analysis project Ga0315273, IMG submission 205753) | Sediment microbial communities from Yellowstone Lake, YNP, Wyoming, USA - YL17G02_0 | ecosystem: Environmental > Aquatic > Freshwater > Lake > Sediment | place: USA: Wyoming | collected... | reverse complement strand
TTATCAGACCACGAAGGGACGGGCCAAAATTTCTCTACGAGCCAACCTACATCATGTATCTGATCCTGCCACATATTCAACATCCAATACTCTGCATCGTACTTATAACCTTCGTTAATAACATGTTGACTTGCAGGATAGCCTCTAGGACGTTGTCCACCCTTATGCATATGAGCATACCAAACATCTTTATTTACAACACAACGACCATTCCAAGGACCAAGCCAAGTCTGTAATCCGATTGTTGTAGGTTCTTGAGCTACTCCCTGACCTGAAAACTTCGTTCCTACGTTCCCGTGTAAATGATCCCAGTAATGAGTCTGTGTCATAAACCAACAGGATCCTTGAAACTGCATTGTGTCATCGATTGGTTTGATATGTAAACGTTCTTTAGTTCGTTCCTTCCAATGTCCCCCTGCCTGAAATCGAAACATCCTCTTATCCGTAAGTGGACAGCACAAATAGAAGTAATCGTAGAATCTTTCGTCCTGCCATTTCCACTTCTCGGCATCTAGGATATAAAGCCTAGGAATAACAACCCAATTATCTTCACATGCCATCGGAAGAATCTCATCCCAACCTGGAGAGATTGAACAATGAGCATCAATCTTCATAAAATACTTACCCGTTGCAATCATTGCAGCTTGATTACAACATTCTTTTATCCCCTTCTGAGGCTCATAAAAGACTCGCAATCCCTTCCGTTCAGACAAGTTAGGATATGGCTCACCATCGCACACAACAATTACTTCAATATCTCCTGCAGCTGTTTCAAATAAACCATCAACTGTCTTTTGAAGATACTGTTCATTTCTTGATGGAATCAGGACCGAAACCTTGGGCATGTAGCTCTTTCCAATTCTCAGGCCAATCAGGCACAGGCCAAAACTTGTCGATGAGCCACTCAAAATCGTGAACTCGTTTTTCCCATTTGTTGTTCATCCAATAAGTAGCACAATAACGTTGACCTCGTCGTTTCTCAGCTTCATCTAAATGATACATCCTACCATACTGTTTGCCTTTATGGAGATGAGCGTACCACGCTTTCTTGTTGATAATAACTCGACCACCACCTAACCATGCTTGAAGACCAAGTTCTTGAAACTCATTCGTAAAAGTACCGTAACCCTCAACGTGCATTCCACCGAACTGATTCCAAAGACGACGCGAAATAAACCAACAAGAACCCTGAGACGACATTTCATCATCTATATCATATTCTGATTTGTTGAGACGTTCTTTGCATCGAGCCCACCACTCAACTCCATGCATTGTATAATCATTACGCTTCATCAGCCCGCCAATTGGACTAGAAAGAAAATGGTAATCACGTCGAGGTTTCCCATTCTTCTCAATAGCCCAATTGACAGGATCTAAACTATATCTACTCGGAACAGCAATCCAATCCTGATCGCAATTCTCTTTTAGAACTACGTCAAAACCCTCAGAAAGCATGCAATGACCGTCTAACTTCAAGAACCAATCACCTGTAGCTGCTAAAGCACACGTATTAATTCCGGGACGCATTCCTATTGGTTTAGGAGGATGAAGATATGTAACTCCATCTACGAGACCTTCTTCAGGATAATTCTCATCCACATTTACGATAATCTCAATTTCTCCTGCAGCCTTAGCAAGAAGATCCTTGATAGTCTTCGTGAGAAACTTTTCATTTCGCGAAGGAATAAGTATGCTTACCCTTGACATACTTGTCTCCCAAACACTAAGCTATGCACACCTTGACTTCCGATTATTGGAAGAGCAGCTAATCCTACTGAAGCAGAAGCACTCGGTGAAAAAGATGCTGAAGGTGAACTGCTAGGACTGCTGCTTGGTGATATACTAGCACTTACACTACTGCTTGATGATATACTAGGACTTACTGAACTACTAGGAGAAAGACTCCTAGAAGGAGAACTACTAGGACTAATGCTCTTACTAGGACTAGAACTCGGTGAAAGTGAACTACTGACCGAACTCGATGGTGATACACTCGCAGATATACTACTACTAGGTGATACACTTGCACTAGGACTTATACTAGGACTCACACTAGAACTAGGTGATAAACTCTTACTAGGTGATGAGCTAGGACTTACACTTGCACTCGGACTTAAACTTCGCGAAGGACTACTTGAAGGACTTAAACTTCGCGAAGGACTACTGCTGGGGCTCACACTTGCTGATGGACTAATACTAGCAGATGAGCTCCCTGATTTTGATGGACTTCCACTTGGTGAAAGACTACTACTCGGTGAGATACTTGGACTCTCACTTGAACTAGGTGATAAACTAGCACTTGGAGATAGACTTGAACTCGGACTTGAACTCGGACTTAAGCTCCTGCTAGGACTTGAACTTGGTGAAACACTAGCAGACGGTGAAACACTTGGTGAAACACTACTACTAGGCGAAAGTGATTTGCTAGGCGACGAACTAGGCGAAGTACTAGCAGATGACGATAAACTACTACTTGGCGAACTAGAAGGTGAAACACTAGGTGAAGCAGAAGAACTAGGTGAAGCAGAAGAACTAGGTGAAACACTAGGACTTACCGAACTACTTGGTGAAACACTTGTAGAAGGACTTACTGACGGACTCACTGAACTACTAGGTGACACCGAAGAACTAGGTGATACTGATGGTGAAATAGAACTGCTTGGACTAACTGAAGCAGATGGACTAACTGATGGTGAAACAGAACTACTCGGTGAGATACTAGCACTTGGTGAAAGACTAGGTGAAACTGAACTGCTAGGACTCTCACTAGCACTAGGCGATAATGAAGCTGATGCACTTACACCACCAGAAGGACTAGCACTAGGACTAAGACTAGGTGAATCACTTGTACTAGGCGATAAGCTAGCAGAAGGACTAACACTAGGTGATACACTAGAACTTGGACTCACCGAAACAGAAGGACTACTGCTAGGACTTATAGAAGCAGAAGGCGATACACTTGGCGAAATCGATGAACTCGGACTTACTGATAGCGATACACTACTACTAGGACTAAGAGATGACGACGGCGAAACACTAGGCGATACTGAGCTGCTTGGCGAAACACTAGGACTTACACTAGACGATGGACTCAAGCTCCTAGATGGACTGGAACTTGGTGATCTACTCGCAGACGGTGATCTACTCGCAGACGGACTTAAGCTCCTACTAGGCGAACTGGACGGTGATCTACTCGCAGACGGACTTAAGCTCCTACTAGGACTAACTGATGCACTCGGGCTAACTGATGCACTAGGACTAGAACTAGGGCTTGCAGATGCAGAAGGTGATGCAGACGCAGACGGTGAAACAGATGAACTTCCCACCGTCGCGTAGTCAATGTCCAGCTTGGCGGCCTTGGTAGCGTCGACCTTGTAATCATACGCATTTACCTCTACTGTACCTACCACACTTCCCCATCCGCACGTCAGCCCTAAATCGTTATTAGATGCCCATCCCGCCCGATCAATAATCTCCTTGATAATATCTTTCACGTCCGGGGCAGAATACCAAGTATCCAAAGTCCAACCCGTGAGCGTCCAGTCAACTGTAGCTGTGGTTTTCGTGATGGTGGAAGGTTTGTGACCAGGCTCCGCCCAGATAGCTATATCGTCGGCATCTTCACCATAGATGCCTAATGTGGGCCGGTTGGCAGATGTGGCCTTGGAGCAAAACTGGTACGTGGCTGAATTGATAGTCGCCCCATTAGGGACGTTCACCGTAGTAAAGCGACTTGCTCCAACCTGAGCAGAGTTCGCCAAGGCCCCCATCCATATGGCTGTATTGTCAAAGGCGCCACCAATAACTTGATACCCGTCATTCTCTGTTTCAGTTGTAACCTGCTCATTGATAACCGGGTCAAAGACCAGATCACCCGCTGGCATAGCGTTGACCAGATCACACCGCGCCCCAACGAGCAAGTAATAATTCGTTCCATCTTTCCAGAAGCGCTTTTGAATCAGAATGGATTGGACAGTCTTGCCAGTGCCAGTAGTCACGTAGTCAATGGGCAGAAAGCCCAACAACCGATCTAGTGCATCATGCAACTCCGTACCCACGCCGTCGCTATCTGAGAAATCTGCGTCAATGGATTGCTGAGAACCGTTGCGCCACACGGCAGGCACATCGCTCCAGTCCAGACGCAGCACAAACCCAAACCACGTTTCATTCGCCGGCGTGGTGGGCGGCTGATTGGCAACCACCCATTCCCGTGCCGTCTGATTGACGATAACGTTTTCCTTGAGCTGGTCGCCGCGAACCTTCCACTCAATCGTCACATCACCCCCGCCCGGCGTCGTCCATAATCCTGTCCAGGTGGCGACAGACTCAACGTTGACCGCATCCGCATTGGGCCCAATGGTCAGGGCGTTAACAGCGCTCGTTAGGTTGGCGCGGGTATACGTTGCATTCCCGCCGATGGGAGTAAAGGCGCGAGTAGGCCAGTGAAGGTAGCCAAACTGTTGCAAGCGATACTTGAGCCAGTGTGCGCCCTGCCTGCCGCCAAAGCCTACTACACCATCCAGCCCGGAGAGCGCCCCGGACTTGGGCAAGCCGAGCGCATAGTGCCAGTTGTTGGTCGTGACCAGCCAGCCATCAAGAGCGGCATTATTCACGCGCACGGGCGTGACATCAATAGTGGCCTGATACTCTCCACTGTCCAGCGTTGACTCGCGGTGCAGAGTTGCCAGCGTTCCAGACCAGCGTTTAGTCTCGCCGTCCTGGTAAGTACGGCTGCGCCGGTTGCGCTCTGCGACAAGTTCAGTCCAGGCCATGACTAGTCTCCTTACAAACTAGCTAACGATCCCCTACTTAAAGGTTTCGTAGTCTTCTCTAACTTACAACCGCATCCTACAAAACACTTTAACTTAGGACTTCGAGGATAAACTCCTGATGTATCCCAAGTACTACCTCGTTTAACTTTACCTTCTAACGATAAACATGAATCACAATGCTTACAAATGGGATCTAATACCCATAAATACTTTCCATTTAGATCTGCCATCATTCTTGCACGTAATCTTACTTCTTCGTACTTTTCACTCCAAGAATCAACTCGACCCTGAAGATGCTTAAAAGACTGATTTCGCGAAAAGATAATATCATCTCCGAGATTCTGTACGTACATTAATTCTTGAGTAATAATATTATCGAGAGCAAGCATTTCAGCTTGATCCATTTCATCAGGATCGATCCCTACGAGCTTAAACCCTTCGCGAAAAGCTAGGGTCAATCCTCGAGAAATTGCAGCTTCCATATGACTCGCGAAATCATCATATCCGAACTTACTACTCCAAAGCCCATAGATAGCTGCTTTAAGTGACCTCTTATAATCTCCTTCAGTTTCCATTAACTCCCCACTTTTGGGATTGGGGGATTCTCCGTAGGTTGTTTAGGTGGAACAGGTTCTCCTGGTTTAGTAACAGCTCCTGGCGGGTTTACTTTTCCCGCGAAAGGAGCAAGAGCGTCAGGAATCGGTTGTTCCTTAGGAACAAGCTTATCAGGAAGAATATCATTAACATTACGAACACCTAACGCTTGCAGAGCCAATCTCATCAACTGCTTGATAGCAGGATCCATCTTCTGAGGATCAACGATTCCCTTATCTTTTAATGTACCAATAGATTCAAAAAGATTTACGATCTGAGTAACATCAGCTGTTAACAGAGCATCTGTATTAACATCAACTTCCATTTCCTCGATAGACGACGTCCCATACTTATTAGCTGCACCAAATACAACATGAGCTACATCTGACCAAACAGAACTCCAGAAAAGCTGATATCGATTAAAGGATCGTAAGACGGGAGTTTCCATACTTGTAGCTGTAGCTAAACGGTAAGCTTCTCCTCTGCCTAACCAATGAGGATAAACACGACCTGCCAAACCTGCTTGTGCAAGTAAAGCAGCACTATCTGTAGCAGCATCACCTGCACCTGTTGACATTGAAAGACGAGATCTCTCGATATTATCATTCCCGATCCAAGTGCTACCAGCTGCAGGCGGAGGGTTACGTTCTTGATTCGTAGAATTCGTAGCTAACGTAGACTGAATAGAAGCTTTGACTAAATCGACAGCTCGTTGACCACCTTTAACCTTAAGCGTATCAACATAAGTTGCAGCTGCCCTAGCTACAGCAGCTCTATTCTGCAAGAAATCCCTATAAGCAGTACTCCAAGGAAGTCCTGTTGACATCAACGGCCAACCACGAATCTTTCGTATTCTGTGAGCAACTAAGATAGCTTTAACATCTGTTTGAGGCTTTATAAACTCAGCAAGCTCTCCTTCTCCTTCGTCCTTAATTGCTTTACCGACTTTCTTAAGAGATTCTTCATCAGCTTGCCAATCAGGATAGAAGACAATATGCTCAGTACCATCAGGAGAAGCATATTCTCTTCGATAATACACAGGAATAGAAGTATCTTCATCTGTTGTAAAGACACCATCTCCTCGAACTCCACCTTTGATTTCCGTAGACTGAACAACTCGAATAATAACAGAACCATCGAGTTTATCGATGAAAAACACTAAAAGGATATCTCCATCGCGGAGAACTGTATTGGAAAGGTCCTGAACATAACGCTGTCCTAAGACTCTACTATTTTCAGATCTCGTCCAGAAATCTTTCCAAATATCCTGAGCAGACTTATCGCGAGGAACAACATCGAGGTTAACACCGTAACCGAAATCTGTCCAAATACCAATGATAGATTCCGTAATAACATCGTTATCTGTCATTCTCCTAGACCACTCAACTAATCGAACACGATCAGTTTCTGTCGTCTGAGAAAACCCACCTGATTGATTACTAATTTGACGAGCTATAAGATCCCAATATCTACTATCTAACTCGCCTAAACGAGATACTAATTCTTCCGGAGAAAGCATCGATGGTCCACGCGAATAGGCATCGAGAAATATTTCTCCTGCTCTCTCAAGTTTCTCTTTCTGTTCTTTTAACAGAAAATCAGCAATACGACTTCGTATAGACGTCATTAATAGTCTCCAATACGATATAACTCATCATCACCCTGATAATCCAATCGCGAAACATCCCCTGATTCAACTTCCTGCCACAAGATCGGACCTATCACTCCATGGATTATCGCATCAGCTTTGTCTGTACTTCTTCCTAGTCTCTTCTTAATCTCTCGTTTCTCTTCAATCTTGATTCTACCGTTACTCAAAACTTGATATGTTGGAGAGACTAATTCTCCCAATAAAGCATCATCATCACTTGGAAGGCAAAGACTTGACTTTACTTGGGGATCAAGAAGCTCGCGAAGAACCCACCACCCACAAGCTCGCCAATTTAGAAAACCGAGTTCCCCGGACCTATCTCGCAATTTCGTTCCTCTGGAGGCCGTAAACCCAAAAGCAGGTAAGCGCATCTCATTAAGACGATGAAGCACTCCTGCTCCGATACCGATGCTGTCTATATAAGCTTTCGCCGAATGATCGTATAAAGCACCAGCGACACGACCCGCAGTTTCCATTGTGGCTACGTTCGGATCTCCCTTAGTAAATTCGTCAATTTCCTTTACTTTCAGAAAATCGAAGATCCGAGCCATTTCCGAGAAATCGCCTTCTCCACCCACATCTACCCCTAGAGCAGTTAACTGTCCAGGGAACCCGGCCTGAGCCCAATCCTGCCAACGTTCATTCGCCAATTCAATCCACGAAAGAGGAATGACAGAATCGATAGCATCTGAACAGAATTCTCCAAGCACCCTATTCTGATACGTCGGAGAATTCTCACCCCACTGTAACTTTCTTTGTTCAGCCCATTCCCTCTTAATTCGACCCGATGCTATAGCATCTTCGAGAGAAACGTGAATAGGAGTCCAGTCCTCAAAACCTGGTTTACGATTATGAATATCGTAAAAACGTCCTTCAGGTTTACCAGGAGTCGAAATAGCTAGCGCGTAACAATCGCCTGTCGAAAACGCTCCTTCGATAGCATCAAAAATCCCTGCAGGAATTGCTTTTGCTTCATCAAGCACATACAGAATCTTTCCTGCATGCGCACCCTCCAACAAAGCAGGGTCCTTCGCAGCTACCGCGAAAGCCTCACCACCGTGTCGTTTTGCAGACATGCTCAAAAACTCCGGAGCACCCTGCACCCAATCAACTTTCCCGACCCACTTATGAATTTCAGGCCAGAGATAATTGATTAACTGTCGCCACGCTCCCGCCGTCGTAATAATCTTGAAATCGTCAGGAAAACAACTCAACCCCCAGAGCACAGCCCAAGCAGCTAACGCTGTTTTCCCCAACCCGTGAGGCCCTCGAACAGCAACTTTCCTTTTCGTCTCCAACTGCGCGAGGATATTTAGCTGGTACGGAGCAGCAACATTAGGCCCAATTCGCTGCACCACAAACTCAGCTGGACTGAGACTCACTAACGCTGATGCTCTCGATTGACGGTCTCTCTTTTGTAACTCCAACTGAGCTTGGGCCTGGAGTTGCGGCGACCAATAGGGGATCTTCACCTTTTGCGATTCGCTGGAGTTGATCATCTGTAAATTTCGTCATATCGAGATTTAATCTACGCTGAGTACTCAAATCTCCTTCAGTAGCTTTCCGGAGTTCAGTAGCAGCATAGATATTGCGATTTTTGATAACTTCGCGAGCCAAAACTAGCGCGATACCTTCAGCTATCGTCGCACCCTCTTCGATTGCTTCTACAAAGCGTTGATTGAAATCCTTCGTTAAGGGCTGAGCTAACACATCGCGATAAGCATCGGAAAGCATGTGACTTCGATCGCCCTTAGCTTTCAGAGCCATCTGAGTTTCCCACCGCCACTTCGGTCCAGAAGGCTGAACAATTTGTCCAGGAGTTGTGATTCTAGAATCGTCCGACATACTTTACTTTCGCGAAGGAATCAAGGAGATTTCGTAAAACAGAGCTATCTATAGTTTCTTTCTCAAGAAACATCCCACGCATATAGTGTGGTATACCTTTATTATATAACCAAAGTCTCTCGCAAATCAACCATCAATCTTGCACAAATATTTGCTCACGAGGGTATCATGGTGAGGGTGACTTTGAGAAGTCGCGACTCTAGAAAATCTGTGTACATAGAAGTCGGCTCCCATCCCTATAAAAAAAACCGCCACTCATTTTGTTATGTCAACCTAGGTTGACAAAACGTAATCGCGTTATTTGCGCCCATCCTGCCTTAGCACGGTTTAGGCGCGACAAACACGCATGTTGAGCGCGTGCGTGCTGTGACGAGTGCCCATTCGCCCGCCGGTTGGCGCGCCTGGGCGATTGCCTCTTGGTGGCCGGCAATGCTTCGTGGTAAAATTGTCTTTGTCGGCGGTTTGCCGACACAAGGAAAGAGTGCCCTAAAGGGGGGCACAAACAATGCCAAACAAAGTAATCAGATGCAAGACGGATTATAGCAAGTCCCAACGTTGGACTGGAATGGAACTGGAGATAGTCGGTCTTGTGACCGACAGTGATGGGAAGCCGACAGGGCAAATCGCGGTCAAGGTGATCGTCCCAAACCTGAAGCGCTACCCGACCTTCGTTGTCGGGCGAGTATGCCCAATGTCCAGTTCTGCGGTTGCATTCTACCTCGGGGGGGAGGTGGAGAAAAGCCAGCGGGTAGGGAGGTCGGTCTCTTTCAGTCCGTATCCTGAGGTGACACACGCTGAAGCCGAGGTGAAGCCCGCCGAAGCCGAGGTGACACAATGAGGCGGTACGAAGGGTTCACGACTGGACACCGGCAAAAAAGCTACCAGCCATACACGCGCCAACAATTGGTGCAAGGCTGGGTGTTCATCGCACTAACCATTGTGATCGGGATTGCCGTGGCGGTTGCCACGCTGGTTGGGTGATATATGCCACCATACGGGTTTACCCATAGTTTTGTAGGGAATGACATCAAACACTTGCACGAGGTCTCTATAGATGAATTCGAGGGCGGAGCAACCCTGCCCGATGGTACCGTTGCTTTCACATCTTACGAATTCATTGGTACAAGGTATGCTCAATTTGTGCTAAGCCAAACACCG
>Ga0315273_10014958_pt1 | contig 10020 bp, 5 predicted proteins | sample YL17G02_0_MG_FD_205753 | JGI IMG/M metagenome (GOLD analysis project Ga0315273, IMG submission 205753) | Sediment microbial communities from Yellowstone Lake, YNP, Wyoming, USA - YL17G02_0 | ecosystem: Environmental > Aquatic > Freshwater > Lake > Sediment | place: USA: Wyoming | collected... | reverse complement strand
CGCCGCCATCGCAAGGCGAAGGGCGGCGCGCCAGGCGAGCAAGTGGCGGGCGGCGGCCACCGCCACGACCAGCAGCGCCCACGGCACAAGGCCCAGGCTTGCGAATCTGGCGAGGCCCGCCAGACCAAGGACCATGCCCAGCGCCAGCCCGCGCCACCTGGACGGAGCGTCGAGCGCGCGCGCAAGCCACCAGAACCCCAGGACGCCCAGGAAGACCGCGAGGGTTTCCTTCAGCACGAACGGCGTCCAGAACGCCTCCCACGGATCGAGCGCCTGGAGCAGCGCAGCCGCAAGTCCAGCGGTCCGGCCGAACGCGCGGGCGGCCAGCAGGTAGACGAGCAGCGTGACGCCGCAGCGGATGCCTGCGTTCAGCACGCCCAGCCACCACGTGGGTGTATCGTGCCCGAAGACGCGGTAGACGCCGGCCAGATACACGGGAAACAAGGGGGCGACGCGGGTCGCCTCGCGGAGGTCGCCGCCGAGTTGATAGCCGTGGCCGTCGGCGAAGCTGAGCGCCAGCGGCCGATACACGCCGCGGGTGTCCGGCGGGACCAGGTTCCACGCCAGATGCCGGTTCATGTAGGCCACGCCCAGCAGGCGCACGGCGAGGGAGAGGGCGAGGATGGCGGCGAGGGCATACTTCTGATGGCAAGGCTCCCCTCGACCTTGCTCGGGGCGGGGAAGCCTTGCCCTACCGGGGTTGGACATGAGGAGACAGTCATATCACAGGACTGAAGTCCTGTGCCGCGACTGTTTGCACGAGTCAACCGGTTGCCTGACCGGCGAGACGCCGGTCCCACAGAGCGCCGGTCCCACAGAATAGTGAGCAGGCCCATTCGCGTGCTGCGCATCATGGACCGCCTGAACGTGGGCGGGCCGTCGAAGCATGCCGTGTGGCTGACGGCGGGGTTGTCGTGCGAGCGGTTCGACGCGACGCTCGTCGTCGGGCACGTGGCTGAGGGCGAGGGGGACATGACCTACTTCGCCCGCGAGCACGGCGTGCAGCCGGTCGTCATCGACGAGTTGAGCCGGGAACTGGCCCCCGGGGATCTGATTGTCATCGCGAAGCTGGTCGCCCGGATGTTCCGGACGCGACCTGATATCGTCCACACCCACAAGGCGAAGGCCGGCGCCACGGGGCGTGCGGCCGCCTTCGTTTACAAATGGATGACGCCCGGTGCTATCCTGTTGCGGCCACGAAACATCCGCGTGGTCCACACCTACCATGGGCACGTGTTTCATGGATACTATGGGCCGCTCAAGAGCCGGGTCATTCTGGCCATCGAGCGCGCGCTGGCCAGGCTGGTGACCGACTGCATCATCACGATCAGCGCGCAACAGCAGGCGGAGATCCTGGGCCGGTACCGGGTTGGGCGGGCCGAACAGCACCGGATCGTGCCGTTGGGCATTGACCTGGCGGAAGGGCGCGGTCAATCGCACGCGACGCTGCGCGACGAGTGCGGCGTGCCCGCGGGGCGGTTCCTGGTCGGCACGGTGGGCCGGCTGTGCGAGGTCAAGAACCAGGCACTGCTGCTCGACGCCTTCGCCGGGCTCGTGGGCGGCGGCTGTGACGCGACGCTTGTCGTGGTGGGCGATGGCCATCTCCGTCGGGCGCTGGAAGAGCGGGCCAGGACGCTGGGCATCGCCGATCGCGTTGTCTTCGCCGGGTTCCGGTCGGACACGCTGGCACTCTACGAGCAGTTCGACCTGGTCGCGTTGTCGTCGGTGAACGAGGGCACGCCGTTGACGCTCATCGAGGCGATGAGCCGGGGCTGCGCGGTGGTGTCCACGCTGGTCGGCGGCGCCGGCGACATCATGGGCGGGCGCTGCGGGGCCGATAACAGCATCGACATCCGGGAGCACGGCGTCACGTGCGCGTCGGGCGATGCCGGCGCGCTGGCCGAGGCGATGCGGTACCTGCTGGCGCGGCCGCAGTTGCGCGCGCAGATGGGGGCGCGCGGCCGCGAGTTCGTCGAGCAGCGGCTGTCGACGCGGCGGTTGATCGAGGATATCGAGCGGTTGTACGAAGAACTGGTGGGGTCGTAGCGGCGGGTCTGCCCGCCTTCGTTCCCCGGGTCGCCAGGGAACTTCGGCGAGGCCTCGCCCAAGCGCGGCCCGTTTCAGGACCGCGCGGAGGCGGGAAGCCCCGCCCTGCTGCGTGATGGTGCCATGAAGGTTGCGGGGCTGTTCCTGCTCGCGTTTGCGGTGGGCCTGCTGCTCACGCTGGTCGTGCGCACGCTGGCGCGACGGCTGGGCGTGGTGGCGACGCCGCGCAAGGACCGCTGGCATCAGTCCCCGACGGCGCTGCTCGGCGGCATTGGCATCTACGCCGCCTTCCTGGTTGGCTGGCTGGGCTTCGCGCCGGACGGCACGCGCCTGGTTCCGGTGCTGGCCGGCGCCACCGTGCTCTCCATCATCGGCCTTGTGGACGACTTCACCCACCTGAAGCCGTTTGTCCGCCTCGTCATCCAGGTGGCGGTGGCGGCCGTTGTCGTGTACCTGGGCGTCGGGATCCGTTGGACCGGCTATCCGCTGGTGGACGAACTGACGTGCATCTTCTGGCTCGTCGGCATCACCAACGCCCTCAACCTGCTCGACAACATGGATGGCCTGGCAGGCGGCATCGGCATCATCTCCTGCCTGTTCCTGGGAATCACGTTCTCCTTGAACGGCCAGCCGGAGATGGTTGCGGTGTGCGCGGTGCTGGCCGGGGCGGTGACCGGCTTCCTGGTCTTCAACTTCCATCCGGCCAGCATCTTCATGGGCGACTGCGGCTCGACGTTCCTCGGCTTCATGCTGGGAGGCGTCTCGCTGCTCAGCGACTCGGGCCGCTCGAAGAACCTCGCGGTGGTGCTGCTCGCCCCCGTCTTGATCCTGCTCATTCCCATCTTCGACACGACGCTCGTCACCATCACCAGGAAGGTGTCGGGCCGCCCGGCGTCACAGGGCGGGAAGGACCACACGTCGCACCGCCTGGTGGCGATGGGGATGTCGGAGGTGCGGGCGGTCGTCACGCTCTACGTGCTCGCCGCGGCGTCGGGCGTCCTGGCGCTCGTCGTCCGGCTGTCGGGTACCGAGTCGCTGTTCGTGCTCGTGCCCGGCTTTGTCGTGGCCATCGTACTGCTCGGCGTGCACCTCGGGAAGGTGCACGTCTACGAAGACAAGGAACTGCCGGCGCAGCACACGCTCATCACGGCGCTGACGCACTTCGGCCACAAGCGGCGCGTGTTCGAGATTCTGCTCGACGTCGTGCTCATCGCCATCGCGTATTACTCGGCCTACCTGCTGCGCTTCGAGACCGGGCTGCCCGCGGCGCAGATGCAGATCTTCATCCGGAGCCTGCCGCTGGTCATCGTGTTCCAGCTCGTGTCGCTGCTCTTCGGCGGCGTGTATAGCGGACTGTGGCGCTATACCGGGCTGAGCGAGCTGATTGCCGTCGTGCGCGCCTCGGTCGTCGGCGTGGCCGCGTCCGCTCTGGCGGTCTTCGCCAGCAACGGCTTTGCCGGGCCGTCCCGCGCCGTCTTCGTGCTCGACCTGCTGTTGCTCGTCTCGCTGGTCGCGGCCAGCCGGTTGTCGTTCCGGTTGCTGCCGCTGGCGCTGCCCGACACGCCGGCCGTCAACGGCGACGCGAAGCCGGTGCTGATCTACGGGGCCGGCGACGGCGGCGAACTCCTGTTTCGCGAGTTGTGCCAGAACCCCTCTGCCTACAACTACGTCCCGATCGGCTTCATCGACGACGACTGGCGCAAGACGGGCCGGGTGATGCACGGGTGCCGGATCTTCCGTCACGCGGACCTGCCGGAGTTGATCCGCAAGCGCGGCGTGCGCGAGGTGCTGGTGTCGTCGTCCAAGGTGCCGGCCGCCAAGCTCGATCACCTGCGGAGCCTGGGGGTCTCGACCAAAAGGATGAGCATCCGGTTCGAGTAAGGCAGGGCGAAGTGAGCACAGGACTGAAGTCCTGTGCCGCGACTCTCGACAGCGCAGGACCAGCGTCCTCGGCCGTGACTGTTACACATTTGTGATCCGATTTCGAAAGCGGTTGACACTGGCGGCTGAGCGGCTGAGAATGACCTGCAGCGCCACCTCCGCCTTCTGCCCGATCTTGCTCGCTTCAGGTGCACTCGATTGACTATGCTGCGCGCGTCAGGTGTTTCGGATACGGGGCGAGTCCGACCCATCAACGAGGACAGCTACATCTGCGACGAATCGCTCGGCCTGTTCGTAGTCGCGGACGGCATGGGCGGCCATTCGGCAGGTGAGGTGGCGTCGCGGCTCGCCATCGAATCGGTGGACGACTTCATGCGCCGGGGGCAGGAGGCCGGCGACGACTGGCCGTACGGGTACGACCAGGCGCTGTCGGTGGACGGCAACCGCCTGCGCACCGCCGTCTGCCTCGCCAACCGCCGCGTCGTCAGCGTGGCCGAATCGCACGACGACTATACCGGCATGGGCACGACGATCGTCGCCGCGCTCATCGCCGGCCCGTTGCTCGTGGTCGGCCACGTGGGCGACAGCCGGCTGTACAGCTACGCCAACGGCCAGCTTTCCCGCGCCACGCGGGACGACTCCTGGGTGGAGACGATCCTCGCGATGCAGCAGCCGGTCAGCCTCGAGGTCCTCGCCACCCACCCGATGCGCAACGTGCTCACCAACGTGCTGGGCGCCCGCGAGCCGGCCGAGGTGCACATCAGCGAGCGGATGCTGGAGCCGGACGAGGTGATCCTGCTCTGCAGCGACGGCGTGCACGGCGTCCTGAACGACGCGCAGATCGCCGCGGTGATCGCGTCGCACGCCGAGCCGGCAGATGTGGCGTACGCGCTGGTGCAGGCGGCGCTCGAGGGCGGCAGCCATGACAACGTGACGGCGGTCGTGGCGCGGGTGATCCAGGAATGAGGCAAGGCTGAAGCCTCGCCCTGCCGGAGCGCAGCGGGTCGCGGGAGCGGCGGCGCAGGGGATGACGGGAAAAAGGGGCCATGGCGGCAGCAGCGAATCCTGAGTCGATCGGGCGATACCAGATCATCAAGTGCCTGGGCAAAGGCGGCATGGGGGCCGTCTACCTTGCGCAGGATCCGGCCATCGACCGCCTCGTCGCCATCAAGCTCCTGCTCGAGGGCCTCGAGACCGACGAACTGCGCGAGCGCTTCCAGCGCGAGGCACGTTCGGCCGGCCGGCTCCGCCACAACAACATCGTCGTCATCTTCGACGTCGGCGAGGACGATGGGCGTCCCTTCATCGCGATGGAGTACGTCCACGGCCACACGCTGTCGGAGCTGATCAAGCACCGCGCCGTCATGACGGTGATGCGCAAGCTGCAGATGCTCGAGCAGCTCTGCGACGGCCTCGCCTACGCCCACTGGGCCGGCGTCATCCACCGCGACATCAAGCCCGCCAACCTGATCGTCGACGAGAAGGACGCGCTCAAGATCCTCGACTTCGGCATCGCCAGGCTGGGGCCGTCGGGCATGACCATGGCCGGCGCGCTGATGGGCACGCTCAACTACATGGCGCCCGAGCAGATGGTGGGGCGGCCGGTCGATTCGCGCACGGACATCTTCGCCGTCGGCGCCTGCTGCTACGAGCTGCTCGCCTACCGGCGCGCGTTTCCCGGCGATCTCCAGGACGGCATCCTCCACCGCATCCTGTACAACGCCCCGGAGCCCATCGAGAAGCTCGTCCCCGATCTCGATCCGGAGGTCGTCCGCATCGTCAACCGCGCGCTGGAGAAGGATCCCGAGCGCCGGTACCAGGACCTCGAGGCGATGCGCAACGAGCTGCAGCGCATCCGGCAGCGCCTCGAGGGGCGCGAGGGCGGGCAATTCGGGCCGCGGCAGGCGGGGCCCATTCCCACACCGCTCCCGATCTCGCTGAAGACGCCGCGGGGCGGCACCGACCGCGAGCAGCTGGCCAAGTTTCGCACGCAGCAGATCGAGATGCACCTCGACGCGGCGCGCCAGGCGTTCGACGCCGGCAAGTTCGACGACGTGCTGACGGCGTGCCACCAGGTACTGCTGCTCGATCCCGACAACGTCGTCGCGAACGACCTGCTCGACCGCGCGAAGGTGACCACCGAGACGCGCCAGGTCAAGGACATCCTCAAGCAGGCCCGGGCGCGGATCGACAGCGGCAACGTCGACGACGCGTCGCGGCTCCTCAAGGAGGCGCTGTCGCTGCACCCGACGTCCGCCGAGGGCCTGGAGATCCGGGGCGCGGTGGACAAGGCGCTGCAGGAGCGCGAGGCCGCCAGGGCGCGGCTGCGCGATCTCGACCACGCCGTCGATCGCGCGCGCAACGCGCTCAAGAGCGGAGAGGCCGACTCGGCGGTCCGCGCGGCGGACGAAGCGCTGGCCATCGATCGCGACAACTCCGAAGCGCGCACGCTCCGGCAGAAGGCGGCCGCGGTGATCGAGGAGCGTCGACGGCTCGCCGAGCAGCGGCGGGCAGAGCGCGCGATCGAGGGAGCGGTCCGGCAATTCGAGGCCGGCGACCACGAGGCGGCGTGCAAGAGCCTCGAGAGCTACACGCCGCCCAACGACCAGGTGACCGCCGCGCTCAAACGTCTGCAGCAGGCGGGCGCCGACCTCGAGAAACGGCGCGCCGAGGAAGATGCGCGGGCGAAGGGCGCCGTGGGGGAAGCATGGAGGCGCTTCAAGGCGGGCGAGCAGAGCAGCGCCATCTCGCTGCTCGAGGCCTTCAGGCCCGAGCATCCCATTGTCGCCGCCGCGCTGGGCGAACTTCGCCGGGCGCTGACCGAGGTCGAGCAGCGGCGGCAGGTCGAGGACCAGCGCGCCGAGCAGGCGGTGGACGAGGCGCAGCGGCGGTTCGACGGGGGCGACTACGGCGGCGCGCTCACCGTGCTCGAGGGGCATCGACCGCCGCATCCCAGGGTCGAGCGGGCGCTCGAGGTGCTGCGCACCGCGCGGGGCGAGAAACAGGAGAACCGCAAGGCGGTGGACGAGGCCAGGCGTCTGGCCGACGACGGCAAGTACGCCGAGGCGATCACGCTGCTCGAGACGCACGACTCCACGAGCGAAACCGTCGGGACCACGCTCGCCGAGATCCGGCGCCGGGCCGAGGAGGCCGATCGACAGACGCGCGAGGGCCTGCAGAAAGCCGAGCGCAAGTTGCATGCCGGCGAATACAAGGATGCGACGGTCCCGCTCGACGCCCTGCACCCGGCGGACGACGCGCTCACGATGGCCGTCAACGACCTGCAGCAGAAGGCCTCGACGGCCGAGCGGCAGCCAGCGGGCACCGTGGCCGGGACGCCGCTGCAGGCTGCGCCAGCCATCCCGGTGCCCGAAGAGATGACCGTCGCGCCCGGCACGACGCCGATCCCCCTGTCCATGCCGCCTGCGCAGAAAGCCGCGACTCTTCCCGTGGTCCCGCCGCTGCCGGCGATCCCGGTGCCCAACGAGCCCACGCGCATGTCCACGGTGGCGCCCGGCATGGCGCCATCCGGCTATCAGCCAGCCGCGGCGGCTCCGCCGGCCACGCCCGCGTGGCACGAGTACCCGCAGCCGGAGCAGCCACAGGCCTACCAGCCCCCCGCCGACCAGGGATACCCCTACCAGCCCCCAGCCGGCCAGGGATACCCCTACCAGCCCCCAGCCGGCCAGGGATACCCCTATCAGCCCCCTGCCGACCAGGGATACGGCTACGACGCTCCGCCGCAAGGGCAGGGATACGGCTACCAGGCGCCGGCGCAGGAACAGGGGTACGGGTACAGTCAGCAGCAGGACTACGGCTACGCCCCCCCCGTCGACGTGGACGATGGAGTTCAGGCGGGCTGGCAGGGGCAGCCCGGCGCCGCGTCCGCAGACGCCCAACCCGTTGAGGAGCCGTGGGATGCGCCTGCCTACGGCCCGCAGCCGGAGGTGGCCCCGCGTCAGGCCCCCCGCAAGACCGGCCTGATCCTGCTGGCGGCTTGCGTCGGCGTGGCGGCGGTCGTCGTCGCGATCGTCGTGGTGCTGGGCAGAGGTCCGGAGCCGCCACCGCCGCCCCAGAAGCCGGGCACGCTGGCCTTGAGGAAGATGGCGCCGAGCGCCTGGATCCAGATCATGCGCAAGGATGGCACCCGCGTTCCGTTCGCGGAATGGGGCGGCAAGGCGGGGTGCAACTCCGGGGGGCTCGAAGATTCTGTGGAGATCAAACCGGAATGTGTGGTGGAGTTGGCTCCCGGCGAGTATAATGTGCGGGCGACCCCTACCGGTCCCGACACGAACTACCGTCCCTACGAGTACACAGTGACGGTCAAGTCCGGGGAGATCGTGGAACTCAACGACGTGTGGTCGAAACACGGCGAGTTGCAAGGGAAGTCGAAGTAGACTTGGCCGGCCTGCAACGGGAGTGGCCGGACGAACAGAGCATCTGCAGATGGAAACCGTGCGCCCGGGGGCGGCGCCGGGTGTACAGGTGCCCGGGCAAGAGACTAATGAGGAGAGCGAATATGAAGGTCCGCAGTTGCCTGATGGCCGTCTTCGTGCTGGTCGTCCTCGGTTTCGGGGCGCCCGCCTGGGCCCAGACTGACGAAGAGCACTTCCAGACGTTCCCCTTCAACTTCTCGAATCCCGGGGCTCGTCCCTCGGCCATGGGCGGCGCGTTCATCGGGCTGGCCAACGATGCGTCAGCCGCGGTGACGAACCCGGCAGGGTTGACGTTCCTCACCAGGGCCCAGTTCTACGCCGAGTACAAGAACATGTACGCCCCGGTCGTCCGCCTGGGCGCGTTCGACTCGATGCTGACCGGGTTCGGTGATTTCACGTCGACTGAACGCGTCATGATCCCGGGTTTCATCAACGTCGCGGTGCCGCTGAAGGGCGGGCGGGTCACGGTGGCGTTCAGCATGTATCAGTTCCTCAAGTACTCGACGGTCTTCACGCTCAACGAGCGCCGCTCGTTCTCCTCGTCGCTGGCCATCTACCCCTGGGTGTCCACCGTGCTCGACTACTCGGCGAGCAGCTACCTCGGGTCGGTGGGCTTCAAGGTGACCGAGGACGGGAAGCTGCGCGTCGGCGTATCCGGTTCGCTCAACCGGATGTCGGCGTACCAGACCTCGGTCCGGAGGGACACCACGGTGACCAAGGTCATGGGCAAGAACCTGACCACGTCGATGAACGACACCGACTACGCATTCGGGGTGAACGCGGGCATGCTCTACGACGTGCACAAGATGCTGACCGTCGGGTTCAACTACACCAGGGCCCCGTCGTTCACGATGACCGAGTACGTGGGGGACACCAACCTGACGTTCAATGGCGGCACCGCGGTCCCGGTGAAGTTCAACATCCCGGACCGCTGGGGCATCGGCCTGGCGTTCAAGCCGCACCCGCGCTACACGGTCCTGTTCGACGCGGTGCGCGTCAACTACAGCAAGCTGGCGTCGGAGACCACCACGATCTACTACGCCAACTACAACTTCGCCAACGCTGGCGCGAAGGACGCCGCTGGCAAGGCGACTCAGTTTGCGCCCACACCCGGCTCGTTCTACATGGACGACGCGATCGAGTACCACGGCGGCATGGAGGCGAAGATCATCCAGGGCCAGAGGAACTCGGTCTTCGCCCGGTTCGGCATCTTCACGATGGCGCCGCACATGCTCAAGTACACGCCGCCCGAGGCGTACAACGGCTTCGCCTCCGGCTACAGCCCGACGAACCCGCTCGTCAGCAGCCTCCCGGATTGCAGCAAGGGCGTGGTGACCGGGTGCTACCCGGTGAGCATCGTGGCGCAGCCGCTGTACGCAGCCAGCCAGTTCTACATTGGCACCGGGGTGGCGGATTCCAGCTCGTCCACGGGCATGCGGCTCGTCGACGGCCTGTCGTTGTCGAAGACCGATATCGGCGTGACCTTCGGCGGCGGCATCGCCGTGGGCTCGTCGTTCCAGCTGGACTTCGCCTACCTCGTCACCAATAACCTGCGGCGCAATGAAGTGGTGATCTCGACGGCGATCCGGTTCTAGGCCCCAACGCGGCCTTCACGTATCCAAGCCCCGGCTCGCGAGGGTGTGTCCCCTCGCGAGCC
>Ga0315273_10014956_pt1 | contig 10021 bp, 7 predicted proteins | sample YL17G02_0_MG_FD_205753 | JGI IMG/M metagenome (GOLD analysis project Ga0315273, IMG submission 205753) | Sediment microbial communities from Yellowstone Lake, YNP, Wyoming, USA - YL17G02_0 | ecosystem: Environmental > Aquatic > Freshwater > Lake > Sediment | place: USA: Wyoming | collected... | reverse complement strand
GCCGCTTTGACCGAAGCGGTTCGCCACCCCCGCGACGAAGCGCAGGCTGCCCCATGACTTGCCAGCCAGCCAGCGGGACCCACGGCACCCACCTCCGGCGCTGTCCTTCGCCCTATGGCAACGGGGGAACCGGTGACAGACCGCAGGACGGGCACGTTGATCTGGCCAGGCCGAAAACACATACGTCGTTGGCATATAGGCACTTAGCGGCCTACTACCGTCGGCCATGGTCATTCCGAAGCGGGGCATGCCCGAGCTAAGTTGATAAGTTGACACCCGACCCTGGCTCCCCTCAAACCGGTCGAGTCTGCGGACTCTGGACGACTCTGAGCCGGAATGCGGAGATTCGGCGATTTGCGGGTGTCCGACTCTGCGAACCCCGTGCGCCTCTGAGCCGGAATGCGGAGATTGGGCGATTTGGGAGTCCGGAATCGCCGGATCCCGTGCGCCTCTGAGCCGGAAGGCTGCAAACAGCCAAATCGAACCCGCCTCGGCGAGGCGGGCTACGAAGACTGGCTGTCCCCGGGCCTGCTGATCCGCCTGGGGCGGATCGCCCGGAATCGGAACCCGACGATGCGGCCGTGAGCGTCGGCCAGCTCGCGGAAGGTGTGGCGCAGGAAGGCGTGGAGTTCCGGGCGCCGCGTGGCCCGAAGGTACGCCTCCGCGATGCGGCCCATGACCGCGTCGAAGCGGCGCTTCGAGCCCGCGTGGTAGGGCTTCCCGCCCCCGAGCCGCCGCACGTCCCCGTCGAAGTTCGGGCTGATGTGGTACAGCTCGTGCACGATGGTCGACATCTTCCTCTCGAACGGGAGATCGAGGAATCGCGGGAGGCAGTAGGTGATGATGTAGAGCAGTTCCTGGCCGTTCACGACGATCTGCGGCATCTCGAACGTATGCCCCCGCCGTTGCATGGTTCGCGCTCCCCCGAGGAATCGCAGGGGATGAATCGTGGCGTAGACGCCGTCGAGCCGGCCGTGCCTCGTCTGGGCGAAGGCCACGCCGACGCGGGCCATGTCCACGTGGCGCAGCTCCTCGCACGCGCCGACGATGTCTTCCATGAGCGGGCGTATCGCGGCTGTGAAATCAAAGGCCATGTCGCCGAATCCTGGTCACGGGTGCGGCGTCTTCGTCTCAGCGCGCGGCCACGTCGCCGGAAGGAGGATGGACAGCTCGCCGATGGGCACGCGGGTGTCCGACGTCGCGAGGCCGATGTTTCCTTGTGTCAGCGAGTTGTCGTTGGCCTGAAGCGGCTCATTGCCGCCGAGAGCCACGCCCAGGTTGGACCCCGCGGCCGTAACAAGCAGTTGGTGGTCGCCGGGACGCAACAGCTCGGGATAGCGTCCCATCGCCAACTCGTCGCCGTGATCGGCCTCACGGCGGCCCAGGACGAGGCGATCCCGGTCCACGGCAACATAGTAGTAGGTGAACACGCCGGGCCGAGGCTCGGTCTGGCGGAACATCACGGCGAGCCGGGTGCCCTGGTCCGATTCCACGGTCCAGCGAAGCGTGAGCGTGTAGTCGCTCCAGGTGGAAAGCCCGAGGATCGCCGGGCTGACCCGTTCCGACGGGCTCGCCAGGTAAGCGGCAGCGGGGTTGGCCGGCCGCCCCGTCGTCAGCCGGCACGAGGGCAGCAGGCCGAACCGGCGGAGGGTCACCGGCAACGGAGCGGCAGCCGAGGGAGGCGGAGCCGCCGACACGCCGAGATGGGTCAGGCACTGGGCCAGGTTCTGGCTCAGGCGCACATGCTGCACGATGGAGGGGAAGGACGCCCCGTACGGGTCGAGCGCGGCCTCCAACGACGGAAGGGCCTGTGCCCACTGGCTCTGCTGAAAGGCAGCCGTCCCCTTCGCAATGGCCTCGTCGGCCGCGACGTCCAGGAGATACGGGGTGACATCGGCCCCGAGCTTTCGGGCTTCCTCGAGTTTCGGCTTGGCGTCCTGCGCCTTCTCGTCGGCGAGGTAGGTGAGAGCGATCTTCAGCGCCCGCGCCGCGGCGGGCTGCTTCGCCAATGCCCACTCCGCGAGCTGAGCGATCTGGGCGCCGCGCAGGGCGCGAATCGGCTGCTTCACGGTATTCTCACCCTCGCCCACGGGCACGCGCAGGATGAGTTGGCAGTTCTCCGGAGCATCCTTGAACCCCGCGATCACGCCCCGTTGGCCGTACAGCGTGAAGCTCTGGCCGATGGCGGCCGGCGGCCCGGCACTCACCGCGTCCCAGACCTCGGCCAGGAGGCCGATTCGCGCCTCCAACTGCGCCACCGCGTCGCCCGGCTCGCCCTTGCGGAGGGCCGGCGGGATCTGCCGGCACAGCTCGAGGGCCTTGCCATACTGCCGGTTCTTCATCTCGCTCTGGATCGCGGTGAAGGCGCTGGCCAGTTGGCCGAAGCCCTTCCGACGCTCGACGGCCGAGCGCGCCTTGGCGGCCTTATCCAGGCGCTGCTGATCCACCTGAGCGTAGGCATTCGCCTCGGCGAGCAGTTCCCCCCCAATCCGCGCAATCCACGGGACGCCGAGAGCCGCAATGCCCTGGTAGTAGCGAAGGCCCTCCGCGATCTGGCCCGCCCGAAGCTCGACGGCGCCCTTCGTAGCCAGCTCCAGGTATCGCTGCTCCGCTTCCGTCTGAAGGTTGATGGCCGGCCCGAAGAACCGGTCGGCCCAGCGGCCCACCAGCAGCTCCGCCGGGAATGCCTGGGCGGCCCGAAGCGCCTCGCCGAACTGATCGCGGTCCCGGAACGCCTTCACCTTCTCATTCAGTTCCTTGAAGGCCTGCTTCGCCTCCTCGGCCAGGTCCTTCTCGCGCGCCTGGAGGCGCTCCTCGACGCCTGCGCCCGGGGCACCCTCGCCGGCGGCGAGCAACGCCCGGCGCCAGTGCAGGAGCAGCGGGCCATAGGCCTTCGGGTTGTCCCGGTCGAACCCCTGCGCGAGTTCCTTCAGACGCCGCGCCACTTCGTCCTGGACGGGCTCAGCAGGCTTCGGGGGGTTCGGGCGAGGCTCCACCGCCGGCTTCGTGGCCGGCGCCGGCTCGGGGGGCGGCGATTCCTCGACCGCTTCCGGCTTCGGCACCGGCCTGGGCCAGATCCCCTGCGCCCTGAGCGCCCAGAGAAACGCCACGATAAGGCACGCACCCACCGTCGCGAAGATCGCCGACCAGAAAAAGCCACTGGCGAGCCGGCCTCCGCTCCCAGCGGGCGCCGCCGGCGCCGCATGCAGCAGCGGCACGTCGGCCTCCCCCTCTTCACGCGCGGGAACCGCATCGAGCACAGGTGGAGTCTCGGGACTCGGGGGCGCAATCGTCGGCAGCGCCACAGCGATCGAGCGCTCGGGTCTGCCCGAGATCGCCTGGAACGCGCGGAGCAGCGAATCCAGGCTCGAACACCGCTCCGCCGGGCTCTTCGCCAGCATCCGAGCCAGCAGGTCGCTCAGGCCGCCGGGCATCGCGGGGTGCAATTCGGCCGCGGGCCGAGGCATCTCGCCGATGTGCTTCCGCAGCAGGTCGGCGATGGTGGCCGCCCTCAGGGGTGGCTGCCCCGTGGCCAGATGGTAGAGCGTCGCACCCAGCGAATAGACATCGCTCCGAATGTCCACGCCCCGCGACCCGGCAGCCAGCTCCGGCGAGAGGTAGAACGGCGACCCGGCCGGGATGCCCGTGTCCACGACCGAAGGATCGCTGGGGAAACGCGTCTGCCCGAGGCCACAGAGCCGCGCGGTGCCTTCCGCCGTGACGAGGATCTGCCGAGGCTGGATGTCTCGATGGACGAGTCCCAGCTCGGCCGCATGGATGAGCGCCCGAACCATTTGCTCCCCGATGTCGATCACCCGGGGAATCGGGATTGGCCCCCCGCGCAGCGCCTGGCGAAGATCCTGCCCCTCGGCCAGCTCGACGGAGTAGTAGCAGAACTCGCCCGACCGCCCCGTGTCGAGGCCGCCGACCACGTTCGGGTGGCTGACGCGCCCAACCGCCTTCGCCTCCCGCAGAAACCGCTCGAGGAAGCTGGCGTCCTTCGCCAGCTCGGGCGAGAGCACCTTGAGGACGGCCGGCCGATCCATCGAAACCTGCACGGCCACGAACGCGGCGCTGAGCCCATCCTGCCCCAGGCTCCGGGTGATGGCATACCCGGGGATGCTCCGCGCACGGTTCGGGTCGGCAAGCATGCGGAGCGTCAGCAGGGCATCGATCTCGCGTGCCTTCGCCTCCGTCAGGAATCCCTTCGCCACCAGCACATCGAGCAAGCGAGCATCGGCCTCCGACGCGATCGCCGCCCACTGAAGCTCGACGGCGCGGCGCAGCTTCTCCCGGTCGATCCAGCCCCGTCTCAGGGCGATTTCCGCGACGATCCCGTCATCCCCGACCCGCATACGCCCTATCCCCTCTGCTCGATTGTCCTCGTCCCTGCCCTGCTCGCAAGGAAGGCACGGCGTGGACGCCAAAAGGGCCGCCTCTGCTCATTCCCGCCTCCGAGTATAGGAAAGCCGGGGCGAAGAGTCAAAGCGGCCAGCCTGCCTACTCCGCCCAGCCGACCTCACAATCCAACCCAATCTTGACTATCTGGCCGATCTTGCGCCCCCCTCTGAGGAGGGTCAAGATTGGCACGGGCCGAGCCACAATATACAGTAGGCGCTGACCACACTGCCCCAATATCTGCCATCTTGTCGATCTTGTCTATCTTGCGCCCCCCTCTGGGGGGGCGCAAGATCGGGGAGCAAGGCCGGCGGGGCCGTCCTCCCGGGTCCTCAGGCGAGCACGTAGGCATCCGATCGCCAAATCATAGAGAGGAGCACGAGCAGGAGCACGAGCACGGCAGAGGCAGATCCTCGAACCCCCAGAATGGGGACCGCACTTCCGCCCTCCCCTGACTTGACTTTCCCCTCCCCCGATGGCAAGATCCTGCCTCCAACACCAAGGGAGAGGGAAAGCAAGGCCAGGAGAACGGAAATGGCGAATGAGGTGGTCCTCGGGCTGATCGGGTGCGGAGGGATGATGGGAGCCCACGTCAACGGATACAGGGCGCTCTGGAACGCCGGGCTGCGCGAGTTCCGCATTGCGGCGACCTGCGACGTCGAGGCGGAGCGAGCAGAGAAGTTCGCCGCCGACATCGAGTCGTTCCAGGGCACCAGGCCCGCCGTCTACACGGATTTCGAGAAGATGCTCGGCGCCGAGAAAGGCATGGACGCCTGCGACATCTCGCTCGTCCACTGCGACCATCACAAGGTCGCCATCCCCTGTCTGAAGGCCGGCAAGCACGTGACCATCGAGAAGCCGCTGGCCATCACCTGCCGCGCCGCGAAGGCCATCATCACCGCGGCCCAGCGCGCCAAGCGCCTCCTCCAAACCGCCGAAAACTACCGCCGCGCCCCCGAACACCGCGCCGTCCGCTGGGCTCTCACCCAGAAGCGCATCGGCAAACTCCGCATGCTCTACTGGATCGACGTCGGCGAGCGACTCTGGTACTGGACGTGGCGCGAACACCGCGACAAGGCCGGCGGCGGCTGGTCCATGGACGGCGGCGTTCACTTCGCCGACCTCTTCCGCTACCACGTCGGCGACGTGAAGTCGCTCTACGCGATCTCCCGCGCCCACTTCCCCATCCGCTACCGCGACTCCGCGAAGATGGCCGACCCCATCGAAGTGACGACTGAGGACACGACGATGGCCGTCTTCGAGTTCGAGGACGGCGTCAGCGCCCAGTGGACGTCGACCAATGCGGCGCCGGGCCGCGGCTTCTGCCAACGCCACGTCTACGGCTCCGAGGGATGCCTCTCCTGGGGCGTCGGCCTGAAGACCCGCTCCGAGGAAGTCACGATGGCCGCGCTCATCGAAGAGCACAAGAAGGCCATGACCGAGGAAGAGCGCGAGAAGCTCTTCCCGCGCGGCGTCACCGACACCGTCGCCATTGAGCTTTGGGAGTTCATCCAGGCCATTCAGGGGAAGGCCACGCTCGAAACCGATGGCCTCGAAGGGCTCAAAGCCCTCGCCCTCTGCATGGCGATTTACGAGTCGTCCTGGCTCAAGCAGCCGGTCGACGTCGCCGAGGTCGAGAACTGCAAAATCGAAAACTACCAGGCCGACCTCAACGAGGCCGGCGGCCTATAGCCGCCCGCCTCGTCGGTCATCGGTTATCGGTTGTCGGTTTTCGGAGTTGACATTGCGGTCCGATGGGGCTATCCTCAAGTTCGGGGCTAGCGCCCCTGTCGAGAAGGAACTCCGGCAAAGATTTGCAAAGGGGAACTCACGTGAAAACGATCACGATTGAGTTGGCCGACGAGGTCTATGAGGTTCTGCAGCAGAAAGCCGCCAGGACAGGCCGGTCGATCGAGGACCTGGCGCTCGAATGGCGCGCCAAGTACGGCCCCAGGCCGCGCCCCAAGCTCACCGACGAGGAGCGGCGTGCGGCCAGAAATGAACTCCGCCGGTTTTTCGGAGCCGTGGACAGCGGAGACCCGCATTCGGGGGATAACGAGCGGATCGACCGGGATCTCGAACGGGAGTACGGCAGCACCCATGAGGAGGAGCCGTGATGCTGCTGGATACTTCAGGCTTGCTTTGCTATTTCGATCGACGCGATCCGCGGCATGAGGAAGCCGGCCTTCTCTTCGATACATCTCCTACCCTTCTCACGCACAGCTATATCCTGGCCGAGTTCATTCCGCTGTGCCATTCCCGGCGGCTCGACTCTGGGGAAGCCATAGGGTTTTCTCTGAGACTCTTGGGGAACCGCGACATCGAAGTCGTCTGGGTGGATGACGACCTGCATCGGGCCGCGTTGGCGCTCCTGCAAGCGCGATCTGACAAGGACTATTCGCTCTGCGATGCGGTGAGCTTCGTCCTGATGCGGGCGCGCGGCCTCCACGATGCCCTGACGACGGACCACCACTTCGAGCAGGAGGGCTTCGTCCGCCTCTTGGAGCGCTGAGCCGCTCCCCCTCCCCTACTTCTTCCCCAGCTCGTCGAGCACCATCTTGTCGGTGAGCTTCGGCCCGTCCCCGATCCACGCGATCTTGCCGTTCCGGCCGATCAGATAGACCGTCGGAATGGCGACGATGCTGTACGCCTTCAGCGTCACGCCGTTGCCCTCGACCAGGCGGTCCGCCGCCAGCGGGTAGCCGGCCTCGATCTCCTTGGCGAACTTCTCGATGTCGGGCCTCTCGTCCTCGGAGACGCCGAGCACGACCAGGCCCTCGCCGCGATGCTTCTCGTAGAGCTGGCTGAGGTGGGGCATGAGCTTGCGGCAGGGCGCGCAGAAGATGCCCCAGAAGTCGAGCACGACCACCTTGCCTTTCAGCCCGGCGAGCGTCATCGGATCGGTGTTCACCCATCCCGCCACCTCGAGCGCCGGCGGCACCCTGCCCGGCGCGAGCTTCTCCTCCGTGCCTGCCAGGGCTCGCGCCAGGCCGAGAAGGGCAACGATGCCGAAGCCGAGAAGGCAATTGGCAATTGAAAATTGAAAATTGAAAATTGAGAATCGTTCGATCTGAACCGATCTGCGCACGGGGGCATCCTCCAGAGTCATCAGCGCGCGAGCAGAGCGTCCAGCTCCGCCACAAGCATGGCGGGCGAGGCATGGCGCTCCTCCCGGTTCTTGGCGAGCAGCCTCTGGATCATGCGACTGGTTGTATCCGAGAGCTTCGGATTGACGCTCTTGGCGGGCGGCGGCTCGACCGTCAGGTGCTGAGCCAGGATCAGGGCGACGCTCGGGCCGGTGTGGGGCGGGTCCCCGGTCACCATCTCATAGAGCGTAGCGCCGAGCGAATAGAGGTCGGTGCGAATATCGAGGCTGGGATCGCCTCGCGCCTGCTCGGGCGACATGTAGTAGGGCGTTCCGACGGCCGTGCCGGGGAGTGTGAGCTGCGTGTCGTCGCCTGCCTGGAACCGCGACAGCCCGAAATCCGTGACCTTGATGAAATCGTCGGGGTGCACGAGCGTGTTGTCGGGCTTGATGTCGCGATGGAGGAGGCCGAAGGCATCCGCGTGATTCAGGGCGGATGCGATCTGGCGGGCGATGTAAAGCGCCCGGCGCTCATCGAGCTGCCCTTGCTGGCGGATGAGGTGCATCAGGCTCCGGCCGCGGACGTACTCCATCACGAAGTAGTAGAAGCCCTGGTCTTCGCCTGCGGCGAGGCCCTTGACGATGTTCGGATGGTCGAGGAGCATGGCCGCACGCGACTCGCGGCGGAAGCGTTCGAGGAGCGAGACGTTCTCGGCCATTTTCGGGGGCATGATCTTGATGGCCACCAGGCTGCCCGTCACCCGGTCGCGGGCCTTGTAGACGCTCGCCATGCCCCCGCGCCCGAGCTTGTCGAGGATCTCGAAGCCCCCGACTTCCATGTGGATCTTGCGGCCGTCCTGGATCCTCAGCACCAGGTGCACCTGGACCTGGCTGAGGTAGCCGCGCTCCATCATGACCTCGCCGATCTTCACCTCCACGCCGGACCGGCGCCGCAATTCCTGGATGCCCAGGCACTCATCGAGCTGGCCCATGCTGACCTGCGCAACCTTCACGGCCGTTTGGCCGAACCGCTCGCGCTTCGTCGCCACTCCGTGTTCCATCGAACTCGTTCCTGCGAGGCTATTGCACCCCCCTGGCCGCGGCCATTCTATCCCGCCAGGGCGCCGCGTGTCAAGGAGACCAACTGCGGCGGCCGTCCGCCGTACGGCGGACGGACCTGCGCAAACCGCTCCCCGAGGCTATGGCACGTAGTTCCGTCAGCCGTACGGCGGACGGCGTTTGTGTAGAGCCTTCAGGCGTTCCTCTCTCTTGGCGTGAGTCGGGGGACTGGGCCGCCGCCAGGCCGAGGCAAGACAGGACCGCCTGAAGGCGGGACTACGAACGCCGTCCGCCGTACGGCGGACGGAACTACAAACGCCGAGTGCTTCGCCGCGGCTTTCGCAGGTCCGCTATTGCAGCCCATCGCGCTTGTCTCCTTGAAACCGGTCCCCTCCTGCGCTATGCTACGGCCCCACAGCGCGGGCTGCCGGACCCTTTGGGAAGACGGCATGAACTCAGCGAAGCCGCCTCCCAACCGTGAACGGTTCCCATGGGATCCAGGAGTCGCCACATATGGCAGACTGGAAACCGGCGACCTTCGTGTTCGCGGCCGTGATCCTGGTCTCGGCGGCAGCGGCCGCCGGACAGGCGGAGCCGCCCTTCGCGCCGTCCCGCATCACTGCCCCGCAGGAGCCCGGGGCGATCGTCGTCGAAGGAGAAGCGCTGGTCGACTCGGCAAAGGCCACGGAGGGCCAGGCGGTCCCCCAGAACATGGAAGGCTTCGGCCGCTTCTGGAGCGGGGACGCACAGCTCTTCTGGGCTTCCTCCCGTCCGGGCGAGCGTCTGACACTGAGCGTGACTGTGACCGCCGCGGCCGACTATGCGATCAGCGGCTGTTTCACGAAGGGTCCCGATTTCGCGACCTTCCAGCTCCACGCCAACGGCGCCAAGGCGGGCGAGCCCTTCGACGCCTATGACCCGCGGGTCGTCCCGAGCGGAACAGTCCCGCTGGGCACCCACGCGCTGCGAGTCGGAGCCAACCTCCTTCAATTCGAGGTCCTGGGCAAAGCCGCGCGCTCGACCGGCTTCGCCGTCGGCCTGGACCGCCTGGAACTCCGACCTGCGGGCCTCCCCCGCGTCAGCGAGGAGCCCGGGCCTGCGGTGATCCGCGACCGAGTCCCCATCAAACGGCCATTCAAGGCCATTCTCCCCCACCAGGCCACCTTTCAGCCGATCCAGCCAAGCCCGCTGAACCTCCCCAAAGTGGATCTCCGCCCGACCATCGCGGCCTTCGGCCTGAAGATCCGCGACCAGGCTCCGCGCGGCACCTGCTCGGTCCACGCCGTCACCTTCCTGCTCGAGTACATGTACGCCCGGCAGAAGCTCTACTTCTATGACCTCTCGGAAGAGCACCTCAACTACGCCACCAACCTCGCCGCCGGGAACAATGCGGACGGCGACTTCTTCTTCAACATCGACCTCGGCTACCAGGCCTACGGCGTGATCCCCGAGATCCTCATGCCCTATCAGAAGACGTTT